>Ga0182030_10011171_pt1 | contig 18135 bp, 13 predicted proteins | sample 812S3MmetaG_FD_121299 | JGI IMG/M metagenome (GOLD analysis project Ga0182030, IMG submission 121299) | Permafrost microbial communities from Stordalen Mire, Sweden - 812S3M metaG (Illumina Assembly) | ecosystem: Environmental > Terrestrial > Soil > Wetlands > Permafrost | place: Sweden...
TCTTCCTTGCTCTCCCGATATCGTCAACACAGATCGATGGCGAAAAGCCTCGCCTGGCCGTCTTTCGCTCCAATGGCGAGACCATCACCGCGCCGGCTCCATGTGATGCCGGAGATCGCGCCGGCGCCGCCCCGCTTGAGCACGATCTCGGCCCCATCGGTAAGCCGGACCAGCAGCACCAATCCATCGGCATACCCGACCGCTGCGATAGGGTCGGAGGGGTGATATGCCACCGCGGTGACAAGCTCTGAATAAGGCGCCAGAAATCGAGGCAGGCTCGACAGACCGCTGTTGAGCCTGACGATCGGCCACACCATCAGTTGCCGGGCGCCGCTCGTCAGCAGAATGTCGCCTTGCGGGCTCCATGAGACGGAGCGCACCTGGGCAGCAGGCCCCTTGAGCAAGAGCGACGCGTCAGCTTCGCCCTCGACGCTGCGAACGCCGACACCGGGCTCGTACAGGCATTCCGCGATGAAGCGCCCATCGGGGCTGTAATCGAGGGAAATGGCATGTCCCGCGGGCGTCGGCAGGATCCGGCAGTCGTCGGTTTCCGGATGCCAGACGACGAGTTCGTCGCGGGTGGACAAGGCAAGGGTCGATCCGTCGGGCGAAAATGCGGCGGCGCCGACCGGCGATCGTGTCGTAAGCGAACAACTGCATCCGTCGAAGCCGTGGACGGCGACGTTGCGCCCCACCGCGCTGGCGACGCCAAACGCACCGACCGCAAGCGCGCTGACCCAACGGTTCTTGTCGAGCCTCCCAAGCTCCCGGCTCTCTCCATATGCATTCAACGCGATGATGCTGCCATCGGAACCGGCGATCGCGACCAGCCGACCGTCGCCGTGGGCGGCAACGAAAAGATCGTCGTGATGGGCGACCTGCTCGTCGCCCCCCCCCATCGGCACCCGGACGATGACGCCGTCCTCGGTGATGAAGACCGCGGTATCGGCCGCGAACCATGTCGACGAAACCGCCGACTCCCATTGGAAGCGGCGGGCGGCGCGGATCGTCGGATTTCGCTCGGCATCGGACGCGGGGCGAGGCTGCGCTGAAACGGCAGCAACCGCCGCCGTCTCAGATGCCATCGCCTGGGACGCGTACATGAGCAGTCGCTACCGCAGCGGAAAGGCCAACGGCCTCATCGGCGACCCGGTCGCGCCGCGCAGGCGGATCGGCGCGCCGATGAACACGAACTCGTAGACCTTGTCCTTCGCCAGTTCCTCGAGATCCAGGCATTCCATCTGCGGAACGCCCGCCTCGATCAGAAAATGACAATGGCCGGGCAGCCAGTTCTTCGGATTGAGCGACGGCGTGTGCTCGACAGCCTCATTGTCGGCGCCGACGACGACCACCCCATGTCCAGTGATCCAGCGGGCCGCCTCGATGCTCACGCCGGGGCTATTGCCAAACACCTTGGCGCCGTTCGGCCAATATTGCATGCGCCCCGTCCGGATCAGGACGACGTCGCCTTCCTTGATGGCGAGCTTCTGGCGATCGAGGGCCTTCTTACAATCGTCGACGGTGATCGGGTAGGATTCCGATAGGCATTCGACGCCGTGAAGCCCGGCGATATCGAGCAGGACGCCCCGCGCGATGATCGGGATGATCTGCTCGCTCCCGCCCTTCTGCCAGGTGCGGCTTCCCAGGTGGTCGTCGGCATCGAAGCCGTTGTAGATCTTGCGGCCGTAGGCGAAGTGGTTGAGCGCGTCGATATGGGTGCCGGTGTGGGTGTACATCAGGATCACGTCGCCCGAGTAGCCGCAACACAGGTTGTTCTCGCGACCCATCCCGTTCAGATTGTCGACTACGGTGCCGCGCGGCGTGTGCGACATGAAGATCTGGTAGGCCGGATCTCCGGCCGCCTGGAAGCTTGGCATTCCCAGGAAGTAGTCGACACTGAGATCGTAGACTTTGGTCCCGTCGATCCGGGACAGGATTGCGTTGCGCGATTCCGGCGTGATCCGATTGAGGGCACCGGCCTGATCGGCAGATCCCCACGGGCTGATGCCGACCTTGTCCTCGCCCGCCGCGTCTTGCTGCGCCATTCCGATCACTCCTTGAATTCGAAATCGCACACTGCGCGCGCGGAGAACATCGGCAGCAGTTTTTCCACAACCTTAAGGTGGAAGGGATGGTTGTTGTAGGTCTCCAGGCCCTGCATGGAGTCGAAGTCGCAGACCAGCGCATATTCCCAGAGATCTCCAGAGGCGCCAGGAGCCCCCTGATGCGGGCCGAGCGTCCAGGAGTGGATGCCCGGAACGTTGGCGGGAAGCTCGTTCAGGATGCGCACGATCTCCTTCGGATCTGCCTTCGGAGCGACTTTGTAGAGGAAGACGTGTCTCAACATGTGAATTGGTCCTTGTTGTTCGCTGGCAGGCGAGCTGCGTCCGAGTCATCGAACGCAGCTCGATTGATTGGTGAAGTCAGGCGGCTTTGGTGATCGCGGCGTATTTCTGCCGGACCTGCGGAAGGACTTTCTCGCCGAAACGCCTGATGTCCGGCATGAAGTCGACGAATGTCATCAGCAATCCGCCGATGCCTGTGTCGCGCTCGAGCGTCGCTATCAGGTCCGCGACCCTCTCGTACGACCCGTGGAGCACCGGGAATCCCATGAAGACCAGATTGCCCTCCTCGATCGGCGCCGACAGGCCGTCGAGGAAATGCTTGCTGGTGCCGCCGGGATTGGTGTCCATCGAGGCGCTGCGCGCGATGTTCGCGAGTGCCTCCTGATCGGCGCCGGCGATAATCGCCTGCGCCCGTTCCAGGGCCAACGCGTCGGTCTCGTCCGCGATCACGGTGACCAGCGCCAGCGTGCCGACGTTGCGGCCGACCTTGCGCGACTCCTCGATCACCGGCTGCGCGATGCGCCTTAGCTTTTCGCGACCGCCGAACACGAAATTGAATTCGGCGTGATGGGCGGTGAAAACCTGGCCGCGCGGCGACTGGCCCGCGCACACGATCGGAATTTCGCGGCCCGGCGTCGGATAGCAGGTGCAGTCGTCGAGATGAAAGAACTCGCCGTCGAAGGTCGCCCGCCCGTCGCGCCACAGCGCGCGCATCACCTTGACGTACTCCTCGGTGTAGGCGTAGCGGCGGTCATGATAGTCGTCGCCGGGCCACAGCCCCATCTGCTGGTACTCGGGACGATTCCATCCGGTGACGATATTGACCCCGGCGCGGCCCTTGCTGATGTCGTTGAAGGTGGCAATCTGGCGCGCTGCCACCGCGGGATGGATCCCGAGCACGGGCACGGTGGCGTAGAGTTCGATGGTGCTGGTCTCGGCGGCCAGGCCGCAGGCGAGCGTGATCGAATCGAGGCAGGAGTCCCAGTAGCCCGACTTACCGCCGAAACCGCGATACTTGATCATCGACAGGATGAAATCCAGGCCGATCCGTTCGCATTCCTTGGTGATGTCCAGGCAATGCTGGTAGGTCGGAATATATTGCGGGCTCGAATTCGAGACGATGTAGCCGTTTTGGCCGTTAGGTAGAAAAACTCCAAGCTTCATGGCTCCCTCGCAGGTCAGCGGCGATTGTCTGGAATGCCCTCAGGGAATTCCTGTCAGAACGCTGCCACACGAATTTTCGCTTGAGAACACGCTTTGCGCCGCTGTGCGCCGGTCGGCAAAACTATGTGCGGTTTTCGCCAAGTGCAGAGTTCGGACCCATGCTCATATTTGGCGGGGGGCCTCACGAGGCCTTCATTGATCGCGGAACAATCCGCGCGCTCACAATGGAGAACATTACGTGGCAATCATGCATAGCAGACGAGTTGGCGCGTTGGCGGGCGCCGTCATCAGTCTCTCCGCTCTCATCTCGAGCGCCCATGGAGAAGAACCTGCCTGGAAGTACAAGGTCGACGTCTGGTCGGTGCCCTTCGACACGAAGAGCGCAACCAGGCAGATGGAATACGTTCCGCTCGCCAAGGCCGACAAGAAATACGATATCTGCGCGTCCTTCCCGCACATGAAGGATTCCTACTGGCTGGCGGCCGACTACGGCATGATCCAGGAGGCTCGCCGACAAGGTGTCAAGCTGCAGATCGTCGAGGCGGGCGGCTATACCGAATTGAATCGCCAGATCTCTCAGATCGAGGATTGCGTCTCTGCCGGCGCGCAGGCCGTGATCATCGGCGCGATCACCAGCGACGGACTGAACAACCTCATTGCCGACGTCAAGAAGAAGGGTGTAAAGGTCGTCGATACCATCAACGGCGTCTCGTCGAAGGATATCGATGCCAAGTCGATCATCTCATGGGAGCTGGTCGGCAAGACGATCGGTCAGTTCCTGGCGGCGAAGCACCCCAAGGGCGGCCCCACGGTGGAGGTCGGCTGGTTTCCGGGACCGGCCGGCGCCGGCTTCGTCGAGGACGCGACCCGCGGCTTCCAGGCCGGGGTGAAGGATTCCGCGGTCAAGGTCGTCGAAGTGAAGTACGGCGACACCGGCAAGGAAGTCCAGACCAAGCTGATCGAAGACACGCTGCAGGCGCATCCCGAAATCAAGTACATCGCGGGGTCCGCGGTCGCGGCTGAAGCGGCGATTCCGATCGTTCGCGCGCGGGGACTGGATAGCAATGTCGGCATCCTGTCCTACTACTTCACCCCCGGCATGCGCCAGGGCATCGAGCGCGGGCAGGTTCTCGCTGCGGCGAGCGACTCCACCGTCATGCAGGGCCGCATGGCGGTCGACCAGGCAGTTCGCATTCTCGAAGGTAAGGACTTCATGAAGCACATCGGACCTTCGATCCTGGTCATCACCAAGGACAACATCGGCAGCCAGGAAATGACCGCCCTGCTGGCACCCGACAACTTCAGCCCGGTCTTCCAGACCCAGTAAGCCTTACCCGCGCAGGATCGCCCTGGATACTGCGCGGGCCATTCTCTTCAACGGGCCATTCTCTTCAACCCGGACGCGCTGGCATGATGCACACCCCCGTCGAACGCGAAGCGGACGCGCCGCTGTTAAGGCTGACGTCGATCAGCAAGGTCTATCCCGGCGTCCAGGCCCTCGACGAGGTCGATTTCGAGCTGCGCGCCGGCGAAACCCACGTGCTGTTCGGCGAAAACGGCGCGGGTAAGTCCACGCTGATCTCGATCATCGCCGGCGCCAACCAGCCGAGCGCGGGCATGATTCAGCTGAACGGCGAGCCGGTCAAATTTACCTCCGTTCATGACGCGCGGATGCGCGGCATCAGCACGGTGTTTCAGGAATTCTCCCTGGTTTCGACGCTGAGCGTCGAGGAAAATCTGTTCCTGGGAGCCGAGCCGACCCGCGCCGGCCTGCTCAACAAGAGCGCCATCCGCAAGGAAGCGCATGACATTCTCAATCGACTCGGCTTTTCGATCTCGCCCCAGGCGATCGTCGCCGATCTGCCCCGCGCCGAACAGCAGATGGTGGAGATCGCGCGCGCCTTCCGTTCAGGAATTTCGGTTCTGATCCTGGACGAGCCGACGGCGAGCCTGACGGACAAGGAAACCGACCAGCTGTTCGCCCTGATCGCGCAGCTCAAGGCGCGCGGCGTCGGCATCATCTACATCACCCACCGGATCCGGGAGATCCAGCGGATTGGCGATCGCGTCACCGTGCTGCGTGACGGCCGCAAGATCGCAACCTTCGAAGCGCAGTTTCACGAGGACGAACTGGTCCGCAGCATGCTCGGCCGCGAGATCACCCAGCTCTACCCGACCGTTCGGTCCGCGCCGGCAAGCAATCTGCTCGAAATCGACAACCTGAGTTCGGTTTCGGATCGCCTCAAGGATGTCAGCCTCACCGTGCGAAGCGGCGAGATCGTCGGCTTGGCCGGGCTGATCGGGTCGGGCAAATCCGAGATTGTGCGCGCGGCGTTCGGCCTCAGACGGATCGACAGCGGGCGGGTCCGGCTCGAGGGCCAGGACGTGACGGGCTTTTCCGCCGCGCGCATGCTCAAGGCCGGGTTCATGTATCTGCCTCCAGACCGTCGCGAGGAAGGCCTCGTGATGATGAGGCCATGCCGGGAGAACATGACCCTGGCCGCGCTCGACCAGACCGAATTCTCCACGCGGGGCTGGCTGAACCTGTCGCGAGAGCGCAAGTACACGACCGCGCTGGCGCGCGAGGTCGAGCTCAGCCCCATGGCGCCGGAGCGCGCGGTTCAGGGCTTTTCAGGAGGCAACCAGCAGAAGGTCATGCTGGCGCGAAGCTTGACCCGACCGGCCAAGCTCTATGCCTTCGACGAGCCGACCGTCGGCGTCGATGTCGGCACCCGCGCCGCGATCTACCGGTTCATTGCCTCGCTCTGCGAGGCGGGCGCGGGGATCATCCTGATCTCCTCGGATCTCCCGGAAATCCTCCACCTCGCCCACCGCGCCTACGTATTCTACGGCGGGGAGATCAAGGCCGAGGTTTCCGGATCCGATCTGACGGAAGAAACGATTCTGCCTCATTTCTTCGAAAGGACAACCGCATGAAGTCGACCGCATCGAACGCCGCAACCGTTTCGGAGCCGGCACTCTTCACGCCGAGGGCCGCGAGACGAACGATCAGCTCGACATTCGTGAGGGTCGGCGTCCTTCCGCTGATCCTGCTGGCCGCAATCGTCGTCTTCAGTCTGCTGTCCAACAATTTTCTCACGCCGAGAAATCTCACCAATGTCTTTCGGCAGTCGGTCTTCCTGACCATTGTCTCGCTGGGACAGATGATGGTTCTGCTGACGGGCGGGTTCGATCTCTCGGTCGGCACCACCATCGCGCTGACCTCCGTTGTCGGCGCCATGGCAATGGCGGCTGCCGCCGCCGCGATGCCTGACATGGTGCCGCTTGCCATTACGATCGGCTGCATGGCCGGACTGCTGTCCGGATTGGGAATTGGACTGATCAACGGTCTCGGCGTTGCGCTCGTTGGCGTTTCACCATTCATCATGACGCTCGGCCTATCGTCGATCGGGTTCGGAATCGCACTGTATCTCACGGGTGGCACTCCCGTGTACGGAATGCCGAAGGAATTTGGCGGTTTCTTCGGTTTTGGCGTGTTTCTGGGGATTCCGATCCCGATCTGGGTGGCGCTCGGCATGATCGCCGGGAGCTTCGTGCTGGTGAACTGGACCCGGTTCGGCCGCACGCTCTATGCCGTGGGCGGCAACATTCGCGCGGCGGAGCTCTCGGGCGTGAACACCAAGAAGACCCTGCTGTTCGTCTACATGCTGTCGGCGCTGTTTGCCGCTGTCGCCGGCATGCTGTTGACGGCGCGGATGGATACCGGCGAAGCCAATATCGGCAGCAGCATGCCGCTGGAATCGATCGCGGCCTGCGTCATCGCCGGCGTCAGTCTCCGAGGCGGCATCGGGCGCATGGAAAATGTCGTGATCGGCGCGCTGTTCATTTCGCTGCTGCAGAACGGCATGAACCTGGCGCGCTTCAACTCCTATCTGCAGACCATCGTTATCGGATGCATTCTGATCCTGGCCGTCGCGGTGGACCAGATCCGACGCCGCTACATTCTCGGAAGGTAATCCGAAACAACCGTGGGGCCGGTGCCCCAAGGTCAATTTCCCTGAAATACGCACATCGAATGTTATGGAACATCTCCGTGACCCGCCATTTATCACGTATAACCATTGCGACGTGATCTTGATGACGGAATCTTGCCACACACCCCTTTCAAGACAGGGTTCGTTCCAGCCGCTGTTTGCGGTTGCGCCAATCCGGCATCAGCGTTTCCAACAATTCATAAAAAGCCGGTCCGTGATGGGGATGAATCAAATGGGTGAGTTCGTGCGTGATGACATAGTCAATGCACGCGGTGGGCGCGCGAATGAGGTCAGGATTGAGGGATATCCTACCGCTCGGGGTCCAGCTTCCCCAGCGCCGCGGCATCGACCGGAATATCGGTAACGGTGGCCGGCATCCCATCTTCACGAAACGCGCCGCGATAACTGTGAAGCGGTCCGCAATCCGGGTTCTTCCCTTCTCGCGGTACCAGTTTGAGACAAGCCGCTTGACCGCGCGCGGCTCGCGATGTCCGGGCGAGGCAACATGAAGAAACCCGCCCTTAAGTTTGACCTCCTCCTCGGCACGCTTGTGCAGCTTCAGCCGGTATTGCCGACCGAGATAAAGATGGGTCTCTCCGCCGACATAGCGGCGCTCGGGCGCGCGCGGCCGAAACTGCTCAAAATGTAGGATCTGGCGAATAAGCCAGCGTGCGCGCTTTCTAAGGCGTCGTTCGACTTCCTCCCGTGAAGTTGCCTCGGGCGCGATGACCCGTATCGCGCCATCCGGAAACACGGTTATCGCCATGGTGGCGCGGTCAGAGAACTGCGCCGTATAATCGAAGGTGTGTGCGGAATAGGCGATGGTTCCGTGCATGGGATCAATCCGGCAGACGCGCGCGCGCAATGTTCAAGATGCGGTCGATGATTTCATCCATCAGGTCGGGGGTGAGCGGATGCCTCTTCCCGTCTCGCATCACATCGAAAAGATAATCGTCGAGGTCGTTGCGTATCTCGTTTTGAATGTCGTCGCGCTGCGTCCAGTTCACCACGCGCCGCCGGGCAATAATTCCAAGCATGGCCTCCGCCGCTTCGGCTGCATCCGCCTTCACGTCAGCGCTCTGCGGATTGACCGCCGCGAGTTGCTTCTCGATCGTATGATAAAAGGCAACGGCGGTAATATCGCCACGCAGATGTTGCGGCACGTCATCGTGCCTGGGGCGGACCACTTGTTCCCGCGCCTCTCGGACGATGTTGAGGAATTCCAGCTGTGAAATGCGCTGCGCCCGGTGATCATCGATAGCTTTCTGGATCAACGCCGAAATTTTCTCAAAATAGACCGGGTCTTCTTCCATGCGCTCGGTAATGGTGCGCTGGGTAAGACTCGCGATCATATCGGCCTTCGAAGCTGGCGTGGCCTGTTCGCCGACCGCCTCGTCGAAAGCCTTCTCGTCAAAAATATTGACTGGCGCCGTGAGGGTGACAACCTCGTTGGCGTGAACATGCTGATCCAGAAGCTTGCGGACACGCTCTTCGTAAAGCTTAAAGTCGATGTCTTCTTGATACCGCTTGCGAACGGCGGTACGGAGCTTTTGAAACCGGCGCAAATCCTCTTTGTAGAACGCAATCGCGGTCTCGTTACGGGAATCGTTGATCCAATCGGCCGTTGAAAGTCCTATTGCGAGCGTGCGCGCGAATTGAGCCAAGCGCTCGTAGAAGTCTTCACGGCGCTCCTCGTCGCCCAAGTGCCGCTCGAAGCCTTCCTCATCCAATTTGTTGGGCAGCTCCTTGAAGAGGTCCCAAAGCTGGTGTTGGCGCTGAGGAAGTTTTTCGATCTCTTCGAGATTTTGCGTAACAATGCCTTGAACGTCTCCGGCCTCAAATTCTGCGAAGGCCGAATAGGTCTTGAGCGCGGGGTCCAACTCGCCCAGCACACCCGCATAGTCGATGATGTAACCATACTCCTTTTCGTCCTCCACGCGATTAACGCGGGCAATCGCCTGCAACAGCCCATGGGCTTTGAGCGGCTTGTCGAGGTAGAGAACGGTATTTTTTGGCGCGTCAAAGCCAGTGAGCAGCTTATCGACGACGATAAGGATTTCTGGATCTTCGCGGTCCTTGAACGACGCAACTATCGAGCGGTTATAGGTTTTCTCGTCGCCATATCGCTCCATCATCTTTTTCCAGAAGCGGACGACCTCTTCGCGCGATTCATCCCCAACCTCGTCGTAACCCTCGCGGTCGTCGGGCGCGGAGATAATTACTTCCGAGGTAACCATGCCGATTTGGTCGAGCGCTCTCTTATAGAGAAGCGCCGCACGCTTGGACCGCGTAGCAAGTTGCGCCTTGAAGCCGGTTCCTTTCCAGTTTTTCGCAAAATGCTCCGACACATCATAGGCGACACAGTAAATGGTCGGCTCGGTCTGGCCGATCTCGCTGTAGCGGGTGAACTTGCGTTTGAGATCGGCGCGCTGATCCGGCGTGAGATCGCGGCTGACGCGTTCAAACCACACGTCGATGCCGTTCCGGTTCACATCTTGCTCAACGTGGCGTCCTTCGTACAGCAACGGCACAACAGCGCCGTCCTTCACGGCTTGGTCGATGGCATAGATATCGATTAGCCCGCCGAACTTGGCGGCAGTGCTCTTTTCCTTCTTCATCAACGGCGTGCCGGTAAAGCCGAGATAGCAGGCGTTCGGGAACATCCGCTTCATGCGAGTATGCATTTCACCGTACTGTCCGCGATGGCTTTCATCGATCAGCAGGAACACGTCGCTCGACAGGTCGCGGTAGTCACGGACATTCAACGCGGTGTCGAACTTGTTGATGACGGTCGCAATAATGGAAGCGCGGTCCTGCGAGACGAGTTTCAGCAGATGCCGCCCCGAAGTGGCGTTTTCAGGTTCCGCACCGCACGCGGCAAAAGTCGCCTTAAGCTGCTCGTCAAGATCTATACGGTCGGTGACGAGCACGATGCGGGGATTGATTATTTCCGTGTCAAGCGCCAGCGCCCTTGCCAGCATGACCATCGTGAGGGACTTGCCGGAGCCTTGGGTGTGCCAGACGACTCCGCCCCGGCGGCGGCCCTCGGAATCCCTCTGCTTGATCTTCAAGAGAATGTTTTTGACCGCAAAAAATTGCTGATAGCGGGCGACTTTCTTGATGCCTAGGTCGAACAGCGTGAAACGCCGGGCCAGATCAAGGAGGCGATCAGGCCGGCACAATGCATAAAGCACCCTATCCTGCTCGGTAACTTCGCGCCCGTCTCCCATCACGCGCTCGAAGGGGGCCTGTTCTTCTTCAAATCCATCGCCAAAGGTGCGTTTTGCCTCGGTCATAGTAAGCGGCGTTGTCAGCAACGGCCCGATGTCGCCATCGGTGAATTTCCGCTCCCGCCAGAGTGCCCAGAACTTGCGCGTGGTCCCGACCGTGCCGTACCGAACCTTGTTCCTGTTGGTCGCTATGAGAAGCTGTACCGACCGGAACAGATGCGGGATTTCGTCGGGGCCTTGGTTGCGGATATTCTGAGAAATAGCCTCCTCAAAATCTTCATTCGGCCCCTTGCACTCAATGACGCAAAGCGGAATGCCGTTGACAAAGAGAACAATGTCTGGCCGCCGCGTCTTGACCGAACCGGACCGCTCGACATCGAACTCCTTGCAAACGTGAAAGATATTATTCGCCGGGTTGACCCAATCAATGTATTTCAGGGAGCGACCTCGCGTGTCGCCCTCGACGGGTTGATCAAGCGACGTGCCGAGATGCAACAAATCCGCCGTCAACTCATTCAGACGCATCAAGCCCAGCGGCTCGCGGCTACGCAGGCGTTCAATCGCGGTTTGGATGTTGGATTCCGAGAACGGATATTGCTTTCCACGATACTCGATGGCGTTAAAGTGCATAAGCTGGGCGCGAAGGATATCCTCCAGCAGCACATTGGAAAGCTTGCCGCGACGCTCGAGATCGACCTCTGCCTTCGACAGCATCAGCCATTTGGGCGCCATGTTCTGCAAAAGGTGCAATGCCGGGATTTGTGAAAGATGCTTCTCGCCATCCCTGAATTGATGCCGCTTGTTCATTGTGCGGCCTCCTCAGAGACACGGGCCGCCATTGCGTCAACGTCGCTATTGCGAACTGGTACGCGCCATTCGCCGGTGAGGAGCTTCTGCATGAGACCGCGTTTCTGACGCTCCATCAACTCGACTTGTTCTTTATGAACATCAATCTCTCTTTTAGCTGCATCAATCATATCAGCAATGCGCGATTGAACTTCCAGCTTGGGAAGATGAAAGCTGAAGGCGCTTAGATGTTCATAGTAAATGCGAATGCGAACACTCCCGCTGCCAGCGGACGAGACAAAGTCACTCCAGATCGAGGATCGGCGTAAATGTTCAAAGAACCTATGGTTGAGGTGACCCTCTCGGGGCGCGAAAGCAACATAATCAGGACTAACTAGCACCTCGCGCCCATGCATGTTCATCGCTAGCGACCCGATATTTAGGCGCATCGGATTGTACGCAAACGCATTCGGTGGCACGATTTTATAACGGGACAAATCTTCAGCTCGTACGTGATCTTTCATCGGAATCATACCGTGAAGTTTGTTGACCCCCATCACGGCATCTGAACCAAGACGACCTGAATTGCGGTCTGTAAGCTCTTGCACGACGTCATTGAACGAAACACTCTGCCAATTTGAATTGTCACCTGAAAAGCGCCTGCGCCCTCTAAGGAGGGTTAGAGAGAACGCGCCAAATCGATCTTCCAATGCAACAATTAACCGGGTGGTCTTCTCGACCGCATCGTCCCAGACGTCCAGCAGCTCGGTGATGCGATGTTGGCACTGTTTTGTTGGCACGTTGATCGAAAGATTCTCAAGATCGAAGCGATTGATCTTCGGCATTCCCGTTCTCGTCGACGTCGCGACCGCACCGCGGACAAACACGGGGCCGCGCATCACATGACACAAGAATTTTGCGTCGACGATATTTTCGTCTGCCCAAATTGGATACATGTCTGCGCTGCAAATGCCCTCAAATCCTGGGATGCACACCTTATTGAGATTTGGACGGATTTTTGAGTAGACGATTGCGCAGGAGTCGAAGAGATATTTTCCAGAGATGAGTTTAAGCGCTTCAGCTGTCATAGGTTTCCCGACAACCCGAGCACCACCGATTGCGATGTTGTCCGGTCCTAAATGCACCATGTCAGAATACGGCCGCTTGCGAGGGTCGACCAAGCCTTCGGCGAATCGCACCACGTCGCCGAATCTCATTCGCTTCCAGTCATTTTGCATTCGCACCAAGCTCCTTGAGGTAGCCACCCATCTTCGCTTTGACATCAACTAACTCGGTTTCGAGTTTATCGATCTCAGCTTGAACAGCTTTGATGTCGATTTTTTCTTCAGCTTCGAACGTATCGATGTATCGAGGAATATTGAGATTGAAGTCATTATCGCCGATCTCTTTCAGGGGCACGGCGCGCGCGTACTTCTCGATGTTTATACGCGCCTGGAAGGTCGTAACGATTTTTGCGATGTGCTCTTCGAGCAAAAGATTTTGAGTTTTGGCTGGTTGAAACTCACGACTTGCGTCGATGAACAGCACATCTTCTCGGTTTGCTAGCGGCCCTCCCGGCTCCCGCCTACGGTCGAACACAATTAGCGCAACCTGAATCGACGTTGATTGAAACAAATTCGAAGGTAAACTGACAACAGCATCAAGCAAATTCTCTTCAATTACTTTCTTGCGTATTTTACCTTCAGAACCTCCACGAAACAGAACGCCATGCGGAACAACGACGGCAATGCGCCCCGCCTTCTGCCGAGCAGTTTCAATCATGTGCGTGATAAAAGCCCAATCGCCTGTACTCTTCGGAGGCACGCCTCGATGAAATCGTTTGTGCTTGTCGTTGGCAGCATTCTCAGCGCCCCACTTGTCGAGCGAAAATGGCGGATTGGCAATTACCACATCGAAAGCAAGGAGCTTATCTTCCTCGATGAGTTTTGGGTTGTTAAGAGTATCGCCCCATTCAAGCTTTGCGCCGTCTATATCGTGCAGGAACATGTTCATCTTGGCGAGCGCATGCGTGCCGCCATTCACTTCCTGACCATAGAGCATGACGTTCTTTGAGCCGACTTCCTGCGCGGCCTCGATCAACAGCGAGCCCGAGCCGCACGCTGGATCGGCAATCTTTTCGCCTTCTTTCGGAGCAACGAGCTTTGCCAGCACGCGCGAGACTTGGCGCGGCGTATAAAATTCGCCGGCCTTCTTTCCTGCATCGGAAGCAAAGCGCTCGATGAGGTAGATATACGCGTCACCGATGATGTCGCCCTTAGCGAGACGCTTGGGACGCAGGTCCAAGTCCTTGAAGTCGCCGAGCAGGTTCCTCAGACGGCGATTGCGGTCTTTGGTTTCGCCGAGCTTGTTGGCGGAGTTGAAGCTGATGTTGCGAAAGACGCCGTCGAGCTTTGTCTTGTTGGCTTCTTCAATCGCGTCCAACGCGATATCGATCAGTTCGCCTAGATTGTCGGCGTCTTTCTGTTCCCAGATTTCCTGAAAGCTTGCCCCTTTCGGCAAGACAAAACGCTCACGGTCCATGCGGCGGAGCAGGCGTTCTTCGTCACCGCCATAGCGAGCCTTGGTATCTTCGTAGTGCTCGCGCCACGTATCAGATATGGCCTTCCAAAACAGCGTGACCAATACGTAATCCTTATATTCCGACGCGTCGATCAGACCGCGAAACGTATCACAAGCTGCCCAGGCTTTACGGAACACATCGTCTTTCGTCGTTTTGGAAGTAGTACTTTTTTCGCTCGCCATCATTGTGTTCCTCTCGTTCTTATCTTTGAGGTGTGGTGTTTTTGGATGATTGATTTCAAACAGCGTTGGCTCGGTCGGGCTTACCAGTCGAGTCCTTCGCCTGATCGGCGCGCGCCGTAGCAAGTAAATGCAACTCTTGCAGCCGTAGGATGTTGAGCCGTTCTTCAATGTCGGCCTGCCGACGAACCAATCGACTCAACGCGACTAGTTGCTGTTGATCGGACAGGTTTGGCAGCGGGACTTGAACCTGCTCGATCGCGGAACGGCGAAGGTTCGGAATGGTAGAACCCGTCGCGTACTGACGGAGTATCACTTGTGTTGCGGGAAGATTCAGAAAGAACACCAGATATTCGGCGCTCATACGGGCCGGATCAGGTCGCAGAATAAAAAGCGACCCTGCGGCAACCATCGGAGGGGCTTCTTTGGGAACGACGGCCGACCGGTAACTCAGGCCTCGCGTTTGAAGCACCAACTCACCGGCAGCGAGAGTGTCAGGCGTGCCTTTGCCGGGCACGTCATTGATTCGGGCCATGCCATCCAGAAGGAGCATCCCGTCCGAACCGACATCCTTGCCTTGAACGACTCGGTAGGCCGCGCCGGGTTGGTGGATGATCCGCTCGCGGAAAGGCGAGCCAATCCGAATGCTTGTAAGATCAGAGAGCTGAAACATATTGTGCAGTAATACCTTTCACGTGATATCTATTGCAAGCTCGCGCGCTATATGTCAATATATGATCGATGAAAGGCTTTACTGTATAAATTAGTGAGGTTCACCGTTATGATCCGAAAGCGCGAAACGGCTGGACCCTCCGATCTACCTCGGCGGATTTATGCATTTGTGGATTCTGTTGTCGAAGCGGACCCGGAACGGCCCTGTCCAGGATGTCGCTACAGTTCGATGCCGTTGATGCCAACGCGTTCGATGAAACCTCCGGCTCCGTTGAAAACCGCGACGCCCTGTTGCTCGCCAGAGTTTCGACTACCCCAAACCGCCTTGGGCAACTGTTTGGCGTGGATAGAGCCAAAGAAGGCGATTGGTTCGAGATCAAATTAGACCGCGCGCGATCGCGACCACGCGCATGGCAGCTGCCTCTCGTCAACAATTACACCCCTGAACGACCGATAAATGTCGTAGGGATCACGCCGCTTGCCCAATTTTCCGAAATAGTGGGGCACCTCGAAGGAGCTTGTGTCGCGCCTGACGCCCGACGTGTCGAGACTGCCGATTCTTTGGCAGCATTGCTGTCAACCGACGCAAAAAACAATCTGAGGGTCACGGCGCTCGACGTGGGACAAGCCGCTTGCGTGGTTTTTTCTGAAGGTAGTCAACCACTCGGATACTTCGACGTTGGCGCGCCGATGTTTTTCAACCGACGGTCCTTTCCGAAGCAACTCAACCATCGCCCGGCCAGCGAAGGCTTCGTGATTCTCTCTCATTGGGATTTCGATCATTTTGCTCTCGCCCTTCGGTATCCCGAGTTAAAGAAGCTGCAGTGGTTTGCGCCCGATCAGCCGGTTGGACCGAATACCGCGCTGTTTCAAAAATCTCTTGGCTCAAATCTGACATTTATATCTAACGACTTTGATGTCGGCGCTTTGGCGTTGAGGCGGTGTTCTGGCACGTCGGTACGAGATAGGAATTCGACGGGATATGCCTTACGTGTCAATCTCGAGGGCACGGGAATCTTGTTACCCGGTGACGCCGACTATCAATGGGTACCGCGTACCATCGCGAACAGCGTGAACCGCATAATGGTCCCGCACCATGGCGCGAGAGGGTCTCCTCCGCCGTCACCGAGCGGGGGCAACAATCCCGTGGCGATCGTCTCCTACGGCACCCCCAATACCTATCGCCATCCGAACGAGGATCAGATCGACGCGCATCGCCGAGCCGGCTGGCGGATTCGAAGAACAGCGGCTCACGGAAATCCTACCCGGCCTCGCGGCAATCGAACTCTATATCCGATATGATCTGGATCTTTGGTCCGATTTCGCTCGGGAGCCTCCAATTTCGTGGCTCCGAGAGCCATAGCCAAATCCCGGGCCGATCTCAGGTTGATTTACCTGATCATCTCAAGACGAGTGTGGAGGCTGATCATCACCTCCTTGTATGGCGCCGAATCTTAGTCCACGATTCCTATTAATTGAGTGACCACCCATGACGACGCGCGAACAGGTCTTCGTAGCATATCCAGGTCGCGACCCCGCACTTGCCATGGGAATAATGGGTGCTGTCCGCAAGGCAAACGCTCGGCCCATCCCGCTTGTGTTTGAGCCGTGGCCGTTCAACGACGTAGCCGGAACTCCTCTGGTCTCGCCCATTCTTGAAAAAATCGACGAGTCGCCCCTGCTCATCGCCGATACAACCTATCTCAACCTCAACGTGGTTTACGAGATCGGCTTTGCGATCGGCCGGAGCAAGCGAGCTTTCCTTACCCGGCACAAAGGCACCGAAGGTGATCGCGCGATAGCAAAGCTTGTCGGTATCTTCGACACCTTGGGTTACTTCGAATACGAAACCTTCGATGAACTTCAGGCCCGGCTCGAGGCCCATATAGACTCCGCTCATCTCAATTTCTCAACCGCACTCGACCGCAAGTCGCCGATTTACCTGATAGAGCCGCCTAAGCGTGGGACCGACGTTGGCGTGATGGTCTCTCGCATTAAGAAGGCCGGATACGGCCGTTATAGGAGCTTTACCCCCGAAGAGGACACCAGGCTTTCCGCAACAGACGCCATCCGTCAGGTTGCAGCATCGTCGGGCGTGTTTATTCCGTTCCAGAAGACGACCGATGCGGGAGCTGAGGTGCACAACATCCGATGCATGTTCATCGCCGGGCTTTGCGATGGCATGGGCAAGCCAAAACTCTTGCTGGGTCCACCAGGATTTGAAGCACCGCTAGATGTTCGCGACGACGTTAAGCAGTGGCACCAACTATCTGATATTCACACAATCATCGCGGACTTCTCACCGCAAATTGTTGAGTACGCAGGTCAGGTTGAGCCGTCGGGTATCGACCGCACCACCCTCCTTCAGTCTCTCAGCATCGGCGACCCCAGAGCCGAAAACGAGATGAACACGCTCGATCAATACTATCTCAAGATAGACCAGTTCGATCGTGCCATTAACGGCGAGGTCAATCTTGTGGTTGGCCGCAAAGGGTCCGGCAAGACAGCGCTGTTCATTCGCCTCCGTGATAAAATGCGGGGCGATCGGCGCAACATAGTCCTCGATCTCAAGCCAGAGGGCTATCAGCTCATCCGGATGAAAGAGGACATCCTTGAATTTTTATCAGAAGGTGCCCGCCAGCACCTCATCATCGCTTTCTGGGAGTATCTCATTTATCTTGAGATCGCCTACAAGCTTTTGGAAAAAGATCAAAAGGCTCATCGCTACAATCAAGATATTCATGACGCTTATCAGGAGCTGAGCGGCGTTTATAACGCTGCAAATTTCTCCCCTGAAGGCGATTTCTCGGAGCGGTTATCGACGCTGTCGGAACGGCTGGCGAAGCGGTACCATGAGAAATACGGTACCCAAGATGCCCGACGGTTAACCGCCGGTGAGGTCACAGAGCTCGTTTACTTGCACGATATCAAGCAGCTCCGTGACCTCATTTCCAGCTATTTGCATCGCAAAGAGGCCGTCTGGGTTATGTTCGACAACCTCGATAAAGGCTGGAGCACCCAAGGCGTCGACGTAATCGATGCGACCGTTCTGCGTTGCCTCGTCGACGCCGGCAGAAAAGTCGAGCGCGAGATGCGCAAGGCCGGCCACGTCGTCCATTGCATCGTGTTTGTTCGAAACGACGTTTACGACCATCTCATGAGGAATACGCCAGACTTCGGCAA
>Ga0182030_10011173_pt1 | contig 18133 bp, 18 predicted proteins | sample 812S3MmetaG_FD_121299 | JGI IMG/M metagenome (GOLD analysis project Ga0182030, IMG submission 121299) | Permafrost microbial communities from Stordalen Mire, Sweden - 812S3M metaG (Illumina Assembly) | ecosystem: Environmental > Terrestrial > Soil > Wetlands > Permafrost | place: Sweden...
GGACCGCCTCGTCTGCTTCATCGACGAGGCGGACGAGATCGCATCGGACCGCTCCGAGCGCTTGGACAGCCAACCACTCGTCAACGAGCTGCTGAAGGCCATCCCCGTGTTCAAGTCACGCCCTCAGCGGTTGGTGGTGATGGCCACCAATTCGATCGCCGCCATCGATCCGGCACTGCTGAGGCCGGGACGGTTGGACCTCATCATCCCGGTCGGAGCCCCCGACGAGGCCGAGCGGGCCGACCTGGCAGCCGAGTTCCTGCCCGGAGGGAACCCGAAGGAGGTGGCCGCATGCACAGCCGGCTTCACACCGGCCGACTTCGCGCTGGTGGCACAACGCAGCGCCCAGCTGGCATTCGATCGCGCCCTCGCCGGTGGGACGGAGCAGATCGGCTCTGACGACGTGCTGCAGGCCATCAGGCTCACCCGGCCGTCTGTCAGCCCCGAGGCCGCGGGTCGCTTCGACCTCGAGGCATCCGCCTATTCCCGCCTGTAGATCGGGCGTCATCATCAGGACATGGGACCGGATCGCCTGGACATGTGCGACAGTGCAGGATGATCGAGTACGGGTCTTCTTTCAAGCCTGACGGCGAATCCGGCACCGCACGGGTGGTGTCCTGTGAGCTCGCCTTCGACGTGGTCGAGCCTGCGGAGGTGGTGCTCCAACTGGTGGCGGCCACGACGGCGGGCCGGGTGGTGAGCGAACGGCTCGACGTGGGGACGAACGGCGAGCCGGCACTGACGACCGTCGAACTCAATGGGCCCCACGGCGCACGGGTCCACGTCCTGCAGTCGCTCAGTGGGCGCCTGACCGTCAGCTACCGCTCCGAGATCGAGGCCGGGCCGTCCGGCACGGCCGGGCAGCTGGACCCGGCGATGGATTACGCCCGACTGGTCTACCTGCGTCCCAGCCGCTACTGCCCCTCGGACCACTTGGTCGGATTCGCCGTCGCCGAGTTCCCGACGGGCTCGAGCGTGCGCAGTCGGGTGGAGTCCATCACCGATTGGATCCGCCAGCGCATCGGGTATGTCGCCGGCTCGAGCTCGGTGCACGACTCGGCGGAGGACACGCTGTTGACCGGCATGGGAACCTGTCGCGACTTCGCCCACCTCGGTGTGGCACTGTGCCGGGCGATCGGCGTCCCCGCCCGGTTCGTCTCGGTGTACGCGCCAGGCCTTTCCCCCATGGACTTCCATGCCGTGTTCGAGACCCTCGAGGACGGCCGGTGGATCGCCCACGACCCGACCGACCTTGCTCCCCGCCAGTCGCTCGTGCGCATCGCCACCGGGCGCGACGCCGCCGATGCCGCCTTCGCCTCCGTCAACAAGGGCATCGCCTCGCTCGACTACCTTGAGGTGTCGGCGACGGTCGGTGGCGAGCTGCCGGTCGACGACCGGGGCCGGGCTGTAGAGATCGGCTGATCACCGGTTGCCGACGCTCTCCGCGTCGCTCCGCGATCCAGCCTCTCCCTCCGGGTGGTAGCGGACCTCGGAGCTTCCCGGACGTGACTCCGCCCCCCCGCCGGACTCGAAGCGCATCGAGAGGCCCTGGTCCTCGGACCGCTTCGCCTCCATGGAGATGTCGGTCAGCACCCGCCGGTCCGCATCGGTGAGCGGTGGCTGCAGGCTCCTCGGCCACAACCGCCTGGTCCTGACCACGTTGCTCTCGGCGGCATAGAGGGTGAGCTGGGCGCCGAGGTAGATCCAGGCCAGCAGTCCGAGGACGATGGCGAAGAACCCGTAGACCTGGCTCGAGTTCTTCAGGGTGTGCTCGACCAGGGCACCGCCGACGTACTGCAGGGCGGTCCAGCCGAAGCCACCGACGACGGCCCCGGGCATCAGTGGGCGCCACGCCACCGTTGTGGGCGTGAGGAGCCGGAAGGCCATAGCGAAGAGCCCGATGTTGAGGAGGATCGAAACGACGGCTCCGATCGCCTCGACGGGCACGGTCGGGGATCCCGTGGTCAGCGCGCCGACCAGCGCGGTGCTCACCAACAGGAACGCACCGACGGCGAGCGTCGCCATCGTGCGTCCGAGCCTGGCCCCGAAGCCCGGTCGGTCGACCGCCGGCACGTTCCACACCTCGGCCATGGCGTACTGTCCCGACTGGACGGCCCCCTGGGAGCCCCATACGAGGCCGACGATCCCCACGGCCAGGCCGACGGCGCTGCGGTGGTGCAGGGCGTGGATGTTGGCACCGAGCTGGTTCCCGACGATCGGGAACTGTGCGAGCGCCGAGGACTCGATGCGGTGGGTGAGCGACGGGTTGCCGCCGGCGACCAGCCCCAGCACCGTGATGAGCAACAAGAGGAGCGGAAGCAGCGAGAGGAAGCCGTAGTAGGTCAGCAATGCCGCCAACGAGCCGCCACGGTCGTCGCCGAACTTCTTCACCACGCCGTAGAGGAACCCGATGGGCGCGCTGCGGCGCTGCCAGCGGTCGAGGCGTGCGACGGCCCTCTTGGCCAGGATCACGAAGCAGCCAGGCCCGACACGATGGTGCTCGCCACCTCCTTGCCTTCTGCCACTGCCTTCCCGGCCTTGTCGCGTACGGCCTTTTCGCGTACGGCCTTCCCGGCCTTGTCGCGCACGGCATCGGCGAGCTCCCTTCCTGTGGCCGCGGCGCTGCCCGCCCCATCCCTGACCGCGTCGGCCGCCCGGCTGTCGGTGACGACCGCCCCGACCTTGCGCCGGGCCGCATCGGCGGCGTTGCTGATCGGCTGCGCCACCTCGATGTCACTCAGCCGGTCCGCAGCGTGAGACAGCCCGTCACGCACGTCCGTCCCGCCGGGAACGGACCCGACCACCTTCGCCAGGCCCCGGCCGGGCGCGCCACCCTGCGACCGCCTGTCGATCCCGGCACCGACCGCCGCTCCCGTGACCGCTCCGAGCACCAGTCCCTTCCAAACGTTCTTCATGTCGTCTGCTCCTTCGATCGTCGGTCCGCATGTAGCGATGCGGCGGTGAGACCACTATCCCCCGATGGTGTCCCCCCTATGCATGGGCTTTGCATCGGCCTAGGCCTCCGGCGCTGGACCACGTCCGCTTCCCGTGCGCCGGACTTCCGCTCCCCGAGCCGCCGGATGGTCGGTTTCCGTCGATCACGGCGGGGTATCGCGACGTCACCGACAGGGCGCGCCGAAGGGGGCGTCCGCACGAGAACACCGACCGGAAGAACCGACCGGAAGATAAAAACCGACCAGAAAGGGTGACCGCCATGCCATCGACGACGACGCACACGAAGAATTCCCGTCCGAGGGGGACATCGAAGCACCCCCGCTCCGATGCCCTCGTCATCCTGAAGAATGACCATCGGACCGTCGAGAAACTGTTCAAATCCTACGAGCGCGCTTCGGAACGGGCATACAAGACCATGCGTCGCCTGGTCGACGAGATGATCACCGAGCTGTCCGTCCACGCGTTCATCGAGGAGCATGTGCTCTACCCGGCAGCGAAGGCAGAGGTCCCAGAGGCGGTGGATGATGTGCTCGAAGCGGTCGAGGAGCACCACGTGGTGAAGTGGCAGCTCCAGGAGCTGGTCGGCCTCGACCCCGAGGACGAGCGTTTCCGACCCAAGGTCACCGTGCTGATCGAGAACGTGCGCCACCACGTCCGGGAAGAGGAGACGGAGTTCTTCCCGCTTCTGAGGTCCGAGATGGAGAGAAGGCGACTCCTCGAGCTCGGGGACGAATTGGAGGCCATGAGGCGATCGGCACCGGAGCTCCCGCACCCTCGCCTTCCCGACGGACCAGATGACCACCTCGTCCCCGATGCGGTGACCTCGGTCATCGACCGGGCCAAGGACATGGTGGCGTCGGTACGGTCGGTCTGAGCCGTTGCCCGCACCGTCACCGCCGGCCGTTGGTTCCGTAGGTCCGGCCATGGAGGCGTTCTCCGAGCGTTCGGACTACGCCCTCTACGTGGTGACGGTGGCAACGGCCCGGGGCGAGACGAGCGGCTGCCTCGCCGGCTTCGTCACCCAGTGCAGCATCTCTCCACCGAGGTTTGTCGTGTGCCTGTCGAAGCTCAACCACTCCTTCTACGTCGCCGAGCATGCCACCGGCATCGCCATCCACCTCCTGGGTGACGATCAGACCGAGCTCGCCTCACTCTTCGCCGAGCGCACCGGTGACGACTACGACAAGTTCGAGCACTGCGAGTGGCACCGCGGAACTGGCGGCGCCCCCGTGCTCGAGCACTGCGCGGCATGGCTCGAAGGCACCGTCCTCGAACGCTTCAGCGTCGGCGATCACGAGGCGTTCCTGATGAGCCCGGTCACCGGCGGTGCCGGCCACCACACCGGACTGCTGACCCTCCGCAACGCTCCCCCGTTCCAGCCCGGGCACCCCGGGGCACCCTGAGGCCGGCAGGGGCCTCAGCACAGCGGCCGGGGGGCGGGCGAGGATGCGTCGGCGGGTCCGTCCCGACGGTGGCCATCGGGACGTGCCGAGGACCTGGCCGGTGTCGCTCGCCGCCGCACGACCGGACCACCGCACACCGCTCAGCCCTCGCTGGCGAACGCCTCCCGCAGCTTGGCCAGGCTGCCGGCCAGCAACCGGGACACGTGCATCTGGCTGATCCCGATCTGGTCGGCGATCTCGGACTGGGTCAGGCCGTCGACGAACCGGAGGTTCAGGATCGTCTGCTCCCGCTCCGGCAGCCTGGTGAGGGAGATGGCCAGCAGCATCCGGTCGTCGGTTCCGGCGTAGCCCGGGTCGACGTCACCGAGTCTGGTGGCAATGGTGCCCTCCTGACGGTCCGGTGCGTCGATGGACGAGGTGCGGTAACTCTGGCCCGCCTCCATCGCTTCCAACACCGCCTCCTCGGAGGCACCGATCGACTCCGCCATCTCGGCCACCGTGGGCGGGCGGCCGTGCTCCTGGGTGAGCGACTCGATGGCCGGCCCCAGCTCGAGGTACAGCTCCTGGATGCGCCGGGGGGCACGGATGGCCCAACCGCGGTCTCGGAAGTGCCGCTTCAGCTCTCCGATGACCGTGCGGGTGGCGAAGGTGCTGAACTCGACCCCGCGTCCCGGGTCGAAACGGTCCACCGACTTGACCAGTGCCAGTGAGGCCACCTGCACCAGGTCGTCATACGACTCGCCGCGGCTGGAGAACCGGCGGGCCAGCTGATGGGCCAACCCGAGGTGCGACTCCACCAGCTCGTTGCGCAGACGCTCGTCCCCGGTCTGCGCGAACTCCTCGAACCTATCCCTGGAGGCCCTGCCGGGATGGACCGGTGACGCCATCAGGCCTGCTGGCGGGCTCGACGCTTGCGCAGCCAAGCCTGCGACCTTCCATCGGTGCTCTCGTGACCGTGCTCGTCCACCAATGCATCGAGGATGCGCTGGGAGAGCCCGTCGTCACTTTGGCCGGCAATACCGCCGCCCGGGACTCCGGGCCCGGGGCGGAGCGTTCCGAGTACTTCGATCTGGTCCTCGTCCCTGCTGAATCGCAGCTCCAGTCGACCGTCGCCCTGGCCCTGGATCAGGGCGATGCACAGCTCGTCAACGGCCAGACGGAGATCCTCGATCTCCTCGACGTCGAAGCTGGCCCGCGACGCCACCGTGGCCGCTGTCAGACGGGCCAGCACCAGAAGGTCCGCCTCGACCGGCAGACTCAGTTCGACCACATCGGTCACCGCCGCACACTCCTTGATCGGGCTGCCGGCGTCAGCAGCGATTCGTGCCTCATCCCGCGATCGCCTCCTGGCGGCTGGATCGGATGTCGAACAGCTCGGTCAGCCCGGTGATCTCGAAGATCTTGATGATCCGGGGCTCCGTGATCACGAGCCGCATCGCACCCCCCTCGGCCGCGAACCGGTTGAGCGCCCCGATCAAGACGCCGAGTGCCGTCGAGTCGATGAACGTCACCCCTCGCAGGTCCACCACGACCACCGAGGTGGCCTGCCCGATGGTCTCGTCCAGTCGTTCGCGGAGGGCCGGCGCCGTAGCCACGTCGACCTCGCCCGCCACCGAAACCACCGTGTACCCGTCGCCCTGCTCGACCGAGCTCTCGAACGTATCTTCCACGTGGGTCCTTTCGTCATCGGCCTTCGGCCCGTCGCGGCCGGATGCCCGCCCCGACACGCTCCGACGCGTGCCCGAGCCGCCGTTCGCACCCGATCCGAAGCGCTATCCGCCCGACACCGATCCTGCCACGCCATCGTTACCCGGCCCGCGGCCGCCGAAACATCTTCCTCATTCCAAGGCCGGCAGTGGCCGCTGGCGAGAGGCCGGGACCGGGGCTCATGTTCCTCTCGTGGCGACCAGCCGTCCTCCCGGACCGGGTGTCCGTCCAGCCCGAGCCGGCCGCCGCCGTGGGGTGCCTAGTGCTGTGACCGCCAACCTTCGCTCCTTCCGGGGCTGAGGCCGGCGATTCCTCGATCAGGCCGCCGGAGCGTCCCGATCGAGCGACTCCCCGAGGGGTTCGGGGCGGGCCACAGCCGGCCAGGGACCCACCGAGTCACGACGGTGATCCATCTCGACTCGTCGTGGGTCACGCCGGGTCCGGCCGGGCAGATGCCGGCCGGCTCGACGGTGCATGAGCTCCAGCCCGGACGGGTCGAAGGATTCTCCGCCTCGAGACCCTCTCGAGGCGATGTTGGCGGCCCCCACCACGTCTCGGTGGGCGACCAGTCCACAGGCGGCACAGGAGAACCGCCGGCCCTTGGGTTTGGCCACCTTCACCCGGCAGTTCGGACAGGTGGAGCTGGTCCCCCGTTCGTCGACCAGCTCGACGCCGATGCCGGCCCGGGCCGCCTTGTCCGACAGGGCGGCGATGGCCTGTCCGGGCCGCCCGTTGTTGACGGCCAGGTTCTGGCGTCTCCCGGCGTCCTTGTCCAACAGCCCCCTCGGGTCGCCGACCACCAGGGTCCCGATCCCGGCGGCCACGGCCACGTCGACCACGGCCCGGGCCCCTTCGTGGGTGGCCTGGGTGACCCGGCGCCGGTGGGCTTCCTCGAGCTTCCTCGTCCGGGCCCGGGACTTCCGCCACCGACGCGATCCGGCCTGGCCCTTGGTCGGGGCCCGCTTGGACAGCGCCCGGGCCCGGGCCTTCTGGTCGGCCAGGTGCAGGCGGTGCTCCGCCCGGATGGCCCGGCCCGAGACGAGGAGGCCCTGGTCGGGCCCGGCCAGGGCGAAGGGATGGATGATGCCGAGATCCACCCCGGCCACCTTGTCGGGATCCGGACCGGTGCCCGTCTCGTAGGAGGCGACCGGGACCCCGGCGGTCACCTCGACGAAGAGCGTCGGGCCGACGTTGAAGAGGGTGACCGAACGGACCGAGGACGGGTCGTAGGGGGGTGGCGGGTGAGGCGGAGGGCCAGGGGTGCCGCCCCCCGGGCCACGGGCAGCGTGAGGTGTCGCCCCTCCAGCACGAACGTGCCGGCGTGGTAGCGAGAGGGCACGAGGCCCCGGCGCCGCCGAGGGAAGTGTGCCCGGGCATCACCTCCCCGACGACGGGCGGCGGCGGTGAACCAGGCGTCGCTGTAGCGCCGGAGGACGGAACGGGCCCCGACGCTGGACAACGCTCCTGCACACCCGGGCCCGGCCCGGGACAGCTCACGGCAGAGGTCCTGGTAGGTGACGACCGGGGCATGGCCACGCCGGCGACGCAGGGCGTTGAGCTCGAGGACCGCGGCCCACAGGTCGCCTCCCGAGCGCAGCAGCCCGAAGCACCGCTCGCGCTGGGCGGGCGTCACCCGCAGCTCGACCCGTGCCGTTCGATGCACGACCTCTGGTCCTTGTCGTTTCCTCGGCACAACCCCAGCATGGCTTCGGGGTGTGACAGCAGAGCTGTGACAGCAAAGCGGGCAAACGTTGGCGGTCAGGGCACTAGCCGCGCAGGTCTCCGATGCCGAGGGACCCGGCCGGCGCTCCGGACGAGCTGTCGGACTCCTCGAGGGTGAGGATCGAACCCTCGGTGAACAGGTAGGTCCTCAGGTGGCGGTCGAGGACGGGATCCTTCCGACGGAGCCACTCGAGGGTCATCGCCGCGTGCTCCTTCTCCTCGTCGCGGTTGTGGGCCAACACGTCGGCGAGCTCGGGATCGGACGTGGCGTCGACCCGCTGGGCGTACCAGTCGACCGCCTCCAGCTCCTCCTGGATGGAGGTCAACGCCCGATGCCGGTCGACGGTGTCGGACGAGAGACGGTCCTCGGGCTCGTGCAGTCCGGCGCTCTGGGCCATCAGTGATCCTCCTTGCCAGGTGGCGGCGACACCCGCCGCCTTCACGTGCACAGTACCGTCCCCGGGGTGACGCCGGAGCTGAACTCCGCTCCCCGGCGAAGACGTCCACCAGGGTCGAGCAGAAGGCGGACACCAACCTGTCGGCCAGCGCCCAGAAGGCGGCGACCAACCGTCGACCGGACCGCCTGGCGATGTTGTCCGAGGCCCGCTCGATGCTCCGGTGGTCGGCTTCGACGAGGGCGACGAGGTCGCACTCCGCGGGGATCGAGTACCGGCTCGGCTGCATGGAGGGGCGGTGCCCGACGACGGCCGACACCAAACCAGCGCTGTCAGGTGACGCCGGCCGAGCGGAATTGGACGCTGATCCGGGGGCCCCGGGCGTGGGCCCGTTTGGGAACGGCGTGCTGCCACGTTCGCTGACAGCTCCCCCCCATCACCAGCAGGTCCCCTCCGCCGAGGTCGTACCGGAGCGACGGCCCACCGGATGTCGGTCGGAGCAGGAAACGGCGCCGCTCACCGAGCGACACGATCGCCACCAGTGTGTCCGCACGGGATTGTCGGCCAAGCGTGTCGCCGTGCCAGGCCACGCTGTCGGCACCGTCGCGATAGAGGCACAGGCCGGTGGTGGCCATCGGCCCGAAGCCCCTCTTGACGTAGTGGGAGGAGAGTGCCTGGCGGGCCTCCGACAGCAGGGGGTCGGGAAGAGGGTCCGACTCCTCGTAGAAGGCCACGAGCCGCGGCACGTCCACCGTCCGGTCGTACATCCGGCGCCTCTCCGCCCGCCACGCGACGGTGCCCATCAGCCGGTCGAACAGAAGATCGTGGCGGCCGAGCCACTCGCGGCGGAGGTCCAGCCATGCTCCGTCACCGAGCTCGACATGTTCGAGCTGTCGCCCGACGGGTCGCAGCCGGGCGACGTCGTCCGTGTCGAAGAGTGATGCCTGCAGCGGACCCATCGATCCGATTGTATACGAACACATGTTCGTCTGAAGCGCCCGGTGAGAAACCCCTCCGTCTCCCCGATCAGGCAGCGCACCGCCAATCGGTCCTTGCGCAATTGTGATCGCTCCCGCCACTCCATGACCGCTCCTTCATCCGACTGCATCCGACTGCATCCCGACGCGACCGACTCACACGGGCCGCTCCGGAATTGCCCGCCGGTCATCGCCGGCCAACGGGGAACGCCGCCTGGCGGAACGCGGCGATCGGCCGTCATGCCGCGCCCTCATCCGGTGTCGCGGGCCTCCGGTTGCCGCCGATGGTCGCTCGGTGCCGTGACACCAGCCGCCCGAGGACGAGCGCAAGGTCGAGCCGGATCGAGGAGGCGCCGCCACCGAACGCTCGAGTGCCGGCCGTGGGTCCGGACCGCCCGGGACCAGCTCGGTTGCGCAGGTCGACCGTCACCGGGCCCGTGGCGGGTTAATCTACGGCTGGTCACCCTCGAGGGTGGGCGGGCATCGTTTCGAGCAGAGGTTGCGCATGGGTTCGGTGGGCGAGGCGGAGTCGCAGGCCGTCATGGAGCGGAGCGGCTACCGGCACGAGGCGTTCTTCTACGGCAGCCGACGGCAGTTCTTGGACGGCGTCATGGAATTCGTGACAGGCGCGCTGGACGCGGGGACGCCAGTCCTGCTCGCCCTCTCCCCCGCCAAGCTCGACGCCGTGCAGGACCGACTCGGTGGGCCCCACACCGGTGTGCACACCACCGATATGGACGAACTGGGTCGCAACCCGGCGAGAATCATCCCCGCGTGGCAGGACTTCATCGCTGAGCACGGGGGCGACAGTCGGAAGGTCCGAGGGATCGGGGAGCCCATCGTCCCCGGCCAGTCCTCCGCCAAGCGCGTCGAGTGCCACCTCCACGAGGCACTCCTCAACGCCGCGTTCAGTGGGGCCGACTTCTGGTTGCTGTGCCCCTACGACGCGACGGGCCTCGAGCCGGGCACGGTCGAAGAAGCGTGTCGGACCCACCCGTTCGTCCTCGAGTCGGGCACGTCACGGACCAGCCCCTCGTACCGGGGTTCGGTCGCCTCCGAACGCCAGACCCGGGCGCCGCTCCCACCGGTCCCCGCTGAGGCATCACGGATGCGGTTCTACGCGGCCGGCCTCCCTGCTGTCCGGGGCTTCGTCGTCCACGCCGCCCGTCAAGCCGGCCTGGACGAAAGCGCGGCTGCCGACTTCGTGGTCGCAGCCAATGAGATCGCCACGAACAGCCTCCGCCACGGTCGTGCGACCGGCTCCGTGGCCGCATGGAGCGAGGCCGGCTCGCTGATCTGCGAGTTCCGGGACGACGGCCGCTTCGAGGACCCGCTCGCCGGACGGGTGAGGCCGTCCGCCACGGGCGGCGGCGGCCGGGGTCTGTGGATCGCCAACCAGATCTGTGATCTCGTGCAGATCCGAACCGGCCCCACCGGCACGGTCGTCCGTCTCCACAAGGCGGCCGGCGCCCGGACCTGATCGGCCTCGGGAAGCAACCGACCCCGGTCGTCCCCGTCGCAGGGTTGGCGACGGCGTGCACGGGTAGGCTCGTGATGGCGCACGGATACCCCCTCGTGCACGGATACCGCACGGGATCCCAGCGTGTCCCCGACCAGGTGGCGGAGGCCGCAATGCGTGCCCGACCGGTGCGGTATCCCGTCAGGCCGACATCATCCCATTGTCCCATCGTCCCCCGACCGGAACCCAGCACACCGACTGTCGGACAACAGCTCAGGAACGGCACAACCGATGCGCGTCTTCACCTGCGACAACTGTGGTCAACTCATCTTCTTCGACAATGACCGGTGCCTCCGGTGTGACTCGCCGCTCGGGTACGTCCATCAGCGGCGTGACGTTGTGGCCCTCACCGAGGTGGCCCCCGACCACTTCGTCGACCTGGGCAGCCCGGTCAGGACCTGGCGACGCTGTGCCACCCGGCAGGTGACCGGCTGCAACTGGCTGGTGCCGGCCGGCACCGATGCCCGGTGCGAATCGTGCGTCCTCACGCGCACCCGGCCGGCCGACACCGACGTCGAGGGCATGGCCGAGCTGGTCCGGGGCGAGATGGCCAAGCGCCGTCTGATCTTCCAGCTGGCCGAGCTCGGCCTTCCCGTGGCGCCCCGCGACGAGGCGGCCGGCCGGGGACTGGCCTTCGACCTCCTCTCGAGTGCCGCCACCAAGGTGATCACGGGTCACGACAACGGAGTCATCACCCTCGATCTGGCCGAGGCCGACGACGAGCACAGAGAACGCCTCCGCCAGCAGCTCAATGAGCCCTACCGCACGCTGCTCGGCCACTTCCGCCACGAGATCGGCCACTACTACTGGCCGATCCTGGTCGCCCAACCGGATGTCCTCGACGCGTGCCGGGTGCTGTTCGGAGACGACCGCGAGGACTACGCCGCCGCCGTGAAGCTCCACTATGACGACACGAAGGACGTGGATCGTTCGTGGACGGGCACCTACATCAGTCGGTACGCCACCATGCATCCCTACGAGGACTGGGCGGAGACCTTCGCCCACTACCTCCACATCCTCGACACCCTGCAGACCGCGGAGAGCTTCGGGCTCGGCGGCACCGACCCCGAGCAGCACCGCGGGACCGGCCGATCCGGAGTCCGGGCCACCAGGCCCGACAACAGCACCTCCTTCGGCGACGTCATCGACCACTGGCTCGAGCTCTCCTACGCGCTCAACCAGATCAACCGATCGATGGGACACGACGATGTCTACCCGTTCGTCCTGGCTCCGAGGGTCATCCGAAAGCTCGCCTTCGTGGACCACGTCGTCAATCGCCGTTGACCGGCCGAGCCGTCTTGTCCGGACTGCGACGGTCGCCGGCGGGGGCGACGGACCGGAGGTGCCGGTTAGCCTGACCGACGTGCCCCGGCACCTCACCGTCCCTACGGATACCGAATGCGAGAAGACCGAACGTCGTGAACACGCCCGAATTCGGTGAAGCGCTCCGGGCAATCGACTTCCTGGCGCCGTCGGACATGTCCGACACACTGGCCTCCATGGCCCGTCAGGCGGGTGCCGCCGACCTGGTGATCTACCTGGCGGACTTCGAGCAGACGATGCTCTACCCGGTGCCGGACCGGGGGGTGCACGTCGAACTTCCCGTGGGTGTGGCCGTGACGGGCACCAAGGCGGGCCGGTCGTTCGCCGAGCGCCGCGTCGTCGATGAGCAGGCCGATGAAGCCGGGACGCGCTACTGGGTGCCGATCGTCGAAGGCTCCGAGTGCACGGGGGTGCTCGGCCTCACGATGCGGGACGACGGGAACGATGCCACCCAACGACAGGTCGCCGAGCTCGGCATGCTCGCCGGCGCGGTCATCTCGATCACGGCTCGCCAGACCGATCTGTTCAACATGGTCCGGCGCCGCAGGTCGATGAGCCTGCCCGCCAGCCTGCAGTGGGATCTCCTGCCCCCCCTGCAGATCCGGACGCCCGAGGGCCGCTCGACCGGTCTGCTGGAGCCGGCCTACGACGTCGGGGGTGACAGCTTCGACCATGCGGTCAACGGGTTCGTGCTCGATGTGGCGATCATGGATGCCATGGGCCACGGCATCGACTCGAGCCTCACCTCGGCCCTCGCCGTCGGCCGCTACCGCTACGACCGACGACAGGGACGGGCGCTGGCCGTCATGCACGAAGGGCTCGACGAGACACTGGCGGATCGATTCGGCGGCCACGTGTTCGTCACCGGGCAACTGGCCCGGCTCGACCTCCGCAACGGGCGCCTCGCCTGGACCAACGCCGGCCACCCCTTGCCGCTCCTGGTGCGGGCCGGTCGAGTCACCCGCCAGCTGGACTGCCGGCCGTCACTTCCCTGGGGCCTCGGCGGCGCGCTGGTGGAGGAAGTGGAGGTCGAGCTCGAGCCGGGTGACACCGTCGTCTTCTACTCCGATGGCGTCGTCGACGGACGGGCCGCGGACGGCTCCCCGTTCGGGATCGACCGGTTCGTCCACCTCGTGGAGGAGGCGGTCAACGCCCGGGCCGTCCCCGACCTCGTCCTTCGGCACGCCGTCCAACAGGTGGCCGACTTCCAGAGCAACCGCCTACAGGACGATGCCACCATCGTCCTGCTCGAGTGGCGACCGGGCCCGTGAGGAACGTCCACGAAGTGACCGTCTACTGGTAGACCACCTCGGCGCCGAAGGCGGCCCGGCGTGACGCCCGCCGCAGGGCCGCCAACACGGGGCGCCCGAGGGCGAGGACGAGCACCGCGTTGGTGACGGCGCGGGTGATGTCGAACCCGAGCGACGTGGTCAGATCGAAGAACACGAAACTATGGAGGTTGGAGAGGAACCCGGACCCCGGGACGAAGGAGAAACTGGTCGCCGTGCCGGCGCCGAACGGCCAGAACCACAGGTTGAGCAGCGTGCCGTAGGCGATGGACGACACGGCCGCATAGGCCGCCAGTAGGAGTATCTCCGCCCTGCCCCTGACGGGCGGCAGGCATCCCGCTCCGAACCCCATCCACGCCGCCCCGAACATCTGGAACGGCAGCCACGGGCCGATGCCCCCGGTGATCAGCGCGGATGCGGCGATGGTCACCGCACCCAGCACGAACCCGAAGCCGCGTCCGAGCACGCGCCCGGCCGGGATGAGGAGGAAGAACACCGGCTCGAATCCCGCCACCCCCGGGCTCGGGACCCGGAGCGCGGCCCCACAGGCGGCCAGGATCCCGAGCAGGGCGATGGCCTTGGCATCGAGCGACCCCTCCGCCATCTCCCCCAGCACCACAGCCAGGAGCAGCGGCAGGATGGCCACGAACAGCCAGGGCGCATCAGAGGAGTGGGCCAGATTGGCGCTGGCGTGGCTGTGGATGAACAGGGGCCAGCAGAAGCCGACCACGCCGACCAACGATGTCACCAACAAGAGCACGGACGCCCGCGGCCGCAGCCGAATCGCGCCGGGTCGGGTGCCGTCCCTAGGCATGGCTGCTCGAGGCCTCCATGGCCTGTCGGACCTCGTCGACGGTGAGCCATGGCTCGGGAGCCAGCACTTTCGCCACCTGGGGCGCGAACACCGGAGAGTGGCACACTACCTCGCGCGCCGCGCCGTCGGAGACGATCTCCCCTTCGGCCAGCACGACCGCCCGGGTGGCGACCTGCGCCACCAGCTCGACGTCGTGCGTGGCCACCACCACGCCCACGACGTCGGCCGCCAGCTTCCGCAGCGTCGCCACCAGCCGGTGCTTGCTGGGGTAGTCGAGGCCCCTGGTGGGCTCGTCGAGCAGGAGCAGCGGCGGCCGGGGCGCGAGGACCACCGCCAGCGCCAGCGCCAGTCGCTGGCCTTCGGAGAGGTCACGTGGATGACGATCGGGCGGCATCGCCGGCAGCACCTCTCCGAGCACGGCGGCCGTCGTGCCCGGGTCGAGCCCCGTCTCGCGGTCGGCCGTCGCACACTCGTCCGCCACGGACTCCCCGTAGAGGAGCATCCCTGCGTCCTGGGGCACCAGCCCGACCAGTGAGATGAGCGTACGCGGCGGCACGTCCGAAGGTGAGGTCCCGAGGACCCGGACCCGCCCTGAGCCCGGAGCGCGCAGGCCGGCCATGTGGTTGAGCAGTGTGGACTTGCCCGACCCGTTCCGCCCCATGACGGCCACCACCTCACCGGCGTCGACCTCGAGGTCGACGTCGCCCAAGGCGACCACCTCGCCGTAGCGGACCGTCAGGCGTCGAACCGAGCCGACCACGCCACCCTTGTCGACGTGGTCCGAAGGCGCCACCGGATGCGGGGCGGCGGAGATCCTCTGGCGCAGCGGACCGGCCCGGCGCCTGGCGTCACGGACCGACAAGGGCACCGGTGACCATCCGGCCAGTCGGCCGAGCTCCACGATGGGCGGTGCCACGGGCGATGCCGACATGATCTCCGCCGTCGGGCCGACCTCCAGCTGCGCACCTCCACCGGGCACCAGCACGACCCGGTCGGCGAACGGGATGACCCGCTCCAGCCGGTGCTCGGCCATCACCACGGTCAGGCCGACGTCGTGGACGAGACGAGTGAGCGATCCGAGTACCTCCTCGGCGGCGGCGGGGTCCAGCGCGGAGGTGGGCTCGTCGAGCACCAACACCCGGGGGGACGCAGTGAGGACGGCGCCGATCGCCACGCGTTGCTGCTGCCCCCCGGAGAGCGTCAGCAACGGCCGGTGGCGCAGCTCGTGCAGTCCGAGCAGGTCGAGGGTGTCCTCGACCCGGCGCCGCATCACGTCGGGAGCGATGCCCAGGTTCTCCATGGTGTAGGCCAGTTCGTCCTCGACCACGTCGGTGACGAAGCTAGCGGCCGGGTTCTGGCCGACCACCCCCACGATGTCGGCGAGCTCTCGTGGTGGGAACTCCCGGGTGGACCGCCCGAGGATGCTGACCTCCCCGGACAGCCGCCCCCCCGAGAAGTGGGGCACCAATCCGTTGATGGCGCGGAGCAGGGTGGTCTTGCCCGAACCCGTCTCGCCCACCACCAGGCACAGCTCGCCCTCACCGATGGACAGTTCGACATGACTGAGGGTGGGCGCCGTCGCGTCCGGGTAGCTGAACGACACATCGGAGAAGGTGATCATGCCGCACCCCCCACCGGTTCGGTCGAAAGGCGGTGGCTGGAGGCCGCTGTCGCACCCGGCCGGTCGATGCCGGACCGACGGGGGGCGGGCGCCGCCACGGCCGGCACCAGTCCCACCAGGATCGCCACCGTGGGGAGCAGGGGGAGGGTCGGCACGTGGAGGGGGTAGACCTCGAGCTGCAAGCCGGGTACGCCGAGCGCCGACGCGAGGACCAGGCCGGCCAGGACGCACGCTCCCGAGGCCGTCACCACCCACTCCCTCGCTCCCCACCGGTCGGGGCGGTACCGGGTGCGGTTGGTGCGCCGGCCGCTGGCCCCCAGACCGTAGCCCACCAACACCGCTCCGACCGCCAGGAACGGGAGGCCTCCGGCCGGCAGTGAGCCCGAGTCGAGAACGCCGTAGACGCCCACTACCACGAGGAGCAGTCCCACCGCCGTCGATCCGCCGGCCAGGCGCCTCGTCCGCGCCGCGACGGCGACCCGGCGGCCGTATCCACGCGCGTCCATCGACGATGCCAGCTGGAGCGAGCGGTCGAGTGCGCTCTCGAGAACCGGGATGGCCATTCCCCGCAATCCGGCCACGCCACGGGTCGGACGCCCACGGAGCCGTCTGGCGTCCCGCACACCGGCGATGGCCATCACCACCTCCGGGGCGAAGGCCAGCGAGACGGTCACCGCGACCCCGGCCTCGTAGAGGACCGCGGGGAGGCACCGGAGGAGGCGGTAGGGGCTGGCGAGCGAGTTGGCCGCCCCGAAGCACATCAGCACGACCCCCAGCCGGAGCCCGTCGACCGCCGCCTGCAGCACCGACTCCGTCGTGACCGGACCGCCGATGCTGACCCCGGCCGCCCACGACGGCAGGGGAACCTGGGGGAGGGTGAACAGCACGTGCCCGGGGACGCGGTCGCCGAACACGATCTCGATCACCACCCGCAGCACCACGACCACCAGCCCGAGCCGGAAGAAGACCACCAGCGATCTGGACCACGGGTCCGAGGTGCGCCGGGCCGAGACGACGAACGCGGCCACCGCGGCCACCATGGCCAACAGGATCGGGTTGGTGGTCCGGCTGGCCGCGCCGGCGAGGCATCCGGCCCACAGCCACCAGGCCGCGGGATGGAGCCCCGGCCGTCCAGGCGACCGTCGCCGACCGATGGTCATGGCGTACCGGAGCGCCGCCGCCAGCCGAGCACGGCGGCAACCGCCAGGCCCGCGACGATGAGGCTGCCGATCACCAAGGGAACGGGACTGCCGCCGCCGTCCTGTCGGCTGTCGGCCGGCGCGGCCCGCAACGACTGCGCCGTCGGGCCGTGGTGCTTGCCGGCTGCCGCGGTCGCCGACGCTCCGGTGGTGGTCGTCGTGGACGTGGCCGATGTGGTCGACTTGGTGGGCACCACCGTCGTGGTCACCGACGTCGAGGCCGTCATCGGGGCGACCGTCGCGTCGGTGGGATGGGTGGCCGCGGTCGTCGGCGGGGCCGTGGTGGCGACGACCGCTTCGGCCGATCCGCAGATGGCCGTGTAGTCCGGTGCTGCGCCCGGGGCCGGTGCGCTCGGGTTGTCGGGACCCGGGTCCTGGAACCTCCAGCCCTCGACGTCCTGGCCGTTCGCCGCGGTGCCCACCGCCACCGAGGCGCCTCTGCTGCCATAGGTCCACGTACCGCTGCCGTCGGTCATGTACCAGTACGACCAGTAGTAGTAACCAGCGGAGGTGCCATTTCCGCACACCGATGGCGCCCCGGACGGGTCGTTGCCGATGGAGCACAGCAGTCCGCTCTGGTTGTAGGTGGCCGGCGCCTGACCCTCCTGGGCCAAGAACGCGCCGAGGGCCTCATAGCCGTTGTCCGACGGCGGAACCTTGGCGCAACCGACCAGCGGCTTGCTCGAGTTGCCGAAGTCGATGACGAACCCCACACCCACCTCGGTGGCCGCCCCGGCGGCATCCTTGAAGGGGAGGAGCGCGTCCGGTCCGGCGACGGCCAGCGCCGCGGACGCCGCGGCGACGAACAGCGCCGTCGCCACCAGCCTCGGAAAGGGCGGTCCTCCCCTTTCGATCAAGTAACACCCGGGAAGTTGGCGAGCGAGATGCCCACGATCGGCTTGTTGAGCGGCGAGCCGCCGTGGGAGCCGACGAACGTGGCGTCGCCGTAGGAGAAGACTCCCCCGTCGGAGGCGACCAGCCAGTAGCCGCCGCCGTCCGACGTGGCGGCCATGCCCACGACCGGCTTGTTGAGGGCGAGCGAACCGGCCGAGCCGTGGAAGACGGCGTCGCCGTACGAGAACACTCCCCCGTCGGAGGCGACGAGCCAGTAGCCGCCGCCGTCCGGCGTCGTGGCCATGCCGACGATCGGCTTGTTCAGCGCCGAGCCGCCGTGCGAGCCGTGGAAGACGGCGTCGCCGTAGGAGAACA
>Ga0182030_10011175_pt1 | contig 18130 bp, 15 predicted proteins | sample 812S3MmetaG_FD_121299 | JGI IMG/M metagenome (GOLD analysis project Ga0182030, IMG submission 121299) | Permafrost microbial communities from Stordalen Mire, Sweden - 812S3M metaG (Illumina Assembly) | ecosystem: Environmental > Terrestrial > Soil > Wetlands > Permafrost | place: Sweden...
AGCCTGGCGATCAAGGACGACCTCCTACACCAGCATCGCGACGTGATGCAGGCGATCGCCGCCGGACGGCCCGAGGCGGCGCATGCGGCGATGGCCAAGCTGCTGCAGGAATCGGCGACAATATGAACGTATAGGGACCGTCGCCCAGGCGTGGTTCCAAGCGAGGGCCTTTTCAAGACCGGCTGACGTGTGATTCTCTGCGGCGTTCCGAGGATATGAGCCGCCGATGTCGCGCCGTCGCTTCAGCCGACCTTCGCTCGCCGACGCATTCGTGAAGGGCTATTCTCGCGGCGGAGTGGCCTTGGAAGAGATCGCCAAGACGTTCGCGAGGAGCGCGTTCGACGTCTGACTTCAGCCGCTGCGCGGCTCGTCCGACGGAGCGCCTATCCGCCGCTGACGATGTTCAAGATCGTGCTGTGGCGGCAGTGGCGCGGGCTGTCGGACCCGGGCGCGGAGGAGGCGGTGCGCGACCGCCTGTCGTCCGCCGCTTTCGCCGCGTCCCGCTCGGCGAGCAGACGCTGGACCGCTGCCCGATCTGGGGATTTGGCCAGCGCAGCGACAAGCTGGGCCTGTTGGGGAAGCTGTTGGCCGAGGTCAACCCTCAGCTCGATGCGCGCGGGCTGATCGCGCTGGACGAGCGGCTGAGCGAATGAAAATGCTCCCTCGAGCGAACCGTCCCGTTCGTCGGCGGGCGACACGCCCGCCAGCTCGGCGTTATGCGAAGTGGCGCAGGAATCCGCCGGCAGGCCACGAGCAATTGGCATAGACATTTTGCTCCACGTACGGTTGAAGAGCCCAAAGGCCATAAAAGACAAGTCCGTACCCGGAGTGGTGATGCATTCGAACCCTCTCCTCCCCTTGCTTGCGCGCATCAAGTTGCGCCATCTCGCCCTGGTGGTCGCTCTGGAGGAGACCCTCAGTCTGCATCGCGCCGCGGAAAGCCTGAACCTGTCACAGCCAGCAGCAACGAAACTCCTCCACGAAATCGAGGAGGCGCTCGGCGCAACCCTGTTCGAACGTCATGCGCGCGGCGTGACTCCGACGCCCTATGGAATTGTTACCGGACGCCATGCCCGTCTCCTGCTGCTCGATCTCACGAAGCTGCACGAAAACATCGAAGGTCTCCGGTTCGGGATCCAGGGGACCGTCCGGCTCGGCTCGGTCGTGGCGGCGATTACCGAGTTGGTGCCGGAGGCGATCGCTGTCATTTCGCGCGAACAGCCGACGCTCTCCATCTCCCTCGTGACCGACAATAGCGACGCGCTGCTCGCGATGTTGGAGAGCGGGCGGCTCGACGTCATGATCGGTCGGCTGACCGGCCTCCAGCACAGCGACAACCTGAGGATTGAGCCCCTGGCCGGCGAGGACCTTCGCCTGATCGTTCGCACCGGCCACCCGCTGGCCGCTCGACCGGACGTGACGCTTGCGGAATTGGCCAGCGAGCGTTGGGTGCTGCAGCCCGAGGCCAGCGCCATGCGGCGCGCCATTTGGGCTGTTTTCACACTCATGCAGCTGCCGGCGCCGCCGCATCCCGTGGAGACCTCCTCGATGTTGGCGACCATCAACATTCTCGCTCGCACCGAACTGATCGGCGTGGTGCCGTCGAGCGTCGCCGCCTATTTCGCCGCTCTCGGGGCGATCCGGGAACTGCCGATCAAGCTGCCGTCCCTGGAGCCCTTCGGCGTGATCACGATGCGCGAGCGCCCCGCGAGCCCGGCATTGACCTATACGCTCGCAACATTGCGGCTCGCAGCGCGGAAAAAGGACCTCCAACCGCTGGTCCTGGACGAGTAAGTCGTCCTGAAGCGATCACGAATCATGATCGCTCGCTCCCACATTGGTATTTGTCGCACCCAAAAGGATATGGCAGTTTCCGCTTAAGAAGCGGGGGGTTGAACAACCCGCTGTCCAGGCGGCCGCTAGCCGCGGCTGCAATTGTCGATGGGGGGGTTCATGTTCACCTAATTCAGGGCGCGGGCGCTGTGTTCAGCTCTTTCCCGTTGCGCCGCGCCTTTGGGTGATAGTCGCGCGTTGCATACAGTAATCTTGAGCCGTACGGCGTGTCTACTAAGGAGTAGTTTCTGCTGACTTAGGCCGCGCAACCCTCTCTCGACGCGACGGCGGCGATTTTCGCTAGCTCGCTGACCACCTTGGAGGTGATCTTCCCGTTGAAAAATACGACGCCTGTCGTTTTGTAGCGACTTCGCCAAGCGCCGACTGCAACCAGTTCCGTCGGACGCCAGCTGACTGAGCGCTAGAATAGTAGAATAATAGAAACGATGAAAGCTCTTGTATATTACGGACCGGAAGATGTCCGACTTTCGGAGATCGCCGACCCGAAGCCCGCGCCCGGAGAGGCGCTGATTCAGGTGAAAGCCTGCGGCGTTTGCGGCTCCGACGTCCACGGTTATCTCGGCATCACCGGGAGAAGAATCCCGCCCATGGTCATGGGCCACGAATTCTCCGGCCTGGTTGTCGAAGTCGGCCAGGGCGTTAGCGGGATCAAGACGGGCGACCGGGTGGCGCCGTATCCTGTCGTCTTCTGCGGCGACTGCGAACCCTGTCGCCAGGGCAACGTGCATCTTTGCCTGAACAAGAAGGCGCTCGGCGTGCTTTCGTGCAACGGAGCGATGGCCGAGTACATTTCCGTTCCGAGCAAGCTTCTGTTCAAGCTCAACGATTCTGTCCCCTATGAACTCGGCTCGATGATGGAGCCCCTCGCCGTGTCGTATCGCGGCGTGAACCGCGCCGGCGACGTGACCGGCAAGAACGTCCTCGTCGTCGGATGCGGAACGATCGGGCTGCTAGCCACGGCAATCCTCAGGACCCGTCATCCGAAACGGATATTCGTCTCTGACACGAACGATTTCCGGCTCGATGTCGCCAGGAAGATGGGCGGTGACGTCGTCATCAATCCCGCTAGAGACGATGTCGGCGACATCCTCAGAAGAGCGACCGACGGTGTCGGCGCCGACGTGGCCATCGAAGCGGTCGGCGCCACGCCCACGGTGGACCAGGCCATGGCCGGCCTAAGAACGGGCGGCACGGCCGTATGGATCGGCAATTCTGCGAAGATGATCGAGCTCAACATGCAGCAGATCGTTACGCGGGAACTGCGTGTGGTCGGCTCGTTCCTTTATTCCTTCCAGGAATTCCACGAGGTCGTCGACATGCTGAACCAAGACGAACTCAAGGTAGAGCCCATGATCAGCCTGCGAGCGCCGATGATGGAGAAGGGCGTCGAGCTCTTCGCCAAGTTGGCCAAAGACCCCGGTTCGCTGATCAAGGTTATCCTCACCAATTAGAGTAAGGCACGGAATCAAATGGTCTCGCAGGATTTAGTACGAAAGTTGCAGCGGAACGCGCTGGATCTTCGTGAGTTCATCGTCAACGATCTCATTGGCGTGGGAAAGGTGGGACATCTTGGGGGCTCGTGTTCCTGCGCCGAGATCGTCGCCACCCTGTACTTTCACAAGATGCGGCACGATCCAAAGAATCCGGCGCTGAAGGACAGAGATCGCTTCCTGCTCAGCAAGGGCCACGCCGCTCTCGTCCAGTACGCCGCGCTGGCGCGGGCCGGCTATTTCCCGACCGACGAACTGAAGAAAGTCAAGTCTCTCGGCGCCCTGCTACAGGGCCACCCCGACATGTTGCGAACCCCTGGCGTCGAAGCAAACACGGGTTCGCTGGGACAAGGGCTCTCCGTCGCCAACGGCATGGCTCTGGGACTGCGATTAGACGGCAGCAAGAGCCGCGTCTACGTCATCGTCGGCGATGGCGAACAGAACGAAGGTCAGATCTGGGAGGCGGCCATGGCTGCATTCAACTTCAAGATCGACAACCTGACGGCGATCCTCGATCGCAATCGTCTGCAGGCGACGGGCAGCATCGCCGAGAGATTCGAAATCGGGCCGGTGGCTCCGAAATGGGCCGCTTTTGGCTGGAACGTCATTGAGATCGACGGGCACGACATAGCGGCTATTGTGCAGGCGTTCGATGAGGCCGAAAAGGTCAAAGGAAGACCTACCGTTGTCATAGCGAATACCGTTAAAGGTAAGGGCGTCTCGTTCGCCGAGAACAACGCCGCCTTCCACAATAGCGCCATGACAGCCGAGCAGTACAAGATTGCGATGAGCGATCTGCAGAAGCAGCACGTGTAGAGGCGCCAGAAATGAATACCCAGAGCCTGAGAACCGCGTATGGCGAGACGCTCGTCGAACTCGGCAAAGAAAACAAAGATATCGTCGTCCTTGAAGCCGATCTTGGCAAGTCGACTATGTCAATTCTGTTCCAGAACGTATTTCCAGAAAGATATTTCGAAATGGGAATCGCCGAGCAGAATATGGCTTCCACCGCCGCGGGTCTGGCGCTGACTGGAAAGATCGCGTTCATCAGTTCGTTCGCCGTGTTCGCATCGGGGCGAGCCTACGACCAGTTGCGGCAGACAATTTCGATCCCCAGTTTGAACGTTAATATCTGCGGGTCCAGTTCTGGCCTTTCCGATTTCGGCGACGGCTCCACCCATCAGGCCGTCGAAGACGTCGCCATCATGCGAGCCATCCCTCACATGACAGTCCTGGTGCCGGTGGACGCGGTCGAAACCAGCAAGATGGTCAGGGCGGCGGCTGCGTATCCGGGCCCGGTTTACATACGAGTCAATCGCAACAACCTTCCTGTCTACACCGACGCGAACCTAGACTACAAGATCGGTAGGCTATACACGGTGAGGGAAGGATGTGACGTCGTTGTTTTCGCCAACGGCGTGATGGTTTCGATCGCCTTGAAGGCGGCCGAGCTGGCGGAGGCGCAGGGCGTCTCGCTGCAGGTTGTCAACGTCAGCACAGTCAAGCCGCTCGATCGACAGGCGGTCATCGACTGCGTCAGAGGTTTTCGGGGGGTCGTGACGGCCGAGGAGCACAGCGTGATCGGCGGATTGGGCAGTGCAATCGCCGAGGCCTTGCGCGGGGTCAAGGGGCAGCCGCTGGAGTTCGTCGGCATCGAAGACCAGTTCGGAACCTCCGCGAACAATTACGACGAGTTGCTTCGCCATTACGGACTGACGCCCGGCGCCATCGTCGACGCCGCAAAGCGCGTGCTTGGCTAGGAGGACCAGATCGGCGTCTGCTGTTTTACTGCCGCCGCCAAGCATCCGCCGGATTTTGGCGGCGGCGCGACTAGGAGCAGCGACGCTGGTTGGTGTTGTTTGCGAGAAAGGGGTGCTAAGTTCAGATCTTGAGACGTGAAGTGAATGTGGTGATAGCGCCGGATTCCTTTAAGGAACGCCTTTCAGCCCCGAGGCGGCGGCCGCTCAGATCGAGGCTGGCTTTCGGGAAGTCTATCCGGAAGCGGATTTCGTAAAGGTTCCCATGCCTGACGGTGGGAAGAGACCGCTGCAGCGCTATGGAAGCGCTACGGCGGCGCTTTCATCGACTAAGTCGGTTTCTAGGGGTGAAGCGAAGACCTACGGGAGGAAGCATCATGAAGAGAATTTACGGGGTTGTTCCTGCGGTTGCGTTGGCCGCGGTTGTTCTTGGCAGCGGCGCTTTCGCCGCCGGTCCTGAAATCGTCGCCGGGCCGGCTGCGAGTCCGGACTGCTTCGCGCCGTGGACGCCGGACACGAAGTTTCTGAAATATCCGGCGAAGAAGGGCCCGTTCCGGATCGCTGTCTCAAACGGATACATCGCCAACACCTGGCGCATCCAGATGGTCCAGACCGCGAAAGCGTATGTGGCGCAGCCCGACGTTGCCGCGAAACTGAAGGAATTCAAGCTCATCTCGACCGGCGACGACGTGGCGGCGCAGATTTCGGCGATCAACAATTTCATCGATTCCGGCTACGACGCGATCATCGTCGATGCACAAAATCCGACGGCCTTCGGCCCGGTCATCAAGCGCGCGAAGGCGGCTGGCGTCATTCTGGTCGCGTTCGACAACATTCTCGACACCGAGGACGCGATTAACGTGGACGTCGACCAGGGCGGCCTGGGTGTGCTGTGGGCGAACTGGCTCATCCAGAAGGTGCCGGACGGCGGCAAGATCCTCGAAGTTCGCGGCGTCGCCGGCACCTCGGTCGACACCGATAGGCACGTCGCCCTCCACAAGACGCTGGACGCCTCAGGCAAGAAGTGGACCGTGACCGAGGTCTTCGGCAAATGGGATGACGGCGTTGCGCAAAAGGCGGCAGCCGATGCGATCGCGACCAACGGGCCGTTCGTCGGTTACGCCGTGCAAGCCGGCGACACCGGCGTCGTGCAGGCGATGATGGACGCGAAGCAGCCGTTCGTGCCGTTCAGCGGCGAAACCGAGAATGGCTTCCGCAAGTTGTGCGCGAAGTATTCCGCTGACGGCCTGAAGTGCACGTCCGCAGGCACCGGCCCGGCTCAGGTGGCGGTGGCGGTGAAAGTCGCAATCGCCGCGCTGGAGGGAGAGGTGCTTCCGCAATCGGTGAAGCTGCCGCTCGCTGTCACCGAGGATCCCAACTTTAAAGACGGAGAGAACTACTTCGGCACTGCGTCCGACAATTTCTTCGTCGGCAACTCCTTCCCGAATTGCGGGATTAATTTGTCCGCGAAGGAGATTATGAGTCAATCGAAAGAAAACAAGTAGCGCGGGCGGAAACCACGCTGCGGCGTTGCGGCGAAGGCCGCAACGCCGCGGTCAGACGAGGCGTTTTGAGGAGAGTCAGGTGGCCGCAAGCGCGCCGCTGTTTGCAATGGAAGGCGTTTCTAAGCGCTACGGCGGGGTAAGGGCCTTGGAAAAGGTTGATCTCGCCGTCGCTCCTAGCCGCGTTCACGCGATTCTCGGCGAGAACGGCGCCGGCAAGTCGACTCTCATCAAGATCATGGCCGGCGTCATCGCGCCCAGCGAGGGGTGCATGACGTTCGAAGGACGCGAAGTGTCGTTTTCCTCGCCGGCGGCCGCCAACGCCGCCGGCGTGGCTTGCATCTTCCAGGAACTGTCGTTGATCCCCGATCTTTCGGTCGCCGACAACATCGCGATCAGCAATCCGCCGCAGCGCTTCGGGCTGATCGATCGTCGCCGGCAGCGCGCGATCGCCGAGGAGGCGCTGAGCCGCGCCGGCGCGGACGACATTCATCCCTCCGCGCTCGTCAAGGATCTGCCGTTGTCGCGCCGGCAGATGGTGGAGATCGCCAAGGCGTTGGCGCGGCGTCCGCGCATCCTCATTCTCGACGAGGCGACCTCCGCGCTCACCGCCGCCGACGTCGCGAAAGTGTTCGCCGTGCTGAAACGGCTGCGCGCCGAGGGCCTGGCGCTCCTCTACATTTCGCATCGCATGCACGAGATCGCCGAACTCGCCGACGATTGCTCGGTATTCCGCAACGGCAAGAAGGTGGCGACCTACGAAGCGGGCTCGAAGAGCGACAACGAAGTCGTCGAAATGATGATCGGCCGCGAATATAGTCACGTGTTCCCGCCAAAACCGTCGCTTCAGGCGAAGCAAGAGACGCCGCTGCTGGAAGCGCGTGGATTGTCGTGGGCGGGCCGATTGCGCGACATCTCATTCTCGGTGCGGGCCGGCGAGATCGTCGGGCTCGGCGGCCTTGACGGGCAGGGACAACGAGAACTTCTGCTGGCGTTGTTCGGCGTGCTGCGCGGCTGCGCCGGATCGGTGCTGATCGACGGCAAGCCGGTTGCGATCACGAGCCCTGCGGTCGCCAAGCAGCCGCGCATCGGCATGGCGCTATTGCCTGAGGACCGCAAGACCGAGGGATTGATGCTGCCGATGTCGGTTGGCGACAATCTGACGTTCGCCTCGTTCCATCGCATTTCCCGCGTCGGCGTGATCGATCGCGGTGCGGAGCGCCGGTTGATCGAAGAGATGATCGGACTGCTCGCGATTCGCGGCGCGGAATCGGACGTCGCCGTCAGCGCGCTCTCGGGCGGCAATCAGCAGAAGGTGTCGATCGCCAAATGGCTGATGAACCGCCCGCGCATCGTCCTGCTCAACGACGCGACCCGCGGCATCGACGTCGGCACGAAGCAAGAGATCTATGCGCTGCTGCGAAAACTCGCCGCGCAAGGCACGGCGATCCTGTTCTACTCGACTGACTACGACGAGTTGATCGGTTGCTGCGACCGCGTCCTCGTCATGTACGAAGGCGCGATCAAGCGCGAGCTCGCCGGCGAGGCGATCACCGAAAAGGCGCTGATCGCCAGCGCCCTCAACATCGAGACAGAGGAAGCTGGATTCGCTCCGGTGGCAAGCGCATGAAAGACTGGCGGTATTGGCTCGCGGAGCAGCGCGGTACGGCGACGGCGTTCGCCATTTTCGCGGTGATGTTCGTCGTCTATAACGTGAACCATCCCGCGGGGTTCAGCGCCAACGTCATTCAGACCATGTCGAACAAGGCGGTCCTCCTCGCCTTCCTCGCGATGGGCCAGGCGCTAGTCATCATCACTTCCGGCATCGACCTTTCGGTCGGCATGGTCTTCATGTTGACCAATTGCCTAGCCTCGGCGGTCGTCGTCGGCTCGCCCGTTCAGGTCGCTTTCGGCATTGTCGCGACGCTGGCAGCTGGCGCCGCCTGCGGCGCGCTCAACGGCGCGATCGTGATTTTCGGGCGCCTGCAGCCGATTGTCGCCACCATCGCCACCGGCGCCGTCTATTACGGCCTCGCGCTCGCGATCCGGCCCACGCCGGGCGGCGGCGTCGACGAAACGGTCGCCGACGCGCTGACCGGCAGGATGTTTGGCGTCGTCCCGACCAGCCTTGTCGTGCTCGCGGCGGTCGTGCTCGTGGTCTGGGTCCCCTTCCGCCGGTCGGCGACCGGACGGGCGGCTTACGCCACCGGATCGTCGGAGGCGGCCGCCTATATGTCGGGCGTGCCGATCCGTCGCGCCAAGTTCGTCGCCTATACGACGGCGGGGCTGCTGGCGGGGATCGGCGGGCTGTTCCTGACGTTCTTCACCTACACGGGGGAAGCGGCCTACGCCAGCGGCAGCGCCTACACGCTGTTTTCGATCGCCTCGGTGGTGCTTGGCGGAGTCTCGCTAGTCGGCGGCCGCGGCAGCGCGGTCGGCGCCATTTTCGGCGCGCTCGCGTTTCGCACCATCGGCGACCTCTTGTTCGTCTTCGATCTCGATCCGCTGTGGCAGCCGCTGTTTCAGGGCGTCGTGCTGCTCATGGCGGTGAGCCTCGGCGCGTTCGGGACGCTGCGAGTGCGCAATCGGTTGGATTGGTTCGCATGAGTGATACGAGAACCGCAGGCATGTTCAACTTCGCGCGCCGGTTCGATCCGGCGGTGGCGACGGCGTTCGTCTGTCTCTTCGTCTTGCTGCTGGTGGGAAGTCTCTATTCGAGCAATTTTCTGTCGCTCGAATATTTGGTGCAGCAGCTCAAGGTCGCTTCGTTCCTCGGCGTCGCCGCGAGCGGAATGATGCTCACGATCCTGCTTGGCCAGATCGATCTGTCGCTGCCGTGGACGCTGACGGTGGGAGCGATGATGTCCTGCGCGATGGCGAGCTTCGGCCTCGGCGGGGAGATTTTCGCCGTTCCCTTCGGCGTGCTGTGCGGCGTCGCGATCGGCGTCGCCAACGGTTTCGGCGTCGCTTACCTCAGGATCCCCGCGATGATCGTCACACTGGCGACCAACTCGGTCGCGCAGGGGTGCATGGTTCTCTATTCCGGCGGATACTCGCCTCGCGACTTCGCTTCGCCGGCTGTGCGCTACCTGGCGACGGGCTTCGCAATTCCCGGACTGCCGAACGCCGTCATCTGCTGGGCTGTGATCGGCGCGGCGACGATTTTCCTGCTTAAGCGTACGACCTTCGGGCGTGCGATCTATGGCATCGGCAATCGCGAGCGGGTCGCCTATCTCTCGGGCGTCAACACGCGGCGCGTGGTTCTGGCCGTCTTCGCAGTCTCGGGCGGCACGGCGGCGTTCGCGGGCGTGTTGCTCGCCGGCTACGCTTCGAAGGCGGCGCAGTCGATGGGCGACGCCTACCTCCTTCCCGCGATCGCCGCGGTCGTGCTTGGCGGAACCTCGATCCTTGGCGGACGCGGCAGCTATCTCGGCACCGTCGCCGGGGTGATGCTGATCACCCTGCTGCAGTCGATTCTTTCGGTCATGCAGATCCCGGAATACGGCCGGCAGATCGTCTACGGCGTCGTCATCATCGGTATGTTGCTGCTCTACGGGCGAGGCCCGCGAACCAGGGCTTAGAGAGACCTGAGTGAAATCATGCAAAAGAAGTTTGAATTGCGCCGCCTGGGCGGTCCTGAAGCACGCGCGCTACGGCCTGAAAGCCTGTTCGATCTCACCGGCAAGGCGGCGATCGTCACGGGGGCCGGCGGCGGGCTGGGGTCGTGGCTTGCGGCGGGGCTGGCCGCCGCCGGGGCGAGCGTGCTGGTCACCGACCATCCCAACGCTTCTACGGCGGCGACGGCCGATGCGATCAAGGCGGCGAACGGCCGCTGCGAGGAATTTGCTTGCGACCTGCTTGCCGACGGGGCGGTTGACTCGATCGTTGCGGCCGCCGTTGGCCGCTTTGGTCGGTTGGACGTCCTCGTCAACAACGCCGGGGTGAACCGCCGCGAGCGCGCGTTCGACGTTTCGAGGGAGTCGTGGGACCTCATCTCGGCCATTGATCTGCGCATTCCCTACGACCTGTCGCGCGCCTCCGCGCGGGTGATGGCCGACGGCGACGGCGGTTCGATCATTCAGATGGGCTCGCTGAACAACGCGATCGGCTTGGCCGGCGTGACCGTCTACGGGGCGCATAAGGCCGGACTGTGCCAGCTGGCGAAGTCGATGTCGGTGGAGTGGGCGGAACACAAGATCCGGGTCAACGCGATTTGTCCGGGCCACATGCTGACGCCTCTGACGGTTTCCTTATGGAATGACCCGGTCCGTAGCGCTTGGCTGCTGGAGCGCAGCCTGTGGAAGCGACCCGGATTCCCCGAGGATCTGGTCGGGTGCTGCCTCCTGCTGGCGTCGAACGCCGGCTCCTTCATCACCGGCCAGTCGATTTACATCGAGGGCGGATGGCTCGCCGGGACGCCGTGGGACAGGACCGAATGAGCGGGCAAGTCAGGAACAATTCGCCGAAATCGACGAAGCGCTCGTCGACGCCGTGAAACACGCGCTGAATTGACCGCGACGCGGCGGGCGTTGCGGACTGCCCCGGGTCGGGGCGGTTGGACTGGTCAACCTAGGGGAATAAGCCGTTATGAGTAAAGTTGGATTCATCGGTCTGGGCATAATGGGCGTGCCCATGGCCGGCCATCTTCAGGCTGGCGGTCACCAGCTGTTCGTCAACGACATACGGCCGGCGCCGGCAGCGTTGACCGCAGGAGGCGCCAAGGTCTGCGCCAGCGGCAAGGAAGTGGCGGAGAGCGCCGAGATCATCATCATCATGGTTCCCGACACTCCGGACGTCGAAAAGGTTCTGTTCGGCAAGAACGGCGTCGCTGAAGGTCTGTCGCGCGGCAAGATCGTGGTCGACATGAGCTCGATCTCGCCGGTCGAGACCAAGGAGTTCGCCAAGCGGGTCAATGCGCTCGGCTGCGAATATCTCGACGCGCCGGTGTCCGGCGGCGAAGTCGGCGCCAAGGCCGCTTCGCTGACGATCATGGTCGGCGGCGCTCAAGCGACGTTCGACGCAATCAGGCCGCTGTTCGATCTGATGGGCAAGAACATCACCCTGGTCGGCGGCAACGGCGACGGACAGACTTGCAAGGTGGCCAATCAGATCATCGTGGCGCTGACCATCGAGGCGGTCGGCGAGGCGTTGCTGTTGGCCGCCAGGGCGGGAGCCGATCCGGCCAAGGTGCGTCAGGCTCTCATGGGCGGCTTCGCCTCCTCGCGCATTCTCGAGGTGCACGGCGAACGGATGGTCAAGCGCAATTTTGCCCCGGGCTTCCGGATCGAGTTGCACCAGAAGGATCTCAACCTGGCGCTGTCGACGGCGCGCAAGCTCGGCCTCAGCCTGCCCAACACCGCCACCTGTCAGGAGTTGTTCAACAGCTGCGCCGCTCACGGCGGCAAAGCGTGGGATCATTCGGGCATGGTCCGCGCTCTCGAAAATCTGGCCGACTTCGAAATTGGCCAGAAGGCCTGAGACAAATGACGACGCGGGCGGCCGCCTCGGCGCATGACGAGGGCCATGCCGCTCTGCTGCGTCGCATGTTCAATGCGGCAGTGGCGGCGGCGCAGCCGTCTCGATGTCTCGCCAAATATCTTCCTTCTCCCCCCCGAGGCCGCACCGTCGTCGTCGGCGCTGGTAAAGCGTCGGCGGCGATGGCGCAGGCTTTGGAAGCGTCCTGGCCCGATCCGCTGTCGGGCTTGGTCGTCACGCGCTATGGCTACGCTCAGCCGTGCGAACGCATCGCCATTGTCGAAGCGTCGCATCCAGTTCCCGACGCGGTCGGACTGAACGCCGCACGCGAGATGCTCGACCTTGTTTCGCATCTTACCCCCGACGACTTGGTGATTGCGCTGATTTCGGGCGGCGGGTCAGCGCTGCTGCCCCTGCCGCTCGAAGGACTCGGTCTTGCCGACGAACAGGATCTCAATCGGGCGCTTCTGAAGTCCGGCGCCAGCATCTCCGAGATGAACGTCGTTCGCCGCCATCTCTCGGCGATCAAGGGCGGCAGACTGGCGGCGGCGTGTCATCCCGCCAAGGTCGTCACGCTGCTGATTTCCGATATCCCCGGAGACGATCCCGTCGATATCGCCTCTGGGCCGACCGTCGGCGATCCCACGACCTGCGACGACGCCTTAGCGGTGATCCGGCGCTACGGCGTCAAGGCGCAACCCCATGCGCTGGAAGCGCTGACGAGCGGCCGAGGCGAGAGCATCAAGCCGGGCGATCCGCGCCTGGCGAACTGCGAAGCGCATCTGATCGCGACTCCGCAAATGGCGCTCGAAGCGGCCGCCGTCGAGGCGCGCGCCAACGGCTTCGCCGCCCATATTCTGGGCGACAGCATTGAGGGCGAGGCCCGCGAGGTTGGCAAAGTGATGGCGGGTCTCGCGTTGCAAGTGGCGAACAGAGGCCAGCCCTTCGCAACGCCGTGCGTCCTGTTGTCAGGCGGCGAAACCACCGTCACCGTCAAAGGCGGCGGTTGTGGCGGGCGAAATGTCGAGTTCCTGTTGTCATTGGGCATCGCGTTGCGCGGCCATCCGCGCATTTACGCGATCGCCGGCGATACCGACGGCGTCGACGGACAAGTCGACATCGCCGGCGCCATCCTCGGGCCGAATTCCCTTGACCAGGCGAGAGTGCTGGGCGTCTCGCCGGTGAACGCCCTCGACTCGAATGACGCGCACGGCTTCTTCCAAGCTGTGGGCGCTTCCGTCATCACGGGCCCGACCTACACGAACGTCAACGATTTTCGCGCCATCCTTCTGGCTGCGTCCTGAGAGCCGAACCCGACGGGGACTTTGCGGAATCGCTCCGGGGCGATATGCTAGAGAAGACAAACAATAATTAAAGGATTTCGGAGAGGAAACTTCCATGACGATGACTGCATCACAACAAGCGCCAATGGATGCGGCGGTCAGATATTTGGTCGGAAAGTATAGTCCGAGAGCCGACCGGATCGGCTGGCTAATGATGGCCTCTATCCTTGTGGAAGCGTGGGATCTTTACGGCATCGCATTCGTGCTGGTGTTCATCCGCGAGCAGTATCACCCTGATCCGCTGTTGCTTGGCCTGGCAGGCGCGGCCACGCAAGGCGGAGCGGTCATCGGCTCGCTGCTCGGCGGCTGGCTATCCGATAAGGTCGGGCGCAGGGTCATGTTCATCACCACCATGATCCTGTTCATCTTCTTCGCCCTGCTGCAGGGGTTTGTGACCAGCGTGGGTTGGTTGGTCGCGGTGCGCCTCGTCTTAGGCGTCCCGCTCGGCAGCGATATCACGACCGGCTACACTTACATCATGGAGTGCATGCCGAAGGGCGTCCGCGAGGTTGTGGGCAACCGCTGGCAGTTCATGTTCGCGATTGGCCAGGTGGCCGTCCTGGGGGTGGTCGCTCTGTTCATTGCTTCCGGCATCCCGAACGAATGGGTCTGGCGGGTGACGCTCGCCCTGGGGGCCGTGCCGGCGGCGATCATCCTGTTCATGCGGCGCGACTTGCCGGAAACGGCGATGTGGTTGATCCGCCGCGGTCGCTTTCGCGAGGCCAAGAAAGTCACCCGGCAATTGTACAACGACTCGCTCGACATGCTGCCGGACGAAGACGTGAACGTGCCGAAGCCGCGGCTGACGTCCTTCCTGGCCGATCTGCGCAAGGACCCAATCCGCTGGCGGGCCAGCCTGTTCGGCTATATCGCCTGTTTCTGCCAAGGTTGCGAGTTTTCGACCTTCGCTTTCTATATTCCGGTGCTATTCGTCACGCTCGGCGTCAGCTCGATTTTGGGAACCGACCTCGTCACGATGGCGCTCTATTGCGTCGCCGCAGTCTCGGGTTGGGTCGGCCCCTTGCTGACCCCGAAGATCGGACATCGAGGGATCAGCAGCTGGGGGTTTGGCATCGTGTTCGTTTCGCTGGTGGTGGCGGCGATCGCGATCTTTACCGGCCACAAGTTGGTGCTGCCGTTCGTCGCCGCGACGATGCTGTGGGGACACTACTGGGACGCGTCCAACTGCATGACGATCCCGACGCTCGTCGCACGGCCGCAGTACCGCGGCACGGCCAGCGGCTTTGCCTACATATTCGTCAAAGCGCCGTCGTTCCTGGCCATTTTCCTGTTCCCGGCTCTGTTTACGGCCATCGGCCAAGCGGGCGCGACCCTGTTCGTGGCGATCTTCCCGCTGGTCGGCTTTCTGGCGGCGCGGTTCATTCTGCCCGAGGTCTATGGCTTCGAACAGGATTGATCCGGCTGCGACGGCGGCCGAGCCTGGTGCGTCACGGACAATGAGATATTCAATGACGTAGGTGTTCGCACATTTTTCCCGGGCGGCTCGCCGGCGTTTCCAGGGTCACTGGACGGTTCGTCGCGGCCGCGGTAGCCGGTGGCGAGGGAAAGCCGCGATTATTGCAGTTTCCGGGCAAACGTCCGCGAGCAGCGGGGAACGCTAATCTGCGGCCATCTCGGCGTCGGCGTCGGAACTCTCGATCGCGAGCTCATGGGCGCGGATAAAGTCGACTTTCCCAGTCCCCAGAAGCGGAATTTGCGCCACACGGATGATCTTGCGCGGCAACGAAAGCTCAGTCAGCCCGTGCAAGCGGAAATGATCCGGCAGCACGGCGGCGTCGACCTCGTCGGATTCCGTCAGAAGAACGACGACCTCGCCTTTGCGGGCGTCCGGCGCTCCCACGGCCGTATGGCGCGAATCGGGCCATCGGGCGGCGACGGCGGCCTCGACTGCGGCCAGAGAAACCATCTCGCCGGCGATCTTGGCGAAACGCTTGACGCGCCCGAGAAGCGTAATGAATCCCCGCTCGTCGATGGAGGCGATATCGCCGGTCTTGTACCAACCATCCTTCACCGGTTGGATCACGCCGGGCGCCGTTTGGCGGATATAGCCCAGCATGACGTTCGGACCTTTGACGACCAGCTCGGCGCCGTCCTTGACGCCGTCGACCGGATCGAGCCGGACTTGCATCGCCGGGACAGGGCAGCCGACGCTTCCGGCTTTGTAATACATCGGCGCGTTCGCCGAGATGACCGGCGACGCCTCGGTCGTGCCATACCCCTCGAACAGCCTGACGCCGAATTTCTTGCTCCAAATCTGGCGCGTTTCCGGCTTGATCCTCTCGGCGCCGCCGATGGCGAAGCGCAGGAAGTACAAATCGTGCGGATGAGCCGCGCGCGCATAGTTGGAGAGAAACGTGTCGGTGCCCAGAAGCAGCGTCGCGCAGGTGTCGTATATCAGTTCGGGAATTTCGCGATAGCGCAGCGGAGAGAAGTAGAGGAAAGCCCGCGCCCCATAGAGCAAAGGCATGAAAAAGCCGAGCGTCATTCCGAACGAGTGGAACATCGGCAGACAGGCAAAAACCTTGTCGTGGGCGGCGAAGCCGATGCGCGCCCCGAACTGGAAGGCGTTGGCGACGATGTTGCGGTGGCTGAGCGCGACCCCCTTGGGCGCCCCTTCGGTGCCGGAGGTGAAAAGAATTAAGGCGAGGTCGTCGGCCTTTTGCCCCAAACGCCCAGCGACCCAGCCCGGCGGCACCCGGCTTTTCACAAGGGCGGCGGTCTTGGCGGCCCACCCCTCGGCGGCGACCAATTCCTCGTAATAAACGATAGACACGCCCTTGGCCCGCAGGGTTTCCGCAATCTGCGCCAAAGCGCCTTCGGCGACGAACGCCTTCAAGGTGACGACGGTCTTTATCGCCGCTGTGGCGCAGGCCTTCGCGCAATGTTCGGCGCCGGAGGTGAAGTTGATCATCGCGACCGGCAGGCCCAACGCGTGAATTGCGAATATCGTAAGGGCGTTGGGGAGGCCATTGAGCATCATCACGCCGACGACTTTGTCTTGCGTGTCCAAACGGTCTTTCAACGGCCGGGACAACGCGAGAAAGGCGCGAACGAAAGCGTCATGCGTCATCGGCCGCCGCTCTGCGTCTTCAAGACAGTCGCCGCGGCCGCCGCGGATGGGCCGCGTGGCCAACACATGGTGAAGGATTGTTTTGTAATCGATGCTGTCGACTGGCAGGCGTTCCATAATATCGTAGAGTTGCGTACCAGCGGCGACGCGCCTTTTGTGGCCCTTGATATCCTTGGGCAAACAAAGCCGTATCGGCGGCAATACGGTCAAGGTCACTTTCGGGAACAGTCGCCGCCGAACGACGCCGCCGAGCATAGAGAAGTATGAGTACTCCAATCCCTCAATTCTGATTGGCAAGATCATCGCGCCTGCTTTATCGGCGATCATGCCGGGACTTTCATAGACTTTCATCAAAGCGCCCGTTGTCGTGGGGCGTCCTTCCGGAAAGATCATGCAGGGGCGTCCCTGTTTGAGGGCGTCCACCATAATCTTGGCCGTCATGGGATTTGCTTGATCCAACGAACAATCGTCGCCGATGCGCCAATACGGCTTCAGCCACCACCGCTGCGCTATGTCCGCGTGCGTCGCAAAGAGGATTCGGCCCGGCAGCAAAGCCGAAAGCACAACCGCGTCGAGAGAGGAAACGTGATTGGCGACAATGAGAACGCGCGGCCCGGCGGCGGCGAGACGTTCAAGCCCGCGGATTTCGGCGCGCCAAAACAGCCGCAGAGCGAAGCGCACGACAAAGAACGGCAGAATTCTCCGCAACCAGCGGGATACGGGAGCGACCATAGGAGCGTAAACCGACGCAAGACGACCGGCGGCGAACCGGGGAATGACCCGGGACGGGACCGCACTCGAATAGGGCGTTCCCGAAAATACCGCAAGAAGTTAGAGACGGCGACGGCGGCGAGGAAGAAGTTGGTCGCGTTTCGGTCGTAGCGCGTCGCGGCGCGGCGGAAGTCCCTCGACCGGCCGAGCATGCGCTGGACGGGCGTTGCGGCTGCGAACTGAAAAACGGCGCGACGGGATTGGCCACACTGAAGCGGCTATCTTCGTGCAATTCACAGCCATTCAAAGCGAATGTAGGCGAGGACGGGCGTTCGCGGCGAACGGCGGACTCTGCGGCGAGTTTGGATGCTGAGGCGCCGCAGCCGCATTTCGGCCCGGCGGCGCAACGCTTCGCTGTCGCCGAAGCTTGGCGGCCGCCGCGCTGGTTCGGGCCACGCCTCGGACCATCGGCGGGCCCGTGGGCCTTCGCGCGCGCCGCGGCCGACCTCTCGCCTTCGGAGTTTCACCGCAAAGTGATGGCGGACACGCCGGCGAGTCTGCTACGTCCATAGCACGCCGCGCCGCCCGACGAAGTTTCTTCGCGATGACCGAGACGCCCTGGCGATGATCGCCCTAGTTCGCATAGCGTTAAGTCGCCCCTATACGTTCGTCGTGCTGGCGCTGCTGATCCTCATCATCGGCCCGCTCGCCGCGTTGCGAACGCCGACGGATATCTTCCCCGACATCCGCATTCCGGTGATCAGCGTCGTCTGGCAATATACGGGTCTGCCGCCCGATCAGATGGCTGGTCGCGTCACCACGCCGTTCCAGCGGGCGCTGACGACCACCGTCAACGACATCGAGCATATCGAGGCCAATTCCTACAACGGCTTCGGCGTCATCAAGA
>Ga0182030_10011176_pt1 | contig 18130 bp, 17 predicted proteins | sample 812S3MmetaG_FD_121299 | JGI IMG/M metagenome (GOLD analysis project Ga0182030, IMG submission 121299) | Permafrost microbial communities from Stordalen Mire, Sweden - 812S3M metaG (Illumina Assembly) | ecosystem: Environmental > Terrestrial > Soil > Wetlands > Permafrost | place: Sweden...
CCGATGGTTTCGTGCGCATAGGGAAGGTCTGCCGCCAGGATGGGTTTCCCTGTCGCCTTGAACTCAGTAATTGGCATTCCCCACGTCTCCAGCTTTGAGGGGAAGATGAGGCAGTCGGCTTTTACATAGAGCCGCATGACTTCATCTCTCGGCAACAGTCCCAGCCACTTTACCGTGGTGAGATCTGAGAATTCGCTCGCTATGCTGGACGCATAGCGCGTCTCGGTTCCATCCATTGTGAGCCATACTTCGAACTGATTGAATCCGCGGCTTTCCAATATTCTTGCGGCTTTCAATATTTGTTCTATGTTTTTGAATGTCCGCGGATAGGCCGGATAGAAAAATCTATAGCGGGGATTGGGGGAAGTTTGAGCGTCATCAGCCATTGCTACTGCCAGATGCTCCACGGATGGATGGGCTACCACGATGTTGCGCACGCGATATCGCGACTGGAATACGGAGCGAATCCAGTCCTGCTGTACCACGACGAAATCATTCGACTGTATGTTGATCCCATACAGGTAGCGATACAGCAGGGTGAAGAGGCCAAACTTCCAGTCGAGTAGGGCCTCCTTCATGCGGAACGGATAAAACGGACACGGGTTGTGGCAATATACCGCTCTGATGTCGGCTCTCACGTTGGGCGTCATATCGTGCATGGAAAACCACAAATGCGGCTTAATCTCTTCGCTAATTCGACGGCAGTCATAATATTCAAAGCGTAGCCGCTTCAACCATGAAGACTTTATTTCCGGGTACTCGATGAATTTAATATTGGGAACATTGAACAATGACTTCTTGTGCACTAGCGCAACAATATTGTATGCATCCAAATGTTTCTCTGAGAGGGATGCTAGCGCGTCCCTGTAAATCGTGAGTATCCCCGTATTCGTAATGTTAACGCCCGAAAGTACGACGGTCGGCTTCACCACTCCCCCACTGGGTCGGATGTACCTATCTTCGGCTACGCGGCCAGGTTTCATATGTCTCGGTGTGTTTTCGCCGGCGGCGAGTTGAGGGCAACTCTTAGCTTTAGCGCCGGGTCTTGCTGCCACTTCAATGCCCCGCTGACCGCTGCTATCCAAAGTAGCATTCCGCCGCTAAAATAGCCGACGCTCCGTATGAAACTTGATGTCACAAAACAGAATATCAATGCCGCCTGGGTGGAGGCCGCTAGACGCCCCGCGCCATCTTCGGCCGCGCGAATTCTCTTCTCCAGCCTGACCCACCACCAGATAATCGCGCTATAAAAAACAATTCCTCCCACTCCAGCCTCTGAAACGATTTTCCCAAATAAGATGGAGCCGTCCTGAGCATTAAGCTCTTCCAGCCCTTCCAAAGCAAGAATTGTCCGCGCCGGAACGTCGGGAAGAGGGTGGCATCCCATCATGTTGAATCCGAGTCCAAGCCCATGCGTGCGCACGATATTCACCCAGGCGTCCTGCCAGCCTTGCAAATAGACCAGGCTTGAAGTATTCTCTGTATCGCCCGGGGCAGCCACGCCTACAACCCGGGCTACAGTTGGCCGGATCAGCAGATCATAGTTTATTGCGGATCCCAATATTACGAGCGATACCATGCCAAAAACCAAGACACCGGTTTGACGAAGCCTTCTTTGGGAGAAAAGACGGTACAGAATCCAAACCACAATGAAAGCCAACAATGTTGACGATCTGGAAAACAACAGGAGCCCGAGGACAGCCAAGTACCCTCGTCGTCGTATTTTCTTACTCTCTGCGACCAGCAGCACTGCGACACATGGAAAAAGAGAAAAGGCAACAGTGCTGGGTTCCATAAACAGGCCCGAAAGCTTGCCTTCGGATCGATATCCGGCCTGATGGGGGAACAATGACGGCACAGCCATTTCCAGAATGAATCCCGAAAAAGCCGCCAAGAGAATCCATGTGGCTGTTTTCTGCAGGTCCAGCCAATCGCTGGTCGTCGCTTTACGTCCGGCCTCAAATCCGATAAGCGCCAGAAAGGCCAGAATCGGTCCCGTGATCAGTAGTTTAGAGAATTTGTCAGTGCATGGTCCGGATACCGCTACAAGCAGGGAGAAAACCAGATACGCGAGAAGAGCGGCGACAATCGTGGCGGAGGTTACGGTCACTTTGCGTCTGTTCCCAAGCCACACTGCTCCTGATATTGTGAGCACAATGACGCTAAGTCCAAGTTGAAGCCCCCCCAAATTGAGGATGAATGGCCAGAGTATTGTGTTGGCAACGAACCATAACTGCAGCATACGGTTGACTTTCTTTGCTATTTGGTCGCGAAGACAAATGGATGAGGCTCCCCATTGCTCTTCAAGGGAAAGATTCGAAATTCAATATTTCTGAATCCGAGATCGGACAGGAATTGGGTAAGGGATCGTATTGGATACGGCGTGCCTCTCATCGTCTTCACTCCCATACGCCTATTTATGTTTGCTCTGATGTTACTGAGCGCTCGATAGGCTACATACTGAAACGCCATCAATGATCCAGTGATTCCTTGGTCGACAGGAAACTGATAGATCGGGAAATGGATCATTATTGTTCCGCCAGCATCGAGTACGCGAAAAAACTCGCGGAAATAAGAGTAACCAACAGCCACGTTGTCTAGATGCTGGAGAACATGGGCGGAGAAGATGGCGCTGACGGAGCACTCACTTTGCGGCAGATTCAATCCGTCGATTACGGAAAACTCCACATTGTTGCCAGCTACCGCGTTTCGAGCGCGAGCGATCATATGCGCAGACACGTCGACGGCGTATACATGGTCAAACGACATTGCAAGTTGTTTCGTAAGCCGCCCTGCGCCGCATCCAATCTCCAGGCAGTTTCGCTGTTTGAGGCCGTATTGTTGCCAGTGACGCTGGAAATCCAGCCAATCGGATTCTCCGAGAGCATAGAACTCTTCTTCCGTCCAAGGTGAGGATCCATCCTTCTGCTTGCTAGCCCAGGAAGCAACCCCCCAAAGCGGATCGTCTTTCCCCCACAGTTCCCATTCAGCATTCGATTTCAATTTCGTCACAGTGGTATCTCCAGGACGGATCATCGTCAATGATCCTAATATCGTTTGGCATCTCCCTGCATTCTGACGGCATGGAGGCGAGTCAGTTACGTGTATCACGTTCTCATGTTCATTAGTTCCCGATGCCGGTCAATGTGCGTACGTACGAATTGCGATTACTTGATTGCTACCTCCCTAGTGCGCGGCGGAAGGGGCGGAGCGCGAATTTGGCTTTTGCTATCTGGAGGTCGAGTTGCGCGAGCAGTGGATTTCGGCCTCCTGCGGTAATTTTTGCACGTTTTGCCTCGACAAGCGCGCTGGTGTCGTCGCTCACGCCCCCAGCCCTCATGATCACCGTAGTGGTTGGCATGAACGCCGCCTTGAGTTGGTCGCGCGCCCTCAGGAGAAGTTCGTAGTCCGCGGCGCTGCAATAGGAGGTGTCGTAGCTGCCAAGGCGGTCGTACAGACTACGGCGGTGCATACTTCCCACGTGGGCCGTACACATCATTTTGCGGAATCGGTTCCAGGTCCACGGGCTCCCGATTGTACGCACATACCCAGAGGGATGTGCCCACTTCACTCTCGAACTTAGGTACTCTGCCTCGGGGTTCTTCGCCGCCAGGGCCATATACGCGCTCACTGCGCCGGGCAGGAACTCGTCATCGACTCCGAGAAAGCATACCCATTCGCCGTGCGTTTCGCGCAGACCCTTGTTCCATGCATCATAGACGCCATGATCAGGTTCGCTTTTCCAAAAAGCCAGCCTATCGTCATACCTGCGCAACACATCGAGGGTATCATCTGTTGAGCCCCCGTCGATTACGATGTGCTCGATATTCGGATAGTCCTGTTGCAATACACTCTCCAGGCACCCTTGGACGTATGGGTGGCCGTTGAAGATGACTGTAACCACGCTTACGAGCGGGCAATCCCTGCCGCTCGTGGCCAGGGTTCCCTTGCACCGCTTTCCTCCACATTTGGAGGCGTGGCTGGTTTGCATTTCGCCCCCTAGTGGGTGAGATGTTGTCCGAGCAGCGATCAGTCGATGCGATCGTGACCGCCATGCCAACGGGCTCAGGGCTTTCTCAAGACCCACATATCCTGCCCTGTGTACGGAAAACTGGCAGGGTTAAGCTCCAATACTTCGAATCTTTCGGACAGCTTTTCTCTGAGATACGCGGGTGACTGACACGAACTAAATGCTCTCTTGCCTTCTTCAACGTTTCCGCGAACGACAACGTCCTTGGACTTGTAGGTTTCGATTTCATCCGGCAGCAACTTGGCGAGGAACGAATCACCATTCGTAGTCATAACAACAATTGATCCAGAATGCGTAATGCGACAGAGTTCATCTATCCATTGATGGATGACAGATTCTGAAAGGTGGTGAAGACCGATATTGAATAAACAAAGTCAAAAAAGCCATCCGGAAATGTGAGCGGAGGGAGCAATCCATTCAAATTGAAGCGGATTTCTGGAATCGCTTGAGTGCACCACTGGATGGTTTCCGGGTTATAGTCGGAGCCATATACTTCGGCTTTTGGACCGAAAGCCGACGGGATGTGGCGAACTACTCGCGCTGGGCCGCAGCCCCATTCGAGAACCCGCGTGGCAACGTCCCGGGGCAAATAACGTTGAGCAACGTTGAGCAGAAAAGCGGCCGTTTGGATGCCACTCTTCTTGTAGAAGTCCCAATCGGGAGCCGAGTACGCATCGTAGGCAAGAGCCTTGGGCGGCACTTTAAAATTGGGATTGAGTGAGCGAAACAACCTGGTTTTACGATAGAGTTTGGCAACGGTCACTAAATACCGCACTTTTTCTGCGACGCCGAGCAGTCCGGAAACACGGAGTATGTGTTGAACCCTTTGCCGCACTGAACTCAAAATATCCCCCAGGCACCGAAGTTAACCACCAGCGTTGGCGTAGTATTCATCGAGCAGGCACACAAATACTCCGTCATAGTTTACTACTCTTTGCTTTCTCGAACGAACAGCCCATCGAGTTGTAGTACCCGCCCGGTTCCGGGGTCGCGGAAGCAGGCGTCCAGTGACCATGCCTGGAAATTCTGAGCAGCCAATAGATCCCACATCTCCCTGGCAAGTAACTCTCCGTCATACATGGGCACAAGCGACATCTCCGAGATCACCGCGCGACAATCCGCAAGCACACGCATTGCTCCATCAAGGACCTGCCTCTCATAGCCCTGGACATCGAGCTTCAGCAATGCTCGATCCGTCCGGGCAAGAGAGATGAGGTCGTCCAGGCGTTTGACGGAGACTGGCTCAGTTTCCAAGTACCTTGACTGTGGATCCGCTTGGAAATGACTTGGCAGCATGTCGAGAATCGAACTACTGACGCTGTTTGCCGAGACATGGATATCGACCGACCCGGTTTCCGCGCCTAGCGCCGTGCGCCCGGCAATCGTCCAATTCGGGTCGCCTTCCGCGTGCTTGCATAATTTTGCATGGGCCGACGCGAGCGGTTCGAACGAGACAATACGGCCGCTGTATCCAGCGGCCCGCAGCTCCTCTACGAACTGTCCAGTGTTGGCGCCGACATCGAGGACGAGGTTGATCTGCTCTTGTCGAAGCAATCCGGCCAACGACCTACGCGCAGCGTAGGCCCGGGGAAGACCCACAATTTCATAACCAGACCACTTCGCAAGACTCTTAATGAACCCCTTAAACATCGGTTCCCTTCGTGATTCTCGTTTGCTGCGCCTCTTCAATTGCAGGGTCAGCGCTGCGAGTCAAAATCTATTCTATGCTGCCTCAATACCATCAGCCAATGCCGATGTATCGTGTAAACTTCTACTAGGAATAGCCGCAAAAATGAATATGGGTCGCAAACTTCGCATCGCCATCGATTGTCGAATCGGAGATTCTCATCTGGGCATTGGCACGGCGGTACTCGCTTTGGCAAAAGCGCTTTCCGACTCCAAGGAGGCGGCCCAGGAGTACACTTTTATCGTTCGCGAAGACATGCGGAATTGGCTTGCACCCTATGTATACGGTCCGTGCCGCCTGGCATGTATTCCAACATCAAGACTCTCCCATCTGAAGGCCGCGCTGCGCCCAATCGCGCCAATCAAGTTTATTTGGCATAAGCTTCGCAGCGGCGTCACGCATGTACCTGTTTCCGATGGTTATGTCGAGTCTCAGAAGTTCGATCTCGTTCACTTTCCGACTCCGTTGGCCTATCGGACCGAACTGCCGTCAATTTACCAGCCCTGGGACTTGCAGCATCTCCATTACCCGCAGTTTTTTACCGCCAACGACTTTGACCTGCGAGAGAGGTATTATCGAGCCTTCTGTGATCGCGCCTCGTGTGTTTGCGTGCAAGCGGAGTGGACCAAGCAGGATGTCATTAAGCGCTACGGGCTACCCGTGGACAAAGTCGCTGTGATCCCCTGGGGATCGGTATTCGATGCATACAGGACACCTTCGACAGAGATAATCCGTGCCACGGCGGAAAAGTATGGGCTCCCAAATCAGTTTTTCTTCTATCCTGCTGCCACCTGGCACCACAAGAACCACGAGGTTATCTTTGAAGCCCTCCACATCTTGAAGAGCGAACATGGCATCGCACCGGATTTCTACTTCTCAGGGTCGTCGCAGGGGCATCAAGCGGTGCTGGACAAACTGGCCGCAAATCTCGGTATTTCCTCACAGGTGCATTTTCTGGGATTCGTCACCCCCGAGGAACTGCAATCCGTTTTTAGCGCAGCGACCGCGATGGTATTTGCAAGCAAGTTTGAGGGATTCGGCCTCCCGATTCTAGAGGCGTTTCATGCGCGCCTTCCGGTGATATCTTCGAACGCAACAACATTGCCTGAAGTCGCGGGAGATGCCGCACTTTATTTTGATCCCGATTCGCCGACGGAACTGGCATGTTTGATGAAAGCGATTTTGGCTGCACCGGAGATGCGGGAGGAACTGATTCGGAAGGGGAGCCTGGTGCTGTCGCGGCATACGATCGCCGACACGGCCGCCGAGTTTCAGGCGCTCTATGAACGCATCGCAACGCGGTCATCGCAGGAAGTCGGTCTGGCTGCCGCATCGGCTGCGACCTGACGAGGGATCACGAAATGGCCAAACGGGCGCTGATTTGCGGCATCTCCGGACAAGACGGAACTTATCTTGCGAAGCTATTGCTGGATAGGGGCTATGAAGTCTGGGGCAGCTCGCGGGATGCCGAGCTGGCGACCTTCGACAATCTGCGGCGACTGGGGATCTATGAGTCGGTGCGACTCGTATCGCTGAATCTTCGCGATGTCGGTAGCGTTCTGGGGCTGTTGCGGCGCGTGCGGCCTGACGAGGTCTTCAGCCTTGCCGGCCAGAGTTCGGTCGGGCTTTCTTTCGAGCAGCCTGTTGAAACCATCGAAAGTATTGCGCTTGGCGCGCTTAGCCTGCTGGAGGCAATTCGACTTTCCGACTTCGATATCCGTCTTTATAACGCGGGGTCCACGGAGTGCTTTGGCGACACGGGGGATTCGGTTGCCAACGAGAAGTCGCCGCTCAATCCCTGCAGCCCCTATGCGGTGGCAAAAGCCTCAGCGTACTGGACCGTAACCAATTACCGTCAGGCCTACGGAATGTACGCGTGCACCGGAATACTCTCCAACCATGATTCTCCTTTGCGGCCGAGAAGGTTCGTCACGCGAAAGATCATCCACGCGGTGGCGTCATTGGCCTTGGGCGCTAGTGTGCGGCTGTCGCTTGGCAATCTTGGTGTTGAAAGGGACTGGGGCTGGGCGCCGGAATATGTCGAAGCGATTGCGGCAATGCTGGATCAGCCGGTTCCAGCCGACTACATCATTGCCACAGGAAGCAGCCATACGCTGCAAGAATTCATGGAGACCGCCTTTGAACTGGTCGATAAGGATTGGCGTGCCTATGTGACGATCGATGAGCATTTGATGCGGCCCACGGACATCTTACGGAACAAAGTCGACCCATCGAAGGCAGCCAGCTGCCTGGGATGGAAGGCTAAAAACGGGATGAAGCAGGTTGTGAGTATGATGCTGGAGGCGGAGATCGCAAGCTTTGCAAGGAGGGCATAGCTTAGTGGCAGGCACTCTTGCAGGCGCGCCATCTTCCGTTGTTCCCTGCAAAGTGTGCGACATGTCTTCCCGCCTCTTCGGAGTGGCCGACGTTCTGGGGAGGTATCACGTTCAGTATTTTCGGTGTGAAGGGTGCGGATTCATTCAGACTGAAGCGATGCGGGCCGCTTCCGCATTTTTTGCCGCAGCCAAGCCCGGCTGCGTTCACTGAGAAAGAGGGAGATGATTCCCTGGGCCAGAAGCGCCAGGCCTACGGGGCTGAGAAAGGCGGGCAGCCGGCGGGCATATTCGAGCAGAGCCTTCGCTTTGCGATGGGCGAATGATTCATTGATCCTGCCGATGATCAGGTAGCGGTCAACCTGCTGCATGAGCGAGCGGAAGCGCCAGGCAAAATCCGGATCTGGCCTTCCGGCCCGGTCGCTCTCGGCGATTACGAGTTCGAGGAGTTGACGGTATTCTGCGCGCCATACGTCAAGCTGGGTTGCGGCACTGAGGTTTGGATGAATCCGATAGCGAACCAACGGTTTTGGTATGAACACAGCCGAGCCGTGGCGCATGACGGCTCGCATCCAGACGGCGGCGTCGCAAGCGACATTGAAGGTTGCCGGAAAGCTAGGGAGGACGTCGGCGGTTCGGAGCAGAACCGCACAATACCAGATATCCCGGTTGCCTGCGAAGAAAGCCAGGATCAGATCGCGCGCCGCTTCGCGAGGCGGCGAGGCCTTGAAAGGCCGCCTGATGTCTCCGGTTGAATCGATAATGCAGCCGCCGCAGTAAACAATGCCGGGCTCCCCCACGCTGTCGGGGCCCGTATACCCGGCTACGAGTTCGCGGATTGCATCGGGTTCGAGAAGGTCGTCATCGGAGAGCAGAAGGAAATATTCGCCGGTCGCTGCGGTGAGACAGGCGTTCCAGTTTTCAGTCATTGGAAGCAGGCTTGTCTGCTGAACGACTTTGAGGCGGCGATCGGTGCAGGAGGCAAGGTAGATGGCGGTTGCGTCAGTCGAGGCGTTGTTGGAGACGATGACTTCGATGTTGGGGTAGGTCTGAGCGAGCGCGCTCTCAAGGGCGAGCCGCAGGTATGCGACACGATTCAGCGTGGGTATGGCAATTGTGACCTTGGCGGGGCGATGGGGTGTTTGGAAATCTGGCATCGTGTCTCATTTCGGCCCGCTGCACCGCAAGACAGCAGGTCGGGACGGTCGTCCGCCACTGGTGGGATGAGGTTGACGCCCGCACGCCCACAGGGCGGTAACCTCTATCATAGATAAGGCAGAGGTCCCGGCAAACAGCGAAACCTCAGTCAGCGGAAGACGCGGCGGGCCAATCGACGGATCTTACTCGTGATGCGCTGGGTGATTGGAATCGGATAGAAGTCGTGTGCTCGATTATCCATGCTTCGCAACGGAGCGAGGCTGGCGGGATGTTTGAGAGGGAACTCTAAAGCAGACGACGGCACCATGAATCGGGAGTCTGGTTCGACCGTGTGCGTAGCGTCCGCGCCGAAGCCTATGTTGGCAACCAGATTCACCCTTGGGCAAGCGATGACCGAGTTGTTCTTCAGAGTCGTATAAAGCCATTGATGGTCCCAGGTATCCGCTCCCCTGTTTTCGTGCATTTCGTCGAGGATGCGGGTCCATTTTGCGATGACCTGGGGAAAGTCGAATATCTCCACGAGCATGCCTTCCTTCTTGAGTTTGGGCCAATCCGTGAGATGGCGGTCGTAGCGTTGCCATTCAGTCCGCCATGTTGCCCATCCCCATATTCCTCCGATGCGGGAGAAGTAGTAACTCGCGTCGGATTTCAGATACTCGGCCCGAAGGCTGTCAGCGGAGATGTACGCGACCCGATCATCCCCGCGATAGCGCTCAAGCAACTCACGGCAATATGGAAAGAACGATGGATCGGGCAGACAGTCGTCCTCCAGAATAATGGCTTCCTCGACCAGGGAGAAGACCCAATTCAAACCACTAATCATCCGTTCACCGCAACCGAGGTTCTTATCGGAGAAGCTTGTGGAGACCTCGCAGGGCCAGTCGACGCGGCTGACAATTTCGCGTACTTGCCGGCAAAGTTCGTCTTCCCCTGGTTTGCCTGGTCTTGGGCCGTCGGCTACGAGCAGCAACCTCGCCGGCCGCACATTCGCAATTGCCTCAAATACTCTGCGGGTGGTAGCTGGCCGATTGAAGACGAACAGTGCCACTGGCGTTTCAAATGTCTTTGCATCCATACGAGTCGATCCGCCCGAACGGTCCAAGTTGTTGGGACTGAGATGATCGAGCCCCAAGATTAGTTTATTCTCGCCGGCTTAGAGGCGGCGGCGCCGGCCCGGGCCGTCCATGTTGATCTAGTGCGGGCGGGACTGCAATAAACTCCCCGCGACGCACGCGTTGAAGGCTGGGCCACGTCGTAGCTTATTATAGTATACGGATTGCGATAGACGCCGACGCCCGGAGCCTCCGGTACTTCCAGTGAGCGAAGATCGCATTGTTGGACAATAGAGATGACCCGTTTGCGTATCACGAAGGTCTACGATCGCTCCGCCAAGAGCCCGAGCCCAATCTCAGGGATCAAACTTTGAATATGCCAGCGGTCCGCGCGCGCACGACCAAGGAGTTGGGCCGAATCGGTCCGGGCCTACGCCGGATTATGGGGAACATGGGCTGGCTCATGGTTGACCGCGTCGTGCGCATGGGCATGGGCTTGTTCGTGGGAGTGTGTGTCGCCCGGTACCTTGGTCCCGTTCAGTTCGGAAGCCTCAACTTTGCGCTTGCGTTTGTTGCCCTGTTTGCGACCTTGACCACCCTCGGCCTGGAAGGAATTGTGATCCGGGAGGTACTGCACCATGAGCAGCCAGTCTTCGCCGTCATCCACTGTAACTGATTCCATGCCAGGGAGGGTCGCCCCTGTTGTAGAATACAGGTTGCGGGAGGGGCGATTCTTCCAAAGACTACCATTGATTTCCAGTCCAATCGAGCCCCTTTTCTGCTACGCTAATATGCCTCGTAAACCATTTTCATGACCGTTCGCGCCGGTTCAGTCGAACAGTCAAAGGGCAAGATGTGAAAAGGCTGAGAACCGTAATAAGAAGCCTCCTCAAGAGACAGATCAATATAACCGGGTTTGATCCTTGGGTCTTCTGTAAGAACATGAAGGGCGCGCCAGTCTATTTTTCGGACTGGATGCGATATCGACAGCTAAAACCGCCGCCGACGTTTCGCATCCGGTTGCGCGATGCTTTCCCTATCCTGACTGATCGCTATGCCAGTGCCGGACTAGCGAATGGACACTACTTCCACCAGGATTTGTGGGCGGCAAGAATGATCTTTCAGCATCATCCGGAAGAACACGTTGACATAGGATCGCGCATTGACGGTTTCGTCGCGCACCTGTTGACTTTCATGCCGGTAACGATCATAGATATAAGGCCTCTTGTAAGCAATATTCAAGGCCTCACAGTCCTCCAGGATGATGCCACTACCCTCTCTAAGCTAAAACCCAACAGCGTCCATTCTCTTTCAAGCCTTCACGTAGCGGAACACTTCGGGTTGGGTAGATATTCCGATCCCGTTGACCCGGAAGCATGTTTCAAGTTTATGGAGTCGCTTCAGCGTGTACTTGCACCAGGTGGAAGGCTTTATTTTTCTGTTCCGGTCGGTCGCGAGAGAGTTGAATTCAACGCACACCGTGTATTTGACCCTAACACAATTCTTGGACGTTTTTCGGGTTTGCATCTCGAGTCTTTCTCGTACGTGGGCGATGATGGCGAGTTTTACCAAGATAGTAGCCCTTCCCTAATGCCCAAGAGTCACTTCGCATGCGGACTATTTGAATTTACAAAGCTTGCGGAGTGATTTGCGCCTCACTCTTTTACGCTGATAGTAGTCTCCCGATTTAGTTAGCAGCGAGACCGTTGTAATGCGGCTGTCTACCATCTGTAGAGCGTTCTTCTTGTAATTATCATGTGATTTCCAGTTCCTGAGGTATATCTGGATTGCATAAAGCTGACTCCAATGAAACTCCGCAAAATTTGGAGACTGCTACGTCTGCAGTTCCTGGTATTAGTGATCGCATCGACTCCTCCCTGGTGAAGTACTTGCCAAAATTTCTGCGCGACAGGATTTCTGCTCGCTTCAATCTACAGGCCGCGCTCAGCAACAGCAGTTGGCTGTTTTGGGACAAGGTTATCCGCATGGGAGCGGGCCTGATTGTCGGCCTCTGGGTGGCGCGCTATTTGGGCCCCCGACAATTTGGCCAGTTGAGTTTTGCGATCGCATTCACCGGGATCTTCAGCTCTATTGCGACCCTGGGCATGGATGACATCGTCGTTCGCGATTTGGCGAAATCTCCTGAAAAGACCGGCGACATTCTAGGCAGCGCCTTCACTCTCAGGGTCGTGGCGGCGCTCATCGCCTTCGCGATCGTGATGGTTTGGATTTCCGCCATGCGCCGTGGCGATACTCTGACGATCTGGATCGTGGCGATTATCGCGGCGCAATTTATTTTTCAGTCGCTGAATGTTATCGATCTTTATTTTAAATCTAAGGTCCAGTCAAAATATACAGTTTATGCAACAAATGCAGCATTTCTATTAGCAACTGTGGCGAAAGTAGTGCTGCTTGTATTGAAAGCACCTCTTATCGCGTTTGCTTGGATGACATTGATCGAGATCGTGATCGCCTCGGCGCTTCTTCTTGTGGTTTACCGGGTAAGAGGCCTCATCATTACGTCTTGGCGGACGCAACTGCCTATTATGCGTGATCTTCTCCGGGATAGCTGGCCGCTTATTCTAAGTGGCATTTCTGTCATGATCTCTGTGCGTATCGATCAAGTGCTGATTGGACAGATGTTGAATGACAAACAGGTGGGCATCTATGCAGCGGCGGCAAGAATATCCGAGGTTTGGTATTTCATTCCTTTTGCTATCTCCACATCCATGTTGCCTTTGCTTGTAGAGAGCAAGAGGCAAGGTGAAGCTCTTTACTATGAGAGACTGCAGAAGTATTCCAACGTTCTCGCACTCGTCTCCATATGCTTTGTAATAGTCATCACAATTCTAGCTGGCCCCATAATCAGGGTGCTGTATGGGCCGGCCTATGCAGGCAGTGCCGGGGTTCTCAGGGTTTTGATATGGGGTGGGTCCCTGGTCCCCGTTGCCGCAACCTGGTCGTATTGGATGCTGCTCGAAAACCGGACAAAGACGATGTTCTATTTTAATGTCTTTGGAGCGATCCTCAATGTGATTCTGAATCTCTTGTTGATTCCTCATTTTGGCATTATGGGATCGGCTTACGCAACGCTGATCTCCTACAACGCCTGGCTTTTTGTGCTCTGCCCCTTTATGAAGTCACAGCGCAAGGTACTTGGAATGATGTTGAAATCTATGTCACTTGTTTGGTTGTTCAGCCGGCGGAAGACATAACTAAGAAAGCCGACGCTCAGAACCTGACCGTACTCAAACACATGCCCCCCTCCATCTCATCCGGCTCGACCCCATCAAACGAAAAGGAGGCGTCAAAGCACGAAGACTCATCGCCGCCACTTCCGATTCCTATCGCGCCGAACTACTCGGACTCAGATAATGTTCATGCGATTGCCCCGACTCTCCAGCCTGCGCCCAAAGCGCGTCTCGACGCTATGATATAGTCTGTTAAATGCGCATTCCGCTCCTTGGAGAGCTCAAGAACACCATTCGTCTCCTCTTCAAAGATACATTCCTCTCGGATCTGCGGGACAGCCGCCGGGCGCAGCGTGACGTCGCCGCCTGGCAACAAGCGGGAAGGCCCGTCCCACCTCCCGAGTTAGTCAAGCGCGTCACGCTCGCCGAGTTCGGCGCAGCCTTTCATCTCGACACCTTCATCGAAACCGGAACTTTGTTCGGTGGATCCCTCTACGCTCTCAAGCACCGCTTCAAAACGCTATATTCCATTGAACTCAGTCCCGAACTCGCCGAGAAGACTCGCCATCGCTTCCGCTCAACCCCCCACATCCACATCCTGCAGGGCGATAGCGGCACTGTCCTTCCCGAGCTCCTGGAGAAAGTCACTACCCCGTGCCTCTTCTGGCTTGACGGCCATTACTCTGGCGGAATCACCGCCCAGTCTGACCTCGACACGCCCATACTTAAAGAGCTGCAGGCCATCCTCGATCATCCTTGCAAAGAGCACGTCATCCTGATCGACGATGCGCGCATGTTCAACGGAACCCACGACTACCCGACGATCGACACCCTGCGGCAGCTCTTCGCCGCACAACGGCCCAACGACGATTTCTCCGTGGCTAACGATGCGATCCGCATCCATCCGTCCAAATCGGTCACAACTACTTACTAATCGCGAGCCCGGCGCGCCTGGGTTGTACCACTCGTATAAGAGGGAGCGAAGTTAGTGCAAGATACATCCCTTCGACGATTGATCCTCGGTTGTAAGGGCGGATTGGGTAACCAGCTATTCGAGTATGCCGCAGGTCTGTACTTTGCCGAAAGGTTAGCCATACCTCTGGAAATAGTTCGACCACACATAAGAAAGAACCATAAATGGGGTGAGTTTCCTCGTCCGTTCCAGCTTGATGCATTTTGTTTAGACGCAAGGATCATAGCAGCGACTACGGCTAACCGGTTGTTTCTTTCTCCAAGACCGAATCTTATTTATTTAAGAAATAGACTCAGCAGTATATGTAGAGCGCAAATCATTGAAGAATCGGCTCTGTGTCGTTTCTTTCCCGACCTTCTAGATAAGGTGAACGCTCGGACAATCTACCTTATCGGTTTTTGGCAAGCAGCGGCATACGCCGAAGTGGTTGCTGATCGGTTGCGGAATTCGCTTAGGCTGCGCAACACGCCGCAACAACGCAATCTGGACTATGCAGATGCAATCCATGCTCTGGCATACCCCGTGTCGTTGCATATCCGCGTCGGCGACTACGCTGCCATCTCAACTACTGGGACGGCGGAAGTGAGTTGGGTTCTGCAGCGCTCCTATTATCGGGCCGCCATAGTTCGGATACGGAGCTTACTTCCAAACGCATCGTTCGTAGTCTTCTCGGACGACCATATATCGGCGCGAGAGATTATGTCCGGGGAGCCCGCGAGTCTATGGATTGATGGCAACGATACGGACTACGCTTATGAGGACCTGTGGCTTATGTCCTGCTGCAAGCATCACATCATTGCCAACAGCAGCTTCTCATGGTGGGGTGCTTGGCTAAACCCGTCCCCGGATAAAATAGTGATAACACCTAAATATTGGTTCAATACATACCACTCCTACTTTCCCGATCTATATCCTTCTGGTTGGACTCTCATTAACAACCTGGCGTAGGAGACCGGATCACCAGCGACTCGTTGGCGGTTATGGGAGTTCATTGCGATAGTTCGACTCATTCTACCTCTCGACAGGAAGCATTTTACGATCACTAGGAGCTTGTTGAAATTGGTTCCGGTCTTCGGCTGATTCTGATTTTGGTTCGTCTATTGAATATGCGTGGAGACGAGCGAGTTCAGGACAGTATGCTCAGCTATTTGACGTTGGAGCAGCGTGTTGCCGCGACTGATGTGTTGATAGCCCACGATAAGCCTTGTTATCGTGGGCTATTCCGGCCAAAAGGGGGGCACAGATTGCCCATGGTCTGGCCGCGAGCTGACCCCTCGATAGTGGAACTACTACTGCACGACGTGCGGGGGGGCTAATTCTTCTCGCATGCCTGACAGTGTTCGGCGAGTCTGTAAGCAGTTTCCAGTTGATCCCCTCTCGCCGATGCTGATTTGCTTTTGGGCATGATCGTGGTCACGACGAATTCCAATCCATTCTTATTCTTGCAGATAAATAGGGGTTCTCGAGCTGTGGTCACAAATTCGGATCGAGGGCGGATTCCCGGAAATTGCCCCAAAAGTGAATCCAGCCTGTCTTGAGAAGATGCAGGGTTATAAGTATCTGCCAAATATTTCACGTCCTTGGACCTCAAAATATCATCAGACGTTTTTCCTTCCCGATAATCTGCAAGAACATCTGCGGAGGTTAAAGCGATCAAATCAACGAAACGGTGATCTATCGCGACGTATGCTATTTCTCCCAGATCTGACGACGCAATGTATGCGCTCCTGTCGATATTTCTATTAATGAATTGGCCGATATTCTCTCGGCACTCTTGATCACCCGCAAGGCCCGTCATAACATGCCAGCCTAACCTCGCCCCCGCCGATACCTGCGCGCATAGCGCTGCCACAATCAGGACTAGGACGGATATCCTCATCCGGGTTCGAAACTCAGCTATCATTCGCGCAAGAAGCGGGGCTGAAAAGGCATAGACGATTGGCAGTAGGTGAACCGAATACCGAGACAAGTCCGATCTCGGCCCGAGAGCTACAGAAGTGAGGCTCAATGTTAGGTATGCTAGGACAAAACCGTACCTCCGGCTAAACAGCACGGGCACACTCAGGAGAAGAGGGATGGACGCATAGTATATCCAAAAATGAATCATCTCGCGAGGTGCTGCCTTGTAGTAGAGTGCAACCTTTTTCATTTGATATGCATGAGAGATCCAAACACCGTAGTAAGCGTGTTTGATAATGTAAAAGCCAGCAAACGCGAGCAACACTCCAACTAAAGGGGCCCAGCTTCTCTTGCTCCACCGACGGCATCTCACAAGCACCATCACGTAAGGGATGACAAGAAGAATGCCTTCAAAACGGGTGAAGGCCGCTGCTGCGATGGCCAGACCTATCACCGCAGGTCGAGCGTTGATCACCAGTAGGTAGATAGCGAGTAACACGAGAGTAGCCCACGGCAGTGTTTCCATGCCGCTCAGCGTCCAACCCGAAAGAAACCCGTTGAAGCAACACCCAACCGCAACGATGAGTGCGGCCCGCCTGTCTGAAGAGGCATAAAGAGCCAGCTTGTATACAAGCCCAGAGATCAACCCCAGCGATAAAACACCTATCAAGCCACCCACCAATTCAAGATTTTTTGCGTGAAGGAGCCAACAGGCGGAGAGAACTAGAGTGTACAGGAAGGAGGATGCCGAATCTGTCCGCTCGCCGACGTTGAAGACCAAGCCGTGGCCCTGTGCAAGATTGACAGCATACCTATATGTAATGTAAGTGTCGTCGTACTGGTTCCGGAAAAAGCTGTGGGTTGGTGCATATATCGCAAGCAGTGCGATGACAGGAATCAGCAGTATAACTATTCGCCAACTACGTGCCATGTTCCACGAAGCGGTGATCCTTTTGTTGTGCAAAACGCTCCCAATGAAGGTCATTCGGTAGATTTTACTCGGGTATAGGGGTTTGAGGAGTAACCGAACAGCAAACAGAGTTAAGCTGTTCACTTTGGTGAACAATGCGGAGTAGGATTGAAGAATGAACCCCAAGGGTCGAGAAGAATTTCGACGCCCGAAGCAAATCAGGATCAGGCTTGCGCGGGCAAGCCTTTCGGCTCGAAATGGCGGAGCTGGAACGAATCTGGGCCATTGTGTCGGCCCACCGGGAGGGGCTATCTGTTCGAGACATCGCCCGCCAGGGTGGGGCTAGGTTCCACCCGTGTGCATCAGCTTGTTACCAGTCCGCAGGCGGATTCCGTGGAACACGCTCTATCAGTATTCCATAGGTCAAGTTCATCAAAGGCGGTTGACTGTGCAGATATAGAACGCTTGTCCACAGTTGGTGCTCTTAACAAACCGGTGTCAAGAAATTGCCAAAGGTACTCCACTTCAGAGCTTGCAAATCTCACGCCCAGAAACCAAGCCAGAACCCGTGACAAGATGAAGCACGCTGCAATATCTCCAAGCGTCATGCGCTCGGCAGAATGATGGCGGCCGGTGTTGGATGCGGTGCCAATCAAATTCTTCTCCAAGTCTGACATCTCCTGATCTGGTAGGGCCGACCCGTGACCATTCTCCTTGAACTGTGTAGCGAAACTTGAATTGCAACGAAACATCATAGCGATCGCTCGTGCAAGAGCGCTTTGAATCCTTCCGCGAGGGTGATCCTGGGTTGCCATCCCGGCAAGGCTGGGCCATCCCACAGCTGCATGACCTCGCGGGGGCGATAGGGCGTGGCTCCCCAGTTGATTCGCAAGGTTC
>Ga0182030_10011177_pt1 | contig 18129 bp, 14 predicted proteins | sample 812S3MmetaG_FD_121299 | JGI IMG/M metagenome (GOLD analysis project Ga0182030, IMG submission 121299) | Permafrost microbial communities from Stordalen Mire, Sweden - 812S3M metaG (Illumina Assembly) | ecosystem: Environmental > Terrestrial > Soil > Wetlands > Permafrost | place: Sweden...
GCCCGAGTAGATCATCCAACGGAGGAGCGCGGCGGATCCCGTGCGCTGCGGCGACACCCAAAACCAAGCTCGCCGTTGATAGAATGCCGTCGTCCGCGCCCAATACCGCCGCCCGGAGCCAGCCAGCCCTTCCTGTGCGATGGCGTTCGACGTTGCGCCTCACGGGATCCGCGCCATGGAGGCGCAGACCACAGCGCTGTTGGAGTCCGTGCGGCCGTCAGGAACGGGCGCAAAGAGGTCCGGTCGGCGAAGTCGCAAGGTTTGCACCAGACTTAAGAGCTTCGCGTCAGCAATTTCGGCCCGGTCAGCGGCGGCGGCGAGCTCGGCCAGCGGGCGCTCCACCACGGTGATGCCTTCATGTTCGCCCGGCGCTCCGCCGCCGTGGCCCGTACGATCGGAGAGACGGTAGGGCGCTAGGAATAGCGATTGGCGTTCAGTCGAAACGCCGGGGCTCGACCAGACGCGCCCGATGAACTCCAGCGCCGCCAACTCAACGCCTAGCTCTTCATAGGCCTCGCGCCGGGCCGCCGCCGCGGCCTCCTCGATCTCGATCATGCCCGCGCAAGCTTCCTCGGAGACGGTCGCGCCCGAGGCGGCCAGCACAGGCGCCCGAAATAGACGTGCGACCAGGGCGCAGCGGCGGTCACAGTCATAGGGGAGGACGACCGCGGCGTCGCCGTGCCGCTCGAGCTCTCGCAAGACCTCGGCGCCGTCCGCCAGCCTCAGCCTCAGCCTCTCGACGGTCAGGTAGCCGGCATAGGCGACATTTCGCTCAAGGATGCGGGGTTTCATGCTGGTGAGCGCCAGTGACTTACGTCTGACGCGCAACGCCGACGTCCCTGCAGCCCTTGCTGGCGGCTTCCCCTTGGTCGCCGGTAACGGTGACCTCGGCGACTATGGCCGCTTGGTAGTCGCGAATCTCGAAGGGACCCTCGTGAAACGCCACCGTGAATTTCGGCTCTTCGACAGCCAATGCCGGGCTCCAAATCAGGGCGAAACTGGCCAACAGGCCAATGAAAATCAGCCTCATAAACGTCTGGCCGACTGGCCGACCAGCCGCTCGCCATCATCAAGGATTGCGACGGCGGATGGCGTGGTTCGCACGCCCTCGGCGTTCTCCATTCGGCGTCTTGCCATCCATGATCGCGACGCACGAATTGGTGGTCCCGAGGTCGATGCCGATGATCTCGCCCATGATAAAGATAGCCCTTCGGTGCGGTCAAAGAAGCTCAGGCGAGATCCCGATCCTGAGCCCGAAGGGGTTCATTCGATCGTCAAAGGCTTTGCGCCGATGTGCCAAAACGCACGTCGCCGGATGTCGTCTGATCCATGTATGGATTAAGTGTAGGCGGCAAGGGGAGCCCAGGGTCAGGGCCGGAAACTACTCATGCCCAGAGGCAAGCCGAGCGCGTATGTCGCCGGAACGGCGTTGGACTGATGGCCTTGCTCAGCCGAACGGCCGACTGGACCAAGTAGGTAGAAGCCGAGCCTGACGCGGCGGACGCGCGGGTGGTTATCCGCACGTGTCACATTTTGAACACCTTCCATTGCGGCCCAGCTATCGGTTGCATGATACGTCGCCGCTCACGACTTTTTGCGGGCCGCTGCGGCTTGGCGCCGCTCGGACGCTTCGGCCAGCTTACGGAGGCGGTCGTAGTCGATCGGCAACTCTATCGAATCGACGACCTCCTTCAAGTTCCGGACATAGACGCCTTTGTTGTAGCGATCGGCCTCGGAAATGCGCTCGCCCTGGTGGCCGATCAATTCGTTCACCCAACACTGCTTCATTTTCGTATTTCCGAGCAATGTCGCCGCCAGGTGGCGGAAACATTGATTCGTCAGGGTCTTGGCGGTTGGCCGATCGAAAAGTTCGCGCAGATAGCGGCCATAACGCTTGATCAGAGACTCTGAATACGTCAGGTGGGCGTTGTCATTGGATAGTTCACCAAACACAAGCTGGTCCGACTCGATCGTCGCCAGGAAATCGTCGAACCCCAAAGCAAACATGCCCTTGTGAATAGGGACGCAACGCAACGCGTTGTCATTTTTGAGGCCAAGGATGGGATCGTGCTCCAAGTCGATGCAAAGGATGCCTTCAATCCAGACGAAATGCCGGCGGCGCAATTGCACGGCCTCCTCGATCCGCAGTCCATGATGGGCGCTTAGCAGCGGCGCCCAATAAAAGGCGTCGCGGATGATGACGTCTCCTACGCAAGTGACGTGGTAGGCGGACCGTCGGCCTGTCCAATAGGGCGTCTGGAAAAGCTTTCCGACATTTTGGACAATCGGCGCCGGTCGTTCGGCCCGGCGGGCGCGCTTCGACTTGTCAACTCGGATATGGAAGCCTTTTGTGACGTCGAGCAGTTCGCTCGTCGTCAGGAATTTCTTGAGATTGCTCAGATGTTTGTTGAAGGTTTTGGGCGACGTCGCCTTCAGCCGATCTTGCAATGTTAGCCGCTCTTTTTCGTCTTTGATGTCGACGAGTTTCTTGGCAAGCTTGGCGGCCTCCTCGATGACTTTTTCCGGGGTCGCGTCAGCCGTCCGGAAATTCTTGTAATCCTGTGCGAGCTTGAGGAAGATCGTCTCGAAGCGCTTCACGTCGTCTTTGGTGAAGCTGTCGACGGGTTTGTCTCCCATGATCCAAACGAGCGTCGACCCGCTGCTCTTCAATTCGGACCGGCGTTTAGCGGGGATTTCTTGCCGGATGTCGATCATGCGAACGATGTAGTCGCGCCACGCGGCGCTGAACACCGGCGCGCAGACGGGCGTTGCCGCTGGAGTGGCCGGCGCGCCGGACGCGTCCGCCAAGGGCAGGCTTGCCGACGGCGCTGTCTGGGGAAGGGGGACGACTACTGATGCCGCCGCGTCGACCTCGGACAGGATTGGTGGTCGCGATGTGGCGGGCGTGGCGATGGGCGCCGGGGGGGCCTGGGGTGAGGCGTCTTGCGCCGCCGCCGTCGCCGAAGAATGCGACGGGTTTGGCGTGCAGGCTGCCGCCATATTCCCCGGTTTAAGCGACGAGGATCCGGGCAGGGGTGTTGAAAACCGCAGTTTCGAGCGCATCAGCACCCCGACGGGTCCCGTCAACTCGTTCGCCCGGCCATGGGCGAAGCGGATATATTCATTGCCGAGCGCCAGCCCCAACGCCTGCTTGGCCAGTTGCTCGTCGATCGTGTCGGGCTTGATCGTCACGCCGACCCGGTTGGCGAGATCGGCGATGGTCTCCCTTTTGATGTCGAGATCGTCGTTTTCCGCCCGCCGGCGAATTTCATCGCCAAGTCCGGTGAAGTCGCGGATGTCGGAGAGCCGGTGCGAATTCGCATTGCCGGGCGCCGGCGCCAGCGTGGCGCGATCCGCCTCGATCGCCTGCCGGCAGTCGGCAAGGTAGAGGGCGACCATCGCGTTGATCGCGGTCGGGGTGAGGGTCGGATCCTGGCGCACGGCTCTAAAAACCTCTTCGCACACGCTCCACATGGCGTGAGCCAGATATTGTGCAGCACATGCGGTTTTGGCGCCAAGCCCTTTTACAATCTCTTTTTTCCCGAATCGTTTTTGGAGGTCTTGCGGCACGGCGCGGCGAAACAGCATGGCGGCGCCACGTCGGCGAAGGTGGTGCTCAGCGATCATGATCCGGCGATCCCATTGGACCACGGCTTTGGACCATGACTCTGGCCCCTGGGAATCCAGGGGTCGGGGTACGGTAAAAAACCGTTCCAGATCAGTCGTTTATGGGAATGGTGGCTGGGGAACCTGGATTCGAACCAAGATTAACGGAGTCAGAGTCCGCTGTTCTACCGTTGAACTATCCCCCAACAAAAAGCCCCGGTAATCTGGGCTTTTCGGGCGCCGGTTTTCCAATCGAAAAAAGTTTTCCAATCAGCATCACCGCAGGCCGTTGTCTAATTGTTCCCTTTGGCGGTGTCAACGTCTTCGGGCGTTTTTTGATCCATCCGCGTCAGCGGCTTCCGGCTAGAGAGGTTTTTAAGCGAGGTCGATGCCGCTTCGCGTTAAGACCCTTAGGGCCGCGTTAGCGGCTCTCGTTTGAACCGCATGGATTGAGGCTGGTCGATTGCGCGCGACGCGGGATCGAAGCGGTGCCGGAATAATCCACGCCCGGTTTGTGTCCGGCCTGATTGAAGACAACCTGAGGCAGCGCGCCGTTTTGCGCGAGCTTGTCAATGCCGTGCGCGCCGAGGACGCAGGCCAGGCCGAGCACGCCACAGAAGGCGGCCCATTTTTCGAAAGCCGGGCCTGGAGATATTTCAGACATGCAGCCGCTCCGCTCCAGATCAAAAGGACGATCCTTTATGAGCCGGACGTGGTAAACGGACCGTTATTGCGGGCGCATTCTCGCCAGCAAATTGTCGCGCAGGACGAATTGGTGATAGAGCGCGACAATCACATGGCCCACGACGAGCGCGATCAGCAGATGGGCGAACAGGCCATGCATCTCCGCCGTCTGTTCGGCGAGGTCATGGTTGCCTTCGAGCGGCGAGGGGATCTGGAAGAGGCCGAAGTCGAACGGCCGCCCTCGAAAAAAGAAGGCGCGCAGGCCGAGGATGGGAACCAGCAAGGTCAGCAGGTAGAGCAGGCCGTGCCCGGCTGTCGCCGCTTTCCGGAACATCGGGCCCATCGAGTCGGGATAGGCCGGCCCGGCATGGGTCGCTCGCCAAGCGATGCGCACCACGACAAGAACGAGCAGCGCCAATCCGAACAGCGCATGCAGATTGATGATGAACGGACGCATCGGCTTGTCGAAGGAGTCGACTGAGAGGCCGATAGCGTAAAGGCCGAAAACCAGCAGGGCGATGAGCCAGTGCAGGGCGATCTGAACGCCATTGTATTTTGTGGAAGCGGCCTCGGATGACATGACAGTCTCCTCTGTCGGATCAAAAAGTGGTTAAAGGTCAACTAGATCGGCGGCGGCGGCGAAGGCGGCGCGTTCCTGCAGGAAGGCGAAGCGCGCTTCCGGCCTGGTCCCCATCAGCCGTTCCACGGAATCCGCGGTTTCCTCGCGATCCTCCTCGACGATACCGACCTTGAGCAAGGTGCGCTTGGTCGGATCCATGGTGGTTTCCTTCAATTGCGCCGGCATCATTTCGCCCAGCCCCTTGAAGCGGCTGATCTCGACTTTTCCGCGTCCGGAAAACACGGTTTTCATGAGCTCGTCCCGGTGAAATTCGTCGCGGGCATAGGCTGTCTTGGCACCCTGCGAAAGCTTGAAAAGCGGCGGTACCGCAAGGTAGAGATGGCCCTGGTCGATCAGCTTGGGCATTTGCCGGTAGAAGAAAGTGATCAGCAGCGAGGCGATATGGGCGCCGTCCACGTCGGCGTCTGTCATGATGATGATCTTGTCGTAGCGGAGATCCTCGGCGCGGTAATGCGAGCCGGAGCTGACGCCGAGCGCCAGGATCAGGTCGGAAAGCTGCTGGTTGGCCGCGAGCTTGTCGCGGGTGGCGCTGGCGACATTGAGGATTTTGCCGCGCAAGGGAAGAATCGCCTGGTTGGCGCGATCGCGCGCCTGCTTGGCGGAGCCGCCGGCCGAATCGCCCTCGACGATAAACAATTCAGAGCCTTGCGCGGAATTATTCGAGCAATCCGCGAGCTTTCCGGGCAGGCGCAGCTTGCGTGTCGCGCTTTTGCGCGCGACATCCTTTTCGGCGCGACGCCGCAGGCGCTCCTCGGCGCGCTCGACCGCGAAATCGAGCAGGCGCGTCGCCTGGGCCGGAGAGGCCGCGAGCCAATGGTCGAAGGCGTCGCGCAATTGTCCCTCGACGATGCGCGAGGCCTCGAGGCTCATCAGCCGGCTCTTGTTCTGGCCCTGGAATTCCGGCTCGCGGATGAAGATCGAGATCAGCGCGGCGCAACCGGTCATGAGATCGTCGGTGGTCACCGCCGAGGCGCGTTTGCCCTGGCCGATGCGCTCGGCGTGGTCCTTCAGAGCACGCAACAGCGCCAGGCGCAGACCCGACTCGTGGGTGCCGCCGTCCGGGGTTGGAATGGTGTTGCAATAGGAGTGGACGAAGCCGTCGTCATGCGCCAGCCAGGCCACGGCCCATTCGAGCGAGCCGTGGCGCTCGGCCTTGTCGACGCGTCCGGTGAAGAATTGTTCGGCGACGAGACTCTTGCCGGCGATGTCGGCGGCGAGATAATCCTTGAGGCCTCCTGGAAAATGAAAAACCGCCTCGGCCGGGGTTTTGCCGGCGGAGTCGAGCAGGGACTGCGCGCATTTCCAGCGGATTTCGACGCCGCCGAACAGATAGGCCTTGGCGCGCGCCATCTTGAACAGGCGGGCTGGGCTGAAGCGGGCGTTTTCCTTGAAGATCTGCGGATCGGCCTTGAAACGCAGCTTCGTGCCGCGCCGGTTGGTCACGCGCCCCACGGTTTCGAGCTTGCCAAGCGGGGCGCCGCGTTCAAACGTCTGCCGATAGAGCGTCTGGTTGCGGGCGACTTCGACTTCAAGCCGCTCCGACAGGGCGTTCACCACGGAAACACCGACGCCATGCAGGCCGCCGGAAGTCTGATAGGCGCCGGAATCGAACTTGCCGCCGGAATGCAGCGTGGTGAGGATGACCTCCAGCGCCGACTTCTTCGGGAATTTCGGATGGGGGTCGATGGGAATGCCGCGGCCATTGTCGCTCACGCAGAGAAATCCGTCCTCTTCCAGGGCCACTTCGATACGGGTGGCGTGGCCGGCGACCGCTTCGTCCATCGAATTGTCGAGCACTTCGGCGAAGAGATGATGCAGGGCCGTCTCGTCGGTGCCGCCAATATACATGCCGGGGCGGCGCCGCACCGGCTCCAGTCCCTCCAGCACCTCGATCGAGGAGGCGTTGTAATCGCTCTCCGACAGCGTGCCGTTGGTTGGCCGCTTCGGCTCGGCGACCGCCGCCTTTTGGCCGGGTCGGTCTTGGCCGGAACCGGATTTCGCGCTGCGGACGGAAGGAGAAGCTCCGCCAAAAAGATCATTGTCGTCAGCCATTTAGGTTCAAGCCATCTTCGTTTTGAGCCCAAGTCTTCTTCGTCTTGAGCCAAGGAACCAAAGGGGGTTGCGGAGGAAGATTCGCACGTTTCGCAGGCGTTCCCCTTAGCACGGAACAGCAGCCCAAGTGAACAGAACGAAAACAATTTTTCGCAACCTGTGGATTTCCGCATATGGCTTTTTCCCGAAACTCACGATACCGTGTGCGGATTGTTTTTTGTTTTCGTGAAGAAAGCCTTGATTTGCCCGTGACCCGTCTGCTGCTCGTCGATGATGATCCGCTATTGGGAATGCTAATCGGCGATTGGCTGGGCGAGATCGGCTGTGAAGTGGTCGGTCCGGTTGAAAGCGTGGCAAAGGCGCTGGTCCTGATCGAGGCGGAGGCGGCGACGCTCGACGGGGCTCTGCTTGACGTGACCCTGCGCGAAGGCGATTCCTACGAGGTCGCGGACGCCCTCACCCTGCGCGGGGTGCCCTATGCTTTCGTCACCGGCCATGGCGTCGATGGGCTGGCGCCGGCCTATCGCCGGTCGCTGGTGCTATCCAAGCCTTTCATGCCGGAAGATCTGCAGAAGATGATCGCGCGGCTGCTTGAACAGAAAGTGCGTTGAATCCTAAAGCGCGACCTTTTCCGCCTGCTGCAGCATCTGGCTGAGCTTGCGGCGCAGATCCTCGGCGTTTACCGGCTTGTGCAGCAGCTCGAATCCGCTAGCGGCGATTTCCACGATGCGGTCTCTGCCTGTGTCGCCGGTCAGGATCAGGGTCGGAAAGGCGCGGCCGGCGCGGCGGCCGATCTCCTGCGCCGCCTGTACGCCATTCAGGCCTGCGCCAAGCCGGTAATCCGAAACAATGGCGTCGAAGCTCCAGTTTCCGGCCGCGGCGCTTTCCAGCGCCTCTTCGCCGCTCGCCGCGACAAGCGAGCCGCAGCCCCATTGCCGCAGGATGTTTTCGAGCCCGTGGCGCAGGATTTCATTGTCCTCGATGATGAGGACCCGCCCCGCGGGATCGTCGGGCGCGTGAAGTTCGATCGCCAGTGGCGCGTCGGGTTCGGCCGACGGCAAGTCGAGTGAAAAGCGCGATCCGCGTCCCAGCCTTGAGGAGACTTCGACGCGGCCGTCCATCAGGGCGACCAGGCGGGAGACGATAGCGAGGCCGAGGCCGAGCCCCTGGCCGAGGTCGCGGCCGGGATTGTTGAGCTGCGTGAATTCGTCGAAGATTTCCACATGCCGCTCCACGGGGACGCCGATGCCGGAATCGACGACGTCGATCCGGACGCGCGCGCCCCGCCGCCGCAGGCCGATCAGCAGCCCTCCGCTGGGCGTGTAGCGTAGGGCGTTCTCGATCAGGTTGCGCAGGGCGCGCTCGAGCAGCGTCGTATCGGCCAAAGCGTGCAGGTCGCGCGGAATGACGCGCAATTCGAGCCCCTTGTCCTCCACCTTGGCGATATATTCCGAATGCAGCCGCGCCAGCAGCGCGCCGAGATCGACCTTTTCGATCGTCGGCTCGACCACGCCGGCGTCGAGGCGGGAAATGTCGAGAATGGCGGTGAGAAGGCCATTCAGCCCGCCGAGCGCCTGTTTCATCATGCGCGTCGTTTCGACGGCCTTGGGATTGGCCCCGACCTGCCGCTCGATCAATGACATCAACAGCACCAGTGACTGCACCGGCTGCCGGAGGTCATGGCTGGCGGCGGCCAGGAATTTCGACTTGGAGCGGTTGGCGCGTTCAGCTTCGGACTTGGCGGCTATGACTTGGTTTTCGACCTCCTTGTGATTGGAAATGTCGCGTATATACACTGAAAGGCCGCCTTCGCGCGTCGGATAGACGCTGTAGGCGGTCCATCGCTTGAGAATGTCCGAAACATATTCGAATGCGATCGTCTGCTTGTCCGCCATCACCCGGCGATAGTTCGCGTGGACCACCGTGTCCTTGCACATCGGGAACACTTCCTGAAAAAGTCGCCCGATGACGTCTTCGCGTCGTTTTCCAAGAAGTTTTTCTGCGCTGGCGTTAAAATAAACGAACCGCCACTGCGCATCCAGGACGTAAAATCCGTCGGCGATACTGCCGAGAATTTCCTCCACCTCGTCCTTGGCCGCCGCCAGGGCCTTTTGGCCCTCGACCTGCGCGGTGATGTCGCGATTGGTGACGAAAGCTCTGACAACGCGTCGATCGTCGTCTTTTTCCGCCTTGGCGACGCTTTCGATCCAGCGCTCCACGCCGTCGTCGCCCATCAACCGGTATTCGATGCGTTCGGTTGCGCCGTTCCTGGCGAAGCGTGCGAAAGCCTCTTCGACGCGTGGCCGGTCGGCAGGCGCAACATGGGCGAGGAAGGAGGCGATCCCCTGCATCGTATCGCCGCCTGTCGTCGGAGAACTTGGCTCGTAGCCCATGACCCGCGCGTAATTCTCGGCGACGAAAGTTTTCCTGGTGGCGATGTCGAATTCGGAATAGGTCAACCCAGCCGCGTCGGCGGCGTGGCGCAGGCGTATCTGGCTGAGCCGCAGGGCTAACTCGTTTGCACGCGCTGCAAATTCCGCGCGTTTCTGCTCGGTAATGTCGATGTTGATGCCGGACATGCGGATGGGCCGGCCGTCGCCGCCGAAATCGACCCGGCCGAGGCCGAGCAGCCAGCGGAACTCGCCGGTGGGCATGACCAAGCGAAATTCCTGCCGGTATTCGCCCTTTGGATCGTTCACCGCGGCTCGCACCGCCGATTCGACAGGCTCGCGATCGGCCGCATGGATATGCTTTAGCCAGTTGGCGTAAGTCGGCGGCTCAAGGGTGGTTTCCGGACCATAAAGGCCATAATATTCCGGGGACCAGTTCAATTCGTTGGTGGCGACGATCCACTGCCAGACGCCGGCGCGGGCGCCGCCCAGGGCGAAGCGCAAGCGTCGCTCGCTTTCGCGCAGCGCCTCTTCCGCCTGCTTGCGGGCGGTGACGTCGTTGCGGATGGCCACATATTGCCGGGGCTTTCCCGTCTCGTCGAGGAAGGGAACGATGGAAGTGTCGACCCAATAGATGGAGCCATCCTTGGCCCGATTGCCGATTTCCCCGCGCCAGACCTTGCCCCGGCTGATCGTTCGCCAGAGGTCGCGGAAGAATTCCGGCGGCTGCAGGCCCGAATTGACGAGCCGGTGGTCCTGTCCGAGCAGTTCTTCACGTGAATATTGCGAAATGGCGCAGAATTTGTCGTTGACGAAGGTGATCACGCCCTTTGGATTGGTAATGGCCACGATGGCGTGCTCGTCGAGCGCGGTCTTGAGGTCGTTGACCTCTTTGAGCGAGTCCCGCAGGGCTTCGTCGGCGCGTTTTTCCGAATCGATGTCGGCGGCCATATAAATGGCGCCGCTGACGCGCCCCACGTCGTCGCGCAAAGGCGTGGCCGTGACATGAGTCCACGTCTCGCGTCCGTCCGGCGCCTTGTAGAGAGCCTCCATTTCGGCGTGCGCTTCGCCGCGCAGCGCGCGCATGGCGGGATAGTCGGTCCGGTCGATCCGCCGGCCTTCCGCGTCGAAGGCGATCCAGCGATGGAAACTGTCGTCGTCCTTGCCGGGAATGACGTCGCCGGCATAGCGGGACAACAGCGCGTTCTTCATCAGGAATCGCCCGTTGATGTCGGTGATCCCGATCGCCACAGGCATTTGCGCGAAGGCGGCGGCGAGCAGGGCGCGGCTCAGGCGCAATTCCCGCTCTCGCGCCTGCAGCGCCTGTTCTGCGCGGGCGCGTTCGATCGAAGCCCAGGTTCGCTCGGCGACCTCTTCGGTCAACGTCCGGTCAAGCGCGCTCCAGGCGCGCGGCTGACGGCAATGGACCGACATCACCAGGACAACCTTGCCCTCCTTGACCAGAGGCACGCTGATGAAGGCGCCAATCGACCGCGCACGGAAAAACTCCTGCGCATCCGGCGCGCAGGTTCTTGGATCGGCGGCGATGTCGCCGATCTCGACGGCGTTTCCGGCGGCGAGGTCGGCGATGATGGCGGGGCCAAAATCCGCCAGCCTGTGTGCGCCGATATTGCTGGGCATAGGCCCGTCATTCCATTCGCTGGTGATCGTCGCCGTGGATTGCGCCTCGTCGATCTGCGCGAAAACGACCTGGTGACCGCCGATCCGCCGGCCGAGCCGCGCAGCGGCGACAAGGATGATTTCTTCGGGGTCGCGCATCGGCTTGAGCGCGTCGGCGATGTCGAGCAGGAAGGCGGCGCGGTCCTGGCTTTCGTGCAGGGCGGCCTCGGCCTGGCGCCGGTCGTCGATGTCGAGGCCGATGCCGACCCAGCGCCGCTCCGATCCTTGCAAGTCCTGCGACGGCAGCGCGCGCATAAGGTGCCATCGCCACACCCCGTCCGCCCTCAGGAAACGGCATTCCGCCTCATAGGGCTTCCCGGAGTCCACCGATTGCTTGAAAGCCGAGAGAACGGTCTCGAGGTCGTCGGCATGGACGATCTGCGTCCAGCCCCGGCCGAGCAGGTGCTCGTGGCTGCGGCCGGTATAGCGGCAATAGTCGGAATTCACGAAAAGGTTTTCGCCACGCTCAGTGGTCACGAACAGCAGGCCGGGCAGGGCCTCGGAGGTCGTGCGAAACAATGCGTCGCTTTCGCGAAGCGCGGCCTCGACTTTCTTGCGCTCGGTCACGTCGGTCTGGACGCCTTGCCAGACGATGCCGCCGTCGGCGTCGCGTCGCGGACGCGAGCGCAGGCGCATCCAGCGCGTTTCGCCGTCCGGAAGGCGCATCGGGACCTCCATATCGAAATCCGAAAGCGTCGCTGCGCTGCGCTCTTCCTCCTCGTCCAGCCGCGCTATGAATTCTGGTGAAATTTGCCCGAAAAGGACGTTGGCGTCGGCCAGCGCGTCGGCGATTCTGATCCGGTTGAGTTTTTCTACGCCGGCGCTGAGATAGAGAAAGCGGCCGGCGCCATCCGCGTCCCGGGTAAAGCGATAGACGGCGCTTTCGGGCAGGTTGTCGCCCAGCGCACGCAGGTTTTCCTCGCTCTCGCGCAGAATGGCCGCTGCGCGTTTCTGTTCGGTCACGTCGCGGATGATGGTCGAGGCGCCAACCACGGCGCCGAGCGCGTTCCGTATCGGCGACAGGGTCAGCGAAACGTCTATGACGCGACCGTCACGGCTGAGCCGCTGGCTGTCGTGGCGTTCGATCCGCTGGCCGGCGCCGATGCGCCGGATGAATTCAGCCTCTTCCGCGAGCTTCTCGACCGGGATGATCCGCGTGACCTGCTGGCCGATCATCTCCGCCGCGGCGTAGCCGAACAGCCGCTCCGCCGCCGCGTTCCAGGTGGTGACGTTGAGGTTGAGGTCCTTGCCGATAATGGCGTCCTCGGCATTGGCGACGATTGCGGCGATCTGGGCGGCTTTGATTTCCCCTTCGCGCCGCGCCGTGATGTCTTCGCCGGAGATAATGATGCCGCCAATGGCGTCGAAATTGTCGCGCCAGGGACGCACTTCCCACTTGCACCACTGGACGCTTCCGTCCTCTCGCGTAAAGGCCTCGCCATCGGAGCTTTCCACAGCGCCCGCGAGGCAGCGCCGATGCACCGCTCTCCAGCTTTCCGGAATGTCCGGGAGCGTCTCGTAATGGTTTCGTCCGATCCCGGCGTCAGCGAGATGCAGTTCGCTGCGCCAGCGAGCGCTGGCGGCCAGGCAGACCATGTCGCGGTCGAACATGGCGATGGCGGCCGGGGCGTGTTCGATGAACAGTGCGAGTTGGCGCGCGCTCTGATGCAGTCGATCCTGCTCGGCAATGTCCTCGGTGATGTCGCGGATTGAGCCGACGAGCCTTTTAGGCGCGTTTTCCGTGCTCAGGGCTATGGCGTTGAACCTGATCCAGCGCTCGGCTCCGGTGTCGGCGCGGCGGATCCGATAGGTCAGTTCGAAAGAGGAGGGACCGTCCGACCTAAGCGCGGCTGCGGCGGCCGAATTGAAACGGGCGACATCGTCGGGATGCAACAATCCGGTGAAGGTCTCGCGCGTGACCACCGCATCGGCCGACAGGCCAAAAATGGCTTTGGTCGCCGCGGGCCATTCTCTTGGCCCAGGGTCGGTTTCCACGCCAGGGCCTCCCGCCGCAAGAACGCGCGCCCCGTGCTCGATCGGCTCAAAAGTCAGAAGGGAAGGGACTGGTCTGGACGCCATGCTCTTGTCGCCTGATCCGTCCTGCGGCGGACTAATTCGCAGACCGCTCAACTTACACGCCCACCCGCCAAAGCCAAATAACTGCACTCCATGGCTTTGCGTGGGCCCGCCAGGCAAAGGGGCAAGGCTGTCGAATTAATCACAAATTCCTTACATTTCCCTTGACTTGGCGCAAGACTTTGTCAGGACCAGCGGCTAATCATTGCGTTGAAGCGCCGATCCTTGATGTCAAACGGGCCGCAATTATGGCGTCGTCTCATCGGAAGGCGGCCGGGAGGGAAGAATTCATGTCGCGTTTCGTCCGGTTCGCTCGTCTGGGCGGCCTCAGCCTGGCCCTGTCGCTAGCGGTTTCGTCCGCTCGTGCGGAGAGTCCGGAGCAATCCGATCCGCCGTTCCATTTCATTCGCTACAATGATGATTTCTCTTACTTGGCCAGCAAGCCCAATCCCAATTGGTGGGAGCGGTTCAAATATATGCCGCTGGCGTCCACGCCCTTTGGTCCTGCCTGGCTCAGCCTTGGCGGCGAGATGCGGGAACGATGGGAGACTTACCAGCACATCAATTACGGTCTGGGCAAGGTCCAGGCGGCCAGCGGCTACCTGCTGGAGAGGTTCAATTTCAACGCCGATCTGCATTTCAACGATTATCTGCGCGCCTATGCCCAGCTCGGCGACGACCGCATATTCGGCAATCGCGGCGCGACGTCGACGACGGATACCAATCGCTGGGACCTGTTCCAGCGATTCGTCGAATTGCGGGCGCCCAATTCGCCATTCGGCGATCGGCCGTCGGTCATCTATGGTCGCGAAGAGCTGAGTTTCGGCTTCCAGCGGCTGATCGCCGCGCGCGAGGGGCCCAATATTCGCCGCGATTTCGATGGGCTGCGCGTCACCGACCATATCGGAGACGCCACGGTGGACATCCTGGCGGTGCAGCCGACCGTCAACACCGCATATGCGATGAACGATTCCAGCAATCGCAACCAGCATCTCGGCGGCGTCTATGTCACGACGCCGCTGATCGGTCCGCTCAAGGCCGATCTTTATGCGCTCAATTACGAGAACAATTCCGTCAAGATGCGCAACATCAGCGGGGCCGAGAAGCTCGAAACTCTTGGCGCGCGGTTTTTCGGCAAGGAGGCCGGATTCGACTGGAACGCCGAGGGTTCTCTGCAAACCGGCAAGTTCCAGAAATATAATGTTCAGGCCCATCTGCTGGCTGTCGTCGCCGGCTATACGTTCGAGGACGTGAGCTGGAAACCGCGCATCGGCTTTTCCGCCAATGACGCCTCCGGCGACAATTCCAGGGACAAGACCACCATCGGCACGTTCAACGCGATGTATCCGCGTCTGCCCTATTTCGCGGAAACCTCGATCCTCGTGCCCTCCAACATCCGCGACGTCAGGCCGCTGTTCAGCTTCACCCCCGTCGAGCGGGTCAATGTGGTCGTGGGTTACGACATGCTGTGGCGCAACTCGACCACCGACGGCCTCTATGGCTCCGGCTTCACGCTGCTGACCAACACCAACAAGGTCGGTGGCGCGCGCGTCGGCTCGGAAGTTTCACTCGATGTCCGCTGGCAATTCAATGAGTTCCTGCAACTCGGCGCGATTCTCGCCCAGTTCCAGTCTGGACCGGCGATCACCAACGCCGGCGGCAAGGACATGACCTTTGGCGTGCTCTTCGCCAAGCTGAAGTTCTAACAAGTGAACGGCGCGACCCGCGCCGTTTTCTGATCCCAGCCGCGCGTCAGCGGTGGCCGTGGCCGCCGCCTCCGTGGCCGCCGCCGCCTCCGTGGCCACCGCCACCCCCATGGAAGCCGCCACCCCCATGGAAACCGCCGCCGCCGTGGAAACCGCCGCCATGAAAGCCGCCCCCGTGGAAACCACCGAACCCGTGGCCGCCGCCGAAGTGGCGCCCTCCGAAGTGGCGCCCGCCGAAATGGCGCCCGCCGACATGACGGCCGCCGAAGTGACGCCCGCCGACATGACGGCCTCCTATATGGTGGCCTCCGAAATGACGGCCGCCAGCGAGATGCCTGCCGCCGAAATTGCGGCCGACGTCGCCGCGGCCATAGCCGCCATAGCCCCCGTAGTTACCGTAGCCCCAGTCATAAACGCCGTAGGGGTCATAAAATCCCTGGCCATAAAGCCCCCAGGCGAAGGGCCCCATATTCCAGCCATAGGCGCAGCCGTAAAAGTAGCAGTCAGGGTCGTAGCCGTTCGACCAGCCGCAGCCATAGAACATGCAATCGCCGCCGGCCAGCGGCCAGAACAGGCTTGAAAAGCCGGCGTCGACGCCTTCGCCGCCTTGCACGACGTGGCGGCGATGATGGCGCCCGTGATGCCGATGATAGCGCACCAGCTCGATCTGCGGGCCCTGCCGATCGATTTGAGGCGCGAGTTGCGGCTTGGGCGGATTGACGGGCCCCGCAAAAGCCGTCGCGTGGCAGAGCAGGAGCCCAGCAACCACCAGAGCGGACAAACGGCCTGATATCATCTTGATTTCCCCCATGTCGGCGCGAGCTTCAGCGATGCTTGCGCGACGACGCCATGCTCTGGCGCATTCCGTCGAACTTGGCCTTCTGTTCCCCATTCAGGCCATTGTAGAAGGCGATGAGCTTGGGGTTGACCGCCTTGACCGTGTCGAGTTGGTCTTCGAGCATTTTCTGACGGAAGTTCAGGCCGGCCTCGAATGTCGAGAGATCGGGCTTGTGATCGCAAAGGCGGGCGCGGGCGTCGGAGATGGCCTTGGCCTGCGTATCCTCGTAATCTTTCAGCGTCTTCTTCTGGTCGTCGCTGAGCAGCAGCATCTTGTTCAGCGTGTCGCTATATTGCGCGGCCTGCTGGTCCTTGGGCGGCGTCGCCGCGCAAATCTTGTCGACCGAAGCCTGCTGCTCGCCGGCGGCGGCGGCGTCCTTCATGGGATCGGACTTGCTTGGATCGGACTGGGCCAGCGACTGCCCGGCGGTCAGCATCAGTATAAGCGCGCAAATGGACGTCGTTTTCATATCGCTCTCCTCGGCCGCATGGCCGGCGATTTTCGAAAAATCGAAAAGTGACTGCTATTACAGGCGTCTGAGACCGTTCTCGGGCGTCAAGCCCTCGTCCCCGACTGGAGACGCCGATGCAAGCCTGTCCTAAACCTTCAAACCGCCATTTTGTTCCGCTTGAAAGCACGCAAACCGGGCGATCGGCGCTCGGCCTTGGCGGGACCGCGGCAAATCGTCCTGGAATTTCGTTTGCCTGTTAGCGTCTTGACGCGCTAGAGCCTTTCCTCGGATCGAATGGAGACGCGGTAGGATGGCGTTGCAGAACTACAAGCCGGGCAGGGCCGCCTTCATATTCATTTTCGTCACGGTGGCGCTCGACATGATCGCCCTGGGCGTGATCATTCCGGTCCTGCCCAAACTCATCGTCTCCTTCAAGGGCGGCGACTTCGGCAAGGCTTCCCGCGTCGTCGGCTATTTCGGCATCGCCTGGGCTTTCATGCAATTCATGTTTCAGCCGGTTCTCGGCGCCCTGGCGGATCGCTATGGCCGCCGCCGGGTGATCCTGCTGTCGAATATCGGCCTGGGGCTCGACTATATCGTCATGGCGCTCGCGCCGAGCCTCGCCTGGCTGTTCGTCGGGCGGCTGATCTCGGGCGCCGCGGCGGCGAGTTTCTCGACCGCCAACGCCTATATCGCCGACATCACCCCCCCGGAGAAGCGCGCGGCGCGGTTCGGCATGCTCGGCGGCGCCTTCGGCCTCGGCTTCGTGGTCGGACCGGCAATTGGCGGTTGGCTGGGGCAATACGATCTGCGCTGGCCATTCTGGGGCGCGGCGGCGTTCAGCCTGCTCAACGCGGCCTACGGCTATTTCGTCCTGCCTGAATCGCTCGCCCCTGAAAACCGCGCCAAAAAATTCGTCTGGAAGACCGCGCATGTCCTCGGCTCCCTTCGTTTTCTCGGCCGGGAGCCGACGCTGGCTTTGCTCGCGCTGGCGATCTTCCTGTCCTTTCTGGCGCATGAGTCGCTGCCGAGCCTCTTCGTGCTCTATACCGACTATCGCTACCATTGGGATGCGCGCACCACCGGCATGGTTCTGGCGCTGGTCGGGATCGCACAGACGGTCGTGGCGGCTGGGCTCGTGCGGCAGGCGGTCAAAAAATTCGGCGAATTGCCGACCGCCCTGGCGGGGCTCGTCTTTGGCGTCGCGGGATTTGTCGCCTATGCCTGGGCGCCGACAGGCGGCGCCTTTGTCGCGTCGCTGCCGCTGGTCGCCCTCTGGGGCCTGACCGGACCGGCCCTTCAGGCCCTGGCGACACGGCTTGCCGGCGTCGCGGAGCAGGGGGCGTTGCAAGGGGCCATTTCGAGCCTGCGCGGCGTCTCGGGCATGGTCGGCCCCATCGCCTTCACCCAGATTCTCGCCTGGGAAATCGGCGCCCATGCCAATCCCGGCGGCTCCTACGCCCTCGCCGCGGTCTTGCTGGCGCTGAGCCTGTGCGCCACCCTGGCGGTCGGACGGTTCGGCGCGCTCGCCCGCAAACCCGCGTAAAAAACTCTCCGGTAATGGTGAAGCTCAAGGCCTGGCTGCTGGCGCCCGGAAATTTTCGCCCTATATTCGGCCTCGGGCGGCCATCGCCTGACAAAGCATTTTCAAGCGAAGTGGATACCGGTTCGCGTGAAGAAAATGCTTGAAACCATGACTCGAGAGCCCAAAAGGCTCGAGAAATTTGCGGAGTTTCCATGAAGACCAAATTTTCCGCCGCTTTCCTGGCGATTTCGCTGGCTTCCAGCCTCGGCCTCGCAGGCGAGGCGCAGGCCAAGGGCTGCCTCAAGGGCGCGCTGGTCGGTGGCGTCGCCGGCCATTATGCGGGTCATCACGCCGTTGTCGGAGCCATTGGCGGCTGCATCGCCGGACGCCACCTGGCCAAGCAGAAGGCGATGCAGCAGCAACAGAACGCCGCCCCTGCGCCCGGCACGGCCCCAGCGCCGGCGCGCTGACGCGCTCCAGC
>Ga0182030_10011179_pt1 | contig 18127 bp, 20 predicted proteins | sample 812S3MmetaG_FD_121299 | JGI IMG/M metagenome (GOLD analysis project Ga0182030, IMG submission 121299) | Permafrost microbial communities from Stordalen Mire, Sweden - 812S3M metaG (Illumina Assembly) | ecosystem: Environmental > Terrestrial > Soil > Wetlands > Permafrost | place: Sweden...
CTCATCAAGCGGACCAACATCAGCAGCTACCGCGCGCAGCGGCGCGGCGGACGCGGCGTCATCGGCATGACCACCCGCGAGGGCGACCGGCCCGAGGACGATGATTTCGTCGAGCATCTCTTCACCGCTTCGACCCACGATTACCTGATGTTCTTCACCAACAGCGGGCGCGTCTACGTCGAGCGCGTGCATGAAATTCCCGACATGGGCCGCGCCTCGAAGGGCCGCTCCATCGCCAATCTCCTCGAAATGAAACCGGGCGAGAAAGTCGCCGCGCTCATCCGCGTCGAATCGAAAAAGGACGCGCAGGGTAACGACAACACCTGGAAATCGGGCGGCTTCGTCCTCTTCGCGACGCAGCGCGGCACGGTGAAGAAAACCTCGCTGGAGGACTTCGCCAATTGCCGCAAGGGCGGCATCATCGCCATCGGCATCGAGCCCAACGACAATCTTATCGAGGCGCGGCTGACCAGCGGCGCGAGCGAGGCCGTCCTCATCACCCGCGAAGGCATGAGCATCCGCTTCGAGGAATCGGACGTCCGCTCCATGGGCCGTCCCGCCACCGGCGTGCGCGGCATCAACCTCGACAAGGACGACAACGTCGTCGCCCTCGCCGTCGTCGATTCGAGCGCGACGCTCCTCGTCGCCGGCGAAAACGGCATCGGCAAGCGCACCGCCTTCGACGAATACCGCGTCCAGACCCGCGGCGGCAAAGGCATCATCACGATGAAGACCAATGAGAAAACGGGTCGCGTCGTCGGCGCGCTCACCGTCACGGATAATGACGAAATCATGCTCCTCACCCAGCAGGGCCAGATGGTCCGCACGCCGGTGAAGGACATCCGCGAAGCCGGCCGCAACACGCAAGGCGTCAAGCTCATCAATCTCAACACCGGCGACAAGCTCACCGCCATCGCCCGTGTCATCTCCGAATCCGAGGAGGGTGAAAGCCCCGAACCGGAACTTGCTGGCTAAACCGCAAGCCCCCTGCATACTGCAAATGATTATGGATCTTACAACCGCTCCGACTGGAGAAAATATCACCACCAGCACCCTCTACACATGGGTCGACAGCCCGATGATCGTGGCCTTGATCTTTGCCCTCGCCGGGGCGTTCTTCGTCAGCATCTACTTCCTGCGCCGCCGCCGCAAATAGCCGGAACGTCTGGCTTTTTGGAGGGTCAGGCCGGCAGACGCGTCTGGCGGCGATCCTCCACAAAACTCAGCTTCCCGTCCTTGAGCGAGCGGTAATAGCAGGTCCTGCGCGTCTTGCCCTGCGCGTCCTTCGTGTGGCAGACGCCGCCGCCGACCATCCGCACCAGGTAAAGGAGCGAGTTCTGCTCGCAGTTCACGCGAATATCGACAATTTGCAGCGTGTCGCCCGAAGTCGCGCCCTTGATCCACAACTCATTCCGCGAGGTGCTCCAGAAAGTCGCGATGCCCGTCTTCAGCGAATGCTCCAGCGCCTCCTTGTTCGAATAGGCCACGACCAGCACCTCGCGCGTGTCGGCGTCCTGCACCACCACGGGCAGCACCGGCAGGCCGGTCTTCGCCACCTTTTGCAGCTTCGTAAAATCGAGCCGCAATTCGTTTCCTTCTTCCAACGGGTTCATCTTCTAAAAATGCCCGTGATCCCGAGCTTGTCGAGGAGGCAGTTTTTCGTATTCGACAGGGTACTGCTTGACCGCACGACGGATACGCTTAGCTTGAAATCATGAAGAGCTTTACGGCCGTGGTCGAGCGTTGTCCGGAAACAAAGCTTTACGTTGGCTACATTCCGGGCTTCCCCGGTGCTCATACGCAAGGCGAAACCCTCGATGAGTTGCACCAGAATCTCCAGGAAGTTGTCTCCATGCTTCTTGAAGATGGCGAGCCCCAGTTGGAAGCGGAATTTGTGGGTACGCAGACAGTTTCCATCGGTTGACCCATGGGCAGCACTCCTGTTTTGAAGCCGCGAGAGGTCATGCGGATTCTGGAAAACCTTGATTTTGTTTTGGTTCGTCAAAAAGGTTCTCACTGCCAGTTTCGACACTCGGATGGACGAGGCACGACTGTGCCCGATCACAGGGGAAGAGATATTTCACCCTTTCTTCTTCGTCAGATTGCACGCGATATTGGACTGACCTTGGAAGACTTTCTTCGACATCGCTAACCCCGTCCAAACTTAAAGAACTTCCGCGCCGTCTCCGTCGTGCGCGCGGCGATCTCCTCCAGCGCCACGCCGCGCAACTGCGCGATCTGCTCGGCGACGCGGCGCGTGTGGGCCGGTTCGCAACGCTTGCCGCGGTCCGGCGCCGGCGCGAGGTAGGGGCAGTCGGTCTCGACCATGAACTGATCGAAAGCGACGTCCCGCGCCGTGGCCTGCGCCTGCCGCGCGTTCTTGAACGTGACGATGCCTGTAAACGAAACGAGATGTCCCAGCGCGATGACCTCCCGCGCCTGATCGAGCGTACCGCCGAAGCAATGAAAGACGCCGCGCACTCGGCCCGTAAATTCGCCGAGAATTTTCAGCGTGTCGTCCCACGAATCGCGCTGATGAATCACGGCGTTGAGGCCCAGTTCCGCCGTCAATTCAAGCTGGCGGCGAAATAAAAGAGCCTGCCGCCGTTTGTTCGCCTCCGCCTCGGCGGGATTCTCCGGCAGGCGATGATAATCGAGCCCGATCTCGCCGACCGCGACCACGCGCGTACTTTGCGCCAGCTTACGCAGATGATCGACCGCGTCCTCCGGCGCCTCGTCGACTTCGCACGGATGAATGCCGACCGTCGCCCAGATGTTCGGGAAATTCTCGGCGAGTTCCACCGCGCGCGTGCTCGAATCGATTCGCGTCCCGATGGAAATGATTTCGGTCACGCCCGCCGCCGTCGCCCGCGCGATCACCTCCGCGCGATCCGGATCGTAATCCGTGTAATCGAGATGGGCGTGGGTGTCGATCAACATAAAATATCTTATCGCGCTGGAGGGCCCGGCCCCCGCCGGGCCGCGGACGACCGGGAGGTCGTCCCTCCAATTATGCCTTAAACTTCACCAAGCTATGCCCGGTCATCTCTTCCGGCTTCGGAATATCGAGCAGGTAAAGCAGCGTCGGCGCGACGTCGGCGAGGATGCCGTCTTCCAGGACGGCCTTGTCGGCATTCGGCCCGGCATAGATGAATTGGACCAGGTTCGTCGTGTGGGCCGTGTTCGGCGTGCCGTCGTCGTTGATCTCGCGTTCGCAATTCCCGTGATCGGCGGTGATGAGGCACCCCCCGCCCATCGCCAGAATTTTTTCCACCACGCGTTTGAGGCAGGCGTCGACCGTCTCCACCGCCTTGATCGCCGCTGAAACGACGCCGGTGTGGCCGACCATGTCGGGGTTCGCGTAATTCAAAATCAGCAGGTCGTACGTGCCGGTGTCGAGGCGCTTGATGACTTCATCGGTGAGCGGAATCGCGCTCATTTCCGGTTGCAAGTCGTAGGTCGCCACTTTCGGCGAAGGTTCCACGACACACTCCTCGCCCGGACTTGGCGTCTCGATGCCGCCGTCAAAAAAGTAGGTCACGTGCGGATATTTCTCCGTCTCGGCCATGCGCAACTGGCGCTTGCCCGCCGCCGCGACGACCTGGCCGAGGAGATGGTTCATCGACTGCGGCGGAAACATCGACGGGGCGTCGAAGGTGGCGTCGTATTGGGTCATCATCAGGTAACTGACCTTCGGATGGTAGGTGCGGGCGAATCCCTTGAAGTCGTCGCGCAGCACCACCTGGCTGAGCTGCCGCGCGCGGTCGCCGCGGAAATTGAAAAAGAGAATCCCGTCGCCCTCGGCGATCAGCGGACGCGGCGCTTTCACGCAGACGAACGCGGGCATGAACTCGTCCGTTTTCTTCGCGGCATATTCGCCTTTGACGGCGCCCACGATGTCGTCCGTGTAGGTCCCTTCGCCGAGGAAAATCAGCTTCCAGGCCCGCTCGACGCGCTCCCAGCGGTTGTCGCGGTCCATCGCGTAGTAACGTCCGATGACGGTCGCGATTTTCCCCGCGCCGATTTCCTTCAGTTTGGCCTGAAGCTCGGCCAGATAGCGCTCGCCGCCGGTCGGCGAGGTGTCGCGGCCATCGAGAAATGCATGGATGAAGATATTCTGAATGCCGGCGTCTTTGGCCGCTTTCACCAGCGCGTAGAGATGTTCCTGGCTTGAATGCACGCCGCCATCGGAGAGCAGGCCCCAGAGATGGAGCGCGCCGTTTTTCGCTTTGAGATCGGCGAGAAATTTTGTCAGCGCCGGATTCACGGCGAGGGTCCCGTCGGAGATCGCCTTGTTGATCCGCGTCAGTTCCTGGTAAACGATCCGGCCCGCGCCGAGGTTCAGGTGGCCGACCTCGCTGTTGCCCATTTGCCCGGCGGGCAGGCCGACGTCCTCGCCCGACGCGCTGAGGCGGCTTTGTGGAAAAGTTTTATACAGGTAGTCGTGAAAGGGAAGTTTCGCGAGCAGCGGCGCATTGCCTTCCTGCTTCGCGAAGGCCGCGCCTTTTGGGCTGATGCCCCAACCGTCCCGGATAATAAGAGCTACTGGTTTCATCGTGTTACTAGCCTTAGCGTTGCGGGAGGCTTTCCGCAAGTGTCGTACCGGATTGTCGTCTAATATTCCGGCAGCCCGCGCTCGAAGATCGCGCGTCGTGCGACGGTTTTTACTGCCGTGCGCAGCACCGCCGCAGGGCCTGCGGCGGCTACCTCGGAGATTAAATCCGCTCCCCGCGTTCGTTGAGAAGGACGATCTCGGACGACGAGGCGGGCTTGGGGACTAAAAGAGCGATCCAGCCGAGCACCTGGCCCACGACGAAGATCAACGGGACGAGCGGCGCGATCAGACCGGCCACGATTCGCTGCCAGACGCGCATCAGGGAATTGCAGGTGAAAGCGACGATGGCGGAGGCGGTCAGCCAGAGGATGACGAATTCCGCTTCCAGGCGCCAATGGAACAAGGCCGCGAATGTCGCGATGAGCATGACGGGCAGGAATTGGTGGAACGTGGGACGCCAGCCGCTGACCCAAAATTGCCGCGTCCGGCCCATGCCATAGCGCAGAAGCATGCGGCCCATTTGTCCCGGCGTGGTCCGTTGCGGACGAAACACCTGGAGGTTCGGATCATAGTAAGCGCCCACTCTCGCCGCGTGCGCGCGGTCGAGCCATTCATTTTCCTCACTGGGATAAAGGTCGTTCGAAAGCGGTCCGATTTTCTCGAAAATGTGCCGTCGAACCACGAGGTTGCAAAGGATGAGGTCGGTCTGGGTCGACGCGCGAAATTCGCCCCGGGGCGCATACCGCGAGGACACCGTCCCGACGATCAGCGTGTGCGTCAGCAAGGCGGCAAAAATCTCCTCCCACGCGGTGGCTTGCGGACGCAACAGCGCCGGACCGCCCACGATTTCCACTTCAGGCCGGGCCAGGGCCGCCTCCAGTTCCTTCCAATAGCCGGAGCTTATCGAACAATCGTTGTCCAGAAAAACCAGGATGTCCCCCCGCGCCCGACTCTCCGCGACGTTGCGCTGGCGGGCGGGATGTCTTCCTTCGGCCACGAGAATCTGCACCCCGCCCTTCGGGGGAGGGGTTGCCCGCAAACTCACCAGCACCGGTTCGTCGGCGCGGAAGCGGGACATGGGTATGATGACGGTATAGCGGGGCGAATCCATAGAAGCAGGCGCCATTACGATGACACTTCATTCTTCTTTTGACCAAACGATAGTAATGCAACAACGTGGAGGCACGTTCCTTTTTACCGAAAGAATCTTTATGTCCACCATTCTTGTCCTCACCGCCAGTCCGCGCGGCGAACGCTCCGTCTCACGCGCGCTCACCACCCTGTTCGCCGAGCTCTGGGCGCGGCATCACCCGCAGGACACCATCCTGCTGCGCGACATCGGCCATCATCCCGTGCCGCATGTGACGGAACCGTGGGTGGTCGGCGCCTTCGCCCCGGCCGAAGCGCAAAATGCCGAATCGAAGGCCGCCATCGCGGTTTCGGACCAGTTGGTCGACGAATTCCTCGCCGCGGACCGCTATGTCTTCGGCACGCCGATGTACAACTTCAACATCCCCTCCACGTTCAAGGCCTACATCGATCAAATCGTGCGCGCCGGGAAGACCTTCGCGGTCGGTCCCAATGGTTACGAGGGCCTCGTCAAAAATAAAAAGGCGCTTTTCATCGCCAGCAGCGGCGGCGCCTATGCGCCGGGCACGCCGATGGCGGCCTATAATTTTCAGGAGCCCTATTTGCGCGTGATCTTCGGCTTCATCGGCCTGACCGATCTCCAGTTCGTCACGGCGGACAGCATGAACCTCGGCGAGGACGCGGCGAAGCACTCGCGCGAAAAAGCGGAAAACGCCCTCAAGGAACTGGCGGCGAACTGGTAAGAAGGTAGCCGTCGCAGGCCCTGCGACGGTTGGTTGTTGTTCATCCGTCGCTCGGCGCGCGACGGCTACCTAAGGCAAAATTCATTTTGCGGACCGCTGGTAAATCTTGAATTAAGCTCTAGGTTAAAGTCTATGAGCACACTCAACGCAAACGTGAAGAAGCTGGCGCCGGATCTCACCAAGGTTTTTCCCCACAGCCCCCACGCGATGCTGGGCGGTTACATCCTGGCCAAACGCGCGCTGGACAAATGCCGGGCCGAACTCGCCGGGACCGCGGGCGAATATCATTTCGATTGTCCCCTGGGTAAGTTGTTCTTTGACTTTGCCGGTCTGAAAAGCGCGGCCTTCCGCAAATTCGTCGCCACGGGCGCGGATGACGAAGCCGTGGCCAAGTGGATCGAGAAACATGCGAAGAAGCATCCCCGCATCAAGATCATCAAGTGGAACAACGAATGGCGTTACAAGCGGATCAGCGAATTGCCCGCCAAGAAGCAGGAATTCATCGAAGATTACATTCCCAAGAACGTGCCGGGCGCGGTCATCCACCATATCCGCTATTTTTTCGACATCTTTGACGCCGAGGAAAAGCGCTTTACGCATTGATCGACGCTATTGATAGCCGTTGCATCTCAGAAGGTAGCCGGCGCAGGCCCTTGCGCCGGTCCCTCGCCCGGGGGACTCGTCCCTCGGTGACGGCTACCACTGCACCGGCGCAAGGGCCTGTGCCGGCTACCATTTCCTTGCGTTTCTTTGAACTTTTCGGGTGCCGATGGCGTCTTTTATCGTAAGGTGGGGTACGCCCTTTGCTCCGAGAAGATTCCCGCCGTTGAGGACGATTACCTGACATGCGCGCCAGCCTTTCCATTCACTCGATGACGCGGGGATTTACCCTCCTCGGTCTCGCCGTCGTTCTGATGGGCTGGGCGCGGGCCCAGGACGTGATTCAGTCTGGAACCAGCCCCGCAAATGCCTGGCAACGCTATGACTGGCTGAAGCCCGCGGAGGACCAGCAGCGCCAGGCCGCCTCGGGCGGGACGTTCCAGGCCACGGCGGGCCAGGCCATCGCGAATCCCTTCACTGTTTTATCGACGGGCTCCCTCTGGCGGGAGAAATATGGCGTGGTTTATATGCAGCGGCTGGCCGACACGCTTTCGCTTTCCTGCGAGACCAGCTCCGTGGTGCTGAGTGACGATTCGGAGGACCTTTCAAGCGGTCAAAAAGTCGGCTTTCAGTTTCAACCGGTCGGGGAATTGACCTTGCGCGGCGATCTCCACGACTCGACGAACGACGCCCCGCTGCCGAGCGAATCGACGGTCACGAGCGGCGGCGGATTCTCCGCCGAGAGCCGTCTGCCGGCCAACGCGGTGCTGACCCTCGGCCTCCGTTCGGACCGCACGAGCGCCGATGTGCCGTCGGGCCTCGACACCCAAACCAACGCTTACGATGCGCAAATCAAGCAGCCGATCGGCCAACTGCCGCTCTCGGCCATCCTCAAGGGCCATTACGAGGGGACATCCGACGGCGGCGCGCCCGCGACGAGCCTGCCCTCGCTGGAGCAATCGCTCGTCTGGAAGCCATTGCAGGACACAACGTTGCAGATGGGCCTGCGTCAGCAGCAATACCAGGAATATCCCGGCGTCGACCATCTGCTCAACGAGGCGCTCTTTGCCGATTGGTCCCAAAAAGTCGTGGATGACGTCACCTGGCACAGCTACGCGGAAATCCTCAACTCGCGCGGCCTGCTCGACCAGGCGCCCGCCGCGCCCATCGCCTCCGGCGCCAACGGCACCGCCCAGGCGACCACGCCGGGCAGCAACGCCAGCCTGACGAGTTCCCTGCCCGTTTCCATCGACGACCAGACCCTCACGTTTTCCACCGGCCCCTCATTCCGTTTGGAGAAGGATATTTCGGCCAGCGTCGAATACAGCGATCGTTGGGACAAGAATCCCGCTCCCGGAAGCACCGGCGAGGAACAGCGCGTCTCCGTTTCGCTGAAGGGGACGTTTTAGGCCGCCTTCCAAATAGTTTGTCTCATAAGGATCTTCCCTCGTTCCCGAATTTTGCTTGGGAACGTAGCCTTTCTTAACAAACAGGAACAGCCGGATATAGCCTGAAAAACCAGTTGCCAAAACAAGGAGGTCGCCTAATTTATGACCTCATGAGGAAAATGAATGAAACCACCCTGCTGTCCAGGTTCAAGCTTGGGAACCTGAAAGTCTTTCTAATCTGCGGAGCCCTCTTGACGGCCCTTTCGTTTCCGCGCGCCATGGCCGGAACCGACATGAAGGAGATCACTCCTCCATCGTGTTGCAGTGAAAGGGACTGGACGATTGAACTCGGCGCGGGCGCGGCCTGGTCCAATGTCCGCAGTGGACAACCCAACCAGGCCTACACCCTTGTGCCGGTGAGCCTCACGGCCAGTTTGAAACTCGATGACGTAAGCCTCGACGATTTCCTCGGCGGCTGGCTGCGCGGTTACTCGGAATTCTATTTCCGCGGCGATTACCAGCAAATCGTTCATGGGCCGGAAACTCACTACGAAGGCTTCATGGCCGGCCCACGCTATAACTTCGTGCAACCGGGCTGGAAGATCATTCCCTTTGTCGAAGGCGGCGTCGGCATGGGTTTCGCCGATTCCAATCCCGCAGGGGGCGGTCTGGGGCAGGACTTCAACTTCACCTTCGATGCTGCGGCAGGCGCCAAATATAACATCAACTGCGACTGGTTTGTCCGGCTGGCGGTCCAATATCAGCACGTTTCCAATGCCGGGCTTTCCGAACCCGTGAACCCCAATCACCCGATTGACGCGCTCGGACCGAAGCTCTCGTTCGGGTATTCGTTTTAATGGGTAGGGACGGCAGTCCCCTGCCGTCCGACTTATTTCATTCATGGGACGCGAAGGGACTCGCGTCCCTACCTTGTGCATTTTTCAATAATTCCTCTTTTCTCGCTTCGCGGGCTAGGCATCATGATCGGCAATGAGCCATCACCTTCCTCTGGCCGGTAAGACCGGTGTTATTTTCGGCGTCGCCAACAAGCGGAGCATCGCGTGGGCCATCGCGCAGGCCTGGCATCAGGCGGGGGCCAAACTCATTTTCAATTACCAGGGCGAGCGCGTGAAGGAAAACGTGGAGGAACTGGCCGGCACATTCGGCGCCGATACGTTGATCGCCCCCTGTGATGTCCGATCGGACGCGGAGATCGAGCGCTTTTTCGCGCAGGTCAAAGAGCGCACCGACCGGATCGACCTGCTGCTGCACAGCGTGGCGTTCGCGCCGCGCGAGGCGCTGACGGGCGAATTCATCAACACGACCCGCGAGGCTTACTCGATCGCGCACGACATCAGCGCCTACTCGCTGGTCGGGATCAGTCGCGCGGCGCTGCCGTTCATGGAAAAGAACGGCGGCAGCATCATCGCGATGAGCTACCTCGGCGCGGCGCGCGTCATGCCGCATTACAACGTGATGGGCGTGGCGAAGGCGTCGCTGGAAGCCTCGGTGCGTTATCTCGCATACGATCTCGGTACGAAAAAGATTCGCGTGAACGCGATCAGCGCCGGGCCGGTGAACACGCTGGCCGCGCGCAGCATCGGCGGCTTTACGGAGTTGCTCAAACTCTATGAGGCCCACTCGCCGCTGAAGCGCAACGTCGAGTTGGAGGAGTTGGGCGCGACGGGGCTGTTCCTCGCCACCGATGGCGCCGCGTCGATCACGGGCCAGACGCTCTACGTCGATTCCGGCTACTCCGTCATGGCGATGTGACCTGCGGTCGGCAGTTGTTGGGCGCTCCGATGGAGCGCCTCATTTCACAGACATATGCGTGATTCACTTTTGCTCTGGGACATCGACGGGACCCTGGTTTATATGGATCGCGCGGGCGAGCGGGCGTTGCTCGTCGCGATCCGGGAATTGTATCAACGCGACCTGGGCGTTCATCTGCCGGTCGATTTGCGCGGACGCACGGACACTTCCATTTGCCGCGATCTGCTCGCGTATCTCGGCGTGCCCGTGACGGCCGAGGAAGAAAAGCGATTCCAACGGGCTTATCTCTCCCATATGCCCGCGACGATGCCCGCCGGCAAGGCGCGCGTTTTAGCCGGCATCCGCGAGGCGCTCGACGCCGTGCATGCGCACCCGGAAATCCATCAGGCGCTGCTCACCGGCAATCTCAAGGAGGGCGCGCGGCTGAAGCTTTCCTATCTAGGACTCTGGAAGTATTTCGAGTTCGGCGCGTTCGCCGACGACAGCCATGTCCGCGACGAACTCGGCCCCTTCGCGCTCGCCCGCGCGGAGAAATCGCTGGGCATCAAGTTTCCGCCCGAGCGCGTCTACATCATCGGCGACACGCCGCACGACATCGCCTGCGGCAAGGCGATCGGCGCGAAGACGATCGCGGTCGCGACGGGCGCCTTCAGCGTGGAGCAATTGTCCGCGCTGAATCCCACGCACACGTTCAAGGATTTGTCGGACACGCAGGCGCTGCTGAGTGTTATTCTTTAAAGCCCCGTCATCCTGAGCTTGTCGAAGGATCTCTAACTATTTTGTTTTAAAAGCGTCCCTTTTCGCGATGTGATCATATGGACATCTCTCGTATCGTTTGCCTGGGTATCATGCAGGGCATCTTGCTTTTCGGGTCGAGCATGGCTGATGACGATGTCGTGCCCGACTCCGCCACATCGGTACGGTTTGACTTCGCGCAATGGTGCAAGGTTAGTGACCATACTTTCATCCTTGAGAAGACGACCTTGGCCGATGTCGTCAAAACGCTGGGAAGCGGAGTAATCCGATTCAATGGCAAAGATGCCGCCGGCGGTGCGTACTATGTTGACTATGTGTGCGGCAATCATATCATTTCATTTTCTTGTAGTGCCGAAATGGGTGGCGACGTTCACGAACTCGAAGTAGTTGTGGTAAGGCCATTGACCGCGGGCGAAAAAGTTTCCGATCTTCCGACTCTTCGCCTGCCCATCAGGTTTCAGTTCGGCGCGCTGGGAATGCCATTCTCCGATCTTGTCACTGTATTGGGTCACGCCAAGACAACGCGTGGGGTCGCGTGGTATGAATATTCGGGCAAAAAACCGATCAAAATTTCTTCCGGCAAAACGCTTGATTACGACGTTTCCGGAACTCTGCGAGTGAACGTGGTTGCAGGAAAAGTGGTCGCGATTCAACTCTGCCATGTCACCTCGTCCTAACCCGACTTCTCCTCGTTCCCAAGTCGTAAGAACGCGGGGAAATAATGGGCGCTGGCCTTGATCTTACGGCGTGACCGTTTCAAGGACTCCAAATACCGCGAAATCCCCGGGGTTGGAGGTGAGCAAGCGATGGACGCCATGCGCGTGAAGGATGGCTGCCAGGTGGGTGTCGAGGATGCGTTTGCGGCCCAAATTAAACTGGCGTATCCAGCGCAAGGTCTGATCCAGGCTCGCACGAGTGGGTTCAACCGTATCAACAGAGGTGTTGCCTCGAAACTCTTCAATCCAGTCGAGCGCCTCGGTCATCGTAAGCGGTGGCGTGAAGCGACGCGGATCGGTGACCACATGAAGAAATTCTGTAACTGCCAACGAAGCGACAATCAATTGATTGCCCTGGATAATTTCAGATTCGGCTGCGCGCAAGGTTGCCGCGTGGGCGGTATGATCGGCCATGGCAAGCTGTACGAGGATGTTGCAATCCAAACCGGTCATTGGCGTTCGAACATATCATCCGCTATGTCGGACTGCGAAATATTTGGAGTAAGAACTTTATGGCCTTTGAATGAGCGGATTTGCAAGGGAGACCCCGAGCTGGCCCTTTCGGAAAGGGCTGGAACGAGTTTAGCTACAGGCTTATGATCTTGCGTTAGCACTATCTCGTTTCCCGCCTGAACTTGCTTGAGCAGTTCGGCGAGCTGTCCGGCTTTGACTTCCTCAGTCACAATCATGACTGAACAATACACCGTCCCTGCTGGAGTGCGAGCACCGTTTGGCTGTTTGCCGTCCCGCGCTCACGAATAAACCCGGCCCCAATGGACATCCAGCCGCTTGGTGACGTAGGCGCGGACGGCGCGCAGGACGCATTTGGTTTCGAGCGCCTGCCCGCGTTTCACGATGCTGCCGAGCGCTTCGTTGCTTTTCAGCCGCAACACTTCCTGCGTAATGATCGGGCCTTCGTCGAGGTTGGGCGTGACGAAATGGGCGGTGACGCCGACGACCTTGACGCCGCGTTCGTAGGCCTGGCGATAGGCGTTCGCGCCGGGGAACGCGGGCAGGAGCGAGGGATGGATGTTGATGATCTTGTTTTTCCAGCGCCAGACGAAATTCGGCGAAAGGATTTTCATGAACCGCGCGAGCACGATGAAATCGACCTCGTGCTTTTCGAGCATCTTGAGGACGTGTTCCTCGGCCGTGGCGCGATTGAGGAACGGCACGTGGTAAAAGGGCAGCTTGCTCCGGCGCGCGACCGGTTCCAGGTCGGGCCGGTTGCCGATGACGACGACGGGCTTCGCGCCCAAAGCGGCGGGCGATTTCGCGAGCAGGCCTTCGAGGACATGGGATTCCTTCGTGACGAGGATGGCCAGCCGTTGCGGCCCCACCGGCGCGAAGTGGACCTTCGCTTCCATCGCCAGATCGCGGGCGGCTTCCTTCACGCCGCGTTCAATCGCGGGCCGGTCGAAGCGGGCGGGCGTCCACGAGGCCTGGAGGGTCATGCTGAACTGGCCGCGGGTGACCTGTTCCTCCATGGCCTCGATATTGGCGCCCAACTGGAAAAGCAGTTGCGTGATCCGGGCGATGACGCCGGCCTTGTCGTGTCCGATCAAAGTGATGGTGGCTACATGCTTGTCCATTCCGGAGAGTAGATAAAAATTCTCCGCGCTGGCGACATATTTGCGCCGCGGAAACCCGGCAAATATTTTGTGCCTGTCCAAAAATTAAGGTTGCCCTTTGTGGGGGTTAGTGTAGGAAAGTGGGTTGTTGTGGCAGAGCAAATGGAATAGTGGGCGAATTATGTCAACCGAAGTGCGCGCATCTTATACGGATTCCTTTGGCCATGCCTTCGATGCCAAGGGTCGGATTACCGTGCCCGCGGAATGGCGTCAGCCCTCGTTCGAGGCGAGTCTTTTTGTCCTGCCCTCCTCCGATCGGTGCCTGAAAGTCTATCCGGCCTCCTGGCTGGGCCGTTTGCAGGAGCAGGTTTCGCGACTCAAGGCGGCCGATCCGATGCGTCAAGGCGTCGAAATTCTAGCGAGCAAAGCGCAGAGCGCCACCTTCGATACACAGGGCCGGATCATGGTGAAGGAAAAGCTGCGCGAGGGCGCTGGATTAAAGAAAGATGCCCTGTTGGTCGGACGGCTCGATCATTTTCAAATTTGGGACAAGGCCGTTTGGGAAAAGAAGGACACCGCAACGATAACGGTGGAGGAGGCGCTCAGCGCGATTGGCCTATGATTGTCCCGCGCGATTTTTGGAGGGACCGCCCGGCGGATGCCGGAAGGGTTCAAGAACGAACGAGGATGTAGCGATGCCCTATTCCTCGTTCTCCAAAAACGGCATCGGCGGCGGCTCGTCCGACGTCCAACCCAAAAGGCAAAACGAGGAATATGGAAATCAAAATCAAAGGTCTTGTGCGCAGGCAATTGGTTTACGGATTCGTGGCGGAAAAAGATGCCGAGGGAGAGATTGTCGGCTCCTCGGTGGTCAAGCTGGCCCGCCGCAATGCCTTTGAACTTGTGGGATTGAAGCGACCGGCCCTGGCCCCCGCCTGGCGCTGGAAGATGGGTTAGCCGTGGGAGGCCCGGAGGGTGACGAGAAGGCGGGGGGACACGTCCCGGTACTCCTGGCCGAGGTGCTGGCGGCGGCAAGGGTGCGGCCGGGGCAGAGATGGATCGACGGGACGTTCGGGCGCGGCGGTCATTCGCGCGCGCTGCTGGAAAAAGGGGCGCTGGTCCTCGGGCTGGACCAGGACGGTGAAGCCGCGGAGGCGGCCCGGGCGCTGGAGGCCCGATGGCCGGAACATTTCAAATGGAAACAACGGAATTTCAAGGAATTGAAAACATGCTGCCGAGAACAGGGCTGGGACAAGGTCGACGGAATACTCCTCGACCTCGGAGTCTCGTCGCCGCAATTGGAGACCCCCGAGCGGGGCTTCAGTTTTCGCGCCGAGGGCCCGCTCGACATGCGCATGGATCGCGGCTGCGGCCCGGACGCGGGCTGCGGCCCGACAGCGGCCGATCTGGTGAACGAACTTCCTGAAGACGAATTGACACGGCTTTTTTATGAACAAGGCGGAGAACGAGAAGCAAAGCGGGTGGTCCGGGCCCTGGCGGCACGGCGCCGGCGCGCGCCCTTCCGCACGACAACCGATCTGGCGGCGGTGGTGGCCGAAGCGCTTCCGCACCGACGAGCTGGGGGAATACATCCGGCAACGAAGGTTTTCCAAGCTCTACGAATCGCCGTCAACCGAGAAGAGGAGGCACTGCTAGCGGCCCTGCCGCAGGCGGTGGAAATCATGCAACCGGGAGCCGTGCTGGCCGTGATCAGTTTCCATTCCGGTGAAGACCGGGTGGTGAAGCAGTTTCTGCGCGAGCGCGGTTCCGAGTGGCTCGATACGCCGAAACATCCCAACACCGCGCCCAACCCGAAGCACCATTTGCGCGACGTGAAGCGCTATCTGCCCGGCGAGGAGGAAATCCGGAAAAACCCGCGCGCGCGCAGCGCCCGCCTGCGCGTCGCCATTCGCAACGAGGAGCCTGTTTTATGAGCCGCAATCGCATGAGAAACAGCCAGTCACTGCACTGGATGGGTGTCGTCAAATGGATCCTGATCGCCGGCCTGCTGGCGGGTCTGGGCCTCTGCTACATGATCTGCAAGAACCAGAATCTGCACCTGGCCGAAGAGACGCACCACATTCAGAAGCAGCTCGACGCGATCGAGGCGCGCAACGCGGAATTGGCGCTTGATTTGCAGGGCATGAAGTCGATGGCCTTGTTGAAGCGGCGGCTCGCGCAAATGCATTCCACTCTCATCTCCTGGGGCGATCCGCGCGCGAACTGGCTCCCTTGGGAGCAAAATACCCGCGCGCGCCTGGCCCGGATCGGGACAACTCCCCAGACCACGCTCGATCTCGATTCATCGGTGATGGCGGCCAACGCGGCCGCGCAGCAACCGGTCCACTAACGTCATGCAACACCGTACCCGCGCCATTTGGATCCTGGTTTTTTTGGCCTGCGGGTTCACGCTCATTTCGTCCAACCTGATCCAGATTCAACTCGTCGAACACGACAAATTCTGGCGGATGGCGGTCGAGAACCATACGCATCCGGAGGTGATTGCTCCCAGGCGGGGCGCCTTCTTCGACAGCGACGGCAATATCCTGGCTCAAACGCGGCGGGTCTATGACATTCGTCTGGATGGCCAGTTGATGAATGCCGATCATCCCGGAACAAATCTGTCGAAGATTGCGGAGGCGCTCCAAATCCCGGCGGAGCCCTTCGTCCACGCGTTTAATCCGCGCAACCGCGACCAGCTTCTCGCCCAGGACCTGGATGTGGATGACGCCGCGGTCGCGAAGTTGCGCGCCCTGAAATTGGACAGCCTGATTTTCACGCAGCGCGATCTGCGCGTCTATCCGAACAACGAACTTGCCGCGCATGTCCTCGGGTTTGTCGATGGCAACGGGCACGGCATGGCGGGGATGGAAAAGGAGATGGACAAATTATTGTGCGGCACGCCCGGTAAACGGCAGGTGGAACGCGACGCGAAGAAGCATGAGATCGCGGTGTATCAGGGCCGCGAAACGCCCGCGGTCGACGGCGACAATGTAACACTGACGATCAAAATGGCGATTCAGCATGTGGTGGAAGAGCAACTGGACCAGATCGCGCAGACCTATCAGCCCAACGCCGCCTACATCATCGTGATGGACCCGCAAACCGGGGAGATTCTGGCCATGGGTTCGCGGCCCAATTACGATCCGAACGACCGCAAGACCTTCCAGCCGGAAAACGTGCGGAACCGGTGCCTCACCGACATGGTCGAGCCGGGGTCGATCTTCAAGATCATCACGCTGTCGGCGGCGCTCAACGAGGGCCTGGTGAATCTGAACACGCAGGTTTTTTGCGAGAACGGTTCCTTTTATTATGCCGGGAAAGATCTCAGGGACGACGAGCCCCACGCGTGGCTTCCCGTGGAGGAAGTGATGGCGCAATCGAGCAACATTGGATTTGCCAAGATCGCCCTCAATTATCTGCACGAGGAAAAGCTCTATAAATATGCCACCGCGTTTGGCATCGGTCAGCGCACCGGTCTCTTCGATCAGCAGGGCGAATCGGCGGGCTTGCTCCGGCCCGTCGGCAAGTGGAGCGCGCTTTCCATCACGCGCATTCCGATGGGACAGGAAGTGGCCGCGACGCCCATGCAGTTAGTCACGGCCATGAGCGTGATCGCGAACGGGGGACGCCTGGTCGTCCCGCGCCTGGCCAGGCAGGTGACGGATGAAGCGGGGAACGTCGTGAAAACGTATCAGCCGCAAGTCGTGCGCCGGGTGATCAGCACCAATGCGGCCCGCGACGTCGCGAAGGCCCTGGAACAAGTGACCATCGATGGAACGGCCAAAAACGTTCACATCCAGGACGCGAGCGGGGCGGGCTGGTCCTACGCCGGAAAGACCGGCACCGCGCAGAAGTTTGTCGACGGGGCCTATTCGCACACGCAGTTCGTCTCCTCCTTCATCGGGTTCATGCCGGCGGAAGACCCCGCGTTTGTCGCCCTGGTGATGGTGGACGATCCCCACACCAGGAATTATTACGGCGCCGAGGTCTCCGCGCCGGTCTTTGCCTCGATCGCCAGGCAAGTGGCGCAAATCATGAACATCCCGCCGGATTTGCCCGCGCCCGCCCCCGTGGCCCCGGTTTTAAGTTCCAACTCCACCCCCGCCGCGCTGTGAAACTTTCCGAAATTCTCAAGGAGGTCGAGACCACGTCCGTCCAGGGGCCGGTCGACCGCGTGATTCACGCGCTCCGCTACGATTCGCGGCGCGTCGAGGCGGACGATGTCTTCTTTGCCTGGAAGGGCGCGAAAACCGACGGCCATCAATACATCGCCGAGGTGTGCGACAAGGGAGCGGCCGCCGTGGTGCTGGAAAATCCCCATTTCGCGGGCGGCCACGGCCCGACCTTTATCGAGGTGAAGAGCGCGCGCCGCACGATGGCCGGCATGTCGGCGAGTTTTTTTGGGCGGCCCGACCGCGCGCTCAAGATTGTCGGCGTGACCGGGACCAACGGCAAGACCACGACCACCTTCATCCTCAAGCACCTCCTCTCCGAACCCAAAACGCCCGTCGGCTTGATCGGCACGGTGCGCTACGAAATCGGCGAGCGCATCCTGCCCGCCTCGCGCACCACGCCGGAATCGGTGGACCTGCACGGCCTGCTCGCCCAAATGAAGGGGGCCGGCTGCCGCGCGGCGGTGATGGAGGTTTCGTCCCATGCGCTGGAACAGGGGCGGGTCGCGCCCATTGAATTTGAGGTCGGCATCTTTACGAACCTCACCCAGGACCATCTCGACTACCACCAGACGATGGAAAATTATTTTGCCGCGAAGGTGCTGCTCTTTGCGAATCTCGATCGCGCGAAAAATCCCGGCGTGGCGGTCATCAATGCCGACGATCCCTACGGCAAGCGTTTGATCGAACTGCTCCAGGGCCGCGCGCGCGTGATCGCCTACACGCTTCAGGGCGACGCCGGAGCCGAGATCGAGGCGCGC
>Ga0182030_10011180_pt1 | contig 18126 bp, 17 predicted proteins | sample 812S3MmetaG_FD_121299 | JGI IMG/M metagenome (GOLD analysis project Ga0182030, IMG submission 121299) | Permafrost microbial communities from Stordalen Mire, Sweden - 812S3M metaG (Illumina Assembly) | ecosystem: Environmental > Terrestrial > Soil > Wetlands > Permafrost | place: Sweden...
CGCGCGGATGTCCTGCCTCCCGTTGATTTGTGCATACGAAAATGTGCCGCTCAAACTTGGCCATGTGTCCTTCTTACGAAAATATATTCCCCGCCTATAGATTGTACATGCTCGCTTGGCACCGGTAACCCGGCGCAGGCCAAATTGTCCCGCGCGCAGGGGTCGGCGGAGCTTTCTGCCGCCGGGTTGTGCCGGTAGAATTACTGAAATAATAGAGAAAGCCAGACAAGGAAAGCACGGAACATGGAACCAGACTATCGCCGGGAATTTGCGGATTTCGGAAACGTCGTTTATTTGAACACCGCCTATCAAGGTCCGCTCCCGCTGACGGCCGTGGAAGCGGCGGAAGCGGCGCTGCAATGGAAAGCGCATCCCTACCGCCTGCCGGATAGCGCTCATTTCGACCTGCCGGACCGCGTGCGCGATAAGGTCGCCAGGCTCATCGGCGCCGATGCCGATGAAATCGCGGTGACAACCGGCGCCAGCGCCGGACTGTCCGCCGTTGCCGCGGGCATCGATTGGCGCACCGGAGACGAAGTGCTGATTGCGCGCGGTGAATTCCCGGCGCATTTTTCGACCTGGCTATCCTATGAGCGCACCGGAAAACTGAAGATGCGCATCTTTGCGCCGCGCGGGCGCTTCGTCACCGCGGAAGACTACATCGACAATATCGGACCGCGCACGCGCGTCGTCTCGGCGAGTTTTGTTCGCTTTGATGACGGCGCGCGGCTCGATTCCGCTGCGGTGGCCGCCGCCTGCCGCAAAGTGGGAGCGGCTTTTGCGCTCGATCTAAGCCAAGCCGCGCCCTGTATACCTATTTCCATTCGCGACCTCGGCGCGGACTTCGCCGTTTGCAGCGGATACAAGTGGCTGCTGGGCCCCTACGGGACGGGATTTTTCTGGGTGCGCCGCGAATCCACAGAGATGCTCAAGACGGGAGCCATCTATTACCAGGCCCTCGAGGGCGCCCGTCAATTCAGCACGCTGCCGCTTAATGATCTGCGGCCGGTGCCCGGAGCGCGTCGATGGGACGCGGCGGAGACGGCCAGCTTCACGAATCTTGCGGCGCTCGACGCTTCGCTCGATCTGCTTCTGCGCGTTGGTGTGCCTGCGCTCGCGAGACACAGCGGCGAGTTAATCGCGCAGCTTATCGGCGAGCTGCCCGCGGGCAAGTACACGCTCGCTTCTCCGAAGGAGGCCGAACGCCGCGGGCCGTACGTTTGCATCGCCGCAGATACGCCGGAGGAGACTGCCCGGTGCTACGAGAAATTGCGCGCCGCGCACGTGATGGTCAGCTTGCGTGAGAATGCCCTGCGTGTCGCGCCCTATATTTTCAACACCTCACAGCATATCTCGCGGTTGATCGAGGTGCTGGAGTCGTAGTCGCGCAAGCGGGAATCCGGCCTCCTCACAAATATCCGAGGCCGCCCCTCGGACGGACTCAGGACAAAGCTCAGCGGAATACCTCAGGGGCTGAAGCCCCTCCCCTTCATGGTCGTTTCTGTCGGAGCTGAAGCTCCGACCCCCTAAAAAAACAAGATTGAATTCTGTGCCTTGATCAAGCTCGATTAACTCAGAGTTCCGCGCAGAATGACGATGGGAGGCGGTGAAGCGAAGCAATAGCCCTTCTCGCCTGCCGCACCTCCTGTGAGGCGAAGGTCAAGAAAGGAGGCTCAGGCGCCATCCCCGCAAAAAACTACGAAAACTGGTTCGCCTGCTTGAGTGGCCGGACTAAGGCCGGCGCCGTTCTCCGCCGCCGAAACTACTGAAGTGGGCCCTGATAGTCGAGTGGACTGTGATAGTTGAAGGGAATGTAGATGACGGCTTCGAGATCGATGGGCGTACCCGCGCGCCTGGCCGGGTGGAACTTCCACTGCGCGAGCGCTTGCATGGCATTGCGATCCAACTGAGGATCGAGCCCCTGCACAACCTGAATGCTGTCCACCGAGCCATCCTTGCGAATGATCGCGTACAAAACAACCTGGCCGCGCACGTGGTCGGCGATCAGCGTCTGCGGATATTTCGGATCCACCGTATTCAGCACTTCAAGACCGGAAAGTGGGACGCGCATGTGGAACGGCGGCCCCTCTTCTTCTTCGAGCTGCGCGAAATTCAGAATCCAGCTTCCGCTCGCGCTGGTCAGGTTCGGCAAGTTCACGTGCAGCGTGTAGACCTCTTTGCCGGAAAGAATTTTTTCCGGCGGCATGGTGGGATCGATCGTGCGGGCGCGCGACGACTCCACACGCGCACTGCCGGATTCAGTGGGAGCCGCTCGCGCCACCACTCCGGGGGCATGGCGGCCGGTGGACTCGCTTCCGTTGCCCATTGTACCGCTCAGTCCTTTTCCGGAACCGTTCCCCGCACCATTTCCGGGACCACCTGTGTCACCAAGGTTCAGGCCGCGCCCGGCTCCGTTCCCCGTTCCGCTGCCGGTCGACGCCGTGCCACCGCTGCTTCCCACCGGCGCTTTTGGGGGACTGATCATGATAGCCACGGGCAGCGAACTGGAACTTGCGCCGCCGGCTGCGCCCGATTTTCCTCCTTCGGGTGACACGGAAATGCGAGCCGCTAGATTCCCCTGCGGCACGCTAATGTTCGGCGAAGGCGGCGCAGGAGCTGCGGAAAACGCGATGATGCGCTGCAAGCTCGTATCGCCTTGGCCGGGCGATGGAACATCAGGAGCGGGAGCATCTGAGGGAGCGGGCTTTCGCGTCGTGGCGCGCGCGGACATTGCATCGATCGATAGCTGCGGCGCGAGCTTCACTGCCGCGGGTGATGCAATGTTGATCGGTCCGGCATTTTTCTCGGTATTCGCGACCTCCGGGGCTGCCACGTCTTGAATGGCGCGCTGCTTGACGCGCGCGGCCGAAGCCGACGTGGCATATTGCATTTTGGGCTTGGCAGGCTCCTGCGAGGGCCACTGCACGATATTCGGAAGAGGAGGCGCAATCTTGGGCGGCTCGGCCGACGCGCTCGGTTGAATCAGCGTCTGCCGGGGATGAGTGATGTGCAGAGGCAAAGAAAGGATCGTTTGCCGCGGATGGAACGCGTCGGCAGCCGGTTCGTCTGCCGGCTTTGCCGCTTCGACTTTACGGGCCGAGGCTCGAGCCTTGGCCGCCCCGGCGGGCAAGGAAATCGGCGGCAAATCCTTGGCCTGCCCGTACCACGTCAATTCGATCTGCACGGGAGCGAGCGTCGGTTTTATTTCCGGCAGGAATCCCCAGATCGGCAGGATCAGAAGCCAAATGATGCCGACGTGCCAGGCAACGGATGCCAGCATCGACCGCCCGGGAATGCGCCCGCGGATCCATTGGACGCGCAGCGGGCGGCGAGCAGGGTGGAGGCTTTCTTTCTCAGGGCGCGGGCCAGTGAAAAATGCCGCCACGCTCGAGCCAAATTCCGGCCAAGGCGACTTCCAATCGACCGCGAAATCAACGGGGGGCGCGTCGGAGCGCACCCGTAGATTGCTTGCCCAAACGGCGGCCGGAGGGTGTTCGCGCTGCAGGAGGAGGGGTTGCATCGCTCAGCAATTATACCCGAAGGATTGAGTCCGCCTGGTGTGATGCGCCGGGGCTAGGCTGCGGCTGCCAGGCAATAGAAACTCACCGCGGTTTCGCCCTGTTTCATGAGCCGTGAGCGCTCCAGGCGATCGAATCGTTCGGGCAACGGAGTTTTCCAAAAATGCTCGACAAGCACCAATCCGCGGGGGGCGATGAGACGGGATTCGTCGAGATATTCGAGGACCCGCAAGTGCTGTTGGACGTCATCGTAGGGCGGATCGAGGTAGACGAAATCGGCCAAAGCGCGCCGGGCCGAAAGTTTTTTCAGGCCGGCAAGGGCGTCGGATTCGAGCAACTGCGCGCCAGTGCGAATTCCCAGCGCGTCCAGATTCTGCCGCACCAACTTTGCGCTTCGAGAATCGGATTCGATAAATACCGCTTCCCGAGCGCCGCGGCTGAGCGCTTCGATGCCCATCGCTCCCGTCCCCGCGCATACATCCACGAAAAGCGAGTCCTCGATCCCCGGCCCGAGAACATTGAAAAGCGTCTCGCGCAGGCGATCGCTGGTCGGGCGAAGCCAGAGCGCACGGGCTTCGGGACCATGCAGGTTGCGTCTTCGGAATTTTCCGGCAATCACGCGCACGATTTTGTCATCCGCTCCGTTTTTCGGATCGAGCTATCCAACTGACGCCAACTGATACCGTTTCTGCCACATGGGACTTGCCGCTTCCAGGCGCTTCACGATGTCCGCGGCTTGCCGGGGGTTCTCCGCCAGCGCGAAAGCTTCGCGTCGCGCCGCTTCGAGCAGCTCGCGGTCACGCAGGGGCTGCGCCGCTGAAAAAGCCGCGTCCCCGTGCTGTCGCGTGCCAAAAAATTCCCCGGGTCCCCGGAGCTTAAGGTCGCGTTCGGCGATTTCGAACCCATTCGAAGTCGCCACCATGGTTTCGATGCGCTCGCGTCCTTCCCCCGTGATGGATTTCGGCGCCACCAGAATGCAGTAAGACTTCTCTTTGCCGCGGCCGATGCGCCCACGCAGTTGGTGCAACTGGGCCAAGCCGAAGCGTTCGGCGTGCTCGATGACCATCACCGTGGCGTTCGGTACATCGACTCCCACTTCGATCACCGTGGTGGCGACAAGAATGTCGATCTCGCCGCCGCGGAAGCGTTCCATCACCGATTCCTTCTCTTCGTTTTTCAGCCGACCGTGCAGCAGGCCGACGCGCAGCTTCGGAAAAACTATTTTCGACAGGCGCTCGTATTCCGCCGTGGCCGCTTTCAATTCCTGCTTCGATTCTTCGATGACCGGATACAACACGTACGTCTGGCGGCCGCGAGCGATCTCCCGGCTCACGAATTCCCACACGCCGGCAAGCTGCGTCTCGGCTGTCCAGCGCGTCTCGATGGGGGTGCGCCCCGGCGGCATCTCGTCGATGGTGGAGATGTCGAGATCCCCGTAGAGAGTTAGCGCGAGCGTGCGAGGGATGGGCGTGGCCGTCATCACCAGGACGTGAGGGGATGCGCCCTTCTCGATCAGGCGCTTGCGCTGTAAGACGCCAAAGCGGTGCTGCTCGTCGACGATCGCCAATCCCAGCTTGTGAAACTTCACGAAACCTTCCAGCAATGCGTGCGTGCCCACTGCTAACTTGACTTCGCCGCTCGCGACGCGCGCGAGCGCGTCATCGCGGACCGCTCCCTTGCGTCCTCCCACGATCAGCTCCACGGCGTATCCCGCTGCCTTGAAAATGCGGCGCGCCGACAAATAGTGTTGCGCGGCGAGAATTTCGGTCGGCGCCATCAGCGCTACCTGGTATCCATTTTCGATGGCTATGGTGGCCGCTTCCAGTGCAACGATTGTTTTCCCGCTACCCACGTCTCCTTCAAGCAGCCGGTGCATGGGGATGGGGCGTTCGAGGTCCGCTGCGATTTCCGCGAGCACTCGTTTCTGGGCGGCGGTGGGCTTGAACGGCAAAATGCGCTTCAGCGCCTCGCGTACCTTATCATCGCGGACTTTCATGGCGATGCCGCGCTGCTGCGGTTCTCGATTGCGGCGCAGCGCCAGCGCCAACTGGTAATAGAAAAACTCGTCGAAGATCAGCCGCGCCTGCGCCGGACTGCGAAAGCTGTTCAGCAGCTCGAGCCTTTCTTCCTTGGGCGGGAAGTGCGTGTAGATCAGCGCCTCGCGGCGGGTGGGGAATCCGTAGCGGCGGCGAATTTCGTCCGGCAAAGGGTCGGACACATCGCCATCGAAGTTCTGGAGCGCGGAGTAGATGATTCGCCGCAGCATCCGCGAGCTAATTTCACCGATGGCTTCGTACACCGGCACGATGCGTCCTACTTCCGTCGAGTCGGCGGTGGGTTGATCGCCGCTGCCAACCAGTTCGATGTCCGGATTCACCATCTCGCGGCGGCCCGGACGGTAGGCGTCCGCCTCCACCTTTCCGTGCAGAACGAGCCGTTGACCCTCTTTCAGTTTCCCTTGCAGGTAGGCGCCATGAAAGAAACGCGCGTAAAGCATTCCAGAAGCATCACGCAAAGCGACGTGAAAGATAGGTCCGCCGCGCGTGAACCGGGCTCGCGCATAGCGCACCGTGCCCCCACCCGAGGCGACTTCCGCCAGGACGGTGTACACCTCGCCCGGAGTCAGTTCCGCAATGGGCGTGAAACGAATGCGATCTTCGTAACGGAAAGGGAGATAGCCCAGCAGATCGCTCACCGTGGCAATGCCGCGCTCTTCGAGCACGGCCGCGCGCCGAGGCCCGACTCCGTGCAGATGTTTCACAGGATTGCTTAGGGCGTAGGTCATGAGGTGCGCGGCACCTGTCTGCTGCCGTATTCTGCGCCAACTACGACACCGCTGGCCCGCAACACTCTTAATTGCCCCTGGGCTTTCGCGCTTCTGACCTGAGGCCTGTTCTCAGGCAATAAACCCCAAGCGACAGCGGAACTAAGAGCAGTGGAAGAATCGTCCGAGGGAGCTGCCCCAGCGAAATCATCCAAAGACCGTAAATCGTTCCTACAAAAAAGATGGCCGAGCACGCGTAAACAGAGAACCTCTGGGAATGACTTGCGGCACGCTCTTCAGCTGGAGCCTGACCGACGACCCTAAGCTTGTAACGGACGAACAGAAAATTGAAGATCAGAAGAGCCGGAACGCAGACCGCCGATAACAGCGTCACAGTTACCAACCGACTCAATAGGACCACGATCAAAACAACTGCCGCGTCTATACCTACCATCCCATACACAGCGCGTCTAATTTGTTGACCTCTCTCCATAGGAGTGTCCCCTCAGAACCAACTCTTTATTTTCTGCTCGACCTGATGAATGTTCTGCATGATGTCGATCGCCTTGGCAGCCCGTGCTACCCTCCCGCCTGTTGCTAAATCTTTCGGGCTGGAAGTAACGATTCCCTCGACTGCCGCGGCTGTGGATGCTTTTCCAAATTGCCCCAGTAGCAATCAAATTATCTTTATTTTGCGCTGTTCCTGCGGAAATCTCCTTTGTTTTTGCCTCCGCTGGCTATTCGGGACACGCTCCAAGGGGCTGCTCCTGTCCGGTGTTTAGGCAGCTATATATGCAGGTCGGGTCGGGGTCAGCGGATTGTCTCTCACATACACATAGCGAGCCAGTGTTTGTGGGTCTTGGGTATCACCGGTGGTCAGGCGACATAAAGCGACCGAACCTGGAGGAGTCGTAGCGGGCCACCGACGGGATGCAACACTTAAGGCACGAGATTGAAGTCGCCGAAGAGTTGCGGTTACGAAACGCAGAGTGCGGGAACTCTGCTGCAAAAACATGTGAGGCACTGCCGCGCGGGCTTTTTCGGCGCGCCAGTGCCTCGCTACTGGCATCGAGCTTATCAGCCCACTTGAGTGTGCAGATGAAACTGGACGGTCACGTTCATGCCGATCGAAACCGCCACTCCGTTCAAGTACGTGGGCGCATACTTCCACTGCTCCACCGCGGCCAACGCCGCGGGAACCAGTAATCCAGGCCCGCTCACCACATGAGCTTTCACCACGTTGCCGTGCTCGTCGATCACCGCGTCGACTACCACGTCTCCCTCAATTCTCGCCGTGCGGGCAATCACCGGATACACGGGCTGCACCTGTGAAAGCAAATGTGGCGGTTTCACGTCGCCGCCTACGCGCACCACTTGCGGGGCATGGCTCACGGGAAACGGAGGCGGTGGAGGCGCAGCCGAAGTGTTAAGCACTCCGCCGAGCACCCCTCCTTCCATCCCTCCCGGAACGCCACCGATCGCCCCCAAGCTCGCACTGGGCGGCGGGGGTGCATCCGCAACGACCGCAACATCCCTGGGAATCGCTTTTGGCGCCGTCAGCGGTGTCGCTTGAAACGTTTTCGGTGTCACTTGGGCGACTTTTTGCACCATCGCCGCGGGAGGTGGTGGCGGAGCAGGCGGCCTCGGCGCCACCAGGAACGTCGTGGTCATGGCCTTCAAATCGAGCGAGTTATCCGCAAAATAGATCGGCGCGATAATGACAGCAGAGATAAGCAGTACATGAACCACGATAGAAACGGCGAGTCTTCCTGGGCTGCGGCGTTTGCCCTCCGTAGGAGAAAGGTCCAGCATGGCGTCGACGAAACGGTCACGTCCCGCCCTACCCTTGTCCGCTGGGTCCCTACCTGCCTCGAACACCTCTGGCATAAACGCTTGTTGGTTGCTCATCGGAAACCTCCCTTCACACTCAATTAGATGCCAAGGCGCACCAAGCCGACCAATTTGTGTATGAATGGGTGCCATTCAAACGGTTTGTGGGCAGCGCTGTATCCTTATGGCACAGCTAAACTTACCTTCAGGGTGTCACAGCCATTTACAGCCTGCGCATCGTGCCCTATATTTGCGTCTCGTTCTTTCGCTGGCTGACAGGCATCGGGCTATGGCGGCACAATATTTCGGCGCAACCATTCGTCGATGGATCGAGTATCTGGCCGCCATCGTCATCGGGAACGCTATCTACTACTTGTCTCTGGTTCCGCATCTGCCTGAGGCTCTGCGGCACCAAGGCTTCCTAATGGACTGGGGCATGGGAGTGGATTTTCTGGTGTGTGTGGCTGTTTACGGGGTGATTCGCCTGGGTTCCGTGCTGTAGGCGTTTGGCATTACCGGCTTTGACAAGGCGAATCGTTAGGGATATCGTGCGCGTGTCGTTCGAATTGGTTGAGTGGGTCGTGGAGACGGCAGCTGTGAAATTCAAACTCTTCTGGTGTTCAGCGCTGATTCTTTTGGTAATCGCACCAGCGTTCGCGCACCATTCGTTCAGCGCGGAATTCGACGAGTCGAAGCCTGTGAAAATAACCGGCGAGGTGACCAAAGTCGAATGGATGAACCCGCATATCTGGTTCTACGTGGATGTAAAAGATCCCGACGGGAGCGTGACGAACTGGGGCTTCTCGGGAGGCGCGCCCGGCCAGCTGATGCGGCGAGGCATCAGCCGAGACTCCATTAAAGTCGGGATGGTGATATCGGTCGAGGGATTTCGCGCCAAAGACGGTTCGCACAATGCGTCAGGCGGGAAAGTGACCTTTCCCGACGGCCGCAGCGTATTCACTTCCGGCGGGGGAGACCGGACACCCGGCCAGGATGCCAAACCCTAAGAGAAGGTATTCCCTCGCGAGGATTCCATCGATGAAACGGTTTCTTGCTGTTTTTGTTCTCGGCGCAACGCTTGTTGCGGCCGCCGGCATTGCGAGCATCGGTTTGCGAGCGGCGAGCGCGCTCTCAGATTCGCAGGCCTCCGCGAAAAAACCGCCGCGCACCGCTGACGGCAAGCCAAACTTCAACGGCATCTTCGAATGGCCAAAACCGCTCGCGGACGACGAGACCTGCCACTGTTCGGCGACCATCTTCGACCGCAAACACTTTGCGGCACTCAAGCCGGGTGGGGAGGCGTTTCTTGAGCCGCGCACAGGAGATCCCCGGCACGACGAGCCGCGTGACTTCTGCATGCCTGCGGGATTCCCTTCGGGGATGCTGTCGGCTTATCCGGTGCAGTTCACGCAGACCAAAAATTACTTGGTGATGGTGCATGAATTCCAGCGGATGTCGCGGGAGATTCCCCTCGACGGGCGGCCGCATCGTGATCTGGATCCGGGTTATTACGGCGATCCTGTGGGGCATTGGGAAGGCGACACGCTGGTGATCGAGACGACGAGATTCAAACGCTGGTCGCTCGATGACTATTTCTATACCAACCCGAAGGAATACCGGATGCACAGCGACGCGCTGCGCACCATCGAGCGCATCCACTGGAAAGATGCGAATACCCTGTCGTATCAACTGACGATCGACGATCCCAAAATTTTCGTCGCGCCCTGGAGCCAGGATTTCGAGATGAAGCTGCGGCCCGACTGGGACAAAACGGGACTCTACGAGTACGTCTGCGAGGAAAACAACCGCTGCGCGGGCGGGAAGTGCCAATAGCGGCTTGCCGCTGAAGGGCTACGCTCCCTCTAGAAGTGAGTGCGAAGCTCGCGGAATGTGGAAAGCACCAATAGCTTTCCGGTGCCGCTATCCAACCCGCACTTTTCAAGCTCCCAGGTAGCGTGATGAGGGATGAACACGGCGTTCAACCCACATTGCAGGGCGGGATTGATGTCACTGCGAGGGCTGTTGCCCACCATCCAGCCGTGCGATTTGACGATGCGGAACTGCTCGATCATGCGTTGATACGTTCCGGAATCCTTTTCCAGAACAATTTCGATGGCATCGAAATAGGGTTGCAAGCCGGAGCGCTCCACCTTGGCGGCCTGCTCGGCGGGCTCGCCCTTGGTAAGCAGGATCAGCCGATGGTGCTTGGCCAGGTAGGCGAGAGTTTCCGGAACGCCATCGAGGATGTGCGGGGGAGTACCTTCCAGCTCGCGAGCCATGGTCTCGATTTCCTTTACGATTTCCCGCCGTGCCGCGTTCCCCGCTAATTTGAGATACGTTTCTTCCAGGGAGCGCGCGAAGCTGCGCACGCCGTATCCGTGCTGTCGAATATTGCGGCGCTCTGTTTCGTTCAGGATGTGACGAATGTACTCGCGGGTATAGCCCAGGTGTTCGAGTTGGGTGACAAAATCCTGGATGGTCTTCTCGAAGAAGATATTGTTTTCCCAGAGTGTGTCATCGGCGTCGACGAGAAGGGTTTGGCGTGCCATGCGTGGAAGTTCCCCGACGTTTATCTTGCTTGAGCGCGGCACATCTTAGAAGCAGATTTTCGGCAAGGCGGCGAGTTTTCGCAAAAGCGGCACAGCAGAGGGTACCGGTCGTTTAGGCTGGAGCAGGCAGGAATTCGTAACGCTCGATGCGCGCCGCAACGCCTCGGCGTCCGTTGTGAGCCTCGACGCGAAGGACGCGCGCGTAGCAACGGATGTGCACATCTCCCGCCAGGGTGATCTGCTGCGGAAGGGTCAAAACAAATTCGACGGAGCTGCCGGTTTCAAGCGTGGCCTCAACCAGGAAATACAGTCCGCGGAAACTGACGTCGCGAGTCTCTCCGGGCTTCTCGGTAATATCATCCCCGGACGTAAAACGGACCTTAAGCGGAAGCATCATCGAGAAACGCCTGGCCGCGCGTCGCTCCACTCCATCCTCCATGAAACCTCCGCCTTTCCCGCCTGATGGCAACGCTATCACCCCTGCCGGGGCGGCGCAATCGGTATTCGACCCGAGACCGGGCCGCGAATGTCCGGGGGCCAATTGGTAGATCGGCGTTCCAGGAGGTCGCTACTGGGTCTCTCGTCTTGAGAGGCGAAGAGCTCCGCTTCATGCGATACCGGCGTCTCGGCCTCCGTCGGCTCCTTCGGCAAGCTCAGGAAAGGTTTGCTCGAGACGAGTTCTAAACCGAGCTGCTAAAGACGCGAATTGCACTCAGTACTGCCCCCGCCGCTAGTGTGCCATTGCGGAACAATGCTAACCAGGAGGTGAAACGGTGATAGGAATACCTTGCTCGTTTGACGATGAACGTTTGACCTTGCCGTTCACTGCCATTAGGATGATGGCGCGAAATGATTCGGGGGCGCGTATCGAACTAAGAAAGAATCCACGGGCACAGCTACGGCTACCGGTGAGAATCCGTTGGCAGGGTTCGCTCGGAATGCGCCTCGAGATTACGGAGACAATCGACGTGTCGAGAGAAGGCTTGCTGCTGCGTCGGGCTGACCCGCGGGCGATGCCTTCGAGGGTGTGGGTGGCTTTTCCCTTCGACCCAGCCGCGGCGGTCGCGGTGCAGCCGGAAACGCCGGCGCGAGTTGTGCGGAGCGAGCCTGACCCTGCAGGAGGCTGCCGGCTGGCTCTGCACATGGAATTGCCGCAACGAGAAACACGACCGGTCGAAACGGAACGCCGCAAGACACAACGAATACCTTTTGCATTGCCGATTTTTGTGCGCGCAAAAGGCTCGCCGTGGCCCGAGGAATCGATGACTCGGAATATTTCACGCGGAGGAGCGCAGTTCGAAACCTCCCACGTGTACGCCTTGCAAGAATTAGTATTGGCGAAAATTCCCTGGGGAGAATGGGCGAAGACCGGCGAGATTCCCGGCCGGGTTGTTCGCATTGAGGCGGTCGAGGGTGGCTATGAGGATGCCTCCGGCCCCATGGGGCAGAACGGAAACCGCGTGCTGACCTCCGTGGGCGTCGAATGGCTGAAGCAGGCGAATTGATTATCTGCGCGCGCGGCTGGTACTCGCAACTGTGTCCGCCGGTCATTGATCCTCTGAGGAACTCTCCAAGACTCTCCGATGGCTGACGTTTTTCACCGCAGTTTTTTTCTGAGGGGACCAGCAGGCGGCCTGGAAGCGATCCTTTGGACGGTCGCGCAATCTGATCCCCTTTTTGTCGCGCTGGTCTGCCATCCACATCCTCTTTTCGCCGGCACGATGCATAACAAAGTTGTCTACCAGACGGCCAAAGCGTTGCATGAAGCCGGCGCCCCGGTGTTGCGATTCAACTTTCGCGGAGTCGGGCTGAGCGAAGGGCAACATGACAACGGCCAGGGCGAACAGGAAGACGTGCGCTCAGGGATCGACTACATGGCCACGGAATTTCCGGGGCGGCCGATTGTGCTGGCGGGATTCAGTTTCGGAGCTTTCGTGGGGTTGCGCGTTGGCTGCGCGAACACGCGCGTCGCGCAAACGATTGGCTTGGGCTTGCCGGTGAACAACGTGGACATGAGTTACCTGCAAGCGTGCGCGAAACCGAAGCTGATTCTGCAAGGCGGGAACGATCAGTACGGATCGCGCGCAAACATCGAAGCGATGTTTGCCACGCTTACGGAGCCGAAGCGGCTGGTGATCGTCGAGGGCGCGGACCATTTTTTCGCCGGGCATCTGGACGAAGCCGGCGCTGCAATTCGCGCGTGGCTCGTCGACATACCGCCGGGACGCTAGCCGCGCGGCTCGAACATTTTCAGGAACTGATCGCGCGGAGCGGGTTCCACGGCGATCATGTCGAGGTTGGCGCGGACGTGCTCGGGGCGGCTCATCCCCACGAGCGCGGTGGTGACCGCCGGCACGGATCTTGCGAATTGCAACGCACTGGCCGAATCGTTCTTCATCCCCAATATCTCTCCGACATAGGCCGGTAAATTGCGAGAGAGCTGCCCTTGCAGCAGCGCTGCGCTCGTGATCAGCGTAATTCCCAAAGCGCGCGCCGCCTGCACCATCGCCATCGTCTTCCGTTGCACGATCTGATTAGCGCGCAGCAGCGCTTCGGGCATGGCCAGGTTCAACGGAAGCTGCACGAAGCGAAAGTTGTGATTCGGGCCGGCGCCTTCGCGCGCGATTTCCTCCATGCCGGCCAGCGAAAGATATCCCGGCGAAGCAGGATCTTCGCGAAAGGCGTTCCAGGTAGCCAAGCCGTAGGCTCCGATCTTTCCGGCGGCAACCGCCGACTCGAGAAAAGCGAAAGCCTCTGCGATGCGGCGGTGGAATTCGTCTTGCGGGATTTCCGTGAGCTGGGTTTCGGGATTGTGAAGATAAAAAACGTCGACGCATGCGACGCCGAGATTACGCAAGCTGCGGTCGAGCTGATCGGCTAAGTACCGCGGGGCCATGGAGTGGCAGCCGGCGGCGACATCCTCTGGACGAAGGATTCCGCGATCGATATATTCGCTCGCGAAATAGGCCGCCGGATCATCGGGCATTTCGCCGTCCGGCGTCAGGAAGCCGGCCTTGGTGCAGAGAACGATTTCGTCGCGCGTAAATCCCTTGGCCACGAGGTCGCGAAGCGCGGCGCCGATGGAGCGCTCGCTGCGCTGAAAACGGTAGTTGATGGCCGTGTCGACCACATGGATGCCGCCTTCGACCGCCGCGGCAACGGCTTTGCGGTACCCGAGGTCGGTAGCTTCGTCCGGCTCGCCCAGATATGTGCCGATGCCAATGGAAGAAAAAAATACGCCGCCGGGAACTTCGCGAAAATGGCCGGCGGCAGACTGCCCCCGAAAGCGCGCGGCGTAACGCATGGTGCCTTGCGCGGTGGCGCGGCCGGGAAGCGGCCTGAGGTTGTTCGGTGCGGAAGCGGACATGGATAACTGACCCTCGCTATTTACCTGAAGTATATCCGAAGATGCGAAACGGAATGATTGAGGCCCATTGGACCAAGGCGGCGCGCAGTATAACAGACCGCCAAGCGCGGAAAGGAGCGCCGCTTACGACATGCGCGACGTCATTTCCTGCGCGGGTTCGCCGCCGGTGATGCCTTGCGCGATGAGCAACTCCCGGGCTTCGACGCGAATTTTGGGCAAGTAGCGCCAAAACACGATTGAGCCGACGATGGCGCACAGACCGCCAAAAGTCAGGGTCCACGGCGCGCCTATCCGGTCGGCCATGGCGCCCGCAAACAGCGACCCAATCGGCGCCATGCCCATGAACATCATCGAATAGATGGCCATCGTGCGCCCGCGGAGGCGGTCGGGAACCATGGCTTGGATGAGCGTGTTCGACGAAGCCATTTGCGTCATCATCGAAAATCCTGCAGGTACCAGCAGCAGAATAGAGAGATAGATCCAGCGCGACTGCGCAAAGAGCACCAGGCAGACACCGAATGAGCCGCAGGCAATGGCGATGATGCGGCCCAGTCCTTGCACCTGAGTTCGCGAGGCCAGGACTAACGCGCCCGCCAGCGCTCCCACGCCGGTAGCGCCCATCAGAAGGCCCAAGGTGCGCGCGTTTCCGTGAAGCACGCCCGCCGCGAAGACGGGCATCAGCACGGAGTAGGGCAGGGCGACCAAGCCGATGGTTCCGAGAAGCATGAGCACCGCGCGGATCGGCGCGGTATGACGCACGTAGCGGAAACCCTCGATCAGATGCTCGATCGGCGATGCGTGGCGCTCGGCTTTTCTGGGAGCAACCCGCATGAGCAACAGTCCCGCGATCACCGCGATATAGCTGACGGCGTTGGCAAAAAAGCACCAGCCCTCGCCAATACCCGCAACAAGGATCCCGGCGATGGCCGGGCCGATGATGCGAGCGCCATTGAACATCGAGGAGTTCAACGCGATCGCGTTCATCAGATCTTCGCGGCCCACCATTTCCACCAGGAATGACTGGCGGGTGGGAATGTCCACGGCGTTGACGATGCCCATCAGTATCGCGAGCACGATGACTTCGTTGACGGTGACGCGCCCGCTAAGAGTGAGGTAAGCGAGAATAAACGCCAGGATCATCGACAGAGTCTGCGTGGCGATGACGATCTTGCGGCGATCCCAGCGGTCGGCAATCAGCCCGCCCAGCGGGGCGAAAAGAAATACGGGGAATTGGCCGGCGAAAGCGACGGTGCCGAGAAGCAGGGACGAACCCGTCAGGCGGTAGACCAGCCACGCTTCGGCGATGTTGTCCATCCAGGTGCCGATCAGCGAAATCAGTTGGCCGCCGAAGAAAAGCTGGAAATTGCGGTAGCGAAGCGAGCGGGTTACGTCCTGGAAACGGGACCGGGGCGCCGGCGTGGTTTTCGGAGTGGCGATTTCATCCATCGATTCTATTGTACGACGCTCGCGATGACCGGGACTTTGCGAACACGTCGCGCGTTTTCAGGAATTGGAAGACGAGGCAGTACCGGCCGGTGTGGCGCTTTTCGCAGGGATGGCGGGTGGAGCAGGGGGCGCAAGAACCCGCCCAATCGCTCGCAGGATTCGGCGGTAGGGCCACTCCTTCTCGCGGAAAAGAATTTCGCCTTCACGCGGCTTCGAGTAGAACCAGCGCGCAACGAGCGAAAGATGCTCGGATAATTCCGGAGGAGCGGCGCGTAGGCCGCCCCGCAGATCATGAGATTCGCGCGGGGCGGATTGGCGCGATGCGGCAGGCGGTGCGCCTTCGACGGCCAGCGGTGCGGAGTCTGCAGAGACAGCAGGAGCGGTGGCCGGCACATGCAGAGTCTGGCGCAAAATCGCGTCGATCGATCGCGGCTGGCTCGATTGTTCACCAAAACGCAGGAAGACCGGCTCATCGAGTAAGCCGCCGCGGAGGGTGAAGAGCGCCACCGTCTTTTCTTCGGCTCCGCGCTGAAGAATAACAGCGTCAAGATTTTCGATTCGCTGGACAAGTTCCGGCAAGCCGCGGAGCGCGCCCGAGGCTTTTTCCAGACGCTTATGCAGCAAGGCGGCCCGTTCAAATTGCAGCGCCTCGCTAGCCTCGGCACGCTCCCGCTCGAGGGCGGCGGTGAGCGAGGCGCCGGTGGTGTCCAGAGTTTCCAGAACGCGGGCGAGTTCGGCGTCGTATTCGTCCTTCGTGCAGCCGGCAAAGCACGGCGCGAGGCACATCTTCATTTCGGAGTAGATGCAGCCGGGAAAGGCAGGATCGCGATGAATTTTTATCTGGCAGCGGCGAATTTTGAAGAGGTCGAGGAAACCCTCGGCGAAAGCATCGGCGGCGTGGCGGGAAGCGAAGGGGCCGAAGTAGAAGCCATCGGAACGGAGCCGCTGGGTGACGTAACAGCGCGGGTACTCGTTGCGCAGATTTACTTTGAGCAGCGCGGGCCGGCGAAGACGCAGAAGATCGCGATAGCGGTGCGGCAAGCGCTGCTTCGCTTGGTAGTAGAGAGCGAGCGTCTGCTCGAATTTTGAGCCAGTAACGCGGTAGCGAATCGCGGCGGCGACGTCGCGAAGATTCAGGCGCTTGGAGGATGCATCGGGGAAACGAAGCAGGCGCTCGGCGGCGCGGCGAAGATCAGCGGTACGGACCAGATGCGGCTCGGCGGCGGCCGTGCGTGGCTCGACGAGCAGGACGCCGGGGCGTTGCGGAATTGCGGCGAAAAAATCCTCTTCACAAGCAGGATCGAACGCCTGTCCGGAGTCGAGTTCCAACATGGTGCAAGCATACAACGGCCCTTAGAAGGCCCAGCCACTAAGAACGAAACTTGTCTACGACGGCGCGATACATCGCGACCAACAATAAGAGCGCGCCTGAGACGAGGGACACGAACCAAGGCACGAGCAGGAATATCCAGGCGAAGGTGTGAACTTCGCGGCCGCGGGCGATCACCCAATATAAAACAGCCGGGCCGACGAATAGACAACCCGCGATAGCGGATTCACGCGCGTCGAAGCGCTCGGAAAACGAAACGGCGGCCGCGCTAATGGCAAGCGATCCAGCCACGAGCAGAATTAAGCCGAGGATTCCAGTCCAGTGGTAGATCAACTCCGTCGACGTGGCCGGATGATCGAAGTTGAGCGGGTGGAGAGTCGCGAGGGGGATGGCGATTAGGCTGACCAGCCAGCAGGCGAGACCGGCGATGAGTATCTTCACATCCCTTTTCATCGCGTCTCCCTTTCCAGCCGGGCGCAGCACCCCAACTCGTAATTCGAGCGGTACACGCTTTATGACAGCTGGCGCAAAACCCATCCAGCGATGACCAGCCGCTGAATTTCGCTCGTGCCTTCGTAGATTTCCGTGATGCGTGCGTCACGGTAGGCGCGCTCGACGGAATATTCGCGGCTGTAGCCGTTTCCGCCGTGAACCTGTATGGCTTTGTGCGCCACGCGCGTCGACATTTCGCTCGCAAACAATTTGGCCATGGCCGCTTCCAGCGAAAAACGCGCACCGGCGTCTTGCTTCCAAGCGGCGCGACGCGCCAGCAACCGCGCGGCGTCGATCTCCATGGACATGTCCGCCAGCATGAACTGGATGGCTTCGAAATCAGCGATCGGATGGCCAAAGGCTTGCCGCTCCTGGGCATAGGCGAGAGACGCTTCGAAAGCGCCGCGCGCGATACCGATAGCCTGGCAAGCGATGCCGATACGGCCCCCGTCGAGTGTGGACAGAGCAATCTTGTATCCTTCGCCCTCGTTTCCGATGCGGTTTTCGACGGGCACTTCGCAGTCGGTGAAAGAAAGCGGGCAGCAAGCGGTCGCGTGGATGCCCAGCTTTTTTTCCTCTTTGCCGACGGAAAATCCCGGCGTGCCCATCTCGACCACAAGGGCGGTAATTCCCTTCTCTCCCTTTTCCGGCTGCGTATTCACGTAAACGACGGCTGCGTCAGCCGCGCCGGCGCTGGTGATCCATGCCTTGGCGCCGTTGATCACGTAGCGATTGCCGACGCGCACAGCCTTCGTGACGAGGGCCGCGGCGTTTGAACCGGCTTGCGGCTCGGTGAGCGCATAGCAGCCGATTTTTTCGCCGCGCGCGAA
>Ga0182030_10011181_pt1 | contig 18125 bp, 13 predicted proteins | sample 812S3MmetaG_FD_121299 | JGI IMG/M metagenome (GOLD analysis project Ga0182030, IMG submission 121299) | Permafrost microbial communities from Stordalen Mire, Sweden - 812S3M metaG (Illumina Assembly) | ecosystem: Environmental > Terrestrial > Soil > Wetlands > Permafrost | place: Sweden...
GCCAACGTCGAGGAGATGAAAGCCGAGGAGATCACGGCATTTCTCCGGCCTAATCCGCAGTTCACCATCACGGCAGATGGCACGCAGATTGCACCGCACAATGGGGTCTGGACTCCTTTCAAGGGCACTACCGAACAGCCCAATTTCAGTTACCTGCACGAACGGGAACACAAGCGCGAGCTACGCTTGGAAAGCGCCAAGGAAGGTACGCAGATTACTGAATCTCAGCACGTCGATCTGGAACGCAACCTGATCTTTGGCTTGCGCTCGGCCTTTGTACAAACTCTTGAGGCAAAGGCAGTCCTTGAACTGGCGAAGGCCGATCTCGATTACTACGACAAAATCATCGATATAAGCCGAGTCCGCTTCAAAGCCGGCGACCTTGCAAAGATCGATCTGGCCCGGATAGAGCTTCAGCGCGTGCAATATGAATCTGAGATCGAGACGGCAATCGTCAATTTGCGCACCGAGAAGATTCAGCTTCTGCTGCTGCTCGACGATCGCACTCCGATCGACCAGTTCAACGTGACTGGAACCTTCGATCTAGGTCCAGAACTGCAGCCCCTGAGCGATTACCATCAGATTGCGCTGGAAAACAGGCCGGACCTCCGGGCAGCGATCCAGACCATCCAGCAATCGCAAACCAATCATCGGCTCGCAGTCTCCAATGGATCCACCGATCCCACCTACGGCGCGTGGTACACGTATAACTCTTCGACGAATAACCCGAACGCCAACCAGACACTTGGCATCAGCGTCAGCATCCCACTGCGGATATTCGACAAGAACCAGGGCGAGAAGAAGCGAACACTGATCGACATCGACAGAAGCCAGCAAGCTGCCGAGGCAGCCAAGGGACAGGTCTTCAGCGATGTGGACGATGCCTACGAATTGGTGCGCAGCAATATTGCTTTGATCAAGCCCTACAAAGCGCAGTATCTCGACCAATCCGTCTATGTGCGCGACACGGTGACTTTTGCCTATCAGCATGGCGGCGCATCGCTGATGGACTTTCTCAATGCGCAGAGCGACTACCGCGTGGTTCAACTGGCATACCTGCAGTTGATTGGCGCGTATATGACGGCCGCCGGACAAATGAATCTTGCTGTAGGACACGAGGAGATTCAATGATAGCCGCTTCTGTTTTGACGAACGGGTGGCGGGTCAATTCGATTCATGGGTGCGAAGAGGCCAGTCGATGAAGAGACACGAAGTTAGAGCCCGCATTGAGGAGTCTGGCATTCTGCCTTCGGTGCGTGTATCGTCCCGGGAGTTGGCGCGGTTTGCGGGAGAGACTGTCTACTCTGCCGGAATTCCAGTCGTCGAGATCACAATGACCGTGCCAGGCGCGCTTGAGGTTATCAACGACCTGGCGACGCGGTACCCGGACATGGCCGTGGGCGCCGGAACAGTACTGGATGAGGAGACCGCGAAACACTGTGTCGAAGCAGGAGCGAGGTTTCTGACGAGTCCAGGGTTCGTCCCTGAGGTTGTGGCTTATGCGAACACGGTGAACGTTGTTGTTCTTCCAGGGGCGCTGACGCCAACGGAAGTGATAGCGGCTTGGAAGGCTGGGGCGGACCTTGTCAAGATCTTCCCCACTGGTCACATAGGCGGAATCCAATATGTTCGTGCTCTCAAAGTTCCGCTGCCGCAAATTCCATTGATCGCAACAGGTGGAGTAGACCAGACGACTGCGGGCGACTTTATTCTCGCCGGCGCAACCGCCATCGGTCTGGGAGGGCAGTTGCTGCCAAAGGAGGCACTGCATTTTCGCCAGGTGGATCGAATTCGTGAGTTGGCCGGACGGTTCCTTGCAATGGTCAGGGACGCACGGTCTATGAGGGACATTTACTACTAAGAAATGGGCCTCACTCGCCGCCTCACTCTTAAACTACGGCATCCTTCTTGCCCCCAAGTCGATTCGATGGAAGTTTCCATGCGATATCAATGGCCGGTAGGTCATAAGGCAAAACACCTTAGTCGTTACATATCCGTCTTCATATAGTCGGGCCTCATTAAGTCTTCATGTTTTCCTTATGCCTGCAGGGAACTCGGCGTAAACATAGAGCAAAGCGATGTTAATCCAATTAGAGTGCACATTTTATATCGTTCCAATGTTTCTCTTCATGCGGCCATCATGTTTTTACTTCAATACTAAGCATGGGAGGAAAGAAAATCATGACCCGGAATTTGATAGCAACCTGTATCGTGTCGATCGCTTTCACCGGTGTTGGTTTCGCGCAAGCTACGGAGTCTTCGGCGCGGACTGACGCCCATTACACTCAGGCGGAGTTGAAGCAGTTGGCTCTCAACGCGCACGAACCAGCTCAGTACACCGCTCTTGCAACCTACTTCGGCAAGCAGCGCAACAATTATCTGCAGAAGGCAGCGGAAAAGAAGAAGGAGTGGCTGGAACTGAGCCAGGGAGTCACGAGCACCGCGTCCAAATACCCACTACCTGCAGACTCGATGCGGAATTACTACGAATACTACATGCACAAGGCCTCTGAGGCAGGTACGCTCGAAGCTAAGTACAGTCAGTTGGCGTCGCCGGATGCCCTTGCGAGCGCGCAATAGCGCGCCTGGTGCGAGCAGCATGGCGATGGGCATCGCTTGGAGAGATGTGGCGTGGGGAGCCGGACAAAATATAGGCTCCCTACAATTCGCTGATGTTAAATTGATTCAGTCCTTATAGATTCTTCACACATTATAAGATACCTTCTATCAAATGATGGGAGCAAACGCTATCGGGCAATCTGCAATTCAGATGAAAGACCTAACTGTCTCAAGATGGGATGAGCCGATGGCAAGACTTCGTGTTCTAGGGCGGTGGTCGGCTGGGATCGCCGGACTTGGGTTGCTAACCGCTTTCGGAATGGCCTTCCAGGTTCATCTGACGACGATGGGCTTTCTCTATCTGCTTGTGGTTGTGGCAGTGGCGACGCTAGGTGGCTTCTGGCCGGCAACACTCACCTCTCTAATGGCCGTGGCCTGCCTGGATTATTACTTTACTCCGCCCATTTTCACTTTCAATATCGACGACCCACAGGACTGGGTGTCCCTGGGAACCTTTGTGGGGACGGCGCTCATCATCAGCAAGCTTTCTGCAGGAGAGCGCAGAAGTGCCGGCGACGCGGCAATTCAGCGGTTGGAGATGGAAAAGCTTTACGAGTTAAGCAGGAACTCGCTTTTGTTGGATATGAAGCAGGTGCCCGGCCCTCAATTGGTGGTCTTGATTCAGAGAATTTTCGGTACACAGGCAGTAGCCATCTTCGATATGGTAGCGGGTCGCCAGGACAGGGCAGGCGAGTGGAACGCAGGCGATGAAGACATAGCGAAGGAATGTTATCTGCGCGGCGCCCAAAAAGATGACTCGCAGTCGCACACCGCGGAGCGCGTGTTGCTTGCCGGATCGACGCCGGTGGGTGCGCTCGTGGTGCGAGGAAGCCTCAGTTCGCTGTTGATCGATGCGCTAGCGACCCTTGCAGCCATTGCCATCGATCGTCATCAATGGATCGAGAAAGAAGAAAGAGCTGAGAATGCTAGTAAAGGCGAACAATTGCGTGCAGCGGTCATGGATGCATTGGCGCATGAATTGAAGACGCCTTTGACCGCGGTCCAGACCGCAAGTTCGGGACTGCTTGCTCTCGGAGAATTGACTGATTCGCAACGAGACTTAGTGATGTTAATCGATGGTGAGGCAGTCCGCTTGAATAAGCTGTGCACACGGTTGCTTCAAACGGCAAAAATCGAAGCGAAAAGAACCGGGCTCAATACGGAAAGTGTGAATGTACAGAATCTTGTTTTCGATGTGCTGGCCGCGCATCCGGAGAAGTCGGAAAGGGCCAGGGTTAAGGTGGTCATGGAAGATCCCGGCTTGGCGGTCAATGTAGATCGTGCATTGCTTGAGATGATCCTGGCACAATACATCGATAACGCGCGAAAGTATTCGACGCCTAACACGCCTATTGAGATTGCAACACGGAAGAATCGTTCGGAGGTGCTCATCTCTGTCCATAACTTCGGATCGACAATTCGCATTGAGGACCGGGAACGGATATTCGACCGCTTTTACCGCTCTCCGGACTTAAAGGATTCCGTTCCGGGCACAGGAATCGGGCTTTCTGTAGTGAGGAAGGCCGCGGAGGCTCATCACGGGCATGTGTGGGCCATCAGCGACGAAAAGGAAGGAACCACATTCTTTCTTTCCCTGCCGGCAGACGCAAGGAGGACGCTTTGAAAACCGAGCACTCGACTGAGGGACAGGGCACGATTCTTGTGGTGGACGATGACAGTTCGACGCGCCGGGCATTGCGCGTGACCCTATCGGGAATGGGCTTCACAATCGTCGAAGCAGCCCGAGGCGAGGAGGCTCTCTCGCTTTGCCGGGTAAATTGGTTCGATGCCGTCCTGCTGGATGTTGATATGCCGGGCATGGGGGGTGTCGAAGCTTGCCGATGCATTCGTCGCGCGGTGGCTCGTCTACCCATCTTGATGTTGAGTGTTATGGACAGCGAGGACGACAAGGTGCTGGCGCTCGATGCTGGCGCGGACGATTACATCACCAAGCCGTTTCAAGTCCGCGAACTGACGGCGCGACTGCGTTCGGCTGTACGAAGGCGGAGTGCCGAAGATACAAATCGCGATTCACCCATTTGTCAGGGCGAGCTTGAGCTTGACCCTGTGAAGTATAGGGTGCAGAAGCGCGGGCGGTCGATCCATCTTACGCCAAAGGAATTCGAGGTCCTGCATTATCTGATGTTGCATGCAGGCGAACCCATTCCCCATGCCCGCCTGTTGAAGTCGGTGTGGGGACCTGAATATGGAAACGAGCTCGAGTATCTGCGAACCTTTGTCCGCCAACTGCGAAAGAAGATAGAAGACGATCCGCGCAATCCAAAGTACTTGCTTACGGACGCCTACGTCGGTTACAGGTTCAGAGAACAGATTCCGGAAACTTAGCATTTGTGTTTCGTGGGGACGGCACTCTTCACCAGCTGTAGGTGTAACCAATCGACGAAGTCGTGTACCAAGGGACTGTGACGACCTTGCTGTAACTCTCCTGCAGCCAGAGTGAGTTGTTGTTGTTGAAATGAACAATTGCTCCTAGCGATACACCGCTATCCAGTCTATTTTGAACGTGGGGATTACCGGTAAACGTGGTTATGCCGCTTTGTATCCATGTGTAGCCGGTCCAGGTCTTTGTCTTGGGTAGCGAGAAGTTCTTCATAACTCCGGCAGACTCTGTATGTTCTCCATTTGCGGTGTGGAGGAAGCCATGGGTACCGGCGTTCTCATATGTATAACCGAAGGTCAACTCATCTCCGATCGGATCCCTTTTCAAGAAGCCGAAGGTGTGGCCGATGCCGATATTGTAGTTAGCGCGCGGGACAAGCCCAGGGCGATCGAAGTCAGAGCCAAACATTACAAAGAAATCCGTGCTTGTGCCTGCGGGGGCTGGCTCCGGGGCTGCCGGGTTGCTGACTGTCGATGCCGTGGTCTGAGATTGGAGGACCGGCGTTATACAGCTCAGAACCAGGAGCATTGGAAAGAGGGAAGCGAGATAAAGCGGCAATGCCTTAAACCTTGCACCAACGTTCTTTTCGTTTGCATGTGCAGGTTCATGTGTCGGTTCGATCATGGGTTGCGGTCTCCTGTGCAATTGAAAGTAGAGAAGGGGTGCGGAATTCAGAATGCAGGAACCACGCGCTTCATGCTGGCAACTTTCGGCCACTTAGGCATCGCAGCTTGCGATGGCGGCCGTAATGTCCGCGCACTATTTATGTATTCCTTGCGCGCATTCTTTTAGGATTTGTGAGATGAGCTCAAATGATTGGATGGGGCCTCAACAAATGCCCGGCTCCGAACTAACTCCCGATCTCCAGATAGATCGTCTCGGAGTGCCGGAACTGGAGCAGAAGTCAACGCTGGACCGCGGTATCTGTCTGCAAGCTATTTACAGCAGGGATTCACGCTTCGACGGGCGGTTCTTTGCGGGAACCACATCCACAGGACTCTATTGTAGAAATATATGTCCAGCTCCCTATACCAATCCAGATAACATTCGCCTCTTCTGTTCTGTTCTGAGCGCTGAATCGGCCGGGTTTCGCCCCTGCAAAAGGTGCCACCCTCAAGCTGTTCCCGGCGTTGGGGCGTGGCTCGGCACATCCGCAGTGGTCTCACGGGCGACTCGGATGATTCTGGAGGGTGCATTGAATGGCGGTAGTGTGGAAGAATTAGCAGCGAGATTGGGGCTTGGTTCACGCCAACTGCGCCGTCTCTTCGTGCAGCACCTTGGTGCGTCCCCGCTCAAGATCGCTACGGCTCACCGGGTTAATCTGGCAAGAAGGTTAATCGATGGATCTGGGCTCCCCATGACTGAGATTGCCTTTGGCTCTGGATTCAAGAGCATTCGCGAGTTCAATCATGCGATCCGTTTGTCGATGGGGCGATCTCCCAGTGAACTGCGCCGGGGCGTGGATGGATCACAACCTAAGGCATGTCCAGGCGGTCTGGAACTTCGCCTGCCATATAGAAAGCCCTTCGATTGGGCAAACTTGATTGCATTTCTAAAACCGAGGGCAATTCCCGGGGTTGAGCTTGTCTCAGATGACTCGTACGAGCGAACGATTGAGGTCGGCGGAGTTCAGGGGATTCTAACTGTAAGACCAGATGGAACTCGATCCCAGCTCATTATTCACCTTCAAACGGCCAGCTATGAAGGGTTGGCGCAGACGGTCGAGCGGGTCCGTCGCATCTTCGACCTGAGTGCCGATCCGATTCAGATTGCCAGCCATTTATCGAGTGTCCTAAAACTCCGGATGCTGATCAAACAGCGTCCTGGACTTAGGGTGCCCGGAGTATGGGACGGATTCGAGGCAGCGGTACTCGCCGTTCTTGGACAAGGGCTGACAAGGAGCGGCCCGAGGCGTTTGGTGGCCCGATTTGTCCAGATATTCGGAACCCCCGTCGATACTCCGATTCGCGGTCTGACGCATCTATTCCCTCGATCAGATGTCCTCGCCCATGCCGATCTGTCAAAGGCGGGCATCAGCCATGACTGCGCGAGTACCATTCGCAAGCTCGCCTCCTCCACCATTGGCAGGAATCTCAGCTTTGCCGCGTCCAGAACGTTGCAACAAATAGTTTCTGAAATGGGGGCAACCTGCGACATCGATGAAAGCGCAGCTAACTATATCGCAATGCGAGCTTTTGGAGATCCCGACGCGTTTCCATCGAATGAATTGGACTTAAGGCGTGGTCTCTCCGGCTCGATGCCAAACTGTTCTTGCGCAGAGGCGCTGGCCGAGGCTGAACGGTGGCGCCCATGGCGGGCATATGCAGCAATGCATCTCGCCCAATCAACTCAGGATCAAAGTTCAATACGACGATGCCGCAAATAGCAAGTGGGATTCGTCAGGTGTCGAAGCGGAAGGAGTCCCACATGCCTGGTCCTGAACGATCGTCACCGCATTCTTCCTCCACCAGTTCAGAGCGGTCGAGAAGAGGTTCGCTCTGCGGCGGTTGAAACAGTGGCGTTTCTTGTAATCACACCGCGTATCGATTCACATGGGTCACTACGAGCAGAGTGCAGAGAGCGACCCCGCTCAAGCCGCTTTGAGCGGCTCACACCGTAAAGCCCCCGGCTCTGCCGGGAGATAATTTACAAATACATTTTTTCACTCTATGCGACTCTGTGCAACGTGGTGCAAAATTTGCAAAATCAGATTTCGAGTCAGGTGCATTCAACCGGGCTCTGCCACCTATCCGCATTTTAAAGTGTTTATTTTGTTTGTCTTGCATATACAATACTTCCACCGGAATGTGCCCGAAAAGCTTTGGTGTCCGTTCCGGCGTCCGTTTGCTTTCCAGATTTCATGCCGGTGTCCGATCTGGTGTCCGTTTGTTGTGCCAAAGTTGACGAGCCATGGATGCGATTTAGCCCGAGGTTTCCGGGACTGAATTAGAGCCCCTCGCGATGGTCGGAAGCGTCCGCTTACCGGAACCGTTCTGCCCGGGTAGCGCAGAACCGTTCCGGCCTTCCAAATTTACCGGGAAAGGTGGGCGGGCGCAACGGAGGGCGGATGCTCGATGCACATCTTGCTGTGAATGGAACCCGGGAATGCGCACGGCGTCAACTTCAGGAGCTTCGCCATCCTTGCAAATTTGATCAAGGAGATCAGTGAGGACGGTCTCGCTGACATCGGCGCTTATCACGGGCTCTGCAGTTTTGCGGGTCCGGCCAGATCATGCCTCTGAAAATCTGCCTCTCGTCCCATTCGCGTCCCACGGCGCCAACGATGCGCTTAATCTGCCGATGTCTCCCGGCAACAATCCTTCATCGCTCGCCTATGGCATCGAGCGTCCGGATCAATTTCGCGTACTCACTTCACTTCGAGGCTTCGAGCTTTCGTCCGTCATTGCTCCCGTCTTTTGCTCAATCTGTACCAGCCGCTCGACGGCGGAAGCCTGGTGTCCTGGAGCCAGGTGGGAGTAGCGTATGACCATCTGCAATGTTCTGTGCCCGAGCAATTCTGCCACGGTGCGCAGATCGACTCTGGCCATGACCTGCCGGCTGGCGAATGTATGCCGATTGCAATGCCAGGTGTAAGCTTCCACCCGGGCCGCCTCAAGCGCAGTAGGAAACCAGCCACCCGAGCCCTGGGAGGGCAGCCGAGCCGCGCAGGGAAGGGAAGACCAGGTCCGTGGCTGCTTTCCTCGCTTTGCCGCGCAGCTCGGCCAGAGCATCGAGGGAGGCTGAGTTGAAGGGAATGGTACGCGGATCGCCGTTTTTCGTTTTGAGTAAATGAATCTGGCGCCGCTCGAAGTCGACCTGATGCCCGCGCAGGCCGTATTGCTCGCTCATACGCATCCCGGTGTGAATCGAAAGCAGCAGATGGGGAAGGAATTGAGGAAAGCGTGCCCGGATGGCCGCGCGCAGTCTCGTCTCTCCGTGCGGGGAGAGAAATCGGACGCGGCCCCCGCCTTCGGGCTTGCGCCCGATTCGGGCGGCGGGGTTGCGATCGATCCTTTCGTTGTCGATGCCGATCCTGAAGATCAGCGAGAAGGTAGCCTGCCAGCGATTGCGGCTGAGGTGCTGCTGCGAGGCGACGATGGTTGACGATTTCCAAGAGCCTTGCAAGCCAGGCTCACGAGACCACCGCGGATCGTTCTCCCTTTCTTGTGCGCCGACATACAACCAGGCAGCCCGGCACTTTGAAGACGAGAGCCTCCAACACAGATAAAAAATTAAGTTTTCCAAATGCCGGAAACAGGGATTTATTAAAGTGCTTGGCGAAGCGCCACTGCCGCTAGTCCGACCCGGGTTTGGCCAGCTTTCTCTTGACCAAGTGACGACTCAGGTAAAAAAAGAAAATCAAATTCCCAATCAGATAGCGATTGGTCAGCCGTAGCGGTTCATTGAACCAGCGGAAGAGCCACTCGAGCCCCGTACGTCTCATCCACATCGGAGCGCGTCGCGCAACCCCGGAGATCATTTCAAAGCTGCCACCAACACCTACGGCCACCGGTATGGAAAGCGGGCGGATGTAATCCCTGATGAAGAATTCTTGGCGAGGTGCGCCTAGGGCGATAAAAATAATCGCCGGCTGCACGGCTCGAATGTCGTTCAGAACATCCTCGAGAACCTTCGATCGCAGAAATCCCCGCGCAGGGCACGAAACTCCAGCGAGCTTAAAACCTGGGTACCGTTCCATTAAAATGGAAGCGGTCTTGTAGGCCGACTCGGGCTTTCCGCCAAGAAAGTAGATTGAAAGTCCGAAGCGCGACGCTTCCTCGCAGATGGACTCAACCAGTTCCACACCCGGAACGCGATCGATTGAGAGGCCGCTGAGCCATCTGCTGGCGATCAGCAGTGAAACCCCATCCGCGCAGACATACTCTGCATCCCTGACGCATTCCCTGAATTCTTTGCTCTCTTCTGTAAGAACGTAAAATTGCGCATTTGCCGTTACGACATGATTGGTGCTGTCCCGCGCGACAGCGTGACTAACCACCTTCCGAGAGAGTTCGGAGAGGGAGATAGGGTCAACCGCAATGGGACCGAGATTGATTCTCTCAACCGGAACCTGGTCAGGAAAGTCATCTTCATTCTCACCGGCAGACGGCCGAAATGTGGGAAAAGCAGATAAGTTTTTGCTCATAACCTCTGGTGTCCTCGCGTTGAATCATCGCTTCTAATTCGATTTTGAGAATCCATCTTCTCGTGGACTTCGCTGGAATTCGCCAGCGAATCGTCATCGGTATGCTTCTCCCAAAGCGCGGGTTGCAATGTGAATATTCATCTTCTTGCCGTTGCATGCTTTCGCTTGAATACTTCTTCTGGTCATTTATGCTTGGATGCAGATCCCGGAATTGCTCGCCGGCACAACTTCGCCGAAACTGGGTGGTCAAGAGAAATCAGCACAAACTCAGACGGTGATGCAGACGTTTTTTGCTTTGGCGACGATTATTTGCCGTCTCTGCGGCCTTGGCACATATGCGATGGGGGAAACCCTTCACTGTTTGCAGCCCCCGCTGAAAACTCTGCTCCCGTCATCTTAATGCGTTTAACGGCGACAAAGCGGCCTGTATGGGGCTTTCGGTTTTCAAACGGTCTTGTTGCATCGCTGCCCAGAGCCGAACTCAGTTTGTCGCTGACCTCAAGAATTGAGAATCGTCCATCTGAATAAGATCACGACCCGCGCGTGAGAGTCGCAGTTCCCAAGGAACCAGCGCATGCCCCAGAAGAAACATTGATTGAAGTCAGAGTTACGGTGTCCGCTGCTGGATCGAAGGTTCCAACGAGATCAAGTTGAGCCCCGGTTACATCATTGGTAACAAAATTGAGTTGAGCCGATGGACCGGTCACAAAGCTACTCCCCGCGGAAAGAGTTCCGTTTTGGAAGCAACTGAATCCGGTCACGGCTGCCGAACCCGCCACTTGAAATTCTCCGTTCCCGTTGCCCTGACCATTCTGAGTTAACTGCAGCTTAATTGTTTGAGCAGGGCTCGAACCTGTGACAGTCCCACTGTATGTTCCGGTAAGTGCTGCATATTGAACCGCCGAAACCGCTCCGGATGCCCCAGTCGCACAACCGCCCGTGACCGCGTACGTCCCTGTAAAGTGTGTGCTGGTTGCATCGAGAGTCGAAGCGATATTGACGTATTGTCCATTAATCGATGCTGAATTGATGGTCAATTCCGTACCATTTACGGCACCTGTTCCAAAGATCGCGTACGTACCCTGGAAGCATCCTGCGGCTGACGTTGCAGTGAGCTCAGCGGTGAGAAATTTGGTTGTTCCAGTATCGGTAATGTTTTCCATGATGAATCCGGTGGCGTACGGAAACAGAGTAGGACCTCCGGATGATTTGAACGTAATTTGCCAGTTGCCGGTCGCATCCGAATTTTGTGGAGTGGTAGGAGTCGAAGTTGTGCCGGTTACAGAAACAGATTCACATCCGCAAAAACACAAGCTCAAAAGAGCCAGCAGGATTGCCCAAGCGGCTGAACGAGTTGCTGAAACGCCTTGACGCGCAGCAAATGCGCGCCAGTTTAACCCAGCAATGCCGCTGCCTTTGGCCACATTCGTCTCACACAGACCGTGACACCGCACCGATTCCAGAAGCTTCAATTTATGCCCCCTAAAGGCGAGTCGAGTGGCTGACTCAACGTGCAGGCAAGAGACTGACCTCGAGCGGATTTCGAACCGCCCTTAAAGTATCTCAGTCCTTGTAACGTATCAAATCTCGGACTTCACATCAACAACGCTCGTTGAAATTACAGCAAGAAATCGGAAATTGACCTCATAGCCTTGGCTCTTTGTGCCGCTTCGACCCTATTATCGGCACGCTCTGGGATGTGAAGCGCGAAATAATTGCATCAAATCCATCAGCCTCTAAATTGCGCTATATCAACGTTTTCAAGCAACTGTTTGCATGAAGACCCAAGGTCTCATTCTACTGCCCTTAAGATTTTGGTTGTGTGCGATGTGAATGTAGTTGTATCATCCAAGTACCACGGTCCGTCCTTTCTTCTTTCACAATAACCAAAGGCTAACGAAAGGAAGACGCCAATGTTCTCCCCAATTCCTACGATCAGTGTCGTCATTCCAACTTATAGACGTCCATTTCTAGTTGTGCGCGCTGTTCAATCCGCGCTAGCACAGACCTACCGGGAAATTGAAGTTATCGTTGTGATCGACGGTCCCGACAGCAGCACGGTTGAGGCGCTTAGCGCCATCGGCGATGTTCGAGTGCGCTATGTTGAGCTTGCGGAGAAAGTGGGCGGTTCGGAAGCTCGCAACGTGGGTGCACGGGAAGCGAAGGGCTCATGGATCGCGCTCCTGGATGACGATGACGAATGGCTGCCCACTAAGCTGGAGAAGCAAATGGGCACGGCGCATTCGTCAACGTACTCCGACTCGGTGCTCGTGCTGTCTAGCTATATCTGTCGCGCAAACGGGGTTCCGGATGTAGTTCGTCCTCGCCGCTTGCCGAAGCGCGGCGAACCGCTCAGCGAGTTCATGTTCGATTATCTCTGCTACTTTCAGACCTCGACGTTCTTGTGCACCAAGAGCCTGTTTCTGCAGGTCCCGTTTGATCCAGATGCGGCTTTCTTTCAGGACATCGACTGGCTACTTCGACTCAGCCGGGTTCCCGAATTTCAGCTTGCAGTTGTATCGGAGCCATTGTCCATCTACACGGTTCCGTCCACACTGCCCGGTATCACGAGTTCGCTCGATTGGAGATCCCGTCTGCAATGGGGCAGGGAACGCCGATCTTTAATGAGCCAACGTGCGTACTCCCGGTTCATCGTGGGTAGCTGCGTGGGGCGCGCAGTGCAGGAAGGCGCCGGCATGGAAGGCTTTAAGCGGCTGCTCTTTGAGGTTTGCGTCAACGGCTCTCCAACGCCTTATCTCGTTACCTTGCTTTGCCTTGGCTTTTTGGTTTCCCCTGCGCAACGCAAGCGCCTGCGCGACAAGTTGTTTCTGGCAAAGCCGGAAAATATCCCGCTCTCAATTCCTGAAAAGTAGTTCAGTTTAGGCCACCCAGAATCGTGCAGGAACAATCCCAGCATTGCAGCTAAAGAACAATAGCTGCAATGCTATCTCCGTATCACTTCGCGCGGATATAGGCATCTTGACACCGGAATTGAGATCAGCGTCCTGGAGAGAATTAAGAATACGGCGCGAACCACTTTGAATTTACTGCGGAATCTATTTTGGATGCGAGACATAACTCGATGCCAACCTGCATAGTGAGTCTCGAGTCAACATCTGTCGCCTTGAGTTAGGATCTGCTTGCAGAGTCTCCTGTGAAACTTCTGTTCACGGATCTTTTGATTTTGCACGCATCCACTGAACGACCACTTTGTGCACCGTCCTACATCCACCGAAGAGTGCGGCAACCGCAGGGGACATATTGATATGGCTGAAGTCAGGCAGCGTGTACAGCGTTCCTTTATCGGTGACCCTGCCTGGCGAGATAGCGAGCCAGTGAAGGCAAAGCGCAATTCGCCAAGCAAAGGAAGAGCTTGGATTCTTCTCGACGTGATCACAGTCGTGAGCGCAGCAACAATCGCAACGGTATACAAGTTTCATACGCATCCTCTAGTGGGCGCCAGATACTTCTGGCACGGCACATTGATTCATGGACGTTCCATGGGTATCCTGCTGGCGCTCTTGTTAGGCTTTACGACCGCACTGATCATGACCAGCCGCAGGTTACATTTGTACACGCCCATGCGGTTGAGCAGCAGCCTGCATGAACAGCGGCTTAGCGTGCAGGCATGTTTATACTCGGGGCTTCTGCTTACGGGAACTCTTTACCTGATTCGTGCCGAAGATATTTCACGCAGCGTGGTCCTGATGACGGTGGGACTCGTGACGGTGTCGCTAAGTCTGCGTCGCCTGATCTATCGCATGATGATTTACCGGCAGTTTGAGCAAGGTGTTGGTACGCGCAACATTCTCATTGTCGGCACCGGGACCGAGGCGCAGGCTCTTCGCCATCATCTGGATCGGCTCCGGCATCTAGGGTATGTATTCAAGGGGTTTATCGACCTTCGCGGATCCAAATCGGAGTTTTCGGCCAACCCGGTCGAAGTGGTGGGCACGCTCGATACGCTGTTCCAAAATGCGCGCAGATACTTCGTAGATGAAATCTTCGTCACCACACAGTGCGAAGGGGCAGTCATCCACGACTTGCTGGAGCAGGCGCAAGCTTACGGGGTGGATCTGCGAGTTGTTCCTGATCTGTACGATGGACTTGCGTGGAACAGCTCGATCGAATACGTGGGTCAGTTTCCCACCATACCTTTGCACCGCGGCCACATTCCGGAAATCGCTCTGCTGTTGAAACGCTGCCTGGACTTGCTGCTGACCGCGCTGATGCTGTTCGTTCTTTTTCCGTTATTCCTGGCCATTTCGCTGGCAGTCAGGCTTGACTCTCCCGGGCCGATCTTTTACCTGTCCGATCGGATAGGCAAGCGCGGCCGCGTGTTCCGTTGCATGAAGTTCCGCACCATGGTTGCAGACGCGGAGAGGCGTCGTGGCGAATTGTTGCACCTGAATGAACGCGAGGGTGTGTTGTTCAAGATAGCAAGAGACCCGCGCATCACGCGGCTCGGCGCATTTCTTCGCAAGTACTCGATCGATGAACTCCCGCAGCTTTTCAACGTGTTGATCGGTGACATGAGTATTGTTGGTCCTCGTCCGCCACTGGCGAGAGAAGTCCGCGAGTACAAGTTGAGCCATCTACGGCGCCTGGATGTGACGCCGGGGATCACCGGTTTATGGCAGGTGCAAGCGCGTCAGGATCCGTCGTTTGATAACTACATTTCGCTGGATGTGGCCTATATCGATAACTGGAGCATATGGCTCGACCTGAAAATTTTGACCCGCACCGTGCTTGTGGTCTTGGGTGGAACTGGTTCTTAGCGCCCTTGGCAAGCCAGATCAGCGCCAGGCGATACTTCCGTTATAAAGTAAATCTGCCTTATGGCGGTCTGGACTACCTCAACTCTCCTGTTTCCTGAATGGTCGATAACCCGACTGCCGACTACTGGTCCACTCTTCTGACTTCGTCGCGAAGGCCAAATGTTTCTTCAGCCCGATTACAGCGCGGACGGGCCATTGAAATCGAATTTGGCATCTTTATCTGCGAGCGAGGACTCGATCGTAGAGTTCTTCAAGTGACTTATGAGACTGCGCGATATCAAACCTCTCGCAGATGTGCGCTCGCGCTCTTTGACCAAAGGCGCGGTTGACGGACTCGTCTCCGAGCAGCTTCACCAAGGCATCAGCGAGTCCGGACGGCGATTCCTGGTCGACGAGAAAACCAGTCTGGCCATCTTCAAATGTCTCAGGAATTCCTCCATTGCGGGTGCCGACGACCGGTACTCCCATCGCCTGAGCTTCGAGTAAAACCAATCCGAGAGCCTCGGCCATCTCTCCCTCTGCGGTTGTGCTGGGTGCGCAGAGCACCGCCGTCTGGCGCAGGAGTTCGCGAATCTCAACAGGCGTTCTTTTGCCGAGGAAGCTCACCGGCAACTTTCCCTGCAAAGCAAAAGCCTTCAACTTTTCTGCTTCCGGACCGTCGCCCACAATTGTAAGCTTCGCCCTAACTCCCCGATCACGCAGAATCTCGAGCGCTTTCAGCAAAGTGTGTACGCCTTTTCTGCGAATCAGACGGCCGACGTAGATGATTGAGAGAGGATCGAATTGGCCGCGATTGCCATCAAAGAACTGGCTGTCTATGCCCAGATAGTTGGTTCGCACTTTTTCCGGCGGGCAGCCGAAGGTGAGGATTCGCTCGTGCCAGTTTCGTGAGACGCAGACAATCTCGCTGGCCTGGCGCAGCAAGCGCGGCAGCCGCCATCGGTACAACCGTTCATATCCTGAGGCAAATTTTTTCCTCTCGCCGCGAATCTTCAGATCCCAGCCGTGGAAGGTGACAACCAGAGGGATGTTGAGTTGCGCGGCCAGCGGCATGATCTCGGCCGCGCCCGGCCCAAAGTGGGCATGAATGATCTTTACACGGTGTTTGACGATAAAGTCCGCCAGCCCCGCATTGTTCCCAGTCACCATGAAGCGAAGTTCGCGAAGGGCGGAAAAGCCGCCGTCATCGACGGTAAAACTTGGAATGCCTTCGATCGAGATTCCCTCGACGCGACGTCGTCCGGCCAAAACCGGCTTGTAGCGCTGCATCCGAATGGCGTGCTCGCGCACGTACATCTGCCCCATTGGCAACAGATGCGGAGCGTAAATCAGCAGGCCGGGAAGCTCGATTGTGGATGGCACACTCAAGGAATAACTATTCTCGGCGGGAGGGTTGGGTAGGCTGCCAAACTGATCGAAGTCTTGAGAACCTGATTTTAGCAGGTTTTTCTTCGAGTCGACTGCCTCCCCGCTCCCCCAAGCAGATCAGCCGTATCGATGCCATGAATTGGCGCGCCTCACATAGACCAGTTCCCATTAATGTTTCCCGCCAGCAAACCGATATAAGAATCAGTTAACGATTGGGTCACGATTGTTTGAAAACTCCTAATGATTCGTTGGAGCCAGACATCAAGTTCAAGTTGACCCGCGCTCGACTCGACGCTGGTGTGCGAATGAGAAGCAAGTGCCACCAAAGGGTCATTCACGCGAACTAATTTCACGTCTACACTGCATTCATCGGGGAAGTAACAATCAAATAAGTACCAAAGTAACGATGTCAGGTTGCTGTGCAGGGGCCGAATTTCCCCCTTGAGGAGCTTTATGCGTCTTAATTGCCTTGCTCTTTTCTATCCGGGTTTCGTTTTGCTGAAGAGAGGATTTCTCTTCGGCTTATTGCTGGTTGTCGCGTTGAGCACTTGTGTCGGCTGTGCACAGGTTGTCCTCTACCCGGCAACTCCGTTCATCTCTCCGGCTGGAGCAACTTACACGTCAGGCCGCGCGGTAACAATCTCGGAAACGACTGCAGAAACCACCGTTTATTACACGACGGATGGTTCTCAGCCCAGCACCAAGTCTCTGGAGTACACCGGCCCCATCACGCTTCCCACGGCCCCAGTAACAGAGACCATTCGCGCGATTGCGGTGAGGAACGCCTATACCAGTTCTTCAACAAGCGCGACATTTACCATTGCTCCGCCGCTGCCCACGCCCACGTATTCGCCGGCGGCGGGCAACTATATGCAACCGCAAACAGTCACTCTAAGCACGTCGTATCACGGTGCCGTCATCTACTACACCGTCGATGGCACCTTGCCATCAGCAACATCTCCCGTCTATAACGGGAATCCCATCCGGGTATCGCAGCAGACGACCATTCGGTCTTTTGTCGCCGGTTCAAGCGGATATTCACCCAGCGGAATCGTCAGCCAAACGTACAACATCATGCCTGCTGCACCTTTCATTTCGCCGGCAGCGGGGACTTATACAGCGGGCCAAAGCGTGACCATCTCCGATGGGACAACTGGCTCCGTCGTTTACTTTACAACCGACGGATCGACTCCTACGCTTCAGTCGACAAAGTACACGGCACCCATCACGATCCCTGCGAAACCGGTTACCGAGACCATCCGCGCCGTCGCGGTGAACGGCCAGTCTTCAAGCTCTTCGATCAGCGCAACGTTCACCATTGCGCCGATGCTGCCCGCGCCAACTTACTCGCCCGCAGCGGGCAGCTTTATGACACCACAGGCAGTCACCCTGAGCACGTCCTATCAAGGCGGCGTGATCCATTACACCGTCGATGGGTCATTGCCGTCTGCCGCGTCTCCTGTTTACAACGGGGCGCCCATCCAGGTAGCCGAACAGACGACTATTCGTTCCTTTGTTGCCGAAACTGGCGGGTATTCGCCGAGCGCGATCACCAGCCAAACTTACAAAATCATTCCTACTACTCCGTTTATCTCGCCGGCGGCTGGAACCTACACGACCGGACAAACAGTGACGATCTCAGATACTACTCCGGGATCGGTCGTTTACTTCACCACTGATGGCTCAGCGCCGACGACTCAGTCGTCAAGGTATAGCGCGCCGATTACTATTCCGACTCAGGCTGTCACTGAGACGATCCGCGCTGTCGCGGCACTTAGCGGCGTTTCTGGCTCCAGCACAAGCAGCACCTTCA
>Ga0182030_10011182_pt1 | contig 18124 bp, 11 predicted proteins | sample 812S3MmetaG_FD_121299 | JGI IMG/M metagenome (GOLD analysis project Ga0182030, IMG submission 121299) | Permafrost microbial communities from Stordalen Mire, Sweden - 812S3M metaG (Illumina Assembly) | ecosystem: Environmental > Terrestrial > Soil > Wetlands > Permafrost | place: Sweden...
CATTTGGGCCCTGCGCTCAGGACTTTTTCTTCTTGGTCGTGGCGTACTTCTTCTCAGCTTGCTTCTTGCAGCCTGCTCGCTGCTTCTTTGGCTTCTTGTCGCAGACCTTCAGTGCCTTGGTGAGCTTTTGCGCGTTCGTTGACGCCTTGGCCTTATTGACGGATGGCAACCCAGATGGGTTCGCGGCTGCCACGGTCGCTGGGAAAGCACCAGGGAGCTCGGACGCGACGAGCCCACCACCACCAGACGGAGACGAAGGTCCAGTACCCTGCGTGGACGGGCTAGGTGTCGTAAACGTCTGATCGGGACCTTCCACCGTCGGGCTGCTGCCATTGGATGCAATCACCCGGTAGTGGTACATCGTCCCTGGCTGAAGGGTCGCCCCGATGCTGGCCAAGTCGAGGCTGACGGACTGATCGCCGGACCCCGCCGGAATGTGCTCTGGTTCAGGCTCAACCAACCCGGCCGGCAAGGGTTCCCCCACGCTAATCGATTCGCACAACCCAAACGGACAGTTGGGTTTCGTGTAGTTGTAGCTGCCGTTCGTGTCGATCTGGAACTCGTAGGCGGTTTCAAGACCGTTCGGGTTGATCTGCGCTTCGAGCGTCGCGTTGTGTTCAGTGATGTTCGACACGGACTCACTGCCGATGGATGGTGGGGCCGTGTTCGCTGCAAGGGTTTTAAACACACGGCTGCTTTCCACGGTGCCAGCCGAGTTTTTCGCGACTACCCAATACCCATATGTCGTTTCGGGTTCGATGTTGAGATCCTTACCCGAGCTTTGCAGGTTGATGCTCACCGATTCGCCTGTCGTTCCCGCGGGGATGCTCCCGGTTAGCAGCTGTGGGACGCGAATGCACTCCATCGGGGATCTGCATGGATCTTCCATCACCAGTTCGTATGTCGTTTCCAGCCCATCGGGCTTGATCTGCGCTTCGAGCGTCGCGTTGTTCTGCGTGACTCCCGACGCGGAGAGGCTTGCGATCGCCGGCTGTGCCGCCGCGAGCGCAGCTGCGGGCAGAACTGCGCCGGACACCGCGACGGCCACCGGGGCCAGCAGAGCAAGGAGGCCGCGCAGAAGCGATCCGCGACAACGCTGCCGGGGAGCTCCCGAGTGCTGCGTCAGAGGCATGAGACTACCGTATAGCACATAGGGTAGCGCCTGTCAAATGGCTTCGCCAATGGGTCGTAACGGGTGGCGCCCCAGCCCCCAAGTGCGCCTGCCTGGCGGGCTGCTGCGCATGGCTCTTCTCAGGCGGAGCGCTCGTCCTCACCACGATCTCCTACGACGACTTCTCCGCCATTGTATCCCAAACGGGTTCATTACTATCGTTTTGATAGATGCCCGTAGTGATACAGACTGTTGCGGTGGGACAGGAGATTCCTTCGAGGATGCTCGGCTGGGTCGCTTTCAATCCTTCGAATTCTTCGGTGACATTGGGCGTTGTCTGTATTTTCCATTCCGTTCCGTTCCAGTGCTCCGCCAGCGTAAGGTCGCTAATATTCTCGTACGTTCCGCTCGCGGTACAGTCCGTCGATGAGAAGCACGACACGCCGCTTAGGACACTATCTTTGGCTTCGGTGGGCTTGGGCACCGTCTGCACTTTCCATTCGGTGCCGTTCCAGCTCTCCGCCAGAGCCAATTCCGAGCCTTCGCTGGTGACGTACCACCCATCGGCCTCGCATGCTGTCGAGGAGGTGCAAGACACGCCGCTCAGCTTGCTCGACGTTGCGCCTGTCTCGTTGGGCGTGGTCTGGACTTTCCATTCCGTGCCGTTCCAGCTCTCCGCCAGCGTGACAGTGGCGTCCGAGCTGTTCACATACCATCCGTCCGCGCTGCAGAAGGTCGATGACGTACACGACACTCCTTTGAAGAGGCTTTCTTTGGTTCCGGTGGGGTTGGGGACCGTCTGGACTTTCCATTCGGTGCCATTCCAACGCTCAGCCAACGCGAGATAGACGCCTTCGCTGTTCTCGTATCTGCCGACAGCCGTGCATTCCGTCGAGGACTTGCAGGACACCACGTGCAGTACGCTGGATTTCGCGCCGGTCGGACTCGGCACCGTCTGGACTTTCCATTCGGTGCCGTTCCAGCTCTCCGCGAGGCTGACGAGTTTGCCTTCGCTGTTGTAGTAGCCGCCGGTCGCGGTGCACGCCGTGGAAGACGCGCACGAGACGCCTTGCAGATAGCTTTCCTCGGCTCCGGCCGGATTGGGAGTGGATTGGACACTCCATCCTGTCCCGTTCCAGCGCTCAGCAAAGGCGTGGCCCACATCTTCCGCCGTAACGTATTCTCCCACCGACGTACAAGCCGTAGATGACGAACAGGACACTCTACCCAGGAAGCTCTCGATCCCGCCGGTATCGTTTGGCGTCGTCTGCAACAACCACGACTGCGCCAACGTCGTAAACGTGTGATCGGCGCCGTCGCTCGTCCCAAAGGAGTTTTTCGCGACGATCCGATAGTGGTAGGTTACTTCCGGTTCAAGACCAGTGACGGCGCTGCTCTCTTCAACTGCGGTCCTACCCGAGCCAGCACTCGCTTCGGTCGTTTTCGTGCCGTACGACACAGTCTTTCCGTATTCGAAGTAATATTTGGCTTCTTTGCCCTCCGGATTCACCGTGCCCTTCAGCGTGCCCCCCGCATCTGTCACGCTCGTGGCCGCATCGGTGACCACAACAGGCGCCGATTCCAGCGTCGTGAATCTTTGGTTTGCTCCATAGACCGTACCGCCGGAGTTTGTCGCAACGATCCTGAAGTCGTACGTCGTTTCCGACTGAAGGCCGCTGATCGTTTTGCTCTCTTCCACGCTGCTCGTACCCGAACCGGCGCTCGCTTCCGCCGTTTTTGTGCCATACGATTCTGTAGTCCCGTATTCGAAGTAGTATGTTGTTTCCGAGCCGTTTGGATTGACCGCACCGTTCAGCGTCGCTCCAAAGGCGGTCACGCCCGTCGCCCCTTTTGTTTCCACAGACGGCTTTTTCAGGGTTTTGAATTCGAGATTGGCGCCATCGACCGTAGCATTGCTGTTCGTGGCAACGATACGAAAATCATAGGTGGTGCCAGCCACCAGGCCAGTGATGGCTTTGCTCTCTTCCACGTTGCTCGTTCCCGACCCCGCGCTCGCTTCAGCCGTTTTCGTCCCATACGACGTCGTTGGACCGTATTCGAAGTAGTATTTTGTTTCCGCACCCTCCGGATTCACAGTGCCGTTTAGAGTTGCGCCGGTTTCGCTTATACTCGTCGCGGGCTTGGTTTCCGCATGCGGCCCACTCTCGGTCACGAGCGTCTGGGGCAATCCATCGGTCGTTCCGTTACTACTGGTCGTAACGATCCTGAAGTAGTATTTTGTGCTCAGTGTCAGGCCAGTGATGGCTTTGCTCTCTTCCAGGTTACTCGTACCTGATCCGACGCTCACTTCGGTTGTTTTTGTGCCATATGATTCGGTGGTGCCATATTCGAAGTAGTATTTCGTAGTCGCGCCGTTTGGATTAACGATACCGTTGAGTGTTGCGCCTTTTCCTTCTACTTTGGTTGCGAACCCAGTAGCCCCTGCGGGCGCAATGGATTCAAAGACTTTATTAGGCGTGCCCTCACCCGTCGGGCCATCGTAGCTCGTCTCAGCGTGGCAAAAATACAGATCTTCTTCGGGAAGTTTTTCTTCTTTGATCTTAACGGCGCATTCCTTTGTATTTTCCCCGACTGTCACGTCAGACAACATGGTTGGTTTCTTGTAGAAGGCGTCGGCGCCCAGCAGCTGCGTAGCGCTCGTCGCGTGCGCGTCAACTCCGGCAACGTACGGTGAGGATGCACTCGTCCCACCGAAGTTTTCCCAGCCGCCTGTGTAGTAGCTGTCACGGACCGATACCGCCGATTCGACGGCGGCGTCCGCCGAGACATCGTTGGCCAGACGGCGTTCGCAGTACGACCTGTTCGCCGCCAGTTCTTTCTGTCCTGGCGGCTTCGGCTCATATTTGCTGCAGCCGCTGCCCGTGCCATTCTTTCTCGTTTCTGTTTCTTCCTTCCATACTTCCTCGGTGGGAGCTGTCCAAGTTTCTCCTTTCTTCGTGAGCTTGACACCACCAACGGCAATCACATACTGAGAGGCAGCCGGATAGCAGATACCAGCTCCAAATTTGTGGTCACAGCCGTTGTACTGCACGTCACCGCCCGATACAAATGTCGGTATGCCGGGATGGTCGAAATACTTGTCATCGGAAGTCTCCCCGGAGAACTCCAGCCCGCCCCAACTGTTAGTGATCTCTGTCGCTTTCCTTTTTGTTTTCGTTTCGGGTTCTTCTACTTCATACTTGGCGGCCTCTTCGTTGGCCGTGATCAGGCTGGAGAATTCTTCGGGTTCATTGTTTGCCTCGACGAGCAGGATATGACATTCCGGGCAGGCCGCCGAGACCATGTCCACATCTAGAGATATCTCTCCGGCCCATTCTGCATTTTCTTTCGGGAAGGCTTTTTTGTGTTCTTCGGCTTCCTTTTCAGTTTCGCCTGCCACGTCAATCTTCTTGAAGCAGCCGTTCGTTTCGGTGCACGCAGTTTCGGTGCCTTTTCTGAAATAGACTTTGTATGTTTTGCGGTATTCTTGTAGATCAGATTCGGCGTAGGGATCGTTGTCGTCGTCGACGATCGCTACAGTTTGGCTCGACCCGCCCGTTTCGGGGAGACCCCCGTACGCTTCACGCAGGTCTTTTGGATCGAGGCCGCCTTTTTCACCACTGCCTCCAAGATCCGGTCCGATCGCATCGGCGGAGCTGGCGGGCACGGTCGGGACGCGGATCGCCATGCACAGGCCACAGTTAGAAGAGGGTGGTTCCACCTTGGAGAGCGCGAAGCTTTCCGCGCTTGCGACCTGGGGAAGGACGCATCCCAGCAGGGCAGCGGAGAGAACCATCAAGCAAGCCAGCCAACTTGCTCGATGCCCTCCGACACGCTCGCTTTGCTGGACTCGCCGTACTGAACCGAAGTGCAAGACCCGCATCACGTGCTCCCCTTTGCTTGAGGCTGCCCGCGCGGATGCGCGGCTGATTTGGGAGCATCCAAACAGCCCCTGGTGTCGCGCGCTACACCAATGTGTCGCATTTGGCGACGCGAGATGCGACACTTGTCGCATCCCAGCACAGAGACTGTGCTGGAACTGACCATGATCCTGTCGCTGACCCGACGTGCTCCGAGACAGCTTCGCCGACAGCTTTTGGGTGCTCGGGACCGCCGTGCGCGTGCAGCTTGAGCGCTCTGGGGCCGACGCTCGAGCTTCAGCGTTCCGTCCAGACAGGCCGCTACTTCATCAGCCACGACAGCCCGAGAGCGCGTAGCGGTGATCCTCCGCTGGGCGTGCAGGTGCCGTTCAGTTCACGCTCACCGCAACCGTCGCCGTCGCGTGGTCGCTGGTGCAGTTGACATAGAGGGTCGCCGAGACACGGTATCGACCGGTCGCCTTGTAGCGATGGGATAGACGCCAGGTTTGTCGTATCGGAGCGCCCCTTCCCGCAACACAGAATTGGGGCACGATGTTCCCGGCGCTTGTCCCGTCGCCGTAGCGGAGCTGATAGCCGAGGGCTCCAAGAGCACGACGCACGCTCGCCGTCACCTCGAACTGAACCGTGGAGCCGATCTTCGCCCGCGTCGGCGTGGCCGTCAGCGTCGTAATCAGACCGCCGGAGCGCTTGGTGGCCGTCGCGGAAACCGAACCCTTCCCCTTCCCGTCAGGTATCGGGGATTGCCCTGCCCGGGCAGTGCTGCCGGAGGTGCCACACCCAGCAGCCAGGACTCCAACAGCAAAGACCGCCAACGCAGAGCGCAACAAACGGCTCCGCTCACCGGTTCCCACGGCAGGCGCCCTTCGACGTAGAGCATGTACGGGAGCGTCGAGGCGGCTGGTAACGAACGGTCACGGTCTCGCTCACGGTGGTTGGTGAGCCGCTGCGTGGATGGAAGACGACTGTGACCGGCACGTGCAGTGTCCGAGAGCTCTTCAGAGCGCTGAGGGCGCTCTTGGTCGGCTTGATCGTGATCGTCATGGTGCCCGCCCCGGGCGCAGTGGCCGAGCCCGCCCCATAAGTGATCTTGCGAGCACGCCCGGTCTTGTGCTCGGTCTTCTGGCCCGCGCTGACTACCGCTGCCTTGTCGATCTCCGCAGTCGCCAGGGCATCGAACGACCCGGCAGCGGGAGCCTTGAGCGTGAGCACGATCTGACCGTCGCCCTCAACCTTGACACGCGAGATGTTGAATGCGTCGGAGACCAGGGCGGGCGACAGCATCGACGGCGAAGATCCTGTTGTGGTAATTCCTCCGGCCTGACTGTTTCCAGGTTCACCGCCCCCGGTCTGGCCGCCCCCGGTCTGCGGGGAGAACGTGCTCATCACCCCATACCCAGCGTCATCGACGGCGACGCACAGGCCGGTGGCCGCAGGCGTACACGAGACGCTGGTGAAAGCATGCCTTGGGTCTGCAGGGACGACGCTCCAAGCTCCAACGCCGCCCGCTGGGTCGGTCGACGAGAGCATGTTCCCGGCGGCATCGACGGCCACGCACAGCGATTCCGAGGCGCACGAGACACCTGTCAGGCGGCTGTCGCCGTCCACGTTGGTCACGCTCCACGCGTTCGCGCCGCCCGTGGGGTCGGTCGAGGTGACCACGTCGCCGGCACCATCGACCGCGACGCACAGCGAGTCCGACGGGCAGGAGATGCCCCACAGAGGGTGGATGTCTACGGGTGCGCGCGTCCAGACACCTTTTTCGCTCCCTGGTTCGGTCGAGGTGAGCACGTTCCCCGCGAGATCGACAGCCGCGCACAGCGACACCGACGCACACGACACCCCGAAAATCGGGTCTTCGTCGTGCGGGGGAGGCTTGTTTGCACTGCCCACCATCTGCTGTTGACTCACTCGGGTCCAGGCCGCTTCACCGCCGAGCGGATCGGTCGACGTCTGCAGCGTGTCGTATTCGTCATTAGTGTCGAGGCTTGCGACGCACAGCGATTCCGACGCACACGACACGCTGGCGAAGGCGCCAAAGATTTCCTCGCCTTCGCGATAGAGTTCGACAGGGGTGTAGTACGACAGCTCGCGGGTCCAAGTGTTTGCGGAGCCCGAGCTAGTCGAGGCCTCGACATAGCTTTCTCCGCCGGCTACGCACAGCGTGATCGACGGACAGGAGAGTCCAAACAGTTCTTTTTCTTCCTCACCCAGCGACCGGGTGCTCCACGCCTGTTCTCCACCCGTGGGGTGGGTTGAGCTGACCACGTCGTTCCTGTCGTCCAGCGCGACACACAGCCCCGTCGAAGGGCAGGAGACACCCAACAGCCACACCGGATTGGCGCTGTCCACGTGCGCAGTCGACCAGCTTTCGGCGTCGCCTGTCGGGTCGGTCGAGCTGATTACGTTGCCGTTGCCGTTGACCGCGACACACAAGCCGGTCGTGCACGAGACTGCCCACAGGAAGTCAGCAGGGTCGATATGCGCCTGGCTCCATGCGCTCTTGCCCTTGGTCGGTTCTGTCGAGGTGAGAACGTTGCCTTCTCCGTCAGATATCACGCACAGAGATTCTGAGGAACATGAGACACTACCGAGCACGTGTCCATGAGTCTCGACTTCAGAGGAGCTCCACGCCGCGATCCCGGCTACGGGGTCGATCGAAGTGAGGACGTTCCCCTCCCCATCAACCGCGACACACAACCCCGCAGACGGGCACGAGATGCCGAGAATGTAGTTGTCGCCGTCAACGTCACTGACCGTCCAGGCGCTGCTTTCCCCAGTCGGGTCGGTCGAGCTGATCACGTCGCCATTCGCATCGACCGCAACGCACAATGATGCCGATGCGCACGATACGTCCCGTATCAGGTGATCGTCCACATGAGTGACGGTCCAGGCGTGTTCGCCGCCGGTCGGGTCGGTCGAGGTGATGACATTACCGCCGTTGTCAACGGCCACGCACAGCGGTCCCGACACGCAAGAGATGCCCAGAAGTTCATGGCCGCTGTCCACATGAGCCACACTCCAGCGGCCCGTGCCACCCGCCGGGTCGGTCGAGGTGACGACATCCCCGGCGCCATCAACGGCCACGCACAGCGGTCCGGACACGCACGACACGCCGTAGATACGGTTGCCGCCGTCCACGTTGGCCAGGACCCATGTGCCCGCGCCGGCCGTCGGTTCGGTCGAGGTGACCACGTTGCCGAAGGCATCGACGGCCACGCACAGACCAGCGGACGGACACGACACGTCGTCAAGCTCTGGTTCCGGTCCGTGATTGTCGATCAGGGTCGGCGACGACCAGCTCAGCGGCGAGGCGGCCGGCGCCGGTTCGGCGGCAGCGAGAAGGCCGCCCATAAGCGCAAGCGCCAAGAGCCAAGTGAGCCACAACGCTCTCGGCTTCCGGAGTGCTCGACACTTACGCACCCCTGATGGCTCGACTGTCGCGTGCAGTCCCACCTTAAGAACTGTATCGCTTGTATCGCCGTCTTGCGTCGGCTCACCTTGCCTGCTGATGGGCAACATGACGACCCCTGAGGAATGTCCAATTCCTCGGGGGTCGTCCAATCCAGCGTGACGCAGCTCTACGGAGTGATCTTCCCGATCTTGTTCTTGCCTTCATCTGCGAACCACATGTTGTCATCGGGACCGGTGGTGATGCCCTCCAAGTGGCTGCCTTCTTTCGGCGTGTATTCGGTAATCGTGCCGCTAGTAGTGATCCTGCCGATCTTCCCAGAGAGCCAGTCCGTAAACCAGAGGTTCCCATCCGGCCCCGACGCGATGCCGGTAGGACCGCTGCTTTTGGGAAGCGCGTATTCAGTGGTCGTGCCACTAGTGGCGATCTTGCCGATGCTGCTGTTGCCGTAGTTGGTGAACCAGAGGTTGCCGTCGGGTCCCGCGATGATGCCCTGGGGTGAGCCGCCTACGGTGTATTCCGTGATCGCGCCGCCAGTGGTTATCTTGCTAATCTTGCCGCCACTAGCTTGCTCGGTGTACCAGAGATTGCCGTCCGGACCCGTTGTGATCGTCGTTGGGTCGCCCCCTTCCCCGGAGCCGTATTTAGTGACCGTGCCTTCCGTAGTGATCTTATCGATATAGCCGCTGTTACTACAGGTGAACCACAGATCTTTGTCGGGACCAGCCGTGATCCCGCTTGGTTTACAATCTATATTGGGTGTGCCCGGCGCTTCGTATTCCGTGATAGTGCCGCTGGGCGTGATCTTGCCGATCTTGTCCCGGAACCACTCCGTGAACCAGAGGTTGCCGTCGGGACCAGCCGTGATGTCCCGGGGCTCGCTTTCTGCGGGCAGCGCGTATTCCGTGACAGTGCCGCTCGTGGTGATCTTCCCAATCTTGCTGCTCTCATAGTTGGCGAACCACAGATTACCTTCAGGACCCTGCGTGACGCCCCATGGACTACTTCTTTCAGGCAGCGTGTATTCGATGATTCGTCCAATTGGTTGTACTACACCCGTCGCTTTCGAGTGCGCAGAGGTCGACCCTCCGCTGTTTTTCGCCGTGACCTTCACGACCAGTGTATGTTCCACATCCGCTTCGACGGGCGTATATTTTGAGCTAGTTGCACCGGAAATGGCTGCACATTCGCCGACTGTCGCGTTGCAGCGTTCCCACTGATATTCGTAGCCGGTCGGTTCGTTTATCCATGTGCCCGTGGTCGTGGACTCAGGTACTGCCTGGTCAGGTGTTGCCGGCGAGGCGACGGGCAACACCGTGTTTTCAGGTGGCCCCACCGTAGTCGTAAACACTTCATCCAACCCATCGGTCGTCCCATTGCTATTGGTCGCAACGAACCGGAAGTAATACTTAGTGCTTCCTTTCAGGCCGGTGATGGCTTTGCTCTCTTCCAAGTTGCTCGTACCCGAGCCTACACTGACTTCGGCGGTTTTCGACCCTAGTGATTTCGCGGTGCCGTATTCCACGTAGTATTTGGTTGCGAGACCATTCGGATTGACTATGCCGCTCACCGTGGCTTCGGTGCCCGCCACTTTTGTCTCAAACCCCGTAGCCGCCGCGGCCGCAACGGATTCGAACGCTTTATCGGGCGTACCCTCACCCGTCGGGCCGTTATAGCCTTCTTTAGTAGCGTGACACCGATAGTACGTCGAAGAACCGAGTTCGCCGCATTCGCCGTCGCTGCCTTCGCTGATATGAAACAGCATGCTTGGTTTCTTATAGAAGGCATCGGCAGCCAGGGTTCTCGTAGCGCTCGAAGCCTGCGCCTCGATCCCTGAGATGATCGGAGTGGCCGCACTCGTACCCCAGACGTTTTCCCATCCTGGGTATTCATACGAATCGTAGACGGACACGGGCGATTCTTTCGAAGCGTCCGCCGCGACATCGTTGTCGGTCCGGTGTATACAGCCTGTGTCGGCTTCCCACGGCGGCCCTGTCTGCCAGGATGGTTTTTCCTCATATGCGCTGCAACCACTTCCGGTGCCGCTCCAGACAGTCTCGGTCCAGTCACGCGAGTTTTCCGCTTTTTTGAGAGTCGTGCCACCGGCGGCAATGACATCCGGCGACGCCGCCGGGTACTCTACTTTATAGCCAGAATCGCCAGCGGCTGCTACGACCGGAATTCCGGGGTGGTGGAAGTATACGTCCCTCGCGGTCTGCGCGGATTCCTCGGCGCGACCCCAGCTGTTGCTGATTACCGCCGGTTTCAAGCTGGCGGCCTCTTCCTCGGCGACATCTAGTTCGTTGCCTTCTTTATTTGCCTCAACCAGATCGATGTGGCATTCCGGGCAGACCGCTGAAGCCATATCCAAATCCAAGGATATCTCCAAGCTCCAACCATATTCATTAGAAGGATAGTTTTTATTTTCGCCTTTTTGATTAAGCTTTTTGAAGCATCCGTTCGCTTCAGTGCACGCCGTTTCAGTACCTTTGTAATCAACTTTGTACTTTTCGCGGTATTTTTGTAGGTCCGATTCAGCATTGGGATCGTTGTACGCATCGACGATCGCGATGGTCTCCCCGGACCCGCCCGTCGCGGGCAGCTTGTAGGCAGATTTCAGGTTTTCCGGGTCGAGCCCTTTCAGTTCGCCGCCGCCTTCGAGGGCCGGACTAACCTCCGGCCGTATCCCAGACAGCGTCAATGCAAGTGGCTCAGCGTCGATCAAACACTCATAAACGCCCGGCTTGGCGGGACACACGGAGTAGGTTTCCGCTTCAGCGGAGGGCGACGGTTCTTCCGCGCTCGCGGCCTGCGGTAGGACGCATCCCAGCAGAGCAGCAGAGAGAACCGCCAGACAGGCCAACCAGTTCGTTCGACGTCTCTGGATCAGCTCACTTCGATCAGCTTGCCGGACTGGACTGGAATGCATGACCCGCATCACGTGTTCCCCTTTGCTTGAGCTGCCGGCGCGGACGCGCGGCTGATGTGGCCGCATCCAAACAGTCCCCGGGGTCGCGCGCTACACCAATGTGTTGCATTTGGCGGCGCGAGATGCGCCAGTTGTCGCATCGCAGCGCAGAGACGGACGCGAGGAGCTGTCAGTCCAGGCGCTTGGAAGGCGAAGGCTCAGCGCTGTGGTGTGCGCGCAGATCCTCAATGCGCAGCGCGACCTCGATCTCGGCCTGGTGCTCGTGCAGCCGGTAGCCCAGCCGCCGCTCGATCTCCTCGCGCCAGCGATGGACAGAGCTGCGGTGGACCTTCAGTGGATGCGCGGCCGAAGACACGTTGTATTCCGTATCGAAGAGAGCGCGCAGCGTCCGGCGGGCCGCCTGGCCGCCGATGCGCATGTCATCGAGGGGCAAGAGATATCTCTCGATCAGCGAATCCGCCAGCGCCTCGTCCTGTAGGGCCGCCGCCTCGAGTGCCACGTCCAGGTACCGCGTGAGCCGCTGCGGGCTGTGTTGCGCGACCAACAGCGCGGCCTGCGCCTCGCGGTGTGTCAGGCGCCATCCCTGCACCGCTCTCGCCGCCTCGCCGATCGCCAGCGACACGCCGGCGAAGCCCGGCGCGGACAGGACGCGTTCGATGTCGCTCATCTTCGGCTTGCGCTGAGCGCCGAGCCATGCCCACACCTCCCCATCACGCGCGACGAGCAACAGTTCGCGGCCGAGCGCGGCCGCCAAGCCTCGAACCGCCTTCTCCACGTTCGCGCCCGTGGCGATTACGCAGACATGCCAGGCATCGAGCTCATAGCCGAACTCTCCGACATCGACCGGCACGCCGTCGAGCAGTCTCTGCACACGCTCGGCGCGACGCCCTTCAGGCGAGCGTTCTGTTCGCTCGGGCTCCCGATTGTACTCATCGGTGATCGAGGCGATCAGACGTTCGATCAGCGCGGAGACCGCCGCCTCGATCTCCGGCTGGCGCGTTCGCAACCGCTCGACCAAGCCGGCGCGATCGTCCTCCAGCAATGTGGCGTGACTGTTCACGTCACGGCCCGTTGCCACCGCCCGCAAAGACCACTGCCGTTGCTGGCTAAACGTCCCAGCATTCCCCGCAAGTCCGTGCTTCCAGAAAGTTCATGCGACCTCATGCGACCGCCCCCTTCGAAAGTTGCCGAGTATTGAATCAGAAGTGAAGTCCAGATGTGACGAGATCGTGTACCTCTGGACGATTGTTCTACTCCTCAGTATCAGCGGCAAGCTCTCACGCCATTGAGTCGCGCCCGGGTACGAGCAGCTGGAGCGACGGGGACGCTTGCCGGTTCTATCCGCCCGCCAATGGCGCTATCCTGAGCAGCGGCAGTGAACATCTCGCGTCCCGTGGACGCCGCGCCCTGGCACAGCGTCAGGGTCGCCATCTCTCTCCGGACTGCCATCCCGGTAATCGACGCTTCGGCGTCTGAGCAGAGAGAGACCATCATGATCTTCGCAGCCAGTTGGGCAATCAGCGCCCGCCTCCACAACGTGTTCCGGCGCTTCGCGCCCAGCAACATCCTCATCCGGCGCGTGCATACCCGCACCGGCATCAAGTGGGGACCGCTCCTCGGCCTGACCGCCGCCGTCCTCTACGGCCTGCTGATGCTGGCCACGGCCACAGTCTTCCGCAAAGGCGGGCCGGGCTGGGTCGATCTGATCGTGCTGCTCGCGTTCTGGAACACGGTCAAGTTCACCTGCCTGATCCCCGTCTCGCTCGTCCGACTGCTCCGCGTCCGTCACCAGGAAAGGGTCCCCATGACCGAGCATTCCCGCCTGCCCTCCGACCCTCGGATCGCCGAGCGCGCCATGGTTTTGCAGCTCTTACGCGACGACCACGACGAGCGATGGTCGCGCACCGAGCTCCAGGCCGAAGTCAGCGATGTGGAGCCATCGGCGCTGAGCAGTGCCGTCAAGCGCCTTGAGCAGCACGGCGTCGTGGTGACGCTGGACGGGCGAGTCCTGGCGTCGCCGTGCGCTCAGCACCTTGACCAGCTGGGCCTGATCGCCATATGACACCATCCGAGACGCAGCGGTAAGCGGCGTCAGCCAGGCCCCGCGTGCGGGGCCTGGCCACCGAAGATACGACCTTCGATGCCACGCACGACAACGTAGCCTTTCCCAAGCTGCGAGTGATCGGGTCATGGCTCGCCGGGTTTTCTTCGGCCGACCGAAGGAGAGTCCCTACAGCGCGACCGGCAGCGCACCACCACAGCCGATGCAACGCCGGCCGGCACGATCCACGAACGCGCGGGTACGCCGGTCAGCGCGGTAAAATAGACAGGTCAGCTAGATACCCCCCACGCGCATCCTCGGCTCGTCGAGGAACAGCACGGCCGGGCGGTGGAAGATTGCCCGCGCCATCATCAGCCGCTGCGCCATCCCGCCCGAGAGCGCGTAGACCGAGGCCTTCGCCCATTTCGTCAGGTGCAGTTGCTCGAGCAGCTCGTCGGCCTTGCGCCGCGACTCCGATGCGGAGATCCCGAACAGGCGACCATGGAAGTAGAGGTTCTCCCACACGGTCAGCTGCCGGTCGAGCGTGTTCTGCTGAGAGACGATCCCGATCAGCTGCTTCGCGAGCGCGGGGTGGGCGACGACGTCGACCGCGCCGACATACGCGGCGCCCGAGGTGGGAATCACGCGCGTGGTGAGCATCCCCGCCGTGGTCGTCTTGCCGGCGCCGTTCGGGCCGAGCAGTCCGAAGATCTCGCCCGCGTGGACGCTCAGGTCGAGCGCGTCGACCGCGGCGACGTCCATCCCCGGATAGACCTTCGTCAGCCCCACCGTGCGAATTACCTCGCGGCGATCCCCGCCGTCCTCCGTGTCGAGCGCCGGATCGATCCTCGGCACGTCGACTGGCTGGGCGCTGGACACGCTTCCCAATGTATAACGCCCGCGCTACCCTCCCCCGAAGAGATGACCGACACGACCGGGAAGATCGCGAAGAACCTCGAGCGCTTCGCCCAGGCGGTGGCCGCGCACGATCGCGAGAACCCGACGCACACGGCCAACGGCATCGGCCTCGCGCACTTCGACCTCGAGCGCTTGGGGCTCGAGGAGGGCGAGGAGATCCTGCCCGGAATCACGATTCACGCCGACAGCGGCGTGACGGGAAACTTCCGCGTGCTCTGCGACGGCGAGCACGACGAGGGCAAGACCGAGTCCGAGGAAGAGGTCGTCGAGGCGGTCGCCACCGAGGCGGTTCCGGTCGGAGCGCCCGGCGTCTCGCCCGGGGAAATCCCCTTCGGCTCCTAGCTCGCGACGACGGGGACGGGAACTCCCGCCCGCGCGGCGATCAGCCCGACCAACCGCTCGATCGTCGGACACTCGATCCCGTGGCGGGCCGCGGCGCGGAGCACCGACCCAGGGATCGCATCGAGCTCGGGTTCGCGTCCGGCGGCGATATCGCGCTGCATCGAGCTGCCGAGCGTGGCGTGCGCCTGCTCCAGCTCGCCGAGCGCAATCGCCGGATCGACGTCGGTGGCGCCCTCGGCCTGCCCTACGGCACAGCCCTCCTCGATCGTCCCGACGAGCGCCGCGCGCAACTCCGGGGTGGAGCGGATCTCGCCGAGCTGCGTCTCGAACGCGCTCGTCGTGCACGCGAGCGCGTTCAGGCGCACGAGCTTCGACCACATCACCTGCGCCTCCGAGGCTCCCACACGCGCGGACACCCCGGCGTCTTTGAGCAGCTGCGCCAGGCTTTTCATGCTCGCGCGCTTGTCCGGATCGTGGCTGGCCATCTCGACGAGCAGGAACGGGCTCGTGTGCACCACGACCCCGGGCTCGGGCCGGTCGGCCTCGACGCGGATCGTGCCGGCGAGCACCGCATCGGCGCCGAAGCGCTCGCGCAGGACGGCGAGATGATCGAGGCCGTTGAGCAGCGGCAGCACCAGTCCGGGCTGGGTTGTTACTCGCTCCAGCGCCGGCACCAAACCCGACGCCTTCGTAGCGAGGATCAGCACGTCGACCGGCTCATCCAGATGCGAGACCGCGCGCGGGTGACTGACAAACTCGCCGAAGCTGACGCTGTCGATGCGCAGCCCGCGCTCAGAGATCACCGTTGCGGTCTGCTCCCTGGCAACGACGAGGACCGGCGTGCCGGCCCGCTCGAGCAGCCCCGCGATCAGTCCGCCCACGCCGCCGGGGCCGAGTACAGCGATCTTCACCGCTCGCAGTCTATGTGCCCGCGATCGATCCCCGAAAACACACGGCGAGGGGATCAACCATTTAGCCTTAGGTCCAAGATGTCCTCGCAAAGCCCCCCGAAGAGCACCGATCTACCCGAGGTTCTCGCCCGCGGGCCGTGGCCACTGGAGCAGGTGCGGGCGCACTGGCGCGAGGAGTATTTCGAGCCCTCCGCTGAGCACGCGCGCGCCGCCGACGCGGCGATCGCCGCGCTGCAGCAACGGGGCTCGCCCAGCCACGATGGGGTCGCCGCGCGCCTGGTCGAGTACAGCGAGGACGGGAAAGGCGTCGCGCTGGAGCTGCAGCCGCTGCGCTGGGGGCTGCGCCTGGTGCCCGGCGACGCGTCGGAGAGCGTCGCGGCGAACTGCATAACGCGATCGGCCGACGGGCGCTGGCTGGCCGGCCGGCGCGCGCCATGGGTCGCCTCGTGGGCCGGGCGCTGGGCCTTGGGCGCCGGCGGTGCGGTCGATCTCGGCGAGAACCCGGCCGACACGCTGGTGCGAGAGCTGCAGGAGGAGTGGTCGGTCGCGCCCGCGCGCGTGCAGGGCGAGGCGCTACTGCGTCTGCCTCACAAGATGGTGATGTTCATCGGCCAGGCGTGGCTCGCCGAGGGCGCCGAGGAGGAGGTGGTGCCCGACCACGAGCACGACGCGTTCGCCTGGTGGCCGCGCGAGATCGACGAGTGGCCACCGGAGGCTGGGGAGATACTGCCGCGGATGGCGCGCTGGCTCACGCAGTGAGAACAGAGGCGCCTGCAGTGGCGAACGCACCCACCCGAGCGGACGCTCCCTCGGCCTCGGCAACGAACGCGTCACCCGCGCGCTCCGTCGGACCCCTGCACTTCAAGCGCCTGAAGTGGATCTCCTTCACACACTCCTGCATCTACATGGCGTTGCTGGTGTGCGCCTTCGTGATCGGCAAGCCGCAACCGTTCACGTTCGTGCTCGGCCTGAGCCACGGCCTGCTGTGGATCTTCATGTCGCTCGCCTGCATCGCCGCCGCGCGCCTGCGGATCGTCTCGCTGAGGCTGGCAGTCGCGGTCGCGGTGCTCGGTGGCATCGGACCGTTCTTCGGCAGCTACGAGTTCATCCGCGAGGAACGCCGGCACGCGGATTCAGAGCCGGTGCATCCCACTGCGAGAGACGCAACCACGGCCAGCGATAAACTGTGAAAAAGCTCATGGAGCCTGTGGGGATGTCCGCCGGGCAGCCGCGCTAGAGTGGGAGCAGATGGCGACGAGCACCACGGCCGAGCAGACAATCGATGTCGTAACACCCGCAGCAGGCGAGTCGGTCACCGAGGGAACGATCCTCGAATGGCACGCGAAGGTCGGCGATCCGATCAAAGTCGACGACACGATCGTCGAGATCTCCACCGACAAGGTCGACGTCGAGCTGCCCTCCCCGGCAACCGGCACCGTCAGCGAGATCCTCGTGCAGGAGGGCGACACTGTCACCGTCGGCCAGGTGATCGCGCGAATCGTGGTCAGCGCGGATGGTGGCAATGGCGCGAGCGGCAAGGGAGCTCCGCAGCCTGCGGCCAACGGCGCCGACGGCACCACCACAGCGGCGCCCTCCGCCGCCGAGGACTCCAGTCCCAGCAACTCGACCCCGCAGGCAAGCGACGGCCCAGCAAGCGCTGACGCCGGCAAGACCGTCGACGTGCTCACCCCCGCCGCCGGCGAGTCAGTGACCGAGGGAACGATCCTCGAATGGCACGCGAAGGTCGGCGAGTTCATCAAGGCGGACGACACGATCGTCGAGATATCGACCGACAAGGTCGACGTCGAGCTGCCGGCGCCTGCCAGCGGGACCGTCAGCGAGCTGCTCGTGCAGGAGGGCGACACTGTCACCGTCGGCCAGGTGATCGCGCGAATCGTGGTCGGCGCGGCCGAAGCCTCCTCGGAGTCGGACGGCAGCACGGGATCGGCGGCCTCCGCAACCGACGGCTCTCCCGCCAACGGCTCTGGCGGTGTGCCCGACGGTGTGAAGGCCACCCCGGTCGCGGCCCGTGCGGCGGCGGTCGAGGGTGTGGATTTGGCGAACGTCTCGGGTAGCGGTCCGGGCGGGCAGATCAGGAAGGCCGACGTGCTCTCCGCCGGGGCAACCAACGGCGCCGGCCAGGCAACGGTCACCACCAACGGCAAGCCCACAGCAGCGAGCTCCGAGCGCCTGAAGGGCGGCGCGGCGGCGCTTGCGCGCTACATGGAGCAGTCGCTGGAGATCCCTACGGCGACGAGCTTCCGCACACTGCCCGTGACCGTGCTCGACGCGCGCCGGCGCGAGCTGAAGGCGGGCACGCGGAAGGTCTCCTTCACGCACCTGATCGCCTACGCGATTGCGCGCGCGGGAACCGACGACATGCCCGTGATGGCAAACCACTTCGAGCAGATCGAGGGCAAGCCGCACCGGATCGAGGACGGCCAGGTGAACCTAGGCCTCGCGGTCGACGTCGAGAAGAAGGACGGCTCGAGGACGCTGATGGTGCCGGTGATCCTCAATGCGGGCCGGCTCGAGTTCGACCGCTTCCTCGACGCGTACGACGCGCTGGTCGAGAAGGCGCG
>Ga0182030_10011183_pt1 | contig 18124 bp, 15 predicted proteins | sample 812S3MmetaG_FD_121299 | JGI IMG/M metagenome (GOLD analysis project Ga0182030, IMG submission 121299) | Permafrost microbial communities from Stordalen Mire, Sweden - 812S3M metaG (Illumina Assembly) | ecosystem: Environmental > Terrestrial > Soil > Wetlands > Permafrost | place: Sweden...
GAAGCTGACGAGTAAGTTCCAGACCGCCCATATTCGGCATATTCACGTCAACCAGGAAAAGATGGACATCCTGCCCCTTGAGTTTGGACAGAGCATTTACGCCATCCACCGCCTCGATCACCTCATAGCTCGCACCCCGCAAGACAAGCCCGACCATCTGACGGAGACTGGGCGAATCGTCTACTGTCATGATGTTCTTCACAAGCCCTCCCGGGCACTGAGCAACTCGCGCCGCAGGGCGCATCGATCCACGGCGGCGATGAAGAACTCCGAAGGGTTATCGAAGGAGACACCGGGGACCGTCTTGCGCAGCGAATACAGAAGTTGAAGGATGCAAGTGTCGATATCTTCCAAATCTCTCGTGCCGACCGAGACAGGAGTTCCGTCTTCAACAGTCTCTCCGAGTTTGGCGGCAAGATCGTGTGCGTGCTGGACCGTCACCGAGCCTTCAAGATTGAGGAAATGTCTGCCTTCCTCGCTAACGATAGAAAATGGCACCGCTCTCCTCCTGTTCATTCCGACTTAGCCGGCGACTAAAACCATGCGAATGTTCTCAACCATCATTTCGGGCGAACTGGGCTTAACAATGTAGAGATTTGCGCCCGCCTCAAACCCCTTCATCTTGTCCCTTGCTTCGCTCTCCGTGGACACGATGATGATGGGAAGCGCGCTGTACTTCTTATCGGCACGAATCCGCCTGATGAATTCGTAGCCGTCCATATTGCTCATGTTTATGTCGCTGAGAACCAGGTCGCAGGAATTCGTGTACAACTTCTCCAACCCGTCACTTCCGTCCACGGCCGTAATCACCTGAAAGTCGGCCTCTTCCAATATGTAGGAGTGGTAGCTCCTGACAAATTCCGAGTCATCCACGATCAGAATCGTTTTCTTCGTACTCACAGAGCTACTCCTTTACATACACCAGATGGTTTTCAAATCGCTTAAGCTTGAACGCAGTCGTCACTCGTCCTATCGATTCAGAGTGTCCCAGGAAGATGTAACCGCCTGGATTGAGGGCATTGTAGAAGTGATCTACAACCGACTTTCGCGATAGATCATCGAAATAGATCAGGACGTTTCGGCAGAAGATGAAATCAAAGCCGCGCATTGCCCGCAGCGCCATCCGGTCATTCAGGTTAAGATGACGTGACTCGACCAGCGCCGCAGTCCTACGCCGCACGACATACCCCTCGCCTTCCGCAACCAGGTACTTGTCCCTATATTCCTGCGGAACATCGTTGATCGACCTTTGCTCGTAGCGTGCTGCCGCCACTTTTCGTAACATGTTCTCGTCGATATCGGTCGCCACGATCTTGCAGTCCCAGGACTGCGACTGAGGAAAAACCTCCTGCACGATCATCGCCAGCGTGTACGCCTCTTCACCCGAGGAGCAACCGGCGCACCAGATCCGGAGTGACTTCTCGCCGCGGTCCTGCTTGGCTGACAGCACTTCCGGCAGGCAGTAATTGGCGAACCCCTGTAGCTGGTCGTACTCCCGAAACATGTAGGTCTCGTTGGTTGTTACCAGATTCGCCAACGCCTGCATCTCCAGGCCATTGGTATCGGCATAGCTCACCATGAAGATATAGTCGTTAGGGTCGTCCATTCCCAGGGCGGCCATGCGCTTTGCAACCCGCGTCTTCAGGAAGTAATTCTTCTTGTCGTCGAAATACAGCCCCAGCTTGCGATAGATCTGCTGGCCCAGCTTTTCAAGGTGTTCGGGCGAGATGGTTTGGTAGGGCGCTTTGGTTAGCACCTGAGAGCCTCCAAGACTTCCGCATCGGTCTCCGTCGGTACTCGCGCCGCGAGCACGCGCTCTAGCCCCGACCGTTCGCTCATTCGAATGGCTTCCGCCGCCGCAAGGCGCACGAGGCGCTCGGTGCTGGACAAACATGAAACGAGAAGTTGGAAGACGTCGTTACGAGTGCTCCAAATGCCTAGGGTCCGTACTGCCTGATAGCGGCACTTCGGTGGATCTCCACTCTCAATGATGCGTCGCAGTTCCGATAGCAAGCTTTCGCTGGCGTTAAGCGATGGGCAGCGCGGATGAATGGCGACGAGTGTGCTGAGAATTGCTGGACGTAGGTGAGACCCGCAGACACCCAATAGGGCCTCGACTTCAGCAAATTCCCTGGCTGATCCCAGTGCGGCAATTGCCTTTAGGTACGATACAAACTGGAAGTCCGGCAGAGTCGCGAATGTATGCATGCACCCTCGAATCGAGATTAAGGAGGACTCATTTCCAATTCCAGCCAGAGCCTCGAGACAGGCCGAGATCAGCATCGGATGCGCGCCGGGGCGAAGGAGATCCTCGATCCGGCTTCGGAACACCTCTGCTCGTATCCTGCCCAGATTCTCCACAGCTGTAATCACGACGTTCTGATCCTGGTCGGACAGGGCTGCAGAATAGATTTCTTCGGTGCCACTGGCGCGAATATCGCTTAAAATGTCGAGGACAAGCTTTCTGACATTCTTGTCGCCATCTCGCATGGCTATGTTCAAGAAGGGGATCGACCGCGCTCCCTTGTTGCGCAACACATCCACAGCCTGATTGCGGATCTGAGGATCTTCATTACCCAACAACCGGATGGAGCCCACGATTGCCGCGTCCGAGTCGATCCGGATCAAGGCCTGGAAAATGACGTCGCGAACTGCCCTCGAATTCTCCTTGCCCAACCGTTCCAAAAGGACCGGCACACCGTCAGGCTCATTCAGATATCCGATATCTTCCGCCGCGTAGATGCGCTCTGCTTCGTCTGAACCATCCAAGTGCTCCGCATACTCTTTGAGACCGTTCATTGTATTGTCCTCCGAACTGTCTTCAGGATCTCTCCCGCAACCTGGTGACTGGGAGCAACCACGCATGCTCCGCCTCTTTCAATAGCTTCACGGGGCATTCCGTACACGACCGCGGTCTGCTCGCTTTCGGCAATTGTGTGTCCGCCCGCGTTCCTGATCGCGACCATCTGGTCTGCGCCGTCGTCTCCAATGCCAGTCATCAGAACGCCGACGGTGTCAGCCCCGTAGACCTTTAGAACGGACTCCATCATGACACTCACCGAGGGCACGAACAGCGTCGCCGGCATCGTTGGAGTGCGAATCACGATCTCTCCTGTCATCTTGCGGTGCAAACAAAGATGCATCCCTCCAGGCGCCACGTAGCAGATGCTTGGCTCCACGGACATTCCCGAGCGCGCTTCGACAACCTTCAGCGCGCAACGGTCGTTAAGGCGTTTGGCGAAGGACGCGATAAAGGAGGGTGGCATGTGCTGCACCAGGAAAACGCTGGCGGGCAAATCCGCGGGAATTAGCGGCAGCACCTCTTGCAGTGTCGCTGGGCCCCCCGTCGAAATTCCGATGGCTATTGCTCTCTTCCGGGCAACGTTCCCGAACGTCGCGCATGCCGGAGCCTGGTTTGGCTGCCGGCGTTCGCGGGTGCGCTGCGTGCGGTCAACGATGCCTCGGCACGCAGCTGCTTTGAGCTTCGATAACAACTCGTCCGCCACGGCTCCCAGGTTAGATGAGACCGTACCATCCGGCTTGGCGATGAAATCGAAAGCCCCCAACTCAAGACATTCGAAGGTCGTCGTGGTGCCCCGCTGGGTAAGCGAAGAAACCATGACTACCGGACATATCCTTTCTTGCAGGATCATCTGCAGCGCCGTAATGCCGTCGAGCTTCGGCATGTTGATGTCCATTGAAATGACATCGGGCCGCAGCTCGCGAGCCTTCGATACCGCGTCTTCGCCGTCCCGTGCGAGTCCCACCAAATCAAAGTCGGCCGAAGCCGCGATGATTCGTTTGAGTGTCTGCCGCATTAGGGCGGAGTCGTCCGCCACAAGTACACGTATCTTCTTCATTGGTTTCACGTGGTACTGGGGCCGGACGAGCCGGCCCCGCTTCAAGCTGCGTGGCTAACTTCAGAAAGATGAACCTGCTCCTGGCGGGAGAGAATTCTTTCCACGTCTAGCAGAACGATCATGCGCTTGCCTGCATCCACCTTGCCGATACCGGAGATGAATTGCTGATCTATCCCGGAGCCGATTGCTTCCGGCGGCGGGGCGATGTCCTTTCTTGCGAGATTCAACACCTCACGCACGGAGTCCACCACCAGGCCGGTCTTTACGCCGCCCAAGTCCACGATGATGATGCGCGTGCGGTCGTCGGACGGTTTGGCCTCCAGTTCAAATCGCTTTCGTGTGTCGAGAACCGGGATCACCTCCCCGCGCAGATTCGTGATGCCCTCAATGAACTGTGCTGCGTTCGGCACCTTGGTGATCCTGCCGAGGCGGTCGATCTCCTGGATTTGCGAAATCGGGACACCGAACTCCTCCGCGCCAAGCATGAACGTAACGAGTTGAACCTCGCTCAGTTCCTGCGCCTCGGAGCCGGCTTTTTGAATCTCCACAATCCTCTTTTGTTCAGCGCCACGGTGAGAGGTGTTTTGAACATCCCGTAGCTTCTGGTCTTTCATCAAGCTGGAAACGTCCAACACCATAATCAAACGCGAGCCGTCTTCCAGTTTGGCGACACCCGAGAGTTCCATCCCGCCACTCGATGTGATCAGAGGTGGCGGTTCGATCAGGTTCTTCGGCACGTTCAGTACCTCGTGAACATGATCCACCACCAACCCCAGGACAAATCCGCCGGAATCCACAACGATGATGCGCTGGTCCTCATGGATGTTTTGAGCGATCTGCTGCTCAAACCGGCACAGGGCGGCCACTGTTTCCAGTCCTGCGGAAAGAATATCCTCGCCACAGGCGCGCGCGGCTTCACCGTCTCCGCATTCTTCATACTTCGTGCGATCCAGAAGCTGCTTGATGACCCTTTCGTTCAGGGTCCGCGCCTTAGCGAGGTCCTCCATCAGCGACTGGCTGGAGCTGTTGGTTTCGGCAATCCACTTCCGCAGGCTCTCAGTGACCGAACCATGCACCTTGGAGTGCGTGTTGCCAGCGAAGGACTTGCCAGTCTGTTCAATCCAGCGCTCGTACTCTTCGCGCAGCGGCCGGCAGCTTTCGGCAAATTCCTCTGCAAACGATCGTTGCTGGAGTAGCCAGCGCAGGTCGATGACTGGGAGAATCTGCCCACGCACGGTAAGCACGCCCAGCACGTAGTCGGGAACATCGGGGACCTGGTTGGGAGTCTGCACGCGCAGAATCTCCCGGACATGCTCCATGGAAAAGGCAAATTCCTCTTTAGCGATACGAAAGGTGACCATTTTCTGGACCTCCGCATCGGCACTCACGGACTTGTCCGACGTGTCGTTGGTTGTGGCGGAACTGGGACCTGAAGCTGTACCGTTCGAGGAGGCCGCCTTCCGAGTCACGCCTATGTCGCAGACGTGGGCCGCATTCAGAGCCATTACGATGCGCTGCCCCTTGTCTAGTTTCACAACGCCATCGAGGTAGTCTGAGCTGGTTCCCCGGATTGCTGCCGAGGGAGGTTCAATCTCGCTCCGCAATACACGCGCCACTTGCTTGACGCGATCAACACGCAAGCCGGTCTTGACGCCATCAATATCGACGACCAGAACGCGAGTCCGATCGGTCTCTTCCGCGCGTTCCATGCCGAAGCGTGTGCGCATGTCGATGACTGGGAGGACGACCCCACGAAGGTTGGCAATACCATCGACGTAAGCTGGTGTGCGTGGGACTTTCGCCATCTTGGGAAGGCGAATGATTTCCTGTACCGACATGATGTCGAAGCCGAACTCCTCGTCCTTCAACAGAAACGTGACGAGCTGGCTTTCATCTTTCAGGTCGGAGTTTACCTGCGTAGTGTCTGACTGCATTCCGAATCTCCTTCAACTTGTGCTCTGGGTCAGTGAATCTTTCCCGATGCTGTAGTTTCGCGAGGGCTCTTAATAAGTGGCCGTCCATTGAAAGAACGGCCACATAGGGGCGCTGTGCTCTCTGCGCCTCAAGGAAGGGCTCTATCCGTTTTGCAGCTCATCCGCTTGCGATGCGATGTCCTCGATGGCCTGAGCGATCTCCTGGGCGGCCTTCAATGCCTGCTCGGATGCAGTGGCTGCTTCAGCCGAAGCGCGAGAGGTTTCCTCGGCGGCTGTCGCAATCTGCTGGCTGGCTTTACCTGCCTGTTCAAGTCCGGCTGCAGCCTCACCCGATGCTCGTGCAATTTCCCGAATGTCCGCAACCACTACTTCGGACTCTTGGGCAATCCGATCGAGATTCGCCGTCGAGGCTTTGGTGCGTTCCAGTTCGGCCCGCCCTTTGCTCGCAGCAAGTTCGATATCCCCGGCGACCTTGGTGATCTGTGTCTGCACATTCTTCACCAGGTCTTTGATACGGTCTGCGTTTTCGCTGCTCTCATTCGCGAGGGACCGGATGTCTCCAGCCACCACAGAGAAGCCGCGCCCATATTCTCCGGCTCGCGCTGCTTCGACGTTTCCGTTGACTGCGAGCATTTTGGTTTGAACCGTCACCATCACAATGGCGTCGACGATCTTATCGATTCGTCGAGTGCGTTCCTCGAGTTCCAGAACATTCCTGGCGGACTCGCCGGATGCATCGGCATTCTTCCCAACATTGAGAATCAACGAATCCACGTTGACTTTGTTGCTGGCCAGGAGCTTCTGTGTGGACAGAGCCTTCTCCACGCTCAATTCTGAACGGTCTCCCATACCCTTGGCGGCATTCCGCATACGTTCACCAAGGACGTTGGAGGCTTCCGCCGCCTTGGCCTGAATGCCGGCCGCCTTGTTGATCTGCTCGATAGCAGTGGATATCTGCTGCGAGGAGGCCTTCAGCTCTTCGGCGTTGGTGGATAGTTGTTCGGCGGTGGCAGCCAATTCCTCTGCCGACTTCTGCGCATTCGTCGATGTCTTCAACGCCTCAGCCGTTTCGGCCAGCGACCGAGCCGCGTCGCTCATCTCCGAGTAGGCTTTCGACTGCTCCTGTGTCGATTTCTGGGCCTCCTCGCAGGCTGAGGTGGTTTCCTCGGCTGCTGCGGCGATCTCTTCGGCGCCCTTCAGATATGTCTGGGCGTCGCTCAATGCTCCCGCTGCATTCTTTTGGATTTCGGCGCAGTTAGCCCGCACTTCTTCGTAATCGGCAGCAATCTTGAGCAGATCCTGAGTGATTACCTTGGCCTTCTCCACTTCTTCGCGGCCTTTCTTGCCAGCCGTTTCTGTGTCTCCAGCAACTACCTTCACCTGGTTCTGAATCTCGTTGACGACTTCTTGGATACCGCGCGCGCTCTTCTCGCTGATCTCCGCGAGATTGCGCACTTCGTCGGCGACCACGGCGAATCCCTTGCCATGCTCTCCTGCGCGAGCAGCTTCAATTGCGGCGTTCAGGGCCAAAAGGTTGGTCTGGTCGGCGATGCGCGTTACAGCATGAACAATCTTGCTGATCTCCTCTGACTGACGCTCCAACTCGCCGATCTTCTTCGCGGATTCGAGATTCGCATCGGCAGTGTCAGTGACTCCTCTGATCAGGGCCTCAATGTCCAACGTAGTTGACTTTGCAAGTGCGACCACATCGTTCACCCTCTGAAGAGATCCCTCCGCACGGGTGTTGGCTGTGTCCGATGCCTTCTCTATCTGATTGATGGCCGCGCGGGATTCTTCCGCTGCAGCCGACGCCTGGTCCGCGCCTGCGGCGATCGTATGCATGGTCTTTTCCATCTCTTCAACCGCACCGGTAGCTTCAGCAATCGCACTGGCTACCTCATCGGTTGCGGCGGAGAGTTTCTCTGCCACAGCCTGCGCGCGGGCCATGGTCCGGGCGCGAGCCTTTTCATCCGCCATTTTCTTGGCGGTGAGGCGGTTCTGGGCCAGATCGTCGCCGTGACCATTTGGCGCTGTGGACGAACTGGAAGATGGCGCACTGGAGCTCTTTTGTGGTCCAAGGCGGTTCATTGCAAGGCGGTTTGGCACGCGGGATGTGCCATTGGTGGTTGCATTTGTTGCGATCATCCCTATCTCCAGAAATCGGCTCGAGCCGACCGGTTGGTCTAGCTTCCATTGGGTTAGGGAGTAGGACTCTCAGGATTGGTTGGACCATCCCCAAGGTTGCATTCCCGCGGAATCATAATTTAGGACTGGCTTTGCCTTGATGCGCGCACCTTATTGGCCGTCGGGGTTGCGAAGCCGACACCCCGTTAGCCAGCCTTACCTGACGTTTCCCCCATCAAGAAGGCTTGTCTCCTCTATTGCATCAGCCCAATCTCCCGATCTCGCTAAAAGCAATCCTCAATGCCGCAATGCCGTCAGTTGCGCACAGAATCTTGTATCCGGCGCCTAAGCTGTCTGCAATGAATTCGAGGTACAGGGGCTCGTCATCCACCACCAAGATGATGGGATGTGTAATTGCGGGTGTATCAGGTAATCGAATCGACATTGGTGACACCCACAAGTGCATGTGGAATGAGTCTTTTTCAATCTCCTGTGAAAACTCTCTAATCCACAGTGGACCGAATTACCATGCTCCAGGGAGGCGAAAGAACTGCGTCTCAGTTGAAGAGACTCTGGTCTAGTGAGCTGTATTGCTCATGTCGTGTGCCCTCTTATCGGCACAAAGCAAGATTCCTTTCAACACGGCACGGAGTTCATTGAGAATGCACCTGACACATGTTGAGCCGGTGTGCATCAATGGATTGCTGAAGGAGTTACATAAATCGGACAGCGACCGGGCTCTAAACAAGGAAGTGCTGGAACTCCGCAAAGTCGTTTATGCAGGGTTCGTGCTAATTGCCGCAGAATTGGATATGACACGAAACGTAGGGAGGCGCACAATCTCAAAGAATGCTTCAGAGAAGGAGGCTACCGATGTGCGCAGGCAAGAATCTCGTCGGAGCGAGCACCGCTCCCGGAGGCCTCAGATCAACGGTCGCAGTCACGTCGATTTAACCTTCCTATTCCATCCTGAGCTTTACTTGCATATCGACTCTTGCTTTCAAGGGGGCGGCATTGAATGGCTTGCTAATGTAGTCAACTGCGCCAATTCTTAGCCCCTTCGTTTCAGCCGCCGCTTCGCTTAGACCGGTGATGAAGATTACCGGAATCTCTTTAGTTCGGAAGTCCGCCTTCAAGCGCCGGCAGACTTCGAAACCATCCATACCTGGCATCATCACATCCAGGAGAATCAAATCTGGCAAATAGCAGCCAGCAGACTCCAGGGCGCTCACACCGTCGGTCGAGAACATGATCTCGTAATCTTCCTCCAAGGTGCCTGCGAGAAATGTTATGTCCAGATACTCATCGTCGATCAACAGGATGCAAGGCCGCCGCCTTAAAGGTGTGGAAGATGCGACAGCGGACAACTGCATCGGGGATGAATCGGACAAATTCATAAAAGATGAGGCGCCAGCTACGCTTACCGGACGTGGCAAGTCTTTCAGGCTGTCGATCAGAAGAGAACTGTCGATTGGACCGATGAATAGATCGTGGAAATCTAGATCGGTATGACCGCTAATCACTTCCTCGCGCTTTATCGGCGAGACCATGATATTTGCCCGAATACATGAAGCCGGAGAAGGATCGTCGCTATTATGGAGAGCTTCAACCCCTTCTATGCCTTCCCATGGAGAATTCACTAAGGCTGTGTCGGTTGAAACACCCATGAGGGACGAGTTGCCACCAAGCTCATCTCCAATTGGTAGAACACCTACGCCCAATGGAGACAACTGCGCGTCGGTATTTTGGGTTGTATCGCCTTGAAGAACCTCGCTTCGTGACACTGCGTCTCCAGTTTCGCGACAGCGCTTGCCACTCTTGGCCAGTTCCAGGAAGCGATTGAGTTCCTTTTTCTCTATGCCGCACACGAGAGGAGGTTGAGCTCGTACCTCGCCTTTTTCCTCTTCTATGACAAACTTGAGACCGACACCGTCGTTGCCCCAGCGGACGACAATTGCGTTTGCAGTAATCCAATTCGCAACGGTCGATTCTCCGGAATCTGTCAGCGTCAATCTGACCTGGGTTCCCAGAAACCAGCGCTCCTCTGTAACCACGTAAAGTCCGGTAGAACTGATATCTCGAACTCTGTGCTCGACTGGAGCGCCACCGGTCCAGAAAAAGGCAGCGAGGCTAGGCAGTGACTCACGTGGAGCCTTCCTCGGTTCGGGGATGTCGGGAGACCACCAGCGTTGCAACCAATTCTTCGTGAGCTTGACTCCCCCTACTTTCCAATCGTCCCAAACATGTCCATGCGGTTGTCGGGACGGGGAGGGGGCCAAATGATTAGCGTCCCTACTAAGATGCTTTTCCCCGGAGAAATCGTTCGATTCAGGCCGACTGCCAGAATCGCTACAAATTGGTTGAACCCTCCCGGAATCGTTGCCGTGCCCCGTTTCGGCATTGCTCGTTGAACAAGGAAGCAGTAACAGACGCCGTCTTAATTCTGCACCAGCGCAAAGCAACAATTGATCTCCTCGCTGAGTCCGCGTCGAAGAGATCGTGCGCAATGGCAGTGCGAGGACACTTGCGGCAGGTGGGCTCGCTTTGGGGATGCAGAAGGTGGGGAAAGACTCGACTACGTCAATGATGACCGCATTTTCGTCCAGGTAAATCAGATCGAGCAGTGCGTGCTCACTTATGAGAGAAATTCCCCTGAACGGAATCATCCAGAGTCCCACACCGGAATTAGTCGCAAGAGTTGAAATCCGATCCTTGAAACTCGCGATAGAGAAATCGGCTACATCCACATCGGAGCAAAGAAGGTATTCCCTCGTTCGATTGTATGCGCAATATTTCTCCGGATCCAAGCAGTGTTGCTTTTCCGGCGAGCGACTGACGACTGGGTGTTGGTTGCCTGTGCTCATAATGATGCCATCTTTCCATCGAGAGAATTGACCGCGGCGATGGCCGGCGCAAGCGCTTCCTCCAAAGTGTCTATCAGTGAGCTTAGCCTTTCCATCGCTCTCGACCGAAATGCGCATTCGACAGCGGATGCGGCTTCGGCCAACTCCTTTGCTTCGAGTGTCGCGGCGATGCCCCTGAGTGAGTGGGCCAGTCTTTCGGCGTCTTCTAATTTCCCTTGAGCAATAAGCCCCCGCAGATCGAATGCCGCACGTTCGTATTTGTCTCGGAATCCGAAGATTATTCTGCGAAGAAGGCTGGGCTTGCCGTTTGTCCGTATCAACGCCTTCTGGATGTCGAAGGGGAGAAGCCGCTCGGGAATGCCACACTCGGAAGGCCTGAGATTCTCTAACGCCGTCATCGGCTCAGGACCCACCGCAGGCCTCGCTGGCATCCATCGGATAAGTGTGGCCATCAGGCGATTGGGATCGATCGGCTTTGTGATATGGGCATTCATCCCTGCATTCAAGCTTCGTTCGCGGTCACCGGTCATCGCGTGTGCTGTCATAGCGAGGATGGGGAGATTCCGAAACCTATTATTGGCACGAATCAACTTGGTAGCCGTCAGCCCGTCCATGACCGGCATCTGGATGTCCATCAGCACCAGATCAAATGGCTCAGTCGCGACCCGATCAACTCCCTCGCGCCCATCGACAGCAATCGTGACCAGAATGCCGAGATCGCCCAGCAGTTCCGTTGCAAGATCACGGTTAACCTCGTTGTCTTCGACCAACAGCACTCGGCGTCCTTTTAACTCTTCGGGAAAATGATATTGCGCAGAACGCTCCTGCGAATTCGGATATTCAGGTTTTACAACGAAGATCGAAGCAATGGTGTCGATTAGGAGTGACTCGTTCACGGGCTTGATCAGGAACCCGTCCAAGCCGGGAACGGCTGTCCCGTTCATCGCCCTTTCGCGGTCAAATGCCGAAACCATCAAGATGGCCGGAATGCGCGAAATGGTCCGAAGAGCCTTAATGCGGCGGGTAGCTTCAATCCCGTCGATGCCAGGCATCCGCCAGTCCATCAGAACAAGATCGAAGGGCGCTCCAGCCTCCGATGCATGTGTAATAGCGGAGAGCGCCTGCTCACCAGACGAGACTGCTCTCGCGACTAAGCCGTTGGCACCGAGCATTGCGGCCAGCGCATCACGTGCATTCTCGTCGTCATCAACGACGAGAACTGACTTCTTCAACAGGTCACGGCACCACCGGCCAACCTGTAACGGCGAATCGTTGGTAGCAATGCCAAACGTCGCCGTAAATAGGAATGTGCTTCCCCTGCCGGGCTCGCTCTCCACCGTAAGGGTACCCTGCATCAATTCACAGAGTTGCTTGCTGATGGCGAGTCCCAATCCGGTTCCACCATATTTGCGGGTGATCGACGTATCTGCCTGATTAAAGGACTGGAACAGATTTGAGACCTGTTCGGAAGTCATACCGATTCCGGTATCGCGAACAGAGAATGTGAGGTGACTGCTGTCTGCGGACCGCTCTTCAACTCCGACCTCGACGATGACCTTGCCCTTTTCCGTGAATTTGATCGCGTTGTTCACTAGATTGATGAGAATTTGCGTTAACCGTGTTGGGTCGCCTTTGAGATGACGTGGGATGCTGTGCGCCATCGAGAATGCGATTTCGACGCCCTTTTGTTCTGCCTTTTGGCGAACGATGTCGTCAAGATTGTTGAACACCTCATCGAGAGAGAATGCGATCTGTTCAAGTTCCAGCTTGCCGGCTTCAATCTTTGAATAGTCGAGGATGTCGTTGATGATACTGAGCAACGATTGTGCTGCATTGTCAATCTTGGTTAGATAGGATTGCTGCGCTTCATCCGGGTTCTTGCGCATGGCCAAACGTGTCATGCCAATGATCGCGTTCATGGGCGTCCGTATCTCATGGCTCATGTTTGCGAGGAAATCGGACTTGACATGGTTGGCTTTTTCGGCATTCTGTGATGCCTCGCGCAGGGAGTCCTCGTGCTGCTTGCGCTCAGTGATGTCCCGTGCGGCGGCCATCACACCTTGCAGTTTCCTGTTCCGATCATAGAAAGTTGTGGCGTTGTAGGAAACGACCGTTTCCTTGCCGTCCCTGTCGCGCGCAGTCAGTTGGTAGTCGGTGACCTTCTTTTCCCGGAGGACTAGACGAATTCCGGCTTCTGCCCGCTCCGGATCTGTAAAGTAGTTCTTGAAGGGCGCACCAATCAGCTCATCACGCGTGCAACCGGTGAGCGCTTCCATTTGCCTGTTGACGTCGGTAATGATTCCGCTCGGGTCGGTAGTCATCAGGGCGTCGATGTTGGCCTCAAAGAGCGAGCGGGTATAGAACTGATGATCGCGCAGGCGCTGACCGAGTTGTTCCTGCTCGGCCTCGATCTGCTTGCGCGCAGTATTGTCTGTTCCGATCAGCAGGTAACCGATGATTTCGCCCTGAGCATCGCGCAATGCTGTCACTGATACGACCGCTGGGAACCGGCTACCGTCCTTCCGGATGTAAGTCAGCTCATAGTTGTCTTCGATGCCGCGGGAGGCTTTGAAGACAAGGGCCTCGAAGCCTGGGGCAATCGGGGTTTCGAGTTCCGCGCTGAGCGCTTGCGCACGCGCGATCACCTCTTGTGGATCGGAGATGTCGGCGGGCGTGATCTTGTTCATTACGTCCGCCGCAGAGTAGCCGAGCATACGTTCGGCGCCGACGTTGAAGATCTGAATGACGCCCTTCGCGTCTGTCGCGATACTTGAGAAATTGGCGCTGTTGAAGATAGCGCTCTGCAAGGCACCCGCTTTCACCAACGCCTCTTCCGCCTGCTTTCGCGCTGTGTTATCTGTGCCGATCAGCAGATAACCAATAATGAAACCCTGCGCGTCGCGTAGAGCAGTGACTGATACGACTGCCGGAAACCGGCTGCCATCCTTCCGGATGTAAGTCAGCTCGTAAATGTCTTCTATGCCACGTGAGGCCTTGAAGACGAGAGCTTCAAAGCCCGGTGCAATCCTGGTTTCGAGTTCTGCGCTGAGTGCATGAGCACGGGCAATCAATTCCTGTGGATCGGAAATGTCGGCAGGCGTGATCTTGTTCATAACATCGGCAGCGGCGTAGCCGAGCATCCGTTCGGCGCCAACATTGAAGATCTGAATGACGCCTTTTGCGTCCGTCGCAATGCTTGAGAAATTGGCGCTGTTAAAGATCGCGCTTTGCAAGGCGACATTCTGAAGCACGGGTTCCAGGCGAGTAGCTTCGGTGTGGTACTGTTCGCTGCCAGCATCGGCGCTGAGAATCCCTGATGCGCGAATCAACTCCGGCGTTGCAAATTCCGGTACATCTAAAGCCGTGATGGGTTGGAGCGAGCTGGTGATGGCGCTAATGGTGATCGACTCGTTGCACATGGATTTCCGACTCCGGCGGTACCGCTTCCGATTCTGGGCGTTAATGATCGAACCGCAAGCCCTTCCAGAGTTGCGCTGCCGGCACTCCCTTAGCCAGCCTCATCTAATTTCCCACATCCGTTGCTAAACCTGTCTCCTTTCCAGTGTCAGTTCAAGTTCCTCTCTAGCGTGGAAAGCCACGCGATTACGCCCCCCGGCCTTGGCAACGTAAAGCTGTGCATCGGCCATTTCGACCAGGTCCGCGATCTGATTATCGGGGAGTAATCGAGCGCAGGCTACGCCCAGACTCGCGGTAACGTGATCAGTGCATGAGTGCCGGTGTGGAATGGCGAGATCGCTAATGCACTTCCGGACTTTCTCAGCTAGAATTACGGCGCCTTTGAGATGAGTCTCCGGAAGAAGCAGGACGAACTCCTCGCCGCCATAGCGGGCCACGAGGTCAGTGGCCCGAGAGGCCACCGTCGTCATTGCCAACGCTATTCGCCGCAAGCAATCGTCGCCTCGAACGTGCCCGTAAGTATCATTGAATGCCTTGAAGTGATCGATATCGAGCAGGATCAGTGACAGTTCGGTCCCTGATCGAACATGCCTGGCGTATTCGTAGGCCAACATACTGTCAAAATGAGAGCGGTTCGCTAACCCCGTCAGTCCGTCGGTTGCAGACAGCAGGGCGAATTTGTCCCGGGTCAACTTGACCTGGATTTGCGTTTTTACTCTCGCTCTGAGCAATTCGGGTGTGATGGGCTTGGTAATGTAATCGGCCGCGCCCAGCTGCAGCCCCCTCGTTTCGGCGGCCACGTCGCCTAATCCGGTGATGAAGATGACTGGAATCTCACAGGTCCGCGGATCGGCCTTCATGCGGCTATAAACTTCGTATCCATCCAAGCAAGGCATCAACAAATCCAGCAGCACCAAATGCGGGACCCTACATCCCGCAACTTCCAATGCCGCCATGCCGTCTGTCGCGCATAGAATCTCGTAGTCGGCGCCTAAGATGTCGGCAATTAGTTCGAGGTACAGTGGCTCGTCATCGACCACCAGGATGCTGGGATGAGTGGTTGCGGGTGTATCAGCTACAGGATGCTGCATTGGTGACACCCACAAGTACATGTGGAATGATTCTTTTACAGTCTCCTGTGACTACTTTCTGATACACAGTGGGCTGGAAAACCATGCTCTAGGGAAGCGAAAGAATCGCATCTCGGTTGAAGAGACCCTGGCTTTGTGAGCTGTATTGCTCATGTCTTGAGGCCATCTTATCGGCGCAATGACGGATTCCTTTCAACGCAGCACCGGTGACTCTTCGGTTTAACGGGAGCTACGCATGACAAGCCCAAGGCATGTTTCTGGACGCATACCGCGGCAGGGCAGGAGCTGGCTGTATGTTCAGGACCCCGATCAGTAATCTGAGACCTCATGTCCTCATCCTGCAATTATGCCGATAGAAAGAAGCATGGACCATTCGACGGACCAGACAGCCGCAGCCACCATCCTTGTCGTGGATGATCAGGCACCGAACCGGGACTTGCTTCAAGACATCTTGGCTGACCACGGATACAAGGTCATGACTGCCTGGAATGGATCAGATGCGCTGCGTGTGTTGGAAGAATCGGAGATTGACCTCGTTCTATTGGATGTCGCCATGCCCGGCAAGAGCGGTTTTGAGGTTTGTCGCGAAATCAAGAGGAATCCCTCAACCCATTTGATCCCAGTCGTCTTTGTGACGGCGCTTTCGGACAGGAAAAGCCGCATACAGGGAATTTACGCTGGGGCGGATGATTTGCTGACTATCCCCGTGGATCCGATCGAGTTGCTTGCGCGCGTTCAATCTCTCTTGCGCCTAAGGTTCAGAACCCATGAACTGGAGCGCGCCGAGTCAGTCTTGTTCTCACTTGCGCTGATCATTGAAGCCAGGGATCCAACCACGCGTGGGCATTGCGAGCGCATATCCTTTCTTTCAAAAAGCCTGGGTGAACATCTTGGACTGCCGGCCGAGCAAGTGACTGCGCTGAGGATCGGTGGCGTGGTGCACGACATCGGAAAGGTCAAAGTACCAGATGGGATTCTGCTGAAACCCGGTCCGCTCTCCACTGAAGAATGGTCCGTAATGCGCGAACACCCGGCTACGGGCGAGCGCATTTGCGCCCCGCTAAAGTCATTCAGGCTCGTTCTTCCAATCATCCGCCATCATCATGAAAAGCGTGACGGATCAGGGTACCCGGACGGGCTCCGCGGAAACGACATTCCTCTCGGCGCCAGGATATTGCAGGTCGTTGACGTCTACGATGCTCTGACTTCAGAGCGGCCGTACAAGTGCGCGATGCCGGCGACGAGCGCAATCCAAACGATGAAAGAGGAAGTGGAAAAAGGGTGGTGGGACCCGGACGTCTTTGACGCTTTCAAACATCTTCTCGAAGAAGGCGGCGCCGATCTTGAGAACCTGGACGAAATGGTCCCCTCGAACTTGTCAGCAGAGGCGACGCCGAGTGTTCTGGCTGCCGGATTCTCTCAACAAGGCGCAGCCGAATTGGCATTACCAACCCGTATGGATTCAATTCCGTAGCGCGCTTCGCAGCATTCTTGATTATTGAATCAACCGAGCCCCCAAACCGCCCTCGTAGTACGTTTGCCAGCTGAAGCGGTTGAAAGACACTCCATTTCGCCATCGAAGTAGATTCCCCTACCTCATAGACATTTGCAATCCTTCATCGTTCTGGCGGCTCTGCAAGTTGAAGAGCAGGCAGCAGAAGTCCTTTCGATAACCCCGAACCCTCTGAAGTTTCTTTGGGGCCGCCAGGGGGAGACTCAGCAGGATGGATTTTAACCAGCAAGCTCCCCCGCACAATCGATCTCAATTGACCAGCCAGGGAACGGAGCGTGATGGAATAGTAGATTATCCGGCAAGTCTCCCATTGCGCGGAACGGCAAGCTATCCACGCTTGGCAGTCAGCTGTGGCTAGATTGGAGATTCCCATCAACGACAAATTGATACACGATGCTGCTTCTTCAGACGTTGAGAGCGTGGCCACGGTCCTTGAAGAGAACACGCAAGAGACAATTGACGACTGGTACCAACGCCTTGGTGCGGAAAAGCTACTCAAAGGTCCAGTTACCACCAAGGAAGCGCGTGCTTCCCACTTGCCCGCCCTTTTTGTCGAACTCATCCATCGTCTGCGAAACCCCGTCGCCTTGGGCTCGACCGCGCTCATATCAAAGGGTGCCTCGGCTCATGGTCTGCTGCGCCTGAAGCAGGGCTACGCCGCTTCCGTGCTCATCGAGGAATCGCGATGCTTGCAGGTCAGCATCTTTAACACCTTGAATGCTAACGCCCACCGGATCGACTTTAATCGGCTGTTACCGGATGTGATGGTGATTGCGGATGAGGTGGATGCGCAACTGGCAATGGCGATGGCCAGCTATACTTCCGCCGGGGTCATGACATCTGTATTGCCTGTCGCTCCTGTTTGATTTCGGAGAAGCCGAGTCATCAAACGCATAAATGGGAGAGTTGCCCAGCGTGTAGATGAGGGAGTAGGCTCCATTTAGCAGGCACTGCCAAGGCAAATTGACCATATCTCCTTTCCGATTGGAGATAGATGGCGTGCAGCAGGCCTGAATCCCAGCGGCGCGATCGCCGCGTGCTGTCCTTTCGACCTCCAGCCTCGGCCTCTCGTGAAAGTCCAGAACTGCGTGCATAAATGAGCTGCGTATGCTGAGTTCATGCATATTTCGCACCCCTCTCTATATGCAGCGCAGTGTGGTTTCCTTTGTACGCGATGGGGTTTAACCGATGGAAAAGAGAAAGTTCGATGGACTGCTTCGCATAGCAGTGGGATTCCCAGTCATTGCATTGGCCCTTTGTGCGGCGCTGCTTCTGTGGGAAATCCAGTCTCTGAGGACCTCGCTGGCATGGCTCGACCACA
>Ga0182030_10011184_pt1 | contig 18123 bp, 12 predicted proteins | sample 812S3MmetaG_FD_121299 | JGI IMG/M metagenome (GOLD analysis project Ga0182030, IMG submission 121299) | Permafrost microbial communities from Stordalen Mire, Sweden - 812S3M metaG (Illumina Assembly) | ecosystem: Environmental > Terrestrial > Soil > Wetlands > Permafrost | place: Sweden...
CCATCTTCAACCGCTCGCACTATGAAGATGTGCTGGTGGTACGGGTGCATAAACTGGCGCCGAAGGAAGTCTGGTCCGAACGTTATGAGATGATCAACGACTTCGAAAAACTGCTGTACCGGCCAGTGTTTCTAATTCCGGTTCCCTGCCAACGCATATATCAACGACTGGCGGTCGATCCTCGTCATCCCCCTCAATCACCCAATGCTGCCTCGTTGCCGTGTGGATTTGTTCGCGGACGGCAGGGCTCACCTTAACGGGGTTAGACTGCGCGGCATTATTGCCGGAAGCCGAGTAATCTGAGCGCTGCCAAGCAGCGTAGAGATGGGGCAAGAAGTGGTGGCAATCAATGTTCGAGTATAGGGTTACACGACCGCGACCAATTCCTGGCTGCAGGCAACGTTGCAGGGAATCTTCGACACGGGGTCGCGCCTCATGAAACGTCCACATTAACTCGGGATAGGCATTGTCGTCCCGCACTCGGCGGAGTCGAAGCTGTGCTGGCCGTACAGGATACGGATGCGGGGAGTATTTGGACAGGTGTGCCTGCGGTGACCGCCTTACAGCCTGGCGACATTGTGACCGTGCAGCTGTTGTAGTCGTCTCGGTGGGTCAGCTCACAAATTAGTACTGGCGATGTTGGTAGTAACTTTGACGGCCTTGGCGCTAATCGACTTCAGCCTTGGTGACTTCAAGCAGGAGGTTTACGACAAACTGAGTGAGAATGGTATAAAAGAAGCTGATCTGGGGATAGGTGCTGCAACTCAAAGTGCCCGCGGTTGAGGCCGTTACGCTCGTGATGGTTTCGTTGTAATATACCGGATTTGCTAGGGTTACGGGAGCGCTGGTGTTAGCGGTGATCTGGCCCGGGAAGCCGACCTGAGAGACGGCTGGCAGGCAAAACGCGGCCATCCCCAGGAGAAAAATCGCAGCCCTACAAACCCTACATATTTTTTGAAATGTCATGGTGGTGTCAGTGTGGTGGAGCTGCGGCGTCGCAGCAGCTGTGTCTCCGCATCGACTACCAAGTACGTCGTAAAATCGCGTACCCGGTTGCGCCGCCCGCTGTGCAGAAAATCAGCTCCTTCCACCACGGCCTGCTAAGCTGGGCTTTTGTTGTCGGTCGCGGCGAGATATTCTGGAGGCCGACACCCGCAAGCTGTTTCTTGCCTTTGGAGGCGGATGATGTTCTTCGCCCATAGCAGTCCAGGTGAGCCACAAAGTAAATGGGACCCACTCAATGCGCACCTTGAACGAACCGCACTACGGGCAAAGCTGCTTTTTCCCGCTGCGCCGGATTGGGCCTATCTAGCTGGGTTGTGGCATGACACGGGAAAGTATCAGAAAGAATTTCAGACGTATCTCGCTGCTTCTAATGAGGAATCGAACGAACAACGTCCGGTCAAAGTAAAACACTCTATTGTCGGCGCGGCCCTCGCGGGACGACAAAGGGACGCGGTTTCTCTGGCCCTGGCTTGGGTTATCGCCGCGCATCACGGCTCGCTTGCCGCGAGGACATATCTTGTAGAGCAAGTGCGCTCGACGGGGATACCTCTGCTCGAAGCGTGTCAGGAAAATATTCCGCTCAATGTTCTGAACGCCCCACGCCCATCTCCCCCTGAGGTTTCTGCTCTTAGTACGACTTCGGGCTCGGCGTCGTTGTGGATTCGCATGCTGTTCTCTGCCCTGATTGATGCCGACCTGCTGGACACGGAAGCGTGGAGCAGTGGAGGTGAGCGACCCAATACCTATACCCCAGTTAGTGAATTGCGCCATCGCCTCGATGCGTTTCTCCACACCAAGAGCACCCACGTGGCATCTACGGGGCGTGACGTCGCTCCGATCAATCTCATGCGAGCCGACGTGCTCTCCGAATGTCTGCGGGCTGCTTTGCTCGCGCCCGGCCAATTCACACTCACCGTACCAACCGGCGGCGGTAAGACCCTGAGCAGCTTGGCTTTCGCTTTGCATCACGCCTGTCAACACCACCTGGAACGGGTCATCGTTGTCATTCCCTACACCAGCATCATCGAGCAGACGGCAGAGGTCTATCGAGGCGTGCTGGGAGCTGAAAACATCGTAGAGCATCACAGCAGCCTCGATCTCGATACGCAGTCTCTCGCGCACCAACGGGCTTGCGAGAACTGGGACGCTCCAATCATTATCACTACTAGTGTGCAGTTCTTCGAGAGCCTTTATGCCGCACACAAGTCCCGCTGCCGCAAATTGCACAGTATCGCCAACAGTGTTGTAATCCTCGATGAAGTTCAGACCCTCCCTATTGGGCTGCTGGATCCGATTCGGCGAGTGCTGGGATTGCTCACTCAGCAGTTCGGCACGTCGGTTCTGCACTGTACAGCCACTCAGCCGACACCCGAGAAGGGACAGATGATCGGCCCTCCGATTGCACCCGAGCCGCGTCCGATTGTCACGCGTCCCGAGCCGTACTTTGCCGTGGTGGCTAAGCGCTTCCGTGTGGTGATGGAAGGCAGCATCGACGATCCTCTCGCGATGGAGGAGTTGGCCAAGAAAATTATGCAATATTCTCGCGTCATGGCGATTGTGCACAGTCGTAAGGAGGCCGAGCAATTGGCAAGGAGCGTAGACGGATGCATTCACCTGTCGGCGCGGATGTGCGCAGCTCATCGCAAAGAAGTCCTTGACCAGCTAAGGCAGAGTCTAAAGGCAAAACAGCCCTGCAGGCTGGTTGCTACTCAGCTAGTTGAGGCTGGAGTCGATATCAGTTTTCCAATCGTTTTTCGGGCGCTAGCCGGACTGGAAACCTTAGCCCAAGCTGCCGGTCGCTGTAACCGCGAACTTGACGGCGAGGAACCGGGCGAGTTTCACATTTTTCGCGCGCCTTCGCAACCACCTTCCAACGCTTTGCGTAGGCAGCTTGCCATCGGTATGGCATTTCTGAGGCGACCGGGCTTCGTGCTTGATCTCAACAATCCAAGGCTCTTCCAGGAATACTTCCGGGCTGTTCTTGATCCGCAAACAATCTCTACGGATGCGCCTGGTATTGGCACGTTGGAAATGGAGACGAACTTCCCTGAGGTTGAGGCGAAATTTCACATGATTGACTCCAGCGGTGGCTCCATTGCGGCGCCGTATGGAGACTGGAAGAGCCGTGTTGCTTCTGTACGATGGGAAGGGCCTACGCGCCGCAACCTGCGTCGCCTACAGAGATATTTTGTCCAGCTCTATGACCGCGAGATTGACGAATTGCTACGCAACGGCCTGATCGAGCCACTATACAAAGACGCCGAGCGCGTGTGGACAGTTCGCGACGGAGCCGAATATATCTACAGTGATCGCTTTGGTTTCGGCTGGCAAGGTAAGATGACTCCGGAACCAGAAACAATGATTGCGTAGCAAGTAAGAGGTTCGTGATCAGCTAGGTTCCTTGTTTTCTATTTTCTTGCTTCCTTGAATCTCCGGAACTAACCTTTATAAGGATATGCACACAATTGAGTCACGGTTGTAAGCGTCACCCCCCGTGAAGCCTCCCCTCGATTGGACACTCACCCCATCCTGAAGTAATGGGAGATTGTCGATGCCTGATTCGACGTTCCGCGTGCGCGTGCGCGGAGAGATTGCCTGCTTCACGCGGCCCGAGTTCTCCACCGAGCGCGTCTCCTATGAACTCATGACGCCTTCTTCAGCACGTGGAGTGCTAGAGGCTATCCTCTGGAAACCCGCGATCCGATGGGAAATCCATTCCATTGCCCTGCTGAATCCCGTGCGCTGGATCGAGTTCCGCCGCAACGAAGTCAATAGCCGAGTGTCAACTAGGGATGCAGCTTCCGCAGCCCTGCATGGTGGAACTTTCCGGGAGTTTTACGCCGATGAGGACCGCGCCCAACGGAATACCTTGGCGCTACGCGACGTAGACTACCTAGTCGAAGCTTCCATCCGCATGACGACGCGTGCCGGAGCGGAAGACAACCCCAGTAAGTTCCACGACATATTCACGCGACGTTTGCTGCGTGGCCAGCAACACTTTCAGCCTTATCTTGGTTGCCGTGAGTTCCCGGCTTGGGTTGAACCAGGCGAGGGAGCTCCGAATCCCCGCGACGAGACGCGGATACTGGGCTTGATGCTCCATGACATTGCTTTCGGCCCAAAGAACGAAGGCCGTTTCTTCGAAGCCCGCCTGGAGCACGGTGTCATGCGCGTGCCGGAATGGAAGGCGTCATGATCCTCGCATCCCTGCGGAATTTGGCCATTCGGGAAGGGCTGGTCTCCGAGCCCACCTTCGAGAGCAAAGGTGTGCGCTGGGTCATCCACATCGACAAGTGGGGGGATTTTGTCAGTCTGGAATCCACTCTCTCCGACCCCGTCTCCGATGAAAAAGGTCGCAAAGCCAGGCCCCAGCCGGTGATGATGTCCATACCACGGCGCTGCGGCAAAACATCCAACATCGCCGCCGACTTCTTGATTGATAAGTCCGAATATGTCTTGGGTATCACCCCTGAAGGCAAGTCGGTATCCAAGAAAGCCGACAAAGCTGAAAAGTGTCGACAGGCGTTTCTCGATCTGATGTCCAGAGCGTCGCGGGAAACAGATTTTCCTCCGCTCCATGCAGCAGTGGCCTTTCTGGCGAGGGACGAACAGCGTGAACTATGCATTGCGGAGTTGAACAAAAGCAAATGGGCCAGCAATGACCTCTTTACATTCGCATGTGATCTTAAGCAACTGCAGGGCGATCCGGATATTCGCAGATGGTGGTCAGGACAAAGCCGCAGCGATGTTGAACTTGAACTCCGGCAATGCGTGATTTGCGGAGAACGACGCACGCCGGTAGACGTCCATGACTCGCTTAAGGTTCCCGGTGGTGTGACGAGTGGTGTACCGTTGGTCAGTTTCAACTCGCCAGCTTTTGAGAAATACGGACTTTCACGCAACGACAACGCTCCCGTTTGTCGTACGTGCATGACGGCCTATGTAGAAGGTTTGCGTCGCTGCCTCAATGAACGTTTTCCCAACCCCCACGATCCGACCCAGATGCTGGGACAACAATCCGTCCGGCTTTCCAGCAACACGACAGCGGTCTACTGGACCGATACTCCGTGGAACATGGCGGGCCAACTGACCTGGCTTCTCGACCGTCCTTCGGATCTGAAAGCTGTGTTGCTTTCTCCCAGGTCAGGCACTCAGCTGGAGAAACTGGACGGTGCGTTTTACTGCCTGATCTTGACCGGCGCTCAGGGACGCGCCATATTGCGCAGCATGCATATGGGAACGGTGGCGCAGGTCGAACAGGCTTTGCACAATTACTTCGCCGCTCTGGAGTTGGAGGGACGCGACCCAGCCGAGCCTTTGCCCCTGTATTCGCTGCTAAAATCTCTTGCTCCGCGGGAAAAGCTCGACCGCCTGCCGCCCAACCTCCCTGGCGACGTATTTCTCAACGCAGTTCTCCAAAGACCACTTCCGCGGCTGATTCTGAGCGCGGCCGTCGCCCGCAATCGCGCCGAGCAGAAAGTTACGCCTGCCCGTGCCGCGCTGCTACAACTTTGTTTTTCCAACCACAAACCGGAGGTCCCACACATGAGTCTCGATACCGAGTTTCGCGATCCCGGCTACCTTTTCGGGCGATTGTTCGCGGTGCTCGAAAGAGTGCAGTCCCTGGCCAGCCCAGGAGTGAATGCCACCATCGTTGATCGTTTCTACGGTGCGGCCTCAACCCGGCCTGGTACGGTGTTTCCGCAGTTAATTCGTCTCAATCAAGCTCATCTGCCGAAGGTCCCAGCCAGCCGGAGTCCGGACTGGTATCGCAAGTTGACTGGCGAGATCATGGACGGCTTTCCTTCTCAGTTTGCTCCCACGCTCGATCTGCCTCAGCAAGGGCTGTTCGCGCTTGGCTATTACCACCAGCGGCAGGCCTTCTACCGCAAGGCCCCCATCCCGCAAGTTTCAGCTGAGACCACCACAACGGAAACGGGAGGAGAAGGAGGAACCCAATGACTCACCCGGTATTCGATCAACAGGACACGACACCGCTGGAACATCGTTACGAGCTTGTTCTGCTCTTTGACGTCAACAATGGCAATCCCAACGGCGATCCCGACGCTGATAATGCTCCACGTGTCGATCCCGAGACGGGCCATGGGCTGGTGACGGACGTCTGTATCAAGCGCAAGGTGCGCAACTACGTCACGCTCACCCGTAACAACAAGCCGCCCGACAATATCTACGTCAAGGAACGGGGCATCTTGGCCAACGAACAGCGTGACGCCTACAAGGCGCTCAACATTGATCCCGACAACAAACCCAGCGACGCGGCTCGGAAATGGATGTGCGCCAATTATTTTGACATCCGTACGTTCGGAGCAGTGATGACAACCGGCAAGGCCGAAATGGAGTCCGACGCCGAAGCTAACAAGGGCCGTCGTGGACGTGGGGAGACCAAGCTATGGAATTGCGGTCAGGTGCGTGGCCCGGTGCAACTTGGCTTCGCTCGCTCCATCGACCCAATTCTCGCCATTGGCCACACCATCACCCGGGTTGCTTTGACCAACGCGACCGATTCCGGTCAAGCGGCTGTGGTCAGCGAGACCGGCGATGAGAAGGCTTCCAGCGGCCAGATGGGGCGCAAGTATGCAGTACCTTATGCGCTCTACCGCATGCACGGATTCGTTTCGCCGTTTCTTGCCCAGGAAACCGGCTTTGCCCGCCGCGATCTTGGTCTGCTGTGGGAGGCCTTGCAGCACCTCTTCGATCTGGACCGCTCCGCCTCGCACGGGGAGATGGAGGTACGGGGGCTCTACCTTTTTGAGCACGCTAGCAAATTGGGCAACGCTCCAGCACACCGCCTGTTCGAGAGTGTCACAATTCCGTCGACGAAGACCGCCAGGACGTTTGCCGACTACAGCGTATCCGCACCCGAGGACGGCGCTGAAATTGTTCCTGGCGTTACCGTCTGGCGCTACGTATAGAGGGCTTGAGCTGTGTTTTCGGAAGATGAACTGCTGCCGCTTTCCGGACTGCAACATCTGGTCTTCTGCGAGCGGCAGTGGGCGTTAATTCATTTGGAGCAGCAGTGGGGCGAGAACCGCCTCACTGCCGAAGGGCGCATTCTGCATGAGCGTGCCGACAGCGATACCTGCGAGCTGCGCGACGGAGTACGGATCTGGCGAGGCGTGCGGATTCGCTCGCTCCAGCTTGGTCTTGCCGGTCGGGCGGACGTAGTCGAGTTTCATCCGCAATCCGACGGAACGGCGGGCCCGTTTCCCGTTGAGTATAAGCGTGGCCGCCTGAAGTCCGATGTCAGCGACTTAGTTCAGCTCTGCGCCCAAGCCATGTGTCTCGAGGAGATGCTCGCCCAACCCGTTCCCGCTGGAGCCCTGTTCTATGGCAGGAACCGCAGGCGCCTGGCAGTTACCTTCGACGAGTCGCTGCGCGCCACAACCGTGTCGATTGCCCAACGCATGCACGATTTGTTTAGGTCCGGGCACACGCCTTCCGCCGTGTACCAACCCAAGTGTGATCGCTGTTCTCTTCTGGAAATCTGTTTGCCAGGCTCGGCCGCACGGGGTAAGAGTGCCAGCCAGTTTGTGCGGCGCTGCACTCGTCTGTGTCGCCAGGACCAGCCGCAAGGAGACGTCCGGTGAAACGGCTGCTCAACACGCTTTATGTCATAACGCAAGGGGCGTATCTGACGAGAGAGGGGGAGACCATCGTCGTTCGTCAACAGGAAGAGATCAAGTTGCGCGTTCCGGTAGGCACACTTACCGGTGTCGTTTGCATCGGCAACGTCGCTTGTAGCTCGGCCATCTTCGGACTTTGCGCCGAAACCGGCGTCGGACTGAGCTTCCTCACCGAGACCGGCCGCTTCCTTGGGCGAGTAAGCGGCCCCGTCAATGGCAACGTTCTGCTGCGCCGGGCGCAGTATCGAGCAGCCGACAACGAAGAAAGCTGCGTCTCAATCGTGCGTTCTCTGCTACTGGCCAAGATTGCCAACTGCCGCATTAGTGTACTGCGGGCGGCGCGCGAGCAAACCGATTCCGTCCAGGCCGAAAACCTGCAACAGGCCGCCGCTCGCCTACTTTCTTCTCTGAACGATGCCGAACGCGGCGGTTCCGTCGATCTTCTCCGTGGTATTGAAGGCGACGCGGCTAAGGTATACTTCGGCGTCTTTGACAACCTGATCGTTGCGGACAGGCAGAACTTCGCTTTTCGTGGACGGAGCCGGCGTCCGCCCTTGGACAATGTCAATGCTCTCTTGTCGTTCGTCTATACCCTCCTGGTTCACGATGTGGCCACCGCACTGGAGTGTGTGGGACTCGACCCGGCGGTTGGATTCCTTCACAAGGACCGTCCCGGTCGCCCGTCTCTAGCGTTGGACCTGATGGAGGAGTTGCGCCCCGTTCTGGCCGATCGGCTTGCGCTCTCGCTCATCAATCGCAAGCAGCTTGCGGCGTCGGACTTTCGCAGTCCCGAGGGCGGCGGCGTCTTTCTGCAAGACGATGCCCGCAAGTCCGTCCTGGTCGCCTGGCAAAAGCGCAAGCAAGAAGAGCTGGAACATCCCTTCTGTGAAGAGAAGATTTGTTGGGGCCACGTCTGCCACATGCAGGCCTTGCTGCTGGCGCGCCATCTGCGTGGCGATCTCGATGCCTATCCAGCCTTCTTCTGGAGATAGACATGCTTGTCTTAGTCACCTACGATGTCAATACGGAAACCCCACAGGGACGAAAACGGCTCCGGCAAGTTGCCAAGTTGTGCGTGAACCACGGACAGCGGGTGCAGAAGTCCGTTTTTGAGTGCTTGCTCGACCCGGCGCAATGGACTATGCTGCGACATCAACTGACAAGCACAATCAATCCTGAGGTCGACAGTCTTCGCTTTTACTTTCTCGGAGCAAATTGGAAACGGCGAGTGGAACATGTAGGCGCCAACCCCGGATATGATCCAGAGGGACCATTGGTTGTGTAAGCCTTTTCCCCTCGGCGCGTACCCTAAGCGGACAGCAAAACCCCACCTCTTTCGCGGCGTTCGCAAGCTACTGTCACTACAGGGCTTGAACCCCTTCCGTCATCTCCCATCAAAGAAATCGCCATGAGCTTGACGCGGTTCGCGAAAAGATGCTTCCAACTGGCTGAAAAGCGGGTCTGTTAACCTTGAACGGTCGCGCCCTTCACGGGCGCGTGGATTGAAACTTGGTGGGTGTCGCGGTGAACACGATCCCCTTGCGTCGCGCCCTTCACGGGCGCGTGGATTGAAACTCCTTTACTCTGCATACTGAACACAAGCACACGGTCGCGCCCTTCACGGGCGCGTGGATTGAAACACAATCATTTATGGCAATCTTACAACACACCCTGTCGCGCCCTTCACGGGCGCGTGGATTGAAACTAAACATTGCTACTCGTTGGTGTTTGTGTTTGCCGTCGCGCCCTTCACGGGCGCGTGGATTGAAACCGGCCTATGGCGGCAGGTGCCAATGCCCTGGAGGGTCGCGCCCTTCACGGGCGCGTGGATTGAAACTGAGTGACGCCAATTTCTTTTGCCAGTTGCAGGGTCGCGCCCTTCACGGGCGCGTGGATTGAAACGTCTACCGTACGGCGGGCCACAAAGTGGTGCACCGTCGCGCCCTTCACGGGCGCGTGGATTGAAACGGCCACAAACGCGCCTCAAGGTATGTCCGCGCCGTCGCGCCCTTCACGGGCGCGTGGATTGAAACAATGGAGCAGCGGTTATTGTTTGCGTCGGTAATGTCGCGCCCTTCACGGGCGCGTGGATTGAAACAATTTGAGCACATGCTTGTACTTTGCCAGCGCTGTCGCGCCCTTCACGGGCGCGTGGATTGAAACTTGTTGGGTGTCGCGGTGAACACGATCCCCTTACGTCGCGCCCTTCACGGGCGCGTGGATTGAAACTTGATGTCATCAGTCATTTCTTACCGCCTAACTCGTCGCGCCCTTCACGGGCGCGTGGATTGAAACCTCTACGGTTAACATGGTTAGTGGTTCCTGTTCGTCGCGCCCTTCACGGGCGCGTGGATTGAAACAGTTAAGGAGGCGTGGTAGGTACCGCACTAACCCGTCGCGCCCTTCACGGGCGCGTGGATTGAAACGGACTGGATTCTCCGCTTGCTAGTAATCCTGTTGTCGCGCCCTTCACGGGCGCGTGGATTGAAACAAGTAGTACGGGGCCATTCAGCTATGTGACCAGGTCGCGCCCTTCACGGGCGCGTGGATTGAAACTCTTTTGCTGGGCTGCACGCCTTCGATCTGCGCAGTCGCGCCCTTCACGGGCGCGTGGATTGAAACTCTAGTATGTTGGCGCTCTGTTCATCTAGGCCAGGTCGCGCCCTTCACGGGCGCGTGGATTGAAACAGGGTTGGAACAACCTTTGATGCTATTGTGGTCGTCGCGCCCTTCACGGGCGCGTGGATTGAAACTTACGTAATTTTCTGTCATGCTCCTCCACGATAGTCGCGCCCTTCACGGGCGCGTGGATTGAAACTTCATTAGAATACTCATGTCCGTGACACCATTTGGTCGCGCCCTTCACGGGCGCGTGGATTGAAACTACTACCTGCTGTTTAACTTTGCAGCATTTGCCTGTCGCGCCCTTCACGGGCGCGTGGATTGAAACTACCCTACCTTTGCGAGCATCCGCAATCAACTTGTCGCGCCCTTCACGGGCGCGTGGATTGAAACGGCTACTGGTAGTTTGCTGCGGCGTGCCTTTGCTGTCGCGCCCTTCACGGGCGCGTGGATTGAAACTGCATTGTCAAACTCGGCTTCGCGCTGGCCATTATCGTCGCGCCCTTCACGGGCGCGTGGATTGAAACGTCTCGCAACTCCATCCACAGCTTTCCCAACATGGTCGCGCCCTTCACGGGCGCGTGGATTGAAACTTGATGTCATCGTTCATTGCGTTTTCTCCTCTCGTCGCGCCCTTCACGGGCGCGTGGATTGAAACCAAGATCATGCTGTGCACCAACCCGTGCACGTCGTCGCGCCCTTCACGGGCGCGTGGATTGAAACACCGGTAGGCAGCTCAAACGGTGTAGACTCAGTGTCGCGCCCTTCACGGGCGCGTGGATTGAAACCCCCTCGGTAATTAGCACCGGCTTGCTGGCATCCGTCGCGCCCTTCACGGGCGCGTGGATTGAAACTCGAACAGCAGCTAAACACAAACAAACAAAGCAGTCGCGCCCTTCACGGGCGCGTGGATTGAAACATCGAGAACGAGTTTGAGGATGCTGGCAGCTATTGTCGCGCCCTTCACGGGCGCGTGGATTGAAACTGGTCTAACTATGTGTGTACCACATTGTGATACAGTCGCGCCCTTCACGGGCGCGTGGATTGAAACATAATGTGGTATGGCGACTTTACCACCATTGCGCACGTCGCGCCCTTCACGGGCGCGTGGATTGAAACATTTTGAGAACTCCTAGTAACGCAAAACATAGATTGTCGCGCCCTTCACGGGCGCGTGGATTGAAACGTACTTCGCGCCCAAGACTTAACCGCCCCAGTCGTCGTCGCGCCCTTCACGGGCGCGTGGATTGAAACGAGGGCCCCACAACATACGCCGTACACGCTCTCTCGTCGCGCCCTTCACGGGCGCGTGGATTGAAACGAGCAGGCGCTTCGGATGCGTAAGTGGGACAAGCGTCGCGCCCTTCACGGGCGCGTGGATTGAAACGTATAACAACTTCGGACAATTTGTTGGCAACGATGTCGCGCCCTTCACGGGCGCGTGGATTGAAACGGCTACAGGTGGTAGTTTGCTGCTGCGTGCCTTGTCGCGCCCTTCACGGGCGCGTGGATTGAAACTTTTAACAACCAAGGCAGTGTCAGGGCGGCACCGTCGCGCCCTTCACGGGCGCGTGGATTGAAACTTGTACTAAATTGTTTTTTGCACTGCGCCACTGTGTCGCGCCCTTCACGGGCGCGTGGATTGAAACAGATACACCAAAATAGTGAGCGCATCGCAGAGAGTCGCGCCCTTCACGGGCGCGTGGATTGAAACTACCTGCTGTTTACCCCTCCAACACTCTAGGTTAGTCGCGCCCTTCACGGGCGCGTGGATTGAAACAGTTTCAAACTTCACAACCACGGGTGGGCAGCAAAGTCGCGCCCTTCACGGGCGCGTGGATTGAAACAACGAACACAAACGGGAACCGGATTGTTTGGTTTGTCGCGCCCTTCACGGGCGCGTGGATTGAAACGAGGATAGGGCGGTCGAGCAATTGAAGGCTTCTGCGGTCGCGCCCTTCACGGGCGCGTGGATTGAAACATCTTGAAGGCTGATATGCGCATTTATGCTCTTGAGTCGCGCCCTTCACGGGCGCGTGGATTGAAACCTCTCCCGGAAATGGCCCCTACTTCAGGCCACGTCGCGCCCTTCACGGGCGCGTGGATTGAAACAACATCCTCGCGGGAAAAGGTGGCTGGGCTAGTGTCGCGCCCTTCACGGGCGCGTGGATTGAAACTGACTGGTTGCTAGTTCCGTCGTAGACCCGTGAGGTCGCGCCCTTCACGGGCGCGTGGATTGAAACTTACCGATGGTAGCACCTTCGCCTGCTCCCCCGAAGTCGCGCCCTTCACGGGCGCGTGGATTGAAACCTGCAAACTGAAATACTAAGTTGGAGTAAGCTGGTCGCGCCCTTCACGGGCGCGTGGATTGAAACTCCTTTGCTGGGCTGCACGCCTTCGATCTGCGCAGTCGCGCCCTTCACGGGCGCGTGGATTGAAACAGTTTGGAATTGGTGGTATGTACGCGCGGCCTAGTCGCGCCCTTCACGGGCGCGTGGATTGAAACATAACTAGTATGCCGTTTCTGGTGCGGGTACATAGTCGCGCCCTTCACGGGCGCGTGGATTGAAACATCTACCCCATTCCTGAAGTCGAATGTCAACGCTGTCGCGCCCTTCACGGGCGCGTGGATTGAAACCATGAGCGTTACTGCAACCTGTATGCAGTGCAATGTCGCGCCCTTCACGGGCGCGTGGATTGAAACAGCATACCGGCGGCCATGGCCTCGGCCCATGTTGTCGCGCCCTTCACGGGCGCGTGGATTGAAACAATCAGAGCAGCTTCGTTTGCCGGCGCCTTATGGTCGCGCCCTTCACGGGCGCGTGGATTGAAACTTGGTGGGTGTCGCGGTGAACACGATCCCCTTGCGTCGCGCCCTTCACGGGCGCGTGGATTGAAACTTGCACTCGCATTGTTCTTTTGCACTGCGCCACAGTCGCGCCCTTCACGGGCGCGTGGATTGAAACTACAACAACTACCAGGAGCACGCACGTCTTGTCGTCGCGCCCTTCACGGGCGCGTGGATTGAAACTTTGTTAGTTTTCACAGGTTCATCCTCTTCTTTGTCGCGCCCTTCACGGGCGCGTGGATTGAAACCCTCAGCTCCTTTGAACAATTCCTCAGCCGTGGCATCGCGCCCTTCACGGGCGCGTGGATTGAAACTTGGATTATAGTGCGGTACTGCGGCATCCAGTCTAGTCGCGCCCTTCACGGGCGCGTGGATTGAAACCAGAAAGTGTGCGCAGCAGCAAGTGCCCCAACGGTCGCGCCCTTCACGGGCGCGTGGATTGAAACACTACACATGTGCTGCAGACGCACCGTAAGGCGTCGCGCCCTTCACGGGCGCGTGGATTGAAACTCGTAAGTCGCTCTCGGCTTGCTTGATCTGTTCGGTCGCGCCCTTCACGGGCGCGTGGATTGAAACAATATACGGAAAAAACTTGTAAATATCCCAGTGGTCGCGCCCTTCACGGGCGCGTGGATTGAAACTTTCGAAGTACGCTCATCGTCCGGCGGTGCCGCTGTCGCGCCCTTCACGGGCGCGTGGATTGAAACTCTTAAAATCAACCTTGGTTACTACTCCTTAAAGTCGCGCCCTTCACGGGCGCGTGGATTGAAACAGCTGATTGGCAATCGTGGCCTGAGTGACGCATCGTCGCGCCCTTCACGGGCGCGTGGATTGAAACGTGTTCAATGGTTCGTACAACAACTTCGGGCAATGTCGCGCCCTTCACGGGCGCGTGGATTGAAACATGGTGCCTGCGGCCTGCCCATAGCGCAACTGCTGTCGCGCCCTTCACGGGCGCGTGGATTGAAACGGTCTCCTCATGCCACGCATCAGTGCACACATTTGTCGCGCCCTTCACGGGCGCGTGGATTGAAACCGGCACTATGTCCAGCACGAACTCACCGCTTGGCGTCGCGCCCTTCACGGGCGCGTGGATTGAAACTCCTTTGGCCTATGCAGCACCACCCGCGTCTCAGGTCGCGCCCTTCACGGGCGCGTGGATTGAAACAGGAAGCGGCAAGCTAACTGAACATTGCGGCATGTCGCGCCCTTCACGGGCGCGTGGATTGAAACATATGCGGATGGTTTTATGCGGTTGCCCGACGGCGTCGCGCCCTTCACGGGCGCGTGGATTGAAACTTCATGAGAACTCCTATAATCATCGATCTTGCGGTCGCGCCCTTCACGGGCGCGTGGATTGAAACACTAGCCTGCTCCTGAAGCGCCTTTATAATAATGTCGCGCCCTTCACGGGCGCGTGGATTGAAACTGCCTACCACGCAGGAATCTAGGCCAGCTATTACGTCGCGCCCTTCACGGGCGCGTGGATTGAAACAATGGCACACCCACGCTGGCTAACTCGTTTATCGTCGCGCCCTTCACGGGCGCGTGGATTGAAACTGGTGCGGGTACATAAGGCAGCCCGCTAAAGTTGTCGCGCCCTTCACGGGCGCGTGGATTGAAACACTTACGTAATTGTCCACATAGTAAGTGAGCCCGACGTCGCGCCCTTCACGGGCGCGTGGATTGAAACTTTTTTCAACGTAAACAACCTTATCGGGAACGAGGTCGCGCCCTTCACGGGCGCGTGGATTGAAACACTAATTATGCAGTTGCATAGTTGCAGGGTACTGTCGCGCCCTTCACGGGCGCGTGGATTGAAACCCAATTTAGATTGGGTAGTTCCCCGGAGCTACCGTCGCGCCCTTCACGGGCGCGTGGATTGAAACCTTAAAGCAACCACTAACCCGCACTATGCTCAGGTCGCGCCCTTCACGGGCGCGTGGATTGAAACTACCTTACCTTTGCTAGCATCTGCAATCAACTTGTCGCGCCCTTCACGGGCGCGTGGATTGAAACAAAGTTAAGTTTGACTTGATTGAACTGATTGAGTCGCGCCCTTCACGGGCGCGTGGATTGAAACGCCATTACCGACCTGTGGCAGGCAATGTCGCGGCGTCGCGCCCTTCACGGGCGCGTGGATTGAAACTAAAGGAATCGCTGTAATGTCCATGCCGTCTCCTGTCGCGCCCTTCACGGGCGCGTGGATTGAAACTCTTAGAGATAGGAGCGCCACCGCCACCGCCGCACGTCGCGCCCTTCACGGGCGCGTGGATTGAAACTTTGGCGACACGCAGTTCTACACCACGCTGGGATGTCGCGCCCTTCACGGGCGCGTGGATTGAAACCTTAATGTTCGAGCTGACGGTAGCGCGGCTCGTGTCGCGCCCTTCACGGGCGCGTGGATTGAAACCGCCATATGTAATCGGTACGGTTTGATATGAATAGTCGCGCCCTTCACGGGCGCGTGGATTGAAACTATGATATCCGCTGACTTTGGTGGTGGCGACCAGCGTCGCGCCCTTCACGGGCGCGTGGATTGAAACAGTAAGCCCGGTAGGTGCACCGCTGGCGTCTGAGGGTCGCGCCCTTCACGGGCGCGTGGATTGAAACGTACACTCCGGTGTCCTGCAACACTTTGCCCGTGGTCGCGCCCTTCACGGGCGCGTGGATTGAAACACGTTCCGATCCAAATGACGTAGCAAACGCGTTGTCGCGCCCTTCACGGGCGCGTGGATTGAAACTCGAAACCCAAGTGCAACCAACATCCCAAGGGATGTCGCGCCCTTCACGGGCGCGTGGATTGAAACTCCACTTGCTGCCGCTGGGAGTCAATGTTCGTCGTCGCGCCCTTCACGGGCGCGTGGATTGAAACAATGTCAACGGCCCCGCATCACCCCACTGCCGTACCGGTCGCGCCCTTCACGGGCGCGTGGATTGAAACAATGGTAAGCCACTGCACACACTGGTGCGGGATTGTCGCGCCCTTCACGGGCGCGTGGATTGAAACTAGTAGGGAGCGGGGCGTGGTAGGGGGAGACGGCGTCGCGCCCTTCACGGGCGCGTGGATTGAAACATGCAGTAGTCGATAAAGCCTTGGTGTAGCGCCGTCGCGCCCTTCACGGGCGCGTGGATTGAAACCGTCATCAGCCTTGGCGCACAGCAAGTCACCGGGTCGCGCCCTTCACGGGCGCGTGGATTGAAACTTAAAGCACAGCACAGGCTCCCATGCGGGCTTGAGTCGCGCCCTTCACGGGCGCGTGGATTGAAACAACCAACATCCCGAGGGATACCGCGTAATCCCGAGTCGCGCCCTTCACGGGCGCGTGGATTGAAACCGGCAGGGACGTGGAATTTTAATGGTCGTATGACGTCGCGCCCTTCACGGGCGCGTGGATTGAAACTCCTTTTGCGGGCCGCGCCCGCCTATCGCGTGTTGTCGCGCCCTTCACGGGCGCGTGGATTGAAACATGGTCAGGGAACCAATAACAAACTCGGCTCCATCGTCGCGCCCTTCACGGGCGCGTGGATTGAAACCGATAAGATATTTCGCGAGAAGCACAGATCGGTTGTCGCGCCCTTCACGGGCGCGTGGATTGAAACAACGGTAAACCACTGCACACACTGGTGCGGGATTGTCGCGCCCTTCACGGGCGCGTGGATTGAAACTAGCAAGATGTCGGCGCCTTTGAAGCGCGATGGGTCGCGCCCTTCACGGGCGCGTGGATTGAAACAGCTTAAGCACATGCTTGTACTTTGCCAGCGCTGGGGTCGCGCCCTTCACGGGCGCGTGGATTGAAACAGTAAATCCGGTAGGTGCACCGCTGGCGTCTGAGGGTCGCGCCCTTCACGGGCGCGTGGATTGAAACATTGCGCCTACCCGATCTATCTTGACCCAGAGAAGTCGCGCCCTTCACGGGCGCGTGGATTGAAACTACCTTACCTTTGCTAGCATCTGCAATCAACTTGTCGCGCCCTTCACGGGCGCGTGGATTGAAACATCTATAGCGCTGAAGGCGTCCCCTCTGCCTGTGTGTCGCGCCCTTCACGGGCGCGTGGATTGAAACATCGAGTGAGCGTGATGCGGGGCTGGAAGGACGCGTCGCGCCCTTCACGGGCGCGTGGATTGAAACCAGGTGTATGAGGAGCTTATCAATGCCACGTCGTCGCGCCCTTCACGGGCGCGTGGATTGAAACCAGCATGGACATGACTGCGGGTTTGGCTTGCCTCGTCGCGCCCTTCACGGGCGCGTGGATTGAAACATAACTACATCGATCGTCTCTCCACGCCTGACGGTCGCGCCCTTCACGGGCGCGTGGATTGAAACATAGCTAGTATGCCGTTTCTGGCGCGGGTACATGTCGCGCCCTTCACGGGCGCGTGGATTGAAACAAGGCTGTGCACGCTACACGCGGCAAGGTTGTACGGTCGCGCCCTTCACGGGCGCGTGGATTGAAACTTTGTACATTTCAGCATCAAGCATGGGCACAAACGTCGCGCCCTTCACGGGCGCGTGGATTGAAACCTGGTTGCCATTAGATCTCGCACTTCATGGGGTGTCGCGCCCTTCACGGGCGCGTGGATTGAAACGTCTAACCAGGTCTTGATTGCTTTCACGCTGTCTCGTCGCGCCCTTCACGGGCGCGTGGATTGAAACATTGCCTGCTTTCCTTCCTGCGTCGCGGCCTACAGTGTCGCGCCCTTCACGGGCGCGTGGATTGAAACTTTCTAAACTTTGCCATGTTGCACCTCAGTGTTGTCGCGCCCTTCACGGGCGCGTGGATTGAAACACCGGATGGGACGGGAACGTGCATAACCCCGCGCGTCGCGCCCTTCACGGGCGCGTGGATTGAAACATTGCGGGCGCCGGAACCCTGCTCGCTACCACGTCGCGCCCTTCACGGGCGCGTGGATTGAAACCCGAATCTCTTGCCGGTTATATCGTTTGCCGCTGGCGTCGCGCCCTTCACGGGCGCGTGGATTGAAACAACAAGCGCTCCAGG
>Ga0182030_10011185_pt1 | contig 18122 bp, 20 predicted proteins | sample 812S3MmetaG_FD_121299 | JGI IMG/M metagenome (GOLD analysis project Ga0182030, IMG submission 121299) | Permafrost microbial communities from Stordalen Mire, Sweden - 812S3M metaG (Illumina Assembly) | ecosystem: Environmental > Terrestrial > Soil > Wetlands > Permafrost | place: Sweden...
CGCGACCGCGCGCCTGATGCTCCAATCGATGTTGGCCGATCGGTTCGATCTCAAGTGTCACCGTGAGAGCCGGAAGATGCCGCAGTACTTGCTGGTGGTAGGGAAGAAGGGATTCAAGCTGCACGAAGAAATCGAACCGGGCCGCAGTGAGACACGCATGCGATCGGGCGAATTTGTCTCAACCGGATCATTGGACACGATGGCCGCAGTGTTTACGAACTACGCGGATTTACCAGTAATTAATACCACGGCGATTCCCGGGGTATATCACATCGACATGCGCTGGGATCCCGATGAGCCAGGAAACCTCTCCAGGCATTATGACCCGGGGTTTTGGATGGAGTTGGAGCGCGTTGCAGGACTCAAAGTCGAGAAGCGGAGCTTGCCGACGAGTGTGCTGGTGATCGACCACGCTGAGCGGGTACCAACCGGCAACTAAGCCAGAGTCGATCGGGTGGCAGCAAGGCCCGGGTTCGCGGCACCGCGGATACAATCACAGGCCTGTCAAAATGGGCACTTGGGCCGAGCATTGGCCTGCGGCGCGAGGCCGCGCACATTTCAACGGATCACCGCTTTCAAAGGAGGATTGAAGATGAAGCGATTTAGGACGCAGGTGGGCGCCAGAAAACGTCTGGCTTGGTTGATACTGATAACACTCATCGCAACAGTACCAGCGTTTGCTATGTACTGTGCAGATTACTTCGCGCCGTGCGCAGACGGATCGGGAGGCTTCTCGAATGTCTTTTGCGGAGACGCGCAGATGGGCTTCGCCGACTGCGCCTGCAGTACGTGGACTGACGGCCCCGGAGGGGGGCAGTGGTCCGACTGCTCGACCACTACTGGCTGTTGCGACGTGTTGCAAGAGTGACCCAGTACCGGAGTTTGTCAACAATACCGGTTCCGGCCGCGGCTGTTCCCTATTCCGGCCTTTTGAAGGCAAGGCGACGAAGCGTCTAAAGCCGCGGCCACCTTGGCGGCTTGCTTTGATCGTGCTATAGGGCCCCTTTAGTCGTTTGACCCCGCGCCGGTGGGTTCTTCGCTAGCTTAAGCTAAACCAGCCAGCGGCAGCAGTTGGCCGACCAACTCGTCGTCCCCCGAACTCGGAAGTGCGACATCCTGGCGGGCCTTCGGGTCGCGCCCCCGTGTTTGGACGAGCTTCGGCGGCGTTGACTCCGGACTCGACGCCCTCGCGGCGGCCGACCGGGAACGCTTCCGCCATTTCCGCCACTCGTTGCCCGAATTGGTCAACGACACCGTGCGGCGTTCCGGGGCGCTCAAGATGAATACGGATTACGCCGTGCCTGTGGCGCGCAATCGCGAAATGCTGGCGTATTACCGCCGCCGTCTGGAGCGCCAGTTTTCCGGCCGCTACGTGATTTTCGGCCACATCGGCGACGCGCACGTGCACGTCAACATCTTTTCCGACCCGGCCAATCGCGCGCCGGCCAGCGATTTGCTGCGCGAGTTCGCCCGCGAGGCGGTGGCGCTGGGAGGCACCGTGTCGGCCGAACACGGGCTGGGCAAGCGCAAGCGGAATCTGCTCGAATTGCAGTACCGCGCGGCTGAGATTGAGGCGATGCGCGCGGTGAAGCGGCGGCTCGATCCGGGCAATATTCTGGGGCGAGGGACGCTGTGGGAATGAAGCTTAGGTACGATCCCGAAGTTGATGTACTCTCCATCGTACTCAGTGACGCCAAGGTTCACGAGAGCGACGAGGACAAGCCTGGCATCATTCTGGATTACGACCATAACGGCAATATTGTCGGGCTGGAAATTCTGGACGCCTCAAAACGCGCGCGCACGTCGGGAGGCTCCAGGTAAACGTAGCCGGAACCCGCGCCAAACAGGTGTTTCAGCAAGGTAGTCTTGCCGGACTGGCGCGGACCAGTCACGACCACAGCGGGAAACTGGCTGGCGGCCTTGCGGAGAACGGGCTGCAACTCGCGCGCGAGGTAGCGGCTCATACTTGCAATTATGCATTACAAATGCACGATTGCAAGGCGTGAGGGCGCTTCAGGCGGGCCAGCGCGGAGGCGCGGGGACCGGCGAGGTCTGCGCGCCGGCCAGGATCTGGAGCAACTGCTCGAACGTATGTTTCCACTGGGCCTGGGCTTCGCACAGGCCGCGCACGGCATCGGTCAGGGTGGCCAGACCGGCCTCCTGGCGCGCCAGTCTGTCGCGGAAGTCTTGCGACGCCCGGTCGTCCTCGTAATAGGTGGCGATGAGCCAGTTGATGCGTTCCTTCATGTCCGGCAATTGCGCCGACACTTCGGCCAGTTGCTGGCCTTGTAGCTGCACCGAGTCTTCGAGCGCGATCACCTGGTCCCCGACCAGGTGCTGCATCTCGGCAAACCTGCCAAAGACGTTGGCCAGACTGGTGACCGGGCGGCCCTCCTTGGGCATGGCCCGGTTGGCGGGAGGGCTCACCACCAGAAGGCGCTGCCGGTTGGCGGAGGGGTCGGGCGTTTCCTCGGAATGGGGCAAAGTTTCAGTTGCGTCGGCCATAAGATAGTCTCTGACTCTGTGGTAATTGTAGGTTTTGGGATTGGCCAAATACAATAGTTCGTGAGGGTAGTGGTACTAGGACAACCGATAACGGTGTGCGCGAAAGTCCTAAGGTAATTAGCTTCTGTCGCAAAACTCCGCTTTTTGTGGAATTAACCGCTCCGAACCGCTCCCATCAGCAAGCGGTCTTTGCCGTTTGACTTGAGTTTCGCGACAGAAACTAATTAAGCGCGCCGCGCCAGGTCATCGGTGGCCGGCTTACAGGTGGCCGCGCGGTGCGCCGCACGGGGTCTCGACGGCAATGCCGGCTGTGGAGAGGGGTTGTATATTTGGAAGGCAACATCAGGCGGGCGGGCGGGAACCGCGCGAACTTTCGCGTGGCGCCGGCGAGCGCCTTCCGGCCGGCCGGTCCCGCCGATTTTACCTGCCGCAGTCGAATCGCATTGCACGATTCGAACTCCCTGCGAGTTGGGCTGGATCGGTCGGGGACCTACGTACGGCCGGAAAGCTCCCGCTCCAAAGGGCTCGTCTCTTACGTTGGAATTACCACGCCCAGCTTCTTGAGTGAGGTCATGCAAGTGCTGAGGGCCGATCCCACTTGTGAGAACGTGCCGCTGTTGCTCTGCGCAAAGTTAACCACCTTGCTGAGCTTCCCATAATCGGGAATCTTCTGACTCGTGTAGGCCTTCTTGACTTCCGCGGCCGCCGTGGAGCATTCGGTTATCTTCTTGAGCGACTCGGTGGCAGTGTCAATCGCCCGCTCGCAGGTCTTCACCGCGCTGGTTACTTCGCCGTTGTTCTGCGAATCTTTCTGGATCGCCGCCAGCTTGGCTTTCTGCTCCTTCAAGTTCTGCTGCATCTCGAAGATATACTTGTCCAGTTGCCCCACGTGCTTGTCCAAAGCCGACACCGGCGCCTGCAGCCCGGCTACGAAGGCCTTGGCTTTGTCAATCTTACTGGCATAACCCTTTTCAGCCGTCTTGTACTTAGCGATGGCGGCTTCCAGAAGCTTGATGTCCGCCTCGATCTCCTTGATTTTGTTCGCCGAATTCGCCCATTCCGTGTCGTACACCTTGTACGCTTTCCACAGCGCTCCGGCGCCCGTCGCGATGGCACCCAGGATCAGCGGCGCCAATGCCCCGTGCGATGCTACCGCCGCAGCGATCGCCAGTCCCGCCGCGGTCAGAATCAGCAGGGAGATCAGCACGATCTTCGCGATGCTCTTGATCTGCGCCTTCACCAGCTTCATCTTCATCGCTTTGACGGAGTCTTCATAAGCCTTCATCACGCAGTCGTCGCAGATCTTCTGGATTTCTCCCTGCCACGAGTCGAATGCCTGTTTGAGCAGCTTATTCGACGTGTCCACGACTTCTTGTTTTTCCTTCACCGTTTGCTTCTGTACGATCCGCTCTTCGGTCCACTTGACGGCGTCCTGAATCTGCTTCATCCGGAGCGTACTCGTGGCATGGAATTTGGCGTCGAAGTAGCCCTTGAATTTGGTATCGAAGATGGTCCGCTGCTTGCCCGGCATCGGCGCGATGTTTTCGTCGGGGTAGTAGAGATTAAGTTCAAGTTCCGGCGTCGTCAGCAACTTAGATGCGATCGGCGGTTTCCACTTGAGCTTGTTGAATACGTAGATCTGACCCATTGCTTGCATCCTCCAGATTGTTGGCACATATCCATTCCGGCCAGGGCGGCAACTCCGGTCGCCATCCCTCCTCCTGCGAACGGGTCTCCGCGTGACGGAGACGGTTCACAGTTTACCACACCAAAAGGCGTGGTGAATCTGAGAGCGCCGCGGGGCCGGTTAGCCTGCATTTCTCGTGGGACATTGCGTGTTGCTTTGTCTCAAGCCGGCGCATGGGGCGGGAGCCGCTACAACTGCATGTCCCGGCACGAGTGCCGAGACGGCAGCCTAAGAAGCTGCGCCACGAACAGCTTACGCAGTCCCGGTTGAAAGGCGAGGACGGGCTGCGGGGTTAGCCTATCGTAAGGCCTTTGTTTTCTGCGTATTATAGTGCGTTCCAGGGCGCGGCCTCGGGGCCAGGCCGTAAACCGCCGGCGCCGGCTACGCTGGGGACGCCTTGAGACGGGTATGGCGTTATGGTTATACTTGGCCGGAGCCAACTGCCATGCGTCCAGCCGGTATCTTCCTGAGCCTGATTGCCGCCGCGAACGGCCTCGCCGCGCAATTGCCAGCCGCCACGGCGGCCCGAATCGACCAGATCGCCGTCAAAGCGCTGACCGAAACCGGTGCGCCGAGCATTTCGATTGCCATCGTGCAGGGCGGCAAAATAGCGTTCAAGAAAGCCTACGGTAAGGCGCGTCTGGACCCTACAGTGGACGCCCGCGCGGAAATGCGGTACAGCATCGGTTCGGTGAGTAAGCAGTTGCTGGCCGGCTGCGTGCTGCTGCTGGTGGAGGACCACAAGCTGTCTCTCGACGACCGCGTGTCGCGCTATCTTCCCAATCTCACGCGAGCCGGTGAAGTTACCATCCGCCAGTTACTGACACACACGTCGGGATATCAGGACTATTACCCCCAGGACTATGTGGCGTCTTTCATGCAGAAACCGGTGACGGCGGACCAGATACTCGACCAATGGGCCAGAAAGCCGCTGGACTTCGACCCAGGCACCCGCTGGCAATATAGCAACACCAACTACGTGATCGCCGGCCGGATCGTGGAGCGGGTCACCGGCGGCCGGTTCTTCGACTTCCTGGCGAAGCGCATCCTCGCTCCGCTGGGGATGACCAGCGCCATCAACCTGGCCGGGCAGACCCTGGGGCCGCACGACGCCGCCGGGTATTCGCGCTTTGCGCTGGGTCCGCCGCGCCCCGCGCCGCCCGAGGGCCGCGGCTGGCTGTTCGCCGCCGGGGAGTTGGCCATGACGGCGCACGACCTGGCGCTGTGGGACATCTCCCTGATGGAACACAAGCTCCTGACGCCCGCGTCGCTGGAGCTGATGACCACGCCGGTGCGCCTGCGCAACGGCACACCCACGGACTACGCCCTGGGTGTCGAGGTGACGGACGCCGACGGCCATCCGCAGTGGCAGCACGGCGGGGCCGTGTCGGGATTTGTGAGCCTGAACACGGTCTGGCCGGACCGGGGCGCGGCGGTGGTGGCGTTCGCCAATGAGGACGGCTCCGGCGCGCCGCGGTCCGTCACGGAGCAGATTGCGCCGCTGCTGCTGGCGCAGCAGGAGGATCCCGATGCGGCTGGCGCACTGGCACAGGCGAAGCAGATTTTCAATGGACTACTGGAAGGCCGGATCGATCGCGGATCGCTGACGCCGGATGCCGATGCCTACTTCACCCGCCAGGTGCTGCAAGATGCTGCCGCCGGCCTGAAGGCGCAGGGGCCGCTGGAACAGTTGAAGCAGACCTCGGTGGAACAGCGCGGCGGAATGACGTACCGGCACTTCGACGTCAAGTTCAAAGAGAAGACGCTGCACCTCAGCACCCTGACCGTGCCGGGTGGAAAGCTGGAGCAGTATCTGATTCAGTAGGCGTCAGGCCCGGCCCGCGAACGCCCGGGTCTCAGTCGCCACTCTTACCTTCTCACCTTCTTTAATGAAGAGGGGAACGCGGATCTCGATGCCGGTTTCGAGCTTCGCCGCCTTGGTCACGGCGCCGCTGGAGGAGTCGCCCCGGACGCCCGGTTCCGTAGAGGCGACTGCCAACTCCACGAACGCCGGCAACTCCAGGCCGATGGGATTGCCGTTGTACTTGAGTAACTCGGCCAGGGCGCCGCTAATCAGGAAATCCAGCGCGTTTCCCATCACCTCATCTGCCAGCGTGAGGGTCTCATAGCTTTCCTGGTCGAGGAAGTGAGAACCACTGCTGTCGCTGTACAGGTAGGACGCCGGAACCGTTTGGAGATCCGGCTCGCGGAACTTCTCACCCGCCTTGAAAGTCTTCTCGAAGACCGCGTTGGTGAGCAGGTTGCGAATCTTCAGGCGCACCAGGGTCTGGCCACCGCGAGCGGTGGGCGTGTTCACTTCCGCTTCCAGGCAGGAGAACGGAGTGTTGTCGAACTCAAACAAGGTCCTTCGCTTGACGTCAATCGCATCGATCAATACGGCCATAACTCCTCAACGGCAGCCCGCGGATCAATTCTTCGAGCCGGCGGCCGGGTACCCCTGCCATAGATATTCGAGAGCCTCGGGCAGGGTTTGACGCTTCACGGCGCCATCGGTGTGCCCGGCGTTGCGCGCAAATACAAACTGATAGCGATAGCCTTTGGCGGCCAGCACTTTGGCCATGTTCTCGTTGGCCACGACCCAGTCATGCATGTTGTCGCGCATGACGTTGGGATTGAACAGGTCGCGGTCGCCGACTTCCATCCAGATGCGCAGCGGCTTGGCCGGGCTATTGGGAATGAGCTGTTCATGGAACTCCCATGCGCCGTGGGGAATCTCGGGGTTCGTGGGCCACTGCTGGTTGACATAGGTGCCGGAGTAAGTCAGCACGCGGTGGTAAAGCTCCGGGTGATACCACGCCATGGCCAAGGCTGCCGAGCCGCCGGAACTGCCTCCCATGGTCGCGCGGCCGTCCGGGTCCTTGGTCAGCTTCACGTTCGCTTGCTTCTCCACCAGAGGCAGCACTTCGGTCTCGACGAACTCCGCATAGAGCCCCGACATAGTGTCGTATTCCAGGCCGCGCTCGCTTCCCTGGGCGTCGCCCGAGCCGTTGCCGATGGAGATGGCGATCATCGCGGGCACGCGATGCTGGGCGATCAGATTGTCCAGAGCCGTGAACAACGCGCGGTCCGGACCATCCGCCCCGACGATGAAAGGCGCGGCCGTGCCGGGAACGTATTGCTTGGGGACATAGACGGCCACCCTTCGGGTGTAGGAAGCGGGGTGGCTGGTGGTGACAACGAGCTTGGCGGGGTCGTTAGGGTCCGGCGTGCCAAAGGTGCCGGCCTCGCGCGCGATGCCGGGATAGATCTTGCTGTCGGCCGATGCCATGGTGAAGTTGTAGACCGTGCCGTGCGGCACGTCTTCCTGCGCGGTCATCTCCGGGGCGGGCGTGTGGGTGGGGCCGATGATGAAGTTGCCGTCGGCGGTGGCCGGAGCGTTGGCGCCGTCGGGCAGCTCTTTCGCCGTGACATAGCCGGGCGTGTGGGGATCGCGGGTGGGCGGCGCCGGGCGCGGTTGGGCCATGACCGGGCCCAAGCCGGTCATCAGGCCGATCGCCAACGTGGTGCTTAGAAGACGGAACATCGGGAACTCCTTTTTCTCTGAGTCGGGGAAATCTCCACCAATCTTAACGCAACCCCGATGCGCCGGGATGGTTCAGAAGGCGGCGGCGCCGGCCTCGGCCACGGCATGATCCTGTTCGCCCGAGCCTCCACTCACGCCGATCGCACCGGCAACCTTGCCATCGTGCTTGAGCGGTATCCCGCCGGCGAAAATCATGATGCGTCCGGAATTGGAAGCATGGATTCCAAAAAACTGCCCGCCTGACTGGGAGTGTTCCGCCAGGCTCTTGGTTGCGATGTCGAAAGCGCGCGAGGTATACGCTTTGTTGATCGAAATATCGATGCTGCCGATCCAGGCGCCGTCCATGCGCACATGGGCAATCAGGTTTGCGCCTTCGTCCACGACAGCAATGTTCATGGGCTGTCCGATTTCCGCGGCCTTCTTCTCGGCGGCCGCAATGATTCTCCGAGCGTCGTTGAGGGTAATCATAGGTTCTATTGTGAGGCATTTTTGCGCGCCCGGCGACCGGTCCCCGAGAGGCGTCCCGCAGGGACCATCCGTCATACTCGCAGCAGGGGAAGGACCATTTGGTCCGCGGGACCGCTGGAGACCTTTCGCGCGCCGCGCGCTACACCCCCGTGGTGCTCACCGTATACTTGGCGATCATGTTGGCGTGTTCCCACGCCGGCATGGACTGCGGCGAGCCCAGATAGCTCAGGAACCGCTCCAACACCTGCGCGAAATGCGCTTCGTGGCCCACCCGGTAGCGATCCGGAATGGTGACGTGCAACTCGTCGCCGGCGGTCTCGTAGGCCACGCCGGCGTACTGCGTCTGTAAAAGGCGCAGGTGGGCCTCCACGGCCTCGGTGACCGCGGCGCGATTCCGCGGCGCGTTGGGGACCACGTAGACTTCCGGCACGTATTTTTCCTTTTCGCCCTGGCGCACGTCGACGTGCGCGTTGGCGCCGCGGTAGACGGCGTGGTGCAGGTCCACACCGGTGGGCGATTCGTAGTGCCACAGCGCGCTGAGCTGCACGTGGATGCCGCGAATCTGGTAGTGGATCTCGCCGTTGCCGTCGAAGTCCAGGGCGCCCTGTTTGACGTAGGGCGCCAGTTGCGGCGGAAACGCGGAGAGCGCCGTCAGACGCTGGAATTGCGCGAGCGTCATGACCGTCGGCCAGCGGCGGGTGGCGCCGATGCGCAGATCCTGCGGCGTGCGGATCGATTGGCCGGGGAATAGCGTCCACTGCACCAGGTCGATCAAATGGGTGCCGACGTCGGCCAGGGCCGTGCCCTGGTCTGCGGCGTCGAAGAAAAACGCCGGGCGCAGGTTGGGCACTCCGGCGACGGTCTTCAGAAGGTGATGGATGCTCTCGATGGTTACGCCGGGTTCGGTCTCGGAGCCGGCCAGCGGAGCGCCGAAGACGGCCGGATCGTTCACCAGGGATCTCTGAATAATGGTGGAAGGCTCGAACCGTTCGGTCATGATGTCGTAGGCCACCAGGCCGGTGCGGGCGGCCAGATCCAAGGCGGATTCGAGCGCCGGAAGCTGCGCGGCGTGAATGATCCACGGCTTATCGGCGAGCACATTGAGGCCGGCGTCGAGGCACGCGCGGATGCGGTCCATCTTATTGCCGCTGTGGCCGGCGATCACCACCACGTTGCCGGGCCGCTCGGTGCACATGCGGCGCACCGGGTCGTTGGTGCAGTAGACGTCCAATTCCCAATCGGTGGGATTTTCGGCGCGGGTGTTGAAGCCTTCGATGCGCTGGAGATGCTCGAACAGGTCCGGGCCCAGCGGCGCATAGATATAGCTGCGGCGGGCGATGCCGGGGAGCATTTCCTTTTGCACCAGGGCCGCGTGGAAATGGGCCGGATCGAGGGTCATCAGCTTGACTTCCGTGGCGAAACTCATTGTGCGTGGCTCCAACTAATTATGGCTGACATGATAAGCTCGTGGCAGACGGCGTGTTTGCGGACTGCTTCCGAAAGCAGGAATAGCATGAATTCCGGCCGCAAGCAATCGGCCGATGCGCCGGGAGAATCGAGCATGCATATTTCGCGCAGAGATTTAGGTTTCCTGCTGCCGGCGCTGGCGGCGGCGGGCGCCACGGCGCAACAGCCGGCGGCCGTGGAGACGATGACGTCCAAGGCCTATCCCAGCGACAAGATTCCCTATACCGGCGACGAGAAGAAGAAAGGGCGGCGGTTTTTTCTGGCCGCCACGCATACCGGCTTCCAGGTGGAGGTGCACGAGACGATACTCGGTCCGGGGCTGGAGACGCACGCTCCGCACAAGCACGAGCACGAGGAAATCGTGATCGTGGTGGAAGGCACGGTGGAAGCCAACATGGAAGGCAAGAAACAGACGGTGCCGGCGGGCTCGGTGCTGGTGTTCGGGTCGAACCAGATGCACAATGCGCGCAACGCGGGCGCCACGCCATGCCGCTATTACGTGGTGGAACTGCACGGCAGCGAGGCTTGAAGAAAGGAGACGGAAGATGGAGATTTCCCGCAGGGAGTTGAGTTTTCTGCTGCCGGCGCTGGCGGCGCGCGCTGCCGCTCAGCAGCAGGCGCCGGTGGAGACGATGACCTCCAAGGCGTACCCCAGCGACAAGATTCCTTTCACCGGCGACGCCAATAAGAAAAGCCGGCGATTCTTCCTGGCGTCCACGCACACGGGCTTCCAGGTGGAGATGCACGAGACGGTGCTTGGCCCGGGGATGGAAGCGCACCCGCCGCATCGCCACGTGCACGAAGAGATCATGGTGGTGGCGGCTGGGACGCTCGAAGCCAACATGGATGGCAACCGGCAGACGGCGCCGACGGGTTCGGTGCTGGTGTTCGGCTCGAACCAGCTCCACAATGTGCGCAATCCGGGAACCGGGCCGGTGCAGTATTACGTGATCGAGCTGCGCGGCAGCGGCGCCTGATTCCTCACGGCAGCGGGGCCGACGGGTAGCGGTAGTGGGCGTAGTCTACATCCGCGTAGCCGCCGTTCGGACCATACGGGAAGCAACCGAAGCGCGCGTTTCCAGGAAGCGAACTTCAGGGCGATCTGCCAGCCGGTGTCCGGCCAGGTCTTGCCGTCGAGGCTGTAAAGCAGCGTGGCTTTCCCATGCCGGTATTCGCCCTGCAACCACAGACCGGCGGCGGCCCTGACCTCCGGACGCGTCCCGCCGGGCCACACGATGCGTAGTGCGCCGGCGGACTTTTCCACGGCGACCCAGTCGAAATTCGGTCCGCTCTCGAAAGCCAGGCCGGCGCGCTGCCCTTCGCCCATTCCGGCGGCCTCCAACTTCATGTCAATAACGCCGAACTCGTCCCACAGCTTCTGCATGAGGGTGTTGCGGGCCAGGCTAAGGCTCTCGGCGGGCAGCGCCGTAAGACGCAGAAATCCGCGGCGATCGGTCAGCGACCGAGCCTGGTCGACGGGGTTGTGATTCCACTGCCGGATGGGATTCAAAGCGGCTGCGCTGAAATCGTCGCTGATTTCGGGAAGGCCGGGCGCGTCCGATTCGGCGGTCCGCGGCTTCTTCCAGGTGTCGACCGGCTTGCCATGGTCCCCGAACACAGTCCAGTCGCCGGCGCGCCAGGTAACCGGTTCGAGATAGTTTCTGTCGGGAAACTCAAAGTCAAAAGACAAAGACCGGCGGGAACCCCACGTGTAGCGAGACGCGGTCGTTGTTTTCACTCGCGCTCGTAATTTACCGGTGGGGTAGATCCCGAGCGGGCTTGACCCGCACGAGGTCCGGGGGTTATATCTCTTCTAGACGAAACTGTTCCGCGAAGGAGAAGGGCCCATGGTACGAGGTGCAGCGATTCTCGCGATTGTCGCCGTTGCCGCCGCGCAGACTGGCACGCCGCCTCCGGCGTTCGAAGTGGCGTCGGTCAAGCTGTTCGCGCCCCAGCGACCGGGGCTATTCTTCTTCGCGTTTAGCGATGGCCCGCCCAGCCAGTTCCAGGTTAGCGGAACCAGGGTCTCCACGCGCGGCAATCTGATGAGCCTGGTGGCCGGCGCGTACGAGCTTGAGCGATTCCAGGTGAGCCAGGGCGCGGACTGGGCGGACAAGTGGGCCACTTCCGAAATCTACGACATCGAAGCCCGCACACCAAGTGACGCGATTCCCACATTGGCGCAGGTCCGGCAGATGATGCAAACGCTGCTGGCGGAGCGCTTCCATTTGAAATTCAGCCGCCAGACCACGGTGACGCCGGTTTACAACCTGGTGGTTCCACCCGGCGGGGCCAAGATCAAGCCCAGCGCCTTTACCGATGCGCCGATGACCCGGGACGAAGGTTCGGCCGGAGCGCAGATTCGCACGCGGTTCCTCAATTATTCGATGGCCGGCTTCGTGACGCAGATGAGGTGGCAGTTCGATCGTCCGCTGCTCGACAAGACCGGGCTCACCGGGGGCTTCGATTTCAGCCTGGATTACACCGCGCAGCCCCCCGGAATGACCGCCGCCGCAGCGGCAGCGATGGGCCTACCGGATCTTGAGCCGGGGCAGCCGATCGTAGCATCGATCCGGGAGCAACTGGGATTAAGGGTCGTCGCGGCTAGGGAGCCAGTCGAAATTCTGGTGATCGTTCACGCCGAAAGACCCTCGGCCAACTAAGGCCTCGTCATTGGTTTCACGGCGTCACCCGATTCGGTCAACCAGCGAGCATCCAAGCTTACTGATTCTCGACCGGCTTCTCCTTAATCGAATCGATCACCAGAACCGGGAACGGCCGCTTTTCCAACTCCAGTTTCAACCCGAGCTGTTTGCTGACCGCCTCGAAAATCGAGAGCTTGCCGCTGGGGTCCGAGGTTTCGGCGCCGCCTCCGGCTATGCCGAGTCCATTCGTCGTGAAGACCATCGTGCCGCCGCGGCCGCTGGCGAGGATCGCATACCGCTCGAACTGGATGGTGAAATCGAACGCGCCCTGGATGCCCGTGCCATCCCGTACGATACGGTTGAAGGCGCTGCCATCCATGCCCGGCAATAGCCGCGCAAACTCCGCCATGCTCAGGTTGGTGCAGGTGATGGTCCTCCCCATCGCCGGGTCGAGCAGATGCGGATCCTTGGTGACGTAGGGAGGTCCATCGTGCCACCCCGCGCGCCGCGCCGGATCGGCCGTGGGCGTCAGTTTCGGCTTCACCGCTTTCAACACGTACGCGTCGGCCGGCCAATCTTCCGTGTGCGTTTTCAGCTTGAACCGTTGGATCAGTAGGTTCTTCAGCATCAGTTGAAGCGGTTCTATATCGAGTGGACCGTTCAGGGCGCCAAGTTGCATCCCCTCGGGAGTTTTCGCGATGATATCGAAGGAATCCGTACCCATCCATTTCGGCGCGCCGACCAACTCCGTATCCTCAAGGTCCCAGGCGAGGCGAATGAGATACCTTAATTTCACAAAATTCATCCGATGACCTCCGGCCAGGGTGATCCCTCCCAGAGCGGCCCGACTGTAGCCTGTCCACTGGCCGAAAGACTGTGACCCAGTGACCAGGCCGCTGGCAGAAAGACGGCCTTATCGTAAAGTGGATCGGTGCGGTCCGTCTTGACCCCGCCGGAGTATCGCTTGCGCGTCGGCGATTACCGCGTTTAGCTTCTCTGATTGCGGCGATACCATCGAGGTCCTCGCGGTGAAGAATCGGCGCGAGGCGTCCGCCAACCCGCAAATACGCTACTGTATGAGTGCATGCCGCGACAACTGGTGGAATGTGTTCCCAATTTTTCCGAAGGGCGCGATGCCGTTAAGATGGACGCCATCGTACAGGCGATTCTCGCCGTCCCCGAGGTGGTCCTGCTCGATCGCGAATCGGATGCCGACCACAATCGCTCGGTCCTCACCTTCGTAGGCCCGCCCGCGGCGGTGGCCGATGCCGCGTTGCGCGGCGTGGCGAAGGCGGTCGAACTGATCGATCTCACCACGCACCAGGGAGCGCACCCGCGCATCGGCGCCGCCGACGTGGTGCCGTTCATTCCCATCGAAGGGGTCACGCTGGAGGAGTGCGTGCGCCTGGCGGAGCGCGTGGCGGGCGAGATCTGGAGCAAGCTGCGCGTGCCCGTGTACCTGTACGAAGCCGCCGCCCGCCGGCCCGACCGCGTCAACCTGGAGAACATCCGCCGCGGCCAGTTCGAAGCCCTGGTCCGCGAGATGGGCGTTGTGCCCGAACGCAATCCCGATGTAGGCGACCCGGTCTGCCACCCTACGGCCGGCGCCACGGTGGTGGGGGCGCGCAAATTCCTAATCGCTTATAACGTCAATCTGGGCACTGCGGATATCGCCATCGCGCGCAAGATCGCCAAGACCATCCGCTTTTCCAGTGGCGGCTTCCGTTATGTGAAGTCGATGGGGGTGATGCTGGCGTCGCGCAACCTGGCGCAGGTCTCGATCAACCTTACGGACTTCGAACAGACTCCCCTGCCCCTGGTGTTTGAGACGGTACGGCGCGAGGCCGAGCGGTACGGCGTTGCGGTGGTGGCGAGCGAGATCGTCGGGCTGATTCCCAAGAAGGCCATCGAAATGTCGGCGGAGTATTTCCTGCGCTGCGAGAATTTCCGGCCGGAGCTGGTGCTGGAGAATCGCATCGCCGAAGCGGTGGGCTCGCGCAGCGGCCTGCCGGAGTTTCTGGACGCGCTGGCCGCACCCACGGCCACTCCCGGCGGCGGCAGCGCGAGCGCGGCGGCGGCGGCCATGGCGGCAGCTCTCGGGTCGATGGTGACGCGCCTGGCGAAGCAGGATCCCGAACCGTTCGAACGGGACCGCCGCTATTTCACGGAAGCGGTGGACCGCGATGCGGAGGCGTTCCAGCGCGTGATGGCGGCGTACAAGCGGCCCAAAGAGGAGCGCGCTCCGCTGGTGGAAGAAGCGCTGCAAGGCGCGACCGAGGTCCCGCTGGCGGTGCTGGAACGCGCCCACGCGATGCAGGCGCGGCTGGACGCGCTGGAGATTCCAGCGCGCTACGGATCGGACCTGGCGGTGGCCAAGGCGCTGGCGGTGGCGGCCAAAGCGGGCGTGCTGGAAAACGTCAAGATCAACGTGGATTCCATCGGCGACGAGGTTTTTAAGGCTGCGGTGCGAACCCGGCTGGCGGCGATGAAGTTGTAGGGGCGGAGGGGGCTATGACGAAATCTGGTGGATCGCAAGGGCTTGCAGGAGTTATCGAGGGTCAGGCTCAGAGAGGCGAAGGCGCTCTTTGACCTTGGGATGTCCGACGGGTCGTACTATTTGGCTGGTTACGCGGTCGAGTGCGCCCTCAAAGCATGCATCGCAAGGGAACGCAGCGGCACGAGTTTCCCGACAAGGGCAGCGTCGATTCGAGCTATTCGCATAAGTTGCGGGATCTGGTGAAGGTGGCCGGTCTTGAGGGCGCCCGCGCCGAAAACGCCAGCAACAGTCCTGAGTTCGGAAGGTACTGGGAGGTTGTTCAATCCTGGTCCGAGCAGAGCAGGTATCAGAGACATCGGACGGAAGCAGCCGAAGCGCTGATAACAGCAGTTGGCGAGAGACGTAATGGGGTGATTTCGTGGATCAAACTGTATTGGTGAACGTAGAAATCCAGAGAGGCTCGGATGTCGTGGCCGCTCTGGATCGGGCGAAAGTGAAGGTCAGTGTAGCGCTTTTCGCGGTCCTGTCCGAGTACGGGGACTGGCGTCTGGTCCTCGCCGCACGCGCTTTCGATCAGCTTAGAATCACGGAGGCGTACGGGCTGCTTCATGAATCGCTGGCCGCCGTGGGGATCGGCGAGGAAAAGATCCCAGTGGTGTTGATCCTGCCTATGAGGGATCCTTTCATCCGAGAGCTGCGCAGACGTTTCGGCAAGAACAAGAGCGTCGAAGGAATGCGGCCCGGAGGCCAACTGATCGGTGGTCGTTTCGTAGAAGATGGTTACGTTTACCGGATCCGATAAGTCCGGGATCTGCCCTGCTGGCCGCGACGGGTGACACCCTCGGCGATCAGCCGGCTTTTGCATTGCCCCTTGACTTTGCGGCAGCCGTCTGTTTTGGTAGAGATTCACATTAGTTCGACCTGTGAATTTTATGAGACAATCCCTGCTGCTCTGTTCCCTGCTTTCAGTTGCCCTGTTGGCCGCATCGGCGCAAAGCGGCTCCGGATCGGTCACTTTCTGGAAGAAATCGCGGCTTGCTGTAGCGGCATTGGCCCAAAATGGCCGGTCGGCAGCCGGGCCCCAGCGGTGTTCGATTAGGGCTACTGCGGAGGCTGCTGCGGAAAGTTGATTTTCCGCTCCAGCTCAAGCATGCGGTCTTCCAGAACGCCGATGCGGGCGATGATCGCGCCCTGGTTGCCTTCAGGCTGGGCGAGGCGCTGCCGGTTCGATTCCGCGAAGCCGTAAAACGCCTTCAGGACCTCAGTCTGCGCATCGCGGATGGCTTCGGTCAGCCGGTCCACGATTCGCGTCTCCTGATCTGCGAGGTCGCCTTTCGTTGCGGGCGCGTTGCGGTCGTCTTCCATTAGTCCTTCTTCCCGTATTCTACGTCAGAAAACCAGTGGTGTCAGACAGGCTTTACGCCGGCACGGCTTGCGGAGCGTCCTGCTTATGCTTGCATTCGGCGTTGGGGCATTGCCACACGGGGCCGGCTTTCAGCCACTTCTCCACCATGTAGGGGCTGCCGCACTCGGGACACTTCTCCGCCACGGGTTTGCCCCAGGCAACGAACTTACACTCCGGATAGCGATTGCAACCATAGAAGGTCTTGCCCTTCTTCGAGCGCCGCTCGATGATCTCGCCCTCGGAACACTCGGGACATTTCACGCCGATGGTCTTCTGCTTGACGTACTTGCAGGTGGGGTAGTTGCTGCACGCCGTAAACTCGCCGAACCGGCCGGTCTTGAGCACCAGGTGGTTGCCGCAGTTGGGGCACTTTTCGTCCAACGGAACATCCTTCTTCTGGGTGCCGCCGATCTGCTTGGTGGTCTTGCAATCGGGGTAACCCGAACAGGCGAAAAACGTCCCAAAACGGCCCTTTTTCAGGACCATGGGACGGCCGCAGTTCTCGCAGTACTCCTCCTCGCCCTGCTCCGCCAGATCGACGTTTTCGCTGTCCGGCTCGCGCGTGAACGTGCACTCGGGGTAACCGGTGCAGGCGATGAATTTCCCGTGTTTTCCCCACTTCATCACCAGGGGCTTGCCGCACTTTTCGCACATCAGGCCGGTGGGCTCTTCCATCCGCTTGATGTCGGTCATGTGCTCTTCGGCGTGTTTCAGATCGTGCTCGAAGCGCTCGTAGAACTCCGCCATGGCGGTCCGCCAGTCGATCTTGCCCTCTTCGATGTCGTCCAGTTCCTCTTCCATGCGGGCGGTGTAACTGACATCGAAGATATCGTCGAAGCTTTCGAGCAACAGGTCGGTCACCACCATGCCCAATTCGGTGGGCTGGAAGCGTCCGCCTTCTTTACTGACGTACTCGCGCTCTTGAATGGTGGACAGGATGGAAGCGTAGGTGGACGGCCGGCCCACGCCATCGGCTTCCAGGCGCTTCACCAGCGTGGCTTCGTTGTAGCGCGGCGGCGGCTCGGTGAAATGCTGTTCCGGCCTGATGGCCTTGAATTTCAGATGCTCGCCTTCCGTCACCAGCGGCAGGTGATGCTTCATCTCTTCGTCTTCCTCGTCGGCCTGGTCTTTGCCTTCCTTGTAGACCTTGAGGTAGCCGTCGAACTTGAGAACCGATCCGGTGGCGCGGAAAATGTACTCCGTGCCGTTCTGCGGGCCGGTGGCGGCAACGTCGATGGTGGTCTGGTCGTAAAGCGCGGGCATCATCTGGCTGGCTACAAAGCGGTTCCAGATGAGCCGGTAGAGCTTCATTTCATCTTCCTGCAGGTACTTCTCCACCACCTCCGGAGAGAAAGCCATGGACGTGGGCCGGATGCCTTCGTGGGCGTCCTGCGCGTCTTTCTTGGATTTGTAAATGTTGGGCGACTCGGGCAGGAACGGCGCGCCATATTGCCCGGTAATATAGTGCCGTACGTCGGCGATGGCGTCGGTCGAAATGCGCGTGGAATCGGTGCGCATATACGTGATCAAGCCGACGGCGCCTTCCTTGCCGATTTCGATTCCTTCATACAGGCGCTGCGCCAGCATCATGGTGCGCTTCACGCTGAAACGCAGCTTGCGCGAGGATTCCTGCTGCAAGGTCGAGGTGATGAACGGCGCCACCGGATTGCGCTTCTTCTCGCGCGTGCCCACCGACTTCACCACGTAATCGGCGGCTTCCAACTGCGCCACGATGTCGTCGGCGGCTGCCTGCGCGCCCACCTCGGGCGTCTCTTCGTTGGCCCTAGTGAGGCGCGCGATCAGAATCGGCGGTTTCTTGGCCGCCAGGTCGACGTCGATGGTCCAGTACTCTTTTTTCTGGAAGGCGCGGATTTCGCGCTCGCGCTCCACCACCACGCGCAGCG
>Ga0182030_10011186_pt1 | contig 18121 bp, 16 predicted proteins | sample 812S3MmetaG_FD_121299 | JGI IMG/M metagenome (GOLD analysis project Ga0182030, IMG submission 121299) | Permafrost microbial communities from Stordalen Mire, Sweden - 812S3M metaG (Illumina Assembly) | ecosystem: Environmental > Terrestrial > Soil > Wetlands > Permafrost | place: Sweden...
CTTGCTCAAACACGAGCATGAATTGACTGCCGATGAAACCGATGTCGTCGGAGTTGTCGGGCGGGTCTCCTCCCCCATTCGACAGGGTGGTGTCGGGGAACTTGTCTATGAACAATTGGGCGCACGCTGCTGTGCTCCAGCGCGATCCGAAGATGGCGTAGCGATTGAAAAACACGAAGAGGTTTTCGTTGTTCGCTACGAAAAGGGAATCGCCTACGTACGCATCTGGGAAGACTTTCCAGAGTTGCAGGAAATTGTGAACAGAGATAAGGAATCAAATTCAATCGGTTAGTTTGTTGGCGTGCAGTTCATTAACTACGGGATAACTGGAAACTGTTGGCTGATAGCGGTCAACTGGAGTGAAGCTATGACGGACACAGGCGTGTTGATTATTGATATGGCCATCCTGGTTGGAATCTTCCTGTTGGGATTATTGGCCAAGATCTTTCCCAAGCGTGGTCGTAACATCGGCTCGAAGCAGTAACGGTAGACAGTGTTGAACCAAGCTGAGTGAACACTGTGAACGTAAACCATCAACCACTTACCTCTCGGATAAAGGGCCGGGATTGCAATGAACGAAATATTGAACGGAACAAACGGATCGCTGATTCTTATCGTTGGCGTGTGCGTATTGGTGCTGATTGTGTTGCTGGGCCTGCTTACCTCGCTCTATCGCAAGGCTGGCCCCAATGAAGCGTTGATCGTTTATGGCCTCCGTGGAACCAGAGTAGTGAAGGGTCATGGCACTGTGATCTTTCCCATGGTCGAGAGCGCACGTCAGTTGAGCCTTGAACTGATGAGCTTTGATGTGGCACCCAAACAGGATCTTTACACCAAGCAGGGCGTGGCTGTGACCGTCGAGGCTGTGGCGCAGATCAAGGTACGCAGTGATCAGGCTTCGATCATGACCGCAGCCGAGCAGTTTCTCACCAAGGCACCAGATGAGCGCGAAGGCTTGATTCGACTGGTGATGGAAGGTCACCTGCGCGGCATTATTGGCCAGTTGACAGTGGAACAGATCGTCAAGGAGCCGGAGATGGTGGGCGACCGGATGCGTTCAACCTGCGCCGGTGATATGGACAAGATGGGACTCGAAGTGATTTCGTTCACCATCAAGGAAGTGCGCGACAAGAACGAATATATCTCGAATATGGGTCGTCCAGATGTCGCGCGTATCAAGCGAGACGCCGATGTGGCAACTGCTGAAGCCGATCGCGATACGGCGATACAGCGTGCCAATGCGTTGCGCGAATCTGCCGTGGCCAAGGCCGCCGCAGATCAGGAAAGAGTAATTGCCGAGACTGCATCTGCTACTCGTCAGGCCGAAGCACAACGCGATCTTGACATCAAGAAAGCGTCTTACAGCGAACAGAGTCGTCGTCAACAGGCGCAGGCTGACAAGGCTTATGAGTTGCAGACGAACGTGATGCAACAGCAGGTGACGGCTGAGCAAGTGAAGGTGTTGCAAGTTGAAAAAGAGGGCCAGATCAAGGTGCAGGAAGCTGAAATTCAGCGCCACGAAAAGGAACTCATCGCTACTGTTTTGAAAGGCGCGGAGATTGAACGTCAGCGCATCGAGAACATGGCCGCAGCTGAGAAGAATCGCTTGACGGCAGAAGCTGAAGGCCGTGCAGCCGCGATTCGGGTACAGGGCGAGGCGGAAGCCAGCATTATCTTCCAAAAGGGCGAAGCTGAAGCCAAGGCGATGAACGTGAAGGCCGAGGCGTATCAGGAGTGGAACCAGGCCGCTGTTGTGGACAAGCTGCTCACGAACATGGCCGATGTGGTGCGTGCGATGGCCGAGCCTCTCAGCAAGGTGGAAACGATCACCATAGTTTCAACCGGGAACGACGATTCTACTGGTGCTCACAAGCTGACTGGCGATATGACACGCATCGCCGCGCAGGTTCCCGCGCTGTTCGAGGCACTGAGCGGCATGGACATCAAGCAATTGATGGCCAACGTACAGGCCATCAAGCCGAAGTCTGCAAAGGGCAGTACGCCGACCGAGACGAAGTAGCACACGCACTTTTGTTTGTCAGATGTTCGATTCAACTCTGTGCCGCGATCGAGCGGCACAGCCACACCGAAGATTGAGGAACATATGAAGAACGCAAGCAAGTTTGCAGCAGTGATTGGCCTCGGATTGGCGCTGGCCCCATGGACAGTGGCGCAGGCTACCACAGACCAACCAGCCACGCAAACGGTAGTTGTTGCCATTCCGCAGGATCAGCAACCAACCAAGGAGCAGTTAGCCAAGCTATTCGAGGTGATGCGACTTCGCCAGCAACTTCAAAGCGTTATGAAGACGATGCCAGCGATGATTCAGCAGCAGGTACAAGCGCAGAGCAGGGAGATGGCAGCCAAGATTCCTGGAGCCAGTTCGCCAACTCCTGCGCAACAGGCGGCCATCGACAAGCTGACCAGCAAGTACCTGGACAAGGCGTTGAACATTTACCCGGTGGATGAGCTGATTGAAGATATGAGCGGTATTTATCAGCGCCATTTGAGCAGCACAGACGTGGATGCTTTCATTGCGTTCTATGGATCGCCTGCCGGACAGCATCTGCTTGATGCGCAGCCTGCAATCATGCAAGAGTATATGCCCGTGGTGATGGATCGCATGAAGGAGCGCAGCAAGGCGCTCACAGATGAGATGGCTCAGGATATGGCAGCACTTGCCAAGTCTCAGACCCCGGAACCCGCCGCTGACAAGCCTGCGGCGAAGTAATACCCACTTATAACTTCCAGCTTTCAAACCGCGTTGTAAGTGAAGGAAGCTGGAAGTTGGAGTTGACGAGCTGAAAACAAGGAGGACGTCATGGCACTGTTAGAGAGAGTAAGCACATTGCTTCGCGCCAATCTCAATGACCTGATCGAGAAGGCCGAAGATCCAGAACGGATGTTAAAACAAATCGTACTGGATATGGAAAACCAGTTGCTGCAAGTCAAAACGCAAGTGGCTATCGCCATTGCCGACGAGCACCTGCTTGTGAAAAAACGCGCCGAGCACGAGGCGCAGGCTGCTGAGTGGCGGCGGAAGGCGGAATTGGCCGTGCAGAAGGGGCACGACGATATGGCACGCGGCGCACTCGAACGCGCATTGAGCCACGATCAGTTGGTTGAGGGATTTGCCGCGCAGGCCGCTGACCAGAAGCACGAGGCAGACAATTTGCGGCAGGCCTTGCAAAAGTTGAATCAAAAGCTCAGCGAAACGCGTGCCCACTGCGAGATGCTGGTGGCGGAGCATCGCCGCGCCAAGGTTGTTGGCCGCGCAACCGAGGCTCGTCAAACCATTGGCAACAATCAGGAGCACACACTCGGACGCATGAAGACTCGCGTTCACTTGCAGGCTGCGCAAAATGCCGCTGCCAATGAGGTGCTGGTGCCTGAAACGCTCGAAGACCGGTTTCAGGCTCTGGAGAGCGAAGACAAGATCGAGTTGCTGCTGAGCGAAATCAAGACACGGCAGGCCATTCAATAACAGGCGGTTTATCTGCCATGCACCACGTAATCAGGATGCGTTTCATTACGTCTAACAAGTAAGTCTGTTTACACGCGATGAAACGTAGCCTTGTATGGCGCTGAAATTCTGAAGCGCCAGCAATGGTGATTTATCCTGAAGGCAGGCTTGCTGTTCGATTTGCCATCTTCCGGCAAGTTGCTCAGCTGGGTGCCTACTTCAAAACTGGTGGATGAATGCGCTTTGTTTCTTCTCTGATTCCTGCGACGCTGGCCACGGGTCTTATTGTGCTGGCGTTGCCCTCCGTATCTTTGTCACAAAATACTAGCATCACTCCATCTGCGATAGCGGCTGCGCAATTGCCCGATGCGCCGCAGCCGCAATACGAGGTCGCATCCGCTGAGCAGCCTGCTCAGCCTGCCGTTACGCATGACAGTACCAGTTCGCAGATACCAGCGCCGCAAACCGATGCGGAGAAATCGCAACATGACAAGGCAGAAGAGCAAATTAAAGAACAGGAAAAGCAGCGCGTGCTTGGTGTGCTCCCATCCTTTAATGTTTCATATCGCAGCGATGCTGTTTCGCTGACCGCGAAGCAGAAGATGAGTCTGGCATTTCATTCTGCAACGGACCCTGTTGAATTTGCTGCTGCGTTTGTGGTGGCCGGGTACCACGAGGCAATGCACGACGATGTAGGTTTTCCCTGGGGAATTAAAGGCTATGGCGAGCGATCAGGAGCGGCCTATCTGGATGCCTTTGACGGCACCATGATTGGCAACGGAATTCTACCGTCCATTCTGCATCAGGACCCGCGCTACTTTCGTCTGGGTCACGGAACCACGACGCACCGGATACTTTATGCATTGGCAACCAATGTTATTTGCAAGCACGACAAAACAGGTAAATGGGAGCCTAACTACTCCAACATTTCGGGTAACATTGCGTCGGGAGCACTATCAAATCTATACTATCCAACCGATGATTCCGGTATAAGTCAGACGTTCACCAACGGCATGATCGTAACCGCCGAGGGCGGATTTGGATCGCTGTTTCAGGAGTTCTGGCCCGACGTATCGCGCAAATTCCTGCACAGAGATCCAACCCACGGACTCGATGCGGAAGCTCGCGTAGCGGACAAAGCAAAACAATAGCACGCCGTGAAGTTGTGTGTAGGTTTGACGAGAGAGCCACTTGCAAAATCTGAAGTTGAACGGGAGTTTTGCAAGTGGCCTCAAGTGATATGGATTTATGGAATCAATGACTGTTTTCTTCTCGATTGAATTAATCTGCAAGGATTTCGGCTAAAAATAAATATGGTAGGGGGGGAGGGGGGGGTGCTTTGTGGGGTACGAACCGGGCACCTTCCTGACAAGTTGGAAAATGCACTGAGATCAGGTTAGCAGCATTAATGAAATAATCTGCAAAACTGCGCATCCAGCGAATAGCCACTTCGACAAGCTCAGTGCAGGCTTTCGGCTTGGCGGGGTGAGAGTTGAGCTTTCCCAGGTCCCAAAAGCGGGACCTGGGGCACCCACTCTTTATGGGGTGGTCAGATGTGGGGCACCCGGCTTTAGTCCCTGAAGGATTGCCTCTCATGCACGACATGCAAGACTCCAGGCATTCTTGTGATCCTTCCTTCACTAAAAGCCAACTCCCCTCAAACATCCTATTTCCTCAGGGGCTAAAGCCCCGTTGATGTACTGCATTTTATGTACGGGCTGAAGCCCGTACCCTTCAGTGACACGAAATCTGAAGTTGAGCGGGAATTTTGCAAGAGGCTCGAGATGCCGGAAAAATCAAAGCCAACAAGCGGAAGCAGATTTGTTGGCGTTGATTGTTAGATGATCCATCCCCCGCCAACTACCTCATCACCATCATAGAAAACGGCAGACTGACCCGGCGTAACTGCACGCTGAGGTTCATCGAACGTAGCCAGCACTTCGTCGGAGCCTGCTGGTGCTAGCGTGGCCAAGGCTGGTTCGTGGCGATGGCGAATCTTGATTCGCACGCGCATGGGTGCGCTCAGGGCAGGAATGCTGATCCAATTCAAACGACGCGCACGCAGAACATTTGTGGCTAACTCAGCATCTGCGCCGACTGTAACGCGGTGGCTTGCAGGATCTATGTTGAGCACATAGAGGGGTGTCGGTGAGCTGACACCGAGACCCTTGCGCTGGCCGACGGTGAAGTTATAAATGCCGTCATGCTGGCCGAGTATCTGACCGTCCGATGCTACTAACTCGCCTGCTGTTTCGGGCACACTCTCGCCTTGCTCCTGCATGTAGGCGTTGAGAAACTGCTTGTAATCGCCGCCGGGAATGAAGCATATTTCCTGCGAGTCTGGTTTTTCTGCCAGCGATAATCCATGCTGGCGGGCGACCTCACGTACTTCCGGCTTGGTCATATGTCCCAGTGGAAACAGCGTGTGCGCGAGCTGTTCCTGAGTAAGTCCAAAGAGAAAGTAAGTCTGATCCTTGGCTAAGTCAGCCGGTCGCTTCAGAATCCAGCGACGACGATCTGGATCGTATTCATTGACTGCATAATGTCCAGTCGCAATGCTGTCTGCGCCAATCGAACGAGCCGTCTTGAGCAACTGGTCAAACTTGAGATGGTTATTGCACAGAGAGCATGGAATAGGCGTGCGACCGGCCAGATACTCATCGACAAAAGGCCGCACTACGTCTTGCTCAAATCGCTCCTGCTGATTGACAACGTAATAGGGGATGCCAAGTTGCTCAGCCACACGTCGCGCATCGTACACATCGTCAAGCGAACAGCATCGGCCAGCCTTGGGCGCGTCTGGGATTCCGTGACTGCCAGCCAGCCGCGTCTGATCCCAAAGCTGTAGCGTCAAGCCCACCACTGTATCGCCGCCATGGGCGAGCAGCGCTGCTACTGTGGAGGAGTCAACCCCTCCAGACATGGCTACTGCAATCGTGGTGTGGCTGCTCATGAAACTCTCCAGATCTACGTTCCAAACACAAATTCCGTTGTGATGAGAATCATCCCCGTGTTCCAGCAACCACTGGAGAAATCGCACGCAAATGTTCAACTGCTTCGGGCACGACACTCAATATGTAGTCTACGTCGTGATCCGTAGCAGTCTTGAGTAAGCTGAAACGCAGGCTAGCACGGGCACGGTTCTTGTCGAGTCCCATCGCCATCAGCACATGGCTTGGCTCAGTGGCACCTGAGTGGCAAGCTGATCCACCTGAGACGGCAACACCTTTAAGGTCGAGCGCAATCACCAAGGCTTCGCCCTCCAGATTGTCAAACCAGATATTAGTTGTGTTGGCCACGCGAGCCACAGGCTTATCTCCATCCCACGCCCCGTTTACGCCAGTGCCGGAAATCCGCAAAATCCCAGCTTCAAGTCTGTCGCGCAAGGCAGCCAAACGCTCGATCGTCCCATCCCCAAGACTGTTCATTGCCAGTACGACAGCCTTGGCAAGACCTACGATACCAGGTACATTCTCAGTGCCAGCGCGACGGCGACGCTCATGACTGCCGCCAACCAGCAACGATTCAATCGGAGTTCCTCGACGCACAAACATTGCGCCGACGCCCTTGGGTCCGTGCATCTTGTGCGCGCTTATCGAGAGCAGGTGGCAACCGAAACGGCGCACATCGAGCGGAACCTTGCCCGCGCCCTGCACAGCGTCGATATGAAAAAATGTGCTAGCCGAGAGGGCAATCTTTCCTATCTCCTCAACCGGTTGCAAAACCCCTGTTTCGTTATTGGCCAACATCACGCTAATCAGCCGCGTCTCCTGTCGGAGTGCAAGCTGGATCGCAGTTGGATCGATCCACCCGCTAGAGTGCGGTTCAATAAAGGTCGTTTCAACTCCTTGGCTGGCAAGTCGCTTGGCTGCCTCAAGGATGGCGGAGTGTTCGATTGACGTAGTGATGAAGTGGTCGCCAGGACGAAGCAGACCAAAGAGTGCTGTGTTGTCGCCTTCGGTTCCACCCGAATTAAACACTACCTCAGCAGCGTGGCAATTGAAAAAATCTGCCAGCGTCTCGCGAGCTTGATTCACGGCCGAATGTGCCCGCTGACCGTCCTGATGGATTGAAGAGGCGTTGCCAAAGTGATCAATCCAGAAAGGACGCATTGCTTCCATCACCTCTGGCAGCAGAGGCGTGGTGGCATTGGCATCAGCATAAACTCGGCGCATGGCGTGCATCCAGTATCTTCCGATTGTACGGGTTGTAAGGACGATTTCACTACGCGCCGCGTTCAACGGGTGAATCGTGCGGGTGGGCTGTCACAATCAGGTGCTGGCCAGAGCGCATTCGCTTTAAGACAGAGCAAAATCTCGTGACGTGGATTCCATGCTGCATCACTATAAATCGTATACAAATCGTGTGCGAGAAGTCGACGCAACCATTTCAAATTGCATGATTTGATTTGACTAGCGCGACAAAGCAGGTATATTTTTTGCTAGGGAAAACAGCGCAGTCAGGCTTAAGATTCAAGCTAAGCTACTGTTTCCATGCGAAAGTTCGAGCCATGGTGTCAAGGTTCTGCCGATGGGGTGTGGGAAACTTACTGCTAAGTGAGCGTGGCGGAGCCATGCTTAAAGCGAATTAATGAATCCACCGATAAAGATGGAAATTACAGTGCAACAACAAGTCAAGGTCTTCTTGCTGCCCTCAAGCAGCTATACAACTTCATAGCAGTAGGTATGCGACAGAAATTCAACTTTGCGAGGCACGTTTGCATCCATCTGTTTCCACCACCAATCTTTCAACAGCAGCATCCAAGCAGGACATCAGCCTGACTGAATTGTGGCTTATTGTCCGAAAAAGGCGGTTGATGCTTATTGGAATTGCTTGCGGCGTTGGAATGCTGGCAGCAACCTATGGTGTCATCAAAGGAAAGCAATATACGGCAACGGGCGAGATACAGATACAACCAGGATCAGCTGCGGAGTTGAAGCAATCGGCATCAGCGGATATGGCTGTGGGCGCATTCAATACGCTCGACATCATCATAGAGAGTGACAGTCGCATTCTGACGAGTGAAAAACTGCTTGTAACAGTTGCGCGAACTTTGAAACTTCAGAGCAATCCAGAATTTTTTGGAGCGAGGCAGAATACACCAGCCGACAAACTTGTTACGACAAAATTACCGTTGCTGAATGGAAACCTTGATGATCCCTATGTACGTGCGGCCATCGTCAACATCCTGCGCAGTCATCTGACGATTGCCCGAATTCCACGAACCCGAATGCTTCAAATTTCCTATGTAAGTTCTTCGCCACAGTTATCGGAAGATATAGTCAATGCTCTCGAAAGTGAATTCATCAAGAATAATTTCATAGCTCATTACAGCAGTACTCAGGAAGTTACCAACTGGTTAACAGGACAGATAGATGATCTCCGAACTGTGGTGCAGCAGTCGCAGGACAAGATGGTTGACCTGCAAAAGAAGTTGGGCATCTCTGCTCTTGATCCAGGTCATAGCCTGATTGTGCAGGATATGGCAAGTCTTGAAAAGAATGCGTCCGATGCAACAGAGCAGCGTGTGATTGCCGAGGCCCGCTATCGCATTCTGCAGTCACTGCCTTCAGATCAGGTACAGGATGCTCCAACGCCCGCATTGAGTGATGGAGGTCCGTCTCTATTATCGAGCTTGCGTTCGCAACGGGCCTCGACAGCGGCCGAACTTGCAAAGCTGCAACCTGTCTATGGACCGAACTATCCGCAGGTAAAGCAACTGAACTCACAACTCCAATCACAGGATCGTGAAATCGCAAAGCAACAGCAAAGCGTACTGAGGCAGGCGCAGGATGCTTCCAGAATGGCCGAAGAAACCGAAAGCAAGGCAAAGGCCATATTGGATGCGAAAAGCGAAGAATTATATGGCCAAAGGGATGCGCAAGAGCAATACGAATTGCTCTCGCAGGAGTACGAATCCAATCGGCATATGTACGAGAGCATTCTGGCGCGCTTGCGTGAAGCCGCAGTCGATGCAGGGTTGGATTCTGCCGACATCAGCGTGGTGGACTTGGCTTCACTCCCCATTGCGCCATCGAGTACATCCCCGAAAACGCTCGGTTTGATTGGATTCATCTTCGGAGGCATTGGGGGGCTGGCAATTGCGCTCTTGGTGGAGAAGCTGGATACGCGCATGCGAGACTCCAAGCACATTCAGGAGTTCTTGGGTCTTCCTGCCCTCGCGATTCTGCCGCAGACAAATTGGAAGTCTAAGGAGAGTGATGAAGACAGAGGTTCCGGGCCTGAAATCTTGTGGGATGCTCGTTCATCCTTCTCCGAAGCAATTCGCGTTCTGCGCACTTCCATGCAGTTATCCAGTACGTCACGCCAGTCAAGAGTCATTGCTGTTACAAGTTGCCAGCCAGGAGAAGGCAAATCCACTGTGTCAACCAACTTGGCCGCTGCACTTGCGCAGGGTGGCAAGAAGGTAATCCTTGTCGATACTGATATGCGACGTCCTAGTGTTTATTGGAGACTCGGTTTGAGCGTCAAGAAAGGCCTGTCCGAATATCTGACTGGGAATGAGTCGCTGGATGGCGTGATTCAGACTCACCAAACATTGACAACTTTGGACTTGATACCTTCAGGGATATCGCCTCCTCTGCCTGCTGATCTTCTCGGCTCTGACCAAATGAAGCAATTGGCTGCGACGTTGCGAGAACACTACGAGTACGTGATCTTCGATACACCACCGGCATTGTCCGTAACTGACCCATTGATTGTTTCAACATTGGCGGACGGTCTGGTATTGGTAGTACGCCAGGGATTTTGCACCCGCGCAATGCTCCACCGTGCGACAGAGATATTTCGTGAAGTAGATGTCAAGGTATACGGATTCGTGCTCAATGGTGTGGATGCAAGCCTCCCTGAGTACTATGGATACCTCGGTTACTACTCTTACGATTACAAAAACTAGCAGTTAATGCAGTTATTCAGAGCTTGGGGATAAGATGAAATCTCTGTTGAAATGCCGTAAGTGCGGAACAATGTTATTGGTGGGAGTTATTGGACTTTGCGGCACAATATTAGTCGCCCAGTTTACTGGCCCCGGCGTTTCTACCCCATCTGAACCTGTGGCGTTGCCGAGTGGCACGGTTAATCCGCTGTACGAAGATGCAAGAATCAGGATTGGCGATGTTATCTCCATAACCACATATGGAGTTCCTGAACTTACAATCAATCCCAAGGTTGCTTCTGGATCTATACTCGCGTCCGGTAGTTCCCAGGTCGAAGGCTTGAAGGTTGGTCCGAACGGCGAGGTGATCGTTCCGTATCTTGGAGCCGTCAAGCTTGTTGGCATGACTCTTGTCGAAGCGGCGACTTATCTCGGAAACGCGCTAAAAGCGGACGGAATCCTTACCGATCCGCAAGTGAGCGTTCAGTTGGTGGATTCCCCGACTCGTGTCATCACAGTATTTGGTGAAGTTGAAAGACCCGCATTGGTTTCAGGGTACGGGCAGATAAGTTTGTTGCAGGCAATTTCTGCTTGTGGAGGACTTACCAAGCTGGCAAGTCACTCCATTTCAATCCATCGACCGGGCGTCGCTGATCCTATCCTTGTCTTCCTCGGAACTGACCCGAATACGACAAATGCAAGCAAAGTTAAATTGGTTGCTGGAGATACTGTGATAGTGCCAAGAGTTGGGAATGTATATGTCGTCGGCGAGGTCAAGACTCAAGATGCCTATCCGCTTTCTGGCAATGCTCCAATGACAGTTATGCGCGTCATCGCTTTGGCTGGCGGACTTAAATACAGCGCGGCGCTTTCAAAGGCACGAATTATTCGAACCACAGCAAGCAATCAGAGAGTCGAGATCAGGCTCGATCTTAAAAAGTTGATGAACGGCAAACAGCAAGACATCACATTGGTTTCCGATGATGTGCTCTTCATCCCGGCCAATGGCTTCAAGGCATCGGTTGCCGCCGGAGGTGCAAGCGTAGCTACCAGCCTGCTCTATGGAGTGACTTACTCAGTGTCGGCTACAAAATAGTTTGTATTGGCTGGAATAGTGACGATTGATGTTACTGTTGAAGCGCCGCTGCCAAGTAAAGGATGAGGATACTGTGCCAGCAAAAGCGAACATTCCGCCGTATGCAATTCTCATTATTATCATGCTGCTGAGCATTGGAGAATTTTTATCTGGAACAAGCGCAATCTTTGTGACATTGATGGCGGCAACGCTGTCATGTATTGCTGTTACATACAATTTACTTGGCGGGTTAAGAACATTCACTGGACTACTATTTAGCGCATTTTCTCTCCGAACCATTGTGATCTCACAAGTGGCTAAGGTTCTATTCTTCGAAACTGCCGACAAGAACCTTGAAGCTCCGATGTACACGATCAAGGTCTATCTGCTGTTTTACTTCTGCGTCATGGTGGGCGTGTTCGTGTTTGGCAGGATAAGACTAAACCTCCCCAAACCGATGGAGTCTACAACACACGCACAGTCCAAGGTGATATATGCGCTATCGTTGACGATTGGTTTGGTTGCACAAACCGCAGCTGCGATAACATCAAGTAAAGGAGGAGACAATCAGTATGGAGATTCAAGAAGCCTGGGCATTGTGTTATCAGCAGCACTGCTCTTTGCTCTGGTAATCGCTGTCGATGTGAAAATTAGAAGCAGTAATGGCGCGCATAGCTTTGGAGTTGGTGTCTTTGTCCCCTGGGCACTTATCATGTTCTTCTCTTTTCTCGATACATCTCGAGGCGGAATTATATCTCCAAGCATCGTTTATGTTGTTACATGTTTCGTTCGTGGTTATAAATTCAAAATCAGACATTTTGCTGCCGCACTAGTTGGAATATTGCTATTTGTACTCTATATTTCTCCATTCGAAATTTACTCTCGGGGAATCTTATATGGTCTTCCGTTCAAGGACCGTACCTACGAGGCTGTTTACCTATTACGTACAGCACCGGATCGAGCAACGTTTGCCATAGTAAGTCAGCTGGACGCGGACACAGGCGAAGCACGAACCGAGTATATACGCCACCGAGGAGCTACTCTAATCAATAGACTGGCCATGATTTCTGCTGACAGCACGCTGATAAGTGCTTGCTCCACCGGATTTCACTACGGATGGACCGCCTTGAAGGTTGACCTTTTGCATAACATACCAAGAAGGTTATACAAGAACAAACCAGAAGAAGACTCGGCGGGATATATAGGGAGAGTATCAGGAATGAATCCTGATAGTGTTCAAAATGGAGAATCCGCAATTTCACCAATCAGTGATAGCTTTGGCGGGTTCGGATGGTATGGAGTTATCGTTCTGGGTTTCATTACATTTCCACTTATGGTGGTTATATTTGAGAGCGTCTTTGACTTCAGACTTATCTGGGGAACAGTAGCATTGGGAATGCTACTACCATACTTAGGAGAGGGATCAATGGGAGCTTACATCGCAACCATCCTTCGCACTCCAACTTATGTTGTAGTTCTGTCCTATGTGATCGGGGGCGTCGTCAGACTCGTTCCGAGCAGGATGGAACAGTAACATAAACAACTTCAGTTATAGATCATATAGATTTACCGATACGCATTTATGCTGCGACTGAGTGGAGAGTATGCTGCCATCGTACTGGAGACTGAGAGAGAAGATTCGGATGAGTTCTTTCTTTCAGAAAATAATTGGAAGAGCAATCTTTATAGTCCAGATACTTTGGTGTTCGCACACAGGAGAGTTTCGAAAAAGAGTCCAAGAGACTGCTAAAACTTCAGCAAATGTGGGAGGTGTTGCACTATGTGTCCGAATGCGCGATGAAGCGCTTAATATGAAGGAATTTGTGGAGTATTATTTAGCCGCAGGAATTAGTCATATTTTTATTTATGAAGCTCTAAGCAAGGACGACTTTCATGTTGTGTTAGACCCATTTGTTCTCTCTGGACACGTAACTTTGATTGATAACTGGCCTCATGTACCAATTTCGCCAAACGCTGAGCATGACTGCATTCTTCGCTGTATTGGTAAGTACGGTTGGCTAGGGTGTATCGACGTTGACGAATTTGTTGTTATAAAAAATATTCAAAGAATAGATGACTTTTTGAAAGCGATGCCTTCCCGGTATCCGGCCATTGCTTTACATTGGAAGCTATTTGGATCAAATGGTCACATAACTCGACCTGATGGACCAGTAATTGCCGAATACACCCGCCGGGAGGAAGATACGAATCTGCACGTAAAGGTATTTTTGCGGCCAGAACGGGCAGCTCGCTATCGTAACTCTCATTCTTGGTATTACAGCGGAATATTCTCTACCGCCATAAACGAACATAGGAAGAGAGTCTATGGAAGCATATCAACACCGCCAACTGGAGAATTTGCGTGGATCAACCATTATCACCATAAAAGCGAGTCAGAATATCTTGCAAAAGCGAATAGAATTTCGATTCTTGATCCAATCGGTATGAGATTCAACAATAGAACGCTGGAGCGCGGCAAAAAATATGAGCAGAGAGCAAACGCAGTATGCGACCAATCAGCACTTGAATATCATCGTGCTTTATGCACGCGAAAAGATTGTTCTATTTGTTCGTTCATAGCGCGTACAGTTCGCATAACGTCAAAAACATATAGTAAGTCGTGAACGATTACATGATTGTATAAGCACACTCAAATTGGACGCCGTTGTAACTTGCAAATAGTGTATATGAGTCAACCTGCTGATTGTTTTGAATCAAGAATCTGATGTCAGGGAACCTCCAATGCCATCCCATATCCAGTCGCTTTCAGCTTTCAAGATGCCGCCTGGATTCCGTGGGCGTCCGGCCATGTTTGTCCAATTCTGGTGGATAGTTCAGGCAACATTATTCAAATGTTCCCCGCAAGTGATGTATGGCTGGCGACGCTTTATCTTGAGATTGTTCGGCGCAAAAATTGGAAAGAGTGTCATCATTCGACCTTCCGCGACGATTACTTATCCGTGGAAGTTAAGTGTAGGCGACTATAGTTGGATCGGCGACGATGTTATGTTGTATACGCTTGGCGAGATCACGATAGGAAACAATGCTGTCGTCTCGCAACGGTCCTACTTGTGTACCGGATCTCATGACTACACGCGCCCCACGTTCGATATATTCGCTAAGCCGATACATATTCAAGACGAATCATGGCTGGCAACCAATGTCTTCGTTGGTCCTGGCGTGACAGTGGGGAATGGCGCCGTGATTGGCGCGTGTAGTGTCGTCTTAAAAGATGTACAGCCGGGTATGATCTGCGCAGGAAATCCGTTGAAGGTTTTGCGGCCCCGGATAACTCACAACGATTCTTGAGTTATTAGAACCTATGACATTTCTGAAAGGAACACAGATGACACAATCATCATTGAACGATCTACGAGAAGCTGTTCTTGATGCGAATCTTGAACTTCAACGTCGCGGACTTGTACTTTACACATTCGGCAATGCCAGCGGAATTGATCGCGAGCAAGGGTTAGTGGCGATCAAGCCAAGCGGCGTACCATACGACCGAATGAAAGCATCGGACATGGTTATCGTTGACCTTGATGGCAAAATTGTGGAAGGAACATTGAATCCTTCATCAGATGTTGCTACGCACTTGCTTCTCTACAAGGAATTTCCTTCCATTGGAGGCGTTGTGCATACCCATTCCGAATTTGCGACCTCTTGGGCTCAGGCGGGTAAACCAATTCCGTGTTATGGAACCACCCATGCTGACTACTTTCGCGGAGATGTTCCTGTAACGCATTCTCTAACTGACGAGCAGATAGAGAGTGAGTATGAGCTGAACACAGGCAAAGTGATTGTTGAACGATTTCGTAATCTTGACCCTGCTGCAACCCCAGGAGTTCTAGTGGCTGGCCATGCGCCGTTTACCTGGGGAAAGAGCGCGGCTGATGCAGCATACAATGCAGTGGTGCTTGAATATATTGCACGATTGGCGTATCGCACCCAAGGTATCAACTCGAATACGGCGGAAGTGTCAGCCGCTCTATTGCGTAAACACTACGAACGCAAGCACGGGCCAAAGGCGACCTACGGGCAAGGCTGAAAATGCGAATCAAATCGGTAAAGTAAGTATTGCTGGCTGCGTTTTGCTGATATACCGCGCATAGAAATCAAGGAAATGAAAAGTGGCGTTATGATAACTCACCCTATAGATGGGGATGTATGTGCGGTATAGCCGGGTATGTCTCAACAACAGGCTTTGTAGATGCTTCAATACCTGAAGCAGTTCAGCGCATGACTGACCGGATGCGCCTCCGCGGTCCTGATGCACAAGCAGTAACTGCAGGAGCGGGTTTCGTATTTGGACACAGACGCCTTGCAATTCTGGATTTGGATGCGCGCTCCAATCAGCCAATGGTAACTGGCGACGGTCGCTACAGTATCGTGTTCAATGGCGAGATCTATAACTACCGTGAGTTACAAAAAGAGTTGAAGGCTGACGGAATTCAGTTCAAGACCACATCTGATACGGAAGTTCTACTGAGATTGTTTGCCAGAGAAGGGGAACGTATGTTGCCCCGACTTCGCGGTATGTTTGCATTCGCTATATGGGATGCACATCTTCGTGAGCTATTCATTGCTCGTGACCCGTATGGAATCAAGCCGCTTTACTATAAAACGATAGACTCTGGTTTTATCTTTGCTTCACAAGTGAAAGCCCTACTGGCTTCTCAACTATTTTCTCCTATATACGAAACGGCAGGTGTGGCAGGATTTTATCTCTGGGGATGCGTCCCGGAGCCATGGACTCTTTATAGAGGAGTTTTCGCGCTGCCATCTGGCAGTTGGCTCCGCGTGAAGGACGGTAGACACGAAGCGCCGACTTGTTGGGAAGACATACGAAGTAACTGGCAGCAGAAGCAGGCTGACCATTCAGTGCAAGATCTGCAAGAGCATGTACGTCAATCAGTAACTGACTCCGTACGTGCTCACTTAATCTCCGATGTTCCTGTGTCAATCTTTTTATCAGCGGGAATTGATTCAGGAACTATTGCAGGACTTGCAACCCAATTAGGCGCAAAGGTTGAAGGAATTACAATTGGTTTTGATGAGTTATCTGCTTCACCTGAGGACGAAGTACCCGTTGCAGCGGAAATTGCAGCCCATTATGGTATTCCGCATTCGATTCGTCGTATAACTCGTGCTGAATTTGAGCAAGACATTCCACATATCCTTGATGCCATGGATCAGCCATCCATTGATGGCGTTAATACATGGTTTGCTTCGAAGGCAGCGTCCGAGCGTGGTTATAAAGTAGTATTGTCGGGTGTTGGTGGAGATGAGCTATTTTACGGCTACTCGTGGATGAAGCAGTTTCCCCGCAATGTTATGCTGAGCCGAACCATGGGCATCGTTCCGGGCATGCGTGCTTTGCTTAAAGCGCCGTTCAACTATCTGGCCAATAATTATGCGCATCCAAAGCTTAAAGGAGTTATGGAATTTATGGGATCAGTGGAGGCGGCATACTTTTTAAAACGATCCCTGTTTCTGCCTCCAGAGTTGCCAATATTGATGGGTATCGAAAGAGCACTAGAAGGACTGGAGCGGTTGGGCGGATCGCCCCCGGCGATGGTTAAAGCGGACTTTGTAAACACAGAAGCCGGAGCTTGCATGATGGATTCGACACTCTATTTAAGAAACCAACTTCTTCGTGACAGCGACTGGACGAGTATGCAGTTTTCTCTGGAGTTGCGAACGCCACTCGTCGACACAACTCTGTTAAGTGCATTCAAAGACTTCAATACCAGCTTTGCTGGTGGAACGGGGAAAAGATTGTTGGCGAACTCCCCTATAAATCCTTTGCCTCAGAGAATTATCAATCGCCCCAAGTCAGGGTTTGGTATACCAATGACTAAGTGGCTTGCAGCAGCTACTCTTCGAAGAGATTGGACTAAGATGCCGATTCTTGCCGGTCCCAAAGTTCCCTGGACACGGCGCTGGGCCAAGTTAGTTATGGAGTCGTTCATTGAAATAGAAAAAGATTGAGGAATCTGAACAGCACTGTTGCCAATCAACCCGATATTCAATTAGTCGACCGTGATTCACAGAAAGTAACAATGAGAATACTTCATGTTATTCCTTCGATCGATCCGGCCTACGGAGGACCGGTTGAAGGACTAAGGCAAATCTGTGGGATTTATAAGACCGGCGGGCATGAGGTAGAGATAGCTTCGTTCGATTCGCCAGCATTCGCACTTGGTTGCAACTTTCCGGCTATAGTTACAGGTCTTGGTCCAAGTAGTGGCGTTTATGGATATTCCCGTCGCGCTCTCGGTTGGCTAAAGTCCAATGTGTCGCGCTTTGATCTTGTTATCATCAACTGTATCTGGCAATACAATGCTGTTGCTGTTTACAGAGCAATCGCTGGAACGGATATTCCGTATGCGGTATTTACACACGGAATGCTAGACCCATATTTCAAAAAGCGATTTCGAATAAAGCATCTGAAGAAATCAATATATTGGCATTGCATACTACATAAAATACTGCGACAAGCAAGTGCCGTCTTCTTTACTTGCGAAGAAGAGAAATTATTGGCTCGTCAATCTTTCTCTCGATATAGCCTGCATTATTCATGAACGCATGGCAAAAGCGTTTTGTGGTGGTTTGAAATTGCCGAAGTTGCTGGCAGCGGTGTGATTTTTGTCTTACGGGAAGCAGCGGTGAGTCTGGTTGGCATTGC
>Ga0182030_10011187_pt1 | contig 18120 bp, 10 predicted proteins | sample 812S3MmetaG_FD_121299 | JGI IMG/M metagenome (GOLD analysis project Ga0182030, IMG submission 121299) | Permafrost microbial communities from Stordalen Mire, Sweden - 812S3M metaG (Illumina Assembly) | ecosystem: Environmental > Terrestrial > Soil > Wetlands > Permafrost | place: Sweden...
CCTACGCCATAAGCCACGGTCTCAATCCGTTCTATTCCTCCAAGCTGTTTGTGCCCCGGGGCACAAACAGCTTGGAGGAATAGAACGGATTGAGACCGTGGCTTATGGCGTAGGCGGGCCACCGAATCACCCACAACGTCAATGCCGCATCGCCACACCCGCACGTCGTCACTGATCGGGGATGCGGCAGCACGTGCCACCACAACAGCAGCGAGAGTACGAGGAAGGCGCCTCCCACTGCGCCGTATAACCGCCAACGGCTCACCCGCCGGCCCGCTTCCGCCCCCACCCATTCTGGCGACGTCGCATCGACCGGACTCAATTGCACTGTCATTGGCTGGCGCGCATGGGGCAACGATTCATCCCAATCCTACCCAGCGCTCAGCATGCATTCGGTGGCAGTGTCAACGGCCACCACGCCACGAGCGCCCAATCCGGACACACAAGTCGTCAACCGTCCGCCCTCTGGAACCTTCGCTGGCGGCGCGCTGTGCACGTCGGACCATACCCAGGCGGAATCTTGATACACCGGCCGCCCATCCACCGCCGCCGAGATCACGGCGGCGATCGTTGTGACCGGCACCACTTGGTTGTACGGAGGCACTCCGGTCTGATCCGGCAGGACCACCTCGGTCACGCCCCACGCGTCAAGAGCTCGACGCAGGGTGGCGACCTGATCCGGCGTAATCGCCGCTGCTTCGTTCGGATTGGCCAGTGCGGCCACAATCTGCTGACCGTCGAGTTCCGGACCCGGTGGCGTCAAGCGAGCCGCCGGCCCACCCCCACCAACCATCGAAAAGTGCATCCCACTCACGGCTTGCCACGTCATGGCGCTTTGAACCGGACTGAGGGTGTCGACGGTCAGCGGCACGGGAAATACCAACAACACCGGGTGACCAGTGAGATGCGGTGCCACCTTTTGGAACCACGTCGGCAGCGCGACACGTTGCGAAGTCATGGGAATGGTCTGAGCCAAATACGCGGCAATCGGTACCAGGGCAATCAAAGCCACCGCTCCACCACAAGCCAGGCCGCCCCGCCCCACCTGAGCGAACCGCTTGTTCCCCGACCGCCGTGCGTGGTCCACGACGATGGCCAACATGACTGCGGCGGCAAAGTAGGTCACCGCCACAAATCGGACCGGAATGATGTTCTGCACCAGCGGCAGCCGAACCAGAATTCGCCAGGGCACCCAATAGTGGTTCTCCAGTCCTAACGACAAGAAGACCGAGAGCACTCCGATCACGCCGAACAACCAGAGCCGTCGATCTCGGCGCCACACCAGCAACCCGCTCAACAACACAACAATCAGACCGATACCGAAATATTGATCGGCCAAAGCAGGTCCTTGGTACCCACCAATCTGCCGCAACAACTTCACCTCGGCGCGAAACGAAGGTGGAGGCAGCACGTAGTTCCTAAACGTCGTGCCCCCACGGCCGATGATGTCAGCGGGCCAAACACTGCCATGAAAGTGGGCCGGACCAGCCAGGGTGAACCACACTGGATAGAGCAAAAGCAAGACCGCAGTGCCAAATGCCGCCACCAAAGCCCGACCAAGGTAACGAACCTGAGTCGGGGGTATGTCATGCCGGCGTAGTCGATACACCACCACCAGCACGACGCCAACGCTACAAGTCATGACACAAATAGTCAGGAGTTCAGTGCCCAGGAGATACTGCACCGCGACCAGCACTCCTAAGGCCACGCCGACCCACATCGGCTGGCGCCTTTGCCGCACAAACATTTCGTCCAGACACAACACGACGAGTGGAAAAACGAAACCCCATCCGAGCATCAAGTGCGCGTCAGAAAGACCAACCAAGACAAACGGAGAGAACCCGTACAGCAACCCACCGACGAACGCCGCTGGCGACCAAGTAACCCAGCGGCGCAGAAGGACAAACATGGTCAATGCGGAGAGCGCCGGACCGAGAGTGAGCGCCACGTTCAAACTGGCAATCGGCCCAAAGAGCCACGTCACGGGGGCCAGCGCCAAACCAAGACCGAGTTCGGCGGTATTGGCCAAAAGATTGACGCCCGTGGGATGCAACATCGCCGTCGAATACAACGGGTTGAGTCCATGCGAAAGGGCGTAGGGAGGCCAAGCCAAAAACCAAGTGAACAGGGAACTATCTCCGCACCCGCACGTCGTTGTAGAGGTGGGATGGCCGGACCAAATCCCCCACCACACGAAAATCGCAAGCAACAAATACGCCGCTGCGGCCAGAGCGAAACCTTTTCGTCGTCCCACTTCGCTACGGCCCAGCGCCCCATCCGCTTCCGCAGCCCCATCCGCTTCCAGCCCGGCCTCCCCCGACCCGCTCTCGACCTTGACTTCAGCCATCCTCACTTGCCATTACCTGGCGGATTCTCCCGCACCGCCCCCGTCACCGACTTAGTCGATCTATCGACATGCACAATCACCACCGGCCACCGACTGCCACTCGATACGTCAAGATGCGTCGCCACACCCGAAAACCCCTCATCGAGACCAGGCTCCCACCCGTCCTTGAGCAGAATCATCGCTACGCCCCAATAATCGATGTTGTAGTAACCGAATTGAGCCCCAAAAGTAGTGGGTTCCACCTTGACGACCACGGGACCCGCCGGAACGTGGTGTTCGATCGACCGAGCGATAGCGCGATCGAGTGGAATGTCCACCTGCGCTTCGGCCGCTTGGGCCCGTGCCGCCGGGATGAGGACATGCAGGCCGGCGTAGCCGACCACAACCAAGAGGATGACACCGCCCACGGCCAACCCAATTCGCACCGGCGGCCGGAATCGGTTTTGCCAATCGACGCTGCGCACTCGGTGCAGCCCAGCCATAGCCAATTCGGCAACGGCCCAAGCGATGGTGACCCACACCACCAGTCCAACGAACCAAAGCACATCAATCAGATAGTCCAACGGCGCTAACTGGTTCTGCGGAAAGTTGGCGAAGCTGGCAATCGTGCCAACCGACACCACTGCCCCCATCAAGGCCAATGCCGCCAACTCCCTACGGTCCGTCAACCACGCGACAAAGGCAATAGCCGCCAGCAGGCAGAGCACCACGATCCCCCACCACACTGCATGTGACTCCACATACTGCGGCAGCTTCCCCGTGAGTGTGGCCACAAAAGGAATTTTGGTCAGCCAAATCGGATTGGGATCAACCGCAGTCGAAAATGCATGCATTCCGAAACCCAGACCAACTTGCGAGCGGGATGATCCGGATTCGGCCACCAGCGTCAGATTTCCCGGATCCCCAAAGATCTCTTGGACAAGCGGCACAATCCAACAGACCACGCCGACGACGAGGCCGGTGACCAACCATCGCATCCGTTGGGCTCGATGCCCCAACAATCGAGCGACCAACGGAGCCAACACGGCCAAGCCGACTGCCGTGAACGCATAAATAAGGTGCGACTGCGCTGCCACCGAGGCGAACAAGACGGCCACCGGCCACCACCCGTATCGCCCCGAGGCCACCACCCAGGCCACCGCCACCGCACCCACCAAAAACACGAGACCAAAGTGGGGATTCCACACCACGTCACTGAACATCTCGGTCTGCCATCCGATATCGGCCACGATCAATGCGAGGGCAACGGCGGCCGGCCATCCTCTGAGGGACCAGACGGCTTCGATTGAAATCGAGAGCGTCACTCCGCACAGAATCGCCGCACCCCAGAACGCGCCTTGATTCGGATCGAGGTGTACCGGCACCGCCAAGAGCCAGAACATCAATGGTCCGAGATCGTAAAAGGGATGGTGCATCCCTTGCGATGCCAGTGACCACACTCCGACCGTGGGCGAATGAGATGTAAACACTCGGTAGGCGCCGATCGAGATCATGGCGTCATCTCGAATAGGCCTCCAACCTCTACTCAGCACAATGATGGCGGGGACCAGCACGATGGCCCACACCAAGGCGTGACTGGCGATCCGTGCTCCCGTCTCAACAGCTTGGCCCCGATTTGCCTCGATCGACGGCCTAGTTCTCACCGCCATCGGATCGATGGGCCCGAGTTAGCCCAGCCAGAGTCGAAGCGCACCGGCCCGAAGGTACTCGCTGAGCGATGTCGATAGTCAGACACCTCGTCACCGCCATCACCCTTTAGCGGCATGAATACCAGTGCCGCAAACGATGAGGATGCGAATGGGTCTCTGGTAGCGTCGAGCGTCGTGATCGGAGAGGGATCGTCACGCCGAACCCCCCTCGGTAGTCGGCTACCCAGGACTCTCCTTTACGTGTGCTCTTTCGCTGTGGTGATTCTTGCCGTTGTTGGGCTCGGAGTTCAGGCTGTCCGGGGAAATCGCACCGTGAGTGTGCAGCGGAGTGCCCACACGATTCGAGACGCGTCACTCGACAATGCGTTTTATAGCTGCATTGCCATCCAAGCGCACAGCCTGGTGATGCCAGGACAATCGATTGCCTTCAGGCCACCCGTAACGCTGACTGACTTCGGCACCATCGTCACGCTTCTCAAGGCCGTCGGAAGCTGGGCCACGTTGGCCGATCCTCCATCGAGCGCTGCAGTGACGCTCAACCTCCGCAACTATGTCGCCGGCCCCGGAGCTTGTCTGGGAACTCAAGTCATCGGTATCTATCCACACGCACATCACAAAGTCACGGTTCGGATCGGCTCGGGCGCCAGTGTGGCCGGCAAGGGCCCCCCACCGGCTCCCCCGCTATGACGACGCCGTGATGAGGGAACAGTGACCACACTTACGGCCTCGGTTACCAGTGTCCTGGTGCTTTCGCTAGCTGGCCTTTTGCCCACATTGGCGGTCACCGGGTTCCGCCTCATTGCCATTCCGCTCGTACCACTTTCTGGATCAGTACTGGCTGCAGTAGCCGCAACGTGCTTTCTGGCGGTCGGCGGTTCTTTTCTGAGTTGGTTCATTGCCTTGGCGTTGATTGGATCCATAGCCGTTGCCGCAATGTGGATCCGATTTCCCCGCCGTCGTCCATGGATCCCTACGTGGGCTCAGCGCCCCGAGGTCGACCGCTCGTTTCGCCTCGCGGGCATTGGTGGGGCCATGGCGATTCTGATCGCCTGCGTGTGGAACCTTCGAGGGTTGGCCACACCGACCGTCGGCTTCGACGCTCGGGCGTTGTGGTTGATGCGGTCAGGTTGGTTTCTTCAGTCGCACCACCAACTACTGGTCAACATGCGGTTGCAGTACCTGTCTCTCGGGCAGACGGCCTACCCACCCTTGGTCAGTGCGGTGTCTGCCCTCGCCTGGCGCGTGACCGGCGTGCACTCGGTGCGGCTGGGCGTGGTGCTCATCACAATCCTCAACACTTGTGCGCTGGCCGCGGCTGCCTTTGCCTTCGTCGAGGCGGGACGTCGATTTTCTCTGCGACTCTCACCCGGCGACAATGCATCCTCAATCGATACCGCCAGCCACCGACCCGCGGCACGACACTCCCGTCGTGCAGACCAACGCTCTTGGGCCCTGCTTGCCCCGCCACTCATTGGTGCCATTTGCGGAGTGCTCCTGATATTTGTCGCCTTCGGCGTCACGGAGCCCTTCATGACCAACGGCTACGCAGACCCGATTTGGTCCCTAGCCGCCGTTGGAGCACTGGCCTACGGACTACAAATGGAATTAACCCCGGCCAATCAAGGGATTGCCTTCATTCTTCTGTTGGTAGCCGGGTTGTCGAAGAATGAAGGTTGGGCCACCGCGGTGACTCTCATCGCTCTCTTGGTTGTTCGTCGCCTAGCCACTATGGCGGCGGAAGATCGACGTCGATTGTGGTGGCATCCGGTAGCCATTGGCGCCATTGCCGTGGCCGTCGTCTCGGCATGGCCGATCGTGATCAGGGTCACCCACAGCCGTGGGACCACCATGCCCTACTCTCCGCTGCACGACATCCCGGGCCGAACGAGAAGCGCGTTTGATGGCATGACGCCCTACTTGCACGTCATCGTTCTGGCCGCTCCTCTGGCCATCCTCGGCGGCATCGTCCTCTCCGGCGTGCGGCGAAAGTGCGGTGCCGCCAATGATTGGTGGGCCTGGGCTGGTCTCGCCAGCGGTTTGATCGCCATTTGTGCCGGATACGCCACCGCAACCGCAGACATCCACTTATGGCTGGTCGGCACGGTCGACCGGGTCACGGAATTCTCGACGCTGGCAGGATGGTGGATCGTTGCCATGTGGGCATTGACGTCGAGCGCCACCCCTGCCGTGATGCAAAGCGTGGCCGGCGTCGAAGGATGCGATTCGAGCACCGACCAACCACTCGACGGCATAGGCGACGGCCACGGCATCACCCAACCCTCCGCGGTGCCCGCACTATGACAACCGAGACCAATTTGTCGGCCCCTGGCGATACGTCCCCAACCAAAGAAGGCGACTCTCGTCCGTCATCCGACACAACCACGACAACGCCCGACGACAGGCCACGCCCTTCCATTCGCCCCACACCGTGGATCCATCAATGGTGGCCCATCCTCCTGCCAGTGTTGATTGCGCTCATAGGCGCGTGGATCTATCGCTGGGTCGACGAGGACGCGTTCATCAACTTCCGAATCATTGACAATCTGCTGGCGGGACATGGCCTCGTGTTCAACGTAGGCGAGCGGGTCGAAGTCGACTCGGATCCCCTCTGGCTTTTTACCCTCACCGCACTGCACGAGATCTTGCCGTTTTTGGCCGTCGAGTGGCTGTCGGTACTGCTTGGCCTGTTCTTTACCGTCGTCGGGTTTCTCAGCGGTGGTCGAGCCATTCAGCAGCTCGCCTTTTCACGCCAAGAGACACATGTCTTCCCCATCGGCCTTCTCATCGTCTCCGTAGTAGCCGGCGTGTGGGAATTCTCAACCTCCGGTCTTGAGATGTCGATGGTGTTTGCCTGGCTGGGTATCTCGTTTCTCATGCTGGTGGGTGTCGAACGCAGCCGAAGTCGACCCCTGCCGGCTGCGGCCGTCATGGGTCTCGGGACGCTGATCCGCCCAGAATTGGCTCTTGGCTCCCTCGTGTTCCTGGCCGCACTCCTCGTGATTATCGCTTCGAGCAAGAGCAATTGGTCGGGACCACCTAGTTGGTGGCTTCGCTTCGGCGCTCCAGTGCTCGTATTCATAGCCCTGCCCTTGGCTTACGAGATCTTCCGAATGGGTTACTACGCGCTGGTTATTCCCAACACTGGGTTGGCTAAAGCGGGAGGCGCCGCCTGGTGGTCGCAAGGCCTTACCTACCTCTGGAACTTCGTGGCTCCCTACGCCTTGTGGTTGCCGTTGGCCCTCGCCGTGCCCTTCTTGTGGCTTCCAGTTCGCGCTTGGTGGAAGAAGGGAGATCGACTCGGCGTCATCGTTTTGTGCACACCGTTGGCCATCGCCGTGGCGGACGTTGTGTATGTCGTACATCTCGGGGGGGATTACATGCACGCCCGGTTGCTTCTGCCCGGATTCTTCGCACTGGGACTTCCCCTCTTCGCCACCGCCCGACAGTTACGTACGACCCTCGTCGTCCCCTTGGTGGGCATCGCCCTATGGTCAGTGGTCTGTGCTGGCTGGCTACGATTTGTGCCGCCCAAATTGACGAGCCTCAACCCACAATCGATTTACATCTCCAACGAACGCAACAACTGGATCAGCGCCACCGGCAATGATCACCCAATTACCGCCGCTGACTACAAAAAAGCACTGTCAGGTTCGGTTGGCGCTTTGCTTAACTACACAGCCCGCCAGGTTCCCCATGGTGAACAAAAAATGCTCATCGTCACCGACCCGTACGCGCCGCTCAAGGCATCGACAGCGCAAACAGCCCATTCATCTCTACCTTTTACGCTCACGGTAAATGTGCCTGCCATCGGCGTCATCGGATACCTCGCCGGCCCAAACGTCTACATCTTCGATTCGTATTCATTGGCCAACCCGATCGGCAGCCACACCGTCATAGTCCGACACAGTCGTCCCGGTCATGAGAAATACATTGGGCCAGCTTGGATGGTCGCCCGTTTCGGTTCGTTGAGCCATGACGCACGTCTCACGAGCGCACCAAACCTGAGCTCCAAGGACGTCGCCGCCGCTCGCCGAGCACTGGGATGCAATCCACTCGCAAGCTACCTGCACGCCATTACTGCACCATTGGGGGCATCGCAGTTTATGTCCAACTTTGGTCATGCGTTGCGCTTCACCACCATGTCGTTCAGTGCGAACCCACAACAAGCTGAAGTCGAGCTCTGCGGTTCTGGATCGCCTCACGCAGCCGCAGCCGCAGCCGCAGCCGCGACCGCCACCCCCACCGCCACCCCCAGCCCCACCCCCAGCCCCAGCCACACCGCTTCAACCAACAAATGACTCAACCAGCAACCTTTGAACACCCAAGCGAGGTGAATCCAAAGCACACCGCCCCCAGCAAATGGCGCGTCACCGGAATGGCCGCCGCCCTCTACGCCTTGGGATCGGTCATCTTGTGGTGGGGCGTGTGGTCAACGCACCCTTCAACCACAACGACCTGTGGCTGCGGCGATGCCGCCCGATTTCTCTGGTTTTTTGAATGGCCTTCCTTCGCTCTGACCCACGGACACTCCGTCTTTTCTTCGACCTGGCTCTTTCACCCCGGCGGCATCAACCTGCTGAATGACACCAGTGTGCTGGCCTTGGGGATTCTCTGCACACCCATCACGCTGATCTTCGGGCCGGTGGCTGGCATGAACACCGCCCTGACGCTGGCACCTCTTCTCTCGGCCCTCTCAATGTTCATGCTCCTCCGACGCTGGGTTCGATGGTCCCCCGCCGCATTCATTGGCGGACTGGTCTTCGGATTTTCATCATTTCTGATTACTGAGCTCGCCTTGAACCAACTCAACATTGCGTTCTTGGCCATTCCACCACTGGTAATCCTGCTGCTCGATCAACTCCTGATCCGCCAACAACGCTCGCCCTACCGGGTCGGAGCTGGCCTCACCGTTCTCTTGGTGCTGCAGTTCTTCATCAGCACCGAAGTGTTGCTGATCACCCTCATCTTCTCGGCCTTAGGCATCGTCTGCATGGTCATCGCCGCCCGAATTCGGAATCCTGATTCGATAGCCCCGAGAGTTCGACATGCGCTACAAGGATTGGTGACTGCCGCAGTCGCCACCACAGCCGTCCTGGCCTATCCGCTCTGGTATTTGCTCAAAGGCCCCGCCCACCTGACCGGCCCAATTTGGTCAAACGGCAACATCACTCAATCTGGAACTTCTCTCACCAGCTTTCTCTCCGCAGGGAATCTCGGCCAGCTCGGAGCCGAAATGACAAGGTTCGGGGGCTACCAGGGGCCGCAACTGCCTGGATTGGGCTATCTCGGAGTGGGCGTCGTCGTCGTGGCCGTTCTCGGAATCGTGATCTGGCGGCACGATACGCGGCTCCTCCTCTTCGGGGCACTCGGCCTTGCGGCAGCCGTGCTCTCACTCCACCCCGGCCATGGCTACTGGGTGCCGTGGACGTTGTTTCACAACCTTCCCTGGATCGGTGACATCGTCGAAGTTCGATTTACCATCGTGCTCACCCTGTGCCTCGCCGTGATGACGGGCATCACTCTCGACCGGGGTCGGACGTGGTTGACCTCCAATCATCCGGCGATCGGTGGTCTGAAGCCAGGTACCATCGCGGCGTTGATTGGCACCGTCATGTTGCTCCCCTCGGCCATTGCGTTGTGGCCGAACATCCCACTCACGGCCCGCGCCGTGATCCTCCCTCGGTGGTATGTCCAAGTTGGGAGCAAACTTCCGCCTGGGAAAGTACTTCTCTCGTATCCCTTGGCATTCTCGGGACTGCAATCGTCCCAAGCCTGGCAAGCAGTGAACAAAATGAGCTACAGCCAAGCCGGCGGAGGTGGTCCACAAGGTCAGGTGGGTCGAGCCGGAAGCGCCAAGGCCGGATTCCAAGTGCTTTTCAGCGCTTCGTTGCCCCTAGGTCCGGCTCCTGGACCGAGTCCTTCCAATCTGGCCGCGATTAGGGCGGCCCTCACTTCGTGGGAAGTGACCACCATCGTGATTCCGGACCAGCCCAATCTGCCGCGCTACATGCAAGGGCGAAGTTCCGCCTACGCCGTCGGTCTGTTGACGGCAGCCATGGGTGAACCCCCGAACTACAGCCATTCGGCCTGGGTCTGGTCCGCGGTGGCCGTCCAGAGTCAGCCCTTCACGATCAGTCCGGCTTCCTTTGATGCCTGTGTCAACGGATCCGTCTCACCAAAGACGGTACCGGGGTGTATCGCCAGATCGTCCCACTGACGAGAATCCAGCGCCGACTACCGCCCCAGCGCAGCCAAGGCTGGGAGGACTTTTGGAGCCAAATAGGTTCCTGCCGCCGCCGTGGTGTGAACGCCATCAGCGAACCGCATGGTAACTCCGCCGATTTTCATCGTGAAGTGCCCATCAGGATCGAGGTATTTATTGAGCGGCACGACCGACACATTTTGGTGATGTTGCGAGGCCACCTTCGCTATTAATCGATTCAAGACGTTGACCCGACTTGGCGAATCTTCATCCCAAGGTTGGCCATTGAGCTGCTCTCCGCTGTCGTAATAGGGGGACGTCATCAGCACCACGTGCGAGCCCTCGGCGCCCAGCACCGAGACTGCCGTTTGGATCTGTGACGTTTCGTAGGCATCGAAAGCCGGATCGCCCAGGTGTTGCCATTTTCCTTGGTAGACCCGATCCATCGCCTCCCACCAGCCGATGACCAATACCACCACCTGGGGGTGAAGTTGCTGCACGTCCTTGCCCCAGATGGCCGGCCACTGGGTACATGGAGCCAGAGTCCCGTAAGTAATGGTGCCGTGCTCGTTGAACGGCAAGGCGGTCGCCAAACCACAACCATCAAGTTGTCGACCCCGCAGCACCACGCCATAGTGATCCGCATAGGGGCTCAACCAGAAACCCACCGTGAGCGAAAGAGAGTCGCCCACTACCAAGATCTTCGTTTTACTGGTATGCGCCGGGAAGTCACCGTATTCATATTGATGCAGTCGACTCGCAAGCACACTGGGATTGAGGAACACGTTTGTCGCGGTCGAGTTGTCGATCGTCGTAATGAACAGCACCCCCACCACGACAACCACGCCAGCCGGCACCCAGAGCCACGACCGCCAATTGCGAAAGGTCTTTTGGCGAATCGGCGTTTCCACCAAGTACCAGGAAGCAACGGCAATTACGAACGTCACGACAAGGCGCAACCCGAAGAGACTCCATCCTTCCAAATCCGTCCGTGCCCCATTGAGGACGAGAAAGATCGGCCAATGCCAGAGGTAGAGGCCATAGGAGATTCGCCCGATGAATGTCAGCGGACCGAATGACAGAATTCGCGCCGGAATGCCACGCGGCGCCATGACCACACCGCAGATGACCATGGCGACCATTACGTCGGCCAACAGGAAGCCACCGCGGTAGGTGACGTCGGGTGAACCATTGATTTTCACCCACTCGAAGAAGAAGATCGAAGCTCCAACCACCGCCATCAGCGAGAAACCCGTCCGAACTCGTTTGCTTGTTACGGCTGGACGCCAGAACAACAAAATGCCGAGTGCCGCTCCGGTCAGGATGTCTTGCGCTCGGGTATCGGTGCCGTAATAGATCCGGCTGGGATCGGAACCCTGGTGAAACATCAGTGCCATCTCCGTTGCCGAGGCGATGACGCCAACCACGGCAATGACAAACAGCACTCGAGTCGACTTCGACAATTTGAGTACTACGACGACGATGATTGGCCAGACCAAATAAAACTGCTCCTCGATGGCCAACGTCCACGTATGGAGGAGAGGCGATGGGGCCGAAACCTGATTGAAATAACTCTGCCCCGAAAGAATCTGATGCCAATTGCTGAAATAGAGGAGTGTGCTGAGGCCATCCGTCCGGAGCGTCCCCAGAGTTCCGTCGGGAGCGAAGAAAAGTGCATAGAGACCGATAGCCCCAAGAAGTACAAAGAGGGCCGGAAGCAAGCGACGGGCTCGGCGGGCCCAAAATGAACGTAACCGGATAGTTCCCGACCGTGTCCACTCCTTCATGAGCAGCATGGTGATAAGGAATCCGCTGAGAACGAAGAAGACGTTGACGGATATGACGCCGCCGCCGGCCCAAGCGAATCCGCCGTGGTTGGCCATGATGCCCAGAATCGAAACGGCCCGGATGCCGTCGAGGGCCGGCATGTACGTCAAATGGTCCCCGACGCCGAGAGGAACGTTCGCCTCGTGTCCCTCGCTCACGAAACCATCTGGCTCAGCGAGAGGAGGCAAAGCGCCAGGGTTAGTAGTTGGCGGTTGCTGCATCGACATCAGCGCTCGACCCTTCCACCAGGTTCTCCCGCAACCATCAACTCTGGCGTGAAGGGGGTGCGTGGCCCGGTACCGGGCCTACCCCTAAAATGCCGCAGTGAAGATCATCCTTATCCCGTGGCAATCACGCCACTCGAGGCAACGGGGGCGCATTGACCGAGGGCGAGGATCACCGGCGGTCCCCGAGCCTCGCACTCTCGACAAGGGTTGACCTGACGAGGGTGCTGTGACCAGGACAGTCTCCCCAGTGTTGGGCGAACCAGCCTTCCAAGACGGCTCCCACATTGAGCGTTCCACGGCTCCGGACAGTACCGGATCGATAGGCAGAACAGGCGATCACCCCCAGTGGCGGACCTTCTGGATTGCCGCTGGCGGATACACCGTGCTGGCCGTCCTGCTTTGGTGGCATATCTGGACTTCTCATCCCACTTCCACCACAACTTGTGGATGTGGTGACTCCTCGTTCATCACCTGGTCTCTCGATTGGCCTGCCTATGCCATCTCTCACGGGCAGAACCCGCTGTTTTCTACCGCTCTGTTTCACCCGACTGGATTCAATTTGCTCTCCAACGCAGGAGTAGCAGGCATTGGCATTGCGCTGGCACCGGTCACCTGGCTTTTCGGTCCGGTGGCCACCTTCAATGTTGCCCTCACTCTTGCTCCGATCCTTTCCGCGCTGGCCATGTTCGCTCTGTTACGCCGCTGGGTGACGTGGACGCCAGCCGCTTTTATCGGCGGACTTCTCTACGGATTCTCACCCTTCATCTTGATCAGCCTGACTGACGGCCACCTGATGGCCGGCATGGCTCCCATTCCGCCGCTCGTGGTCCTCTGTCTTGATGAGATGCTCGTTCGTCAAAGGTGGCGGCCCGCAGTACCCGGAATTGCGTTAGGCGTGTTGCTCACCATCCAGTTCTTCTTCGGAACTGAAATGTTTGTCATGACGGTGATCGTCGCTGGCATCGGCGTGATACTGCTCGTCCTCTACGGTCTGATCCACTGGGACATTTTCAAGAACCGCCTGCACTACGGATTGACCTCAGTGGTCATAGGTGGCGTGACCAGCGTCATCTTGCTGGCCTACCCCGTTTGGTTCACCGTGCTTGGACCCGGGCATTTCTCTGGACCGATCTGGGGCGCTCATTCTTTGACGAGCTATGGGGGAACTTCCCTTCACGACTACTTCTTTTCATCCCCGCCCTCGACTCTGGCGACTTCATTGGGGCACCGCTTTGGCGGATATCAAGCACCCACTTATTCCGGCCAATACTTCGGATTCGGAATTGTGGCGGTACTCGTCATTGGAACCCTTGCGTGGTGGCGAGATCGACGTCTCTGGCTCTTCGGGGCGCTGACCTTGATCACAGTGGAGCTTTCTTTCGGCCTCCAGTTTGGTCACTGGACGCTGTGGCGGCTTTTCGTTCGCTTCCCCGAAATGGTGAGCCTCATCCCGAGTCGATTTCTCGATCTGACGTATCTTGCCGTCGCCGTCATGATTGCGGTGATCATCGACCATGTTGCTCAGAGCGTGGCTCGACGCAGAATCGCCGATCCCGCTCCTTCAACGACGCCAGCGGTAGCGACTCACGTCGCACAAAAACCAACACAAACGAACCGCATTTGGGGAACCGTCGCCGGACTGGCGGTGGCTGGAATCGCCCTCGCGCCAATCGCGATTTACTACGCCCCGGCGCTTCCGTTTACCACCAGGCCGGTTGCTGTACCCCTCTGGTACCGCACGGTGGCTCCGCAATTGCCCAAGAATCAAGTCCTCCTCTCCTTTCCAGTGCCTTTCGCCTTGATGCAGAGCACTATGACTTGGCAGGCGATCGACAACATGCACTACTCCATGGCTGGCGGAAGTGGCCCAGGGTCCATCCTCCAGAGGGCCGGCCAGGAACGGGCTGGGCAACTCACGCTCGCCAATCTGTCACTGGCGGGAACGACGAATGTCACTTCATCTGAAATTCCTGGGGTGCGCAAAGCGCTCGATGGTTGGGGTGTCACGATGGTCGTCGTTCCAGATCCATCTTCGCTTCCCATCTACGAGCAAGTGCGCAATCTCAGGGCCATCGTCACCGTCATGACCGCAGCAATCGGGCGTGCACCGGTCCACCATGCGGATGCCTGGGTATGGTCCGCAGTGAACCACTCAGGGCCGCCGGTCGCCACCACCACACTGCATCTCAACGAATGTGGAGGCGGACCGGTAAACAACAGCGTCGCCGCCGCAAGTCAAGCCGCACATTGCGTCTTGAGCGGTAGCGCCACCGGACAGTAACGACATACCGGGCAACCTGGCGACGCCAGTGCGCACACGTCCAGCGGCTACACCAAGTAATTCGTGAAGAACGGTCGAGAAATAAGAGCTCCCGTAACGCCAACTACTACGACGAGAACGCAAAGCAACGGGAGTGGGAGTCGCCGGAGACAGACAACGCAAGGAGCCGCCAAAATGACGCTCCGGTTCCATGTGCCCGCATGGTCAACGATGAACAGACTGAGTATGACGACAACACCAACGCAAGCCGGATAGAGCAGTGTTGCGTCTCGTCCAGAACATCTCCAACTGATTGCCGCGACGACAGCTGAGCCTATCGCCAGGAAGATTGACTCAAAGGCCTGAAGACTCAAGACATCGAGGTCGAAATGGTGGAGATACGGTTGCCCCGGAAAGACGAGGCGCTTTACGCCCGCGTGACTCTGTACCAGTACGTACGCCTCAGCATGTCCAAAAGCCACCTGATCGTGTATGGCAAGGACGGCAAAAGCCCCGAGTCCTGCGAGTCCCCATAGGGTACGTCGAGCGATGACGCCGGCTCCATCGGAGATTGCCAGGACAACAAGACCGACCGCTAACCCCACTGCGGCAAACCAGGCAGACGGATACGTCACCCCGGCCATCGTCATCAGCAGGGCGGCAATGAGGAATCGTTTGCGGCTGGCGGCCAAGATCGATCCAACGACGAAGGTGAGCGCCATCGAAGTCGGGAACAGGGCGAAGTTGTACACAGACCCCGGAAAGAGTGCGAAGAGCAGAAGGAGCACCAATGCACGGCCCGGATGGAGATCCCGTGCCCATCCAAACCAAATAAGGAAAATCGCTGCAGCCAGAGCGATCCAAGAAATAATGAGACCGGCGTCGGAGAAGGTCATCCCCAACATGTGCAGGATCCGCATTGAGATTGGATACGCGGGCAACCAGCCTGCCGTCCCACACCAACCGGTATGGATACTCCGTGAAAACGTGGGAAAGCCTGGGTCGCCGCACGTGCCAAATTTTCGGCCGTGTGCAGCGATGGCTAAGTAGTTTGCGGTGTCCCAATGGCTCCAAAGGCTCGGATTGAAGTTGAATGGATTTCGTGCGGGACCCCAGTCCAGCGCCACGACCAGTCGAGTAATCAGCCACGTCAGAGCCGTAAGAATCAAACCCGTAGTGATACGCGCCAAGGAGGGGGTCGGCCCAGTTGCTCTTTCTTCGGATTCTCCTCGGCGCTTCAAACTGAAGCTCGACATCAACGTCACGACTTCCTGTCTATTGCGCCCGCCCAGTGGCGGTGAGGTCAAAAGTGGCTGCAGCATTGCATGTACTTCTGGGCGTCGCCATCGGCGACGCCTCAACATCAACTGAACCCATCCCCGACGCGCCAAAAGTACTGGAAGGACTCCCGCTCCGCCGATGATCGGACGCCAACGGGAACACTCTCCTTCGCACTTTTCTGCGGCGGCGAGATCCACCCTGGTCAACCGCCTGGTTTATCCACTCGTCGAAGGCACCGCACGGCACTCTGATCCCGAGAATCCGACCTGATCTCTGCCTCGGCTCACGGCATGAGCGCCACTATGTTGGGCGCCGCGATGCATCACGTCAGTGGAGGGGTGGAGCGGCCGGAATGGTCGGACGGATCGGTATGAGGTATTCCAAGTTCAATGTGAGCGACCCCTCATGAGCGGAGTCCATCCGCTGGAATCGGAGCCGGAGCCGGACCGCAGACCCTCCGCAACCGGCAAAGACCGAATCAATGCTCTTGATGGGATGCGAGGAATAGCCCTCATCATCATCATGGGTGACCATTTTGGAGTCAGGTGGCTGCAGGGCGGACTTTTCAGTCTCGACTTTTTCTACGTTCTCTCGGGCTACCTCATCACCAGTCTGCTGCTCAGCGAGTACCGCAAGCGAAGCAGCATCAAGTTGTCGGCCTTTTGGCTCCGCCGGGCTCGGCGCCTGCTCCCGGCACTATTCGTCGTGTTGGTGGTCGTCACACTGCTCGTCCGATTCGATTCGGCTCCGGGCCTCTACCCCGACTTTCGTATGAGCGCACTCTCCGCCTTGTTTTATTTTTCAAACTGGTGGCAGATTGCCATAAGCGCCAACTATTTCGTCGTAACGGGGGCTGTATCTCCCCTCACGCATACATGGTCCCTAGCGGTTGAGGAGCAGTTCTACCTGGTGTGGCCACTGGTGGTGACCGCAGTCATGGTGCTGAGCCGCTCGTTCATTCGAGGACTCAAAGTTCTCCTCGTTCTCTCAGCGGTGGGAGTCGTTGCTTCAGCTCTCGAAATGGCGCTCCTTTACAGCCCAACCGCCAACCTCACCAGGCTCTACTTCGGCACCGACACCCACGCACAATCCATCCTGGTTGGATCAGTCCTGGCCTGCACGTTGACCATGATCCAGCTACGCCGCGGCGGCGAAGGATCGGCTCCGCAAGCCACATCCCCCCTCGCTCTCCGCCTAGTCGGGATCCTTGGCCTAGCCGGCACCGCCGGATGGTTCTCCATCATCTTGTTCTCGCAGGGGGAGGCGGCTTTCAATTATCGGGGCGGCTTTCTGGTCGCCGCCTTGACGTCTGCAGCCATGATCACCGGGGCGACCTGCGCACCGAGCGGACTGGTGGCCAAGGGGTATTCATTCCGCCCCCTGGTGTGGCTCGGTCTCATCTCCTACGGCGGGTACCTCTGGCACTTCCCCATTTTTGTCTTTGTAAATTCCGCTCGGACGGGTCTCGATGGCGCCGGACTTTTTGCCTTGCGATGCGCAACAACGATCATTGTGGCCGCAGCCAGCTTCTATCTCATCGAGCGACCCATCATGTACGGGACGTTTTGGCGGTCGCTGAAGGCAATTGCTCCGGCTGCCGCCGCAACCGTGGCCACCGTTGCCGTCATTTTGGTGGCGACATTGGCACCGGCAACTGCTTCAGTACAAGTGAAACAATTCAGCACTCAAGCGTCGCAGTCCAAGCCGCCACTCTTGGTGGTCATGGGAGACAGCATCGCCTACACGCTTGGTTACGCACTGATTGCCACAGCACCGCCAGGTATCAAAGTGGTCAACGGGGGCCTCTTCGGCTGCGGGACAGTCATCGGCACGTCGGTGTCAGACGAGCCACCCACGCCACAACTGACCATGTTTCCCGCCTGCAATTCGGCTACAGCGCCTCAAAATCAATGGCCAGCTATCGACACGCGCCGAGTAGAGCACACCGTTCCTGGTGATTTGGTGCTTTTTGTCTCAGGGGCCTGGGAGTGCCAGGACATTCTGCGTGATGGCCAATGGACGAACATTGAGCAGCCGGCGTACCGACGGTACGTACTCAATCAATTGCGCTTAGCGGCGAACATCAGCATCAAACACGGTGCGCACCTTGACTTCACGACTATGCCTGCACTCGCCACGGGTGCTGCATTTCATATGGCACCGCTTCCCGTGGACTCGCCGACGCGACGACGCATCTACGACAGCCTCATCAAAGAAGTGGCGGCGGAGTACCCCGGCCGAGTCAGCATCCTCAACTACGCAGCCATTCTCTCTCCTCACGGCGTCTTCACTCAATACCAAGACGGGGTACAGATCCGCACGGCCGA
>Ga0182030_10011188_pt1 | contig 18119 bp, 23 predicted proteins | sample 812S3MmetaG_FD_121299 | JGI IMG/M metagenome (GOLD analysis project Ga0182030, IMG submission 121299) | Permafrost microbial communities from Stordalen Mire, Sweden - 812S3M metaG (Illumina Assembly) | ecosystem: Environmental > Terrestrial > Soil > Wetlands > Permafrost | place: Sweden...
CCCGCCATGAGATTGGATGTGAAGGTGCGTAACACTCCTTTCGACGCTGTGAAGATGTTAGAAATACTAGACCGTCTGGAGATGCCCTCGTCCCCATCTCCAAGAAAGCACATCAAGAACAAGAGTTTGGACTTGCGCGAGACGGTGGTGGTGGGCACCATGCTTCCGAATACTACTAACTCGGTGTACAAAATACAGAGGCAGTTGTTTGCTAGGAGTGAAAGAGTCAAGGGAATTGATTTCCACCCAGTCGAGCCATGGATTTTGACGACACTCTATAGCGGTACGTTGGACGCACATTTGGTGGGGTTCTGTATTGATTTTTGCAGGTCATGTTTATATATGGTCGTATGAAACGCAGGTTAGATATACGGTTCCCATCTACTGGTACTATTTCTAAAATTCCGCAGGCGATTGTCAAGACCTTCGAGCTAACAGATGTACCTGTACGAGCTGGAAGATTCGTGGCACGGAAGAATTGGATTGTATGCGGCTCAGATGACTTTCAACTCCGTGTCTACAATTACAATACTTCGGAGAAGATCACCTCATTCGAAGCCCACCCAGATTACATTCGAGCGATCGTCGTACATCCCTCACAACCTTTCGTCCTCACCGCTTCCGATGATATGACCATTAAGCTATGGGATTGGGACAAGGGATGGAAATGTGTGCAGGTTTTTGAGGGGCATAGCCATTATGTTATGGGACTGGCAATCAACCCAAAAGACACAAACACATTCGCCTCGGCATGTTTGGACAGAACAGTGAAGATATGGAGCTTGGGATCCTCTACCGCGAATTTCACCCTTGAGGCACATGAGACGAAGGGCGTAAATCATGTCGACTACTACCCACAATCCGACAAGCCATACCTCCTCACCACCTCCGATGATCGAACGGTCAAGATCTGGGATTACACAACAAAATCGTTGATCGCGACTTTGGAAGGCCATACGAGTAATGTTTCCTTCGCATGCTACCACCCAGAATTACCAGTTATAATATCCGGCTCCGAGGATGGAACAGTCAAGATTTGGCATGCGAATACGTACAGACTTGAGCAATCGCTGAATTATGGCCTGGAGCGCGCATGGTGTGTCAGCTACCAGCGTGGAAAGCAGGGAGTTGCTGTTGGTTTCGATGAGGGTGCCGTGGTTGTGAAGATGGGTCGAGAAGAACCAGCTGTTTCTATGGACAGTTCTGGAAAGCTGATTTGGGCACGGCATAGCGAGGTCGTTTCTTCCATAATCAAGGGTGGTGGTAAGTATACCCAATGCGCGGAAGATTGGATGTTGATAATTTGGCAGATGCTTCACTGAAGGACAACGACCCAATCTCTCTCCCCACGAAAGACCTTGGCACCTGCGAAGTTTACCCACAAACACTCCTCCATTCCCCCAACGGTCGTTTCGTCTCTGTCTGCGGTGACGGGGAATTCATCATTTACACAGCTCTTGCTTGGAGAAATAAGGCGTTTGGTTCAGCTTTGGATTTTGTTTGGGGATCAAAGGAAAATAGCAATGATTATGCGATTCGGGAGTCTGCCACAAGCGTCAAAATCTTCAAGAATTTTGCAGAGAAGACTGGAGGACTTGATGTTGGTTTCCAAGCTGAAGGATTGACTGGCGGGGTCTTACTTGGTGTTAAGGGTCAAGGTGGGGTGGGTTTCTACGATTGGCAAACGGGAGGCTTGGTTCGAAGAATCGAAGTTGATCCCAAGGAAGTGTATTGGTCTGAGAACGGCGAACTTGTTTCAATCGCTTGCGAAGATACATTCTACGTTCTAAGATTCTCACGAGAGAACTACATTGCCGCAGTGCAATCTGGTGAAGTCGAAGATGATGGAGTGGAAGCAGCATTTGAGGTTGTTACGGACATCAACGAGAGGTAAGTACTTCTGCTCTCAGGCAGGATTCTACTGACATGTCATAGCGTCCGAACAGGAGAATGGGTTGGCGACTGCTTTATCTACACGAATAGCACGAATCGTCTCAACTATCTTGTTGGAGATCAAACATATACGATTTCTCACTTCGACCAGCCGATGTATCTGCTCGGCTACATCCAACGAGACTCACGAATTTATCTCGCGGACAAGGATGTTAATGTCACCTCATTTAGTCTCTCCCTCTCCGTTGTCGAATACCAGACACTCGTCCTCAGAGATGACATGGAATCGGCCTCTGAACTTCTACCCTCTATTCCTGCAGATCAACTCAACAAGATTGCTCGATTCCTTGAAGGTCAAGGTCATAAAGAACTGGCTCTTGAGGTTGCAACTGATCCAGAACACAAGTTTGAGCTAGCTCTAGCTCTTGGTCAATTGCCTATTGCTCTTGAGCTTGCGAGAGAAGCCGACGTCGAGCATAAGTGGAAGACTGTTGGCGATGCAGCTTTAACTGGCTGGGATGTCGCGCTTGCTGCCGAATGCTTCAAGAACGCCAAAGATCTTGGGTCATTATTACTTCTACACTCAAGCACGGGTGATAGGGAGGGTCTGAAAGCATTAAGTGTTCAAGCTTCCAACGCGGGCGCCCATAACGTTGCTTTCACTTGTCTGTGGCAACTTGCAGATGTTGATGGATGCATCGACCTCTTGACAAAGACAGGTAGAACCGCTGAAGCTGTTCTTTTCTCTCAAACCTACAAGCCAAGTCTTACGACCAAGACCGTTGGTTTATGGAAGGAGAGTCTGGAGAAAGACAAGAAGAGCCGAGTCGCTAAAACTGTTGGTGTGCCTGGTGAAGATGAGGAATTGTTCCCTGAGTGGGAGGAGTATTTGAGGCTAGAAAGTGAAGGCATCAGTCTCATTGATGTCAATGGCGAAAATACCGATGATGTTGTCAATGGTGATGGACCTGATCCTGATGCGGAGGCAGTTGAACCAGGAACATTGATTGAGACCGGCGCGTAATAGACTGCGGTGGGATTTGGGGCAAAATAAAATGTAGCGTATGTAGCTAGCAAGAAATACAACATATCCCATCTGCTGCTCTCTCTGTGGGGTCTGACAACGGCATGAAGATGCATAATCAGATCACCGTTCGAGTCATCGGCCAGATCTCACCCCTATTAAGCCTGCGAATTGCGTTGATCATTATATTGTATGCGCACGCAACATGCATGCTCTTCAAGTGAAGCGTAAAGCCCTTCGGCAACTAAGCTTTTATAGTTAAGCCACTGAACAACATCCAAGAGCACAGTTCGAAACTTATTCCTAGATTTTATTCACAGCACTTTAGCAAAAATGCATCTAGACGACTGGTTCGCGCTCCCAACTCCCAACCCCGAACTCACAGCCCTTATCCTAACCTTCCTACTAAGTTACGAAATCACCACCATCGAACATCTAAGAAAATTAGGAGCACGACCGCAATCTGCGAAATTGCCTGAGGTCGTAGAGAAGGATCTCATGGCAAAGATGAGGGATGGATGGGAGAATCGGGGGAGGGTTTATGCTCTCTCTGATGCCGGAGGGGTCCATTATTAGTTATGGTGGTGTATTGCCAAAGCCCTACGCTTTAGACAAGAGACCCGTGAGCTGGGAGCAAAATGCTCCTCTTCTCCAAAGCAGCAGCTGGTCTTTTCAAAATTAGGTATACCGGTTTCCAACCGATCCCAATGCTAATCACCGGGAACAAGAACTACCCCCCACCACCAGACAGTCCTTTGCGATCTCCGCTTCTATTCCTGGACATAAGAATTTACTGAGAACATGTTTCTAGGTCGCGGGCCAAGACGTCTCGAGAGAATATGCGTTGGTATATAAAGAGCAGCATCCTCTTTCATAAGTTTCAGAACCAACTCGTGTGTTGGACATAGAATACCCTTGTGCCTGCCCCAGTTGATGATGAATCCGTTGGTCCAGTCGGCCGCAGATACATTCCCTCCCATCGCTTCCGTTAGAAAGAAGTGGAATTGTTGGTCGTGCATTCTCATTGCAATTTCGATCCACGCCCAAACTTGCGGCGCAATATATCCGGATGAAATCATTCTCATTATGTTGAAGTCTGTCATCACGCCGCTACGAAGGCAATGCGATGGTCATGATTGCTCATTAAGCAGCAAGACAATCTGGAATCTTGCTTTTATGCTCACAGAGACATTTCGAAATTGCCGAACCCTTCCTCTTCAATCAACTTGAGCATTGTAGAAATGAACCAGAGGCCCTTCCGTTACTCTTGTGTAGGATTCTGGTTGAGCCCGAGATGAAGAAACACGTTCAAGAAGTTCAGACTTTTGCTATGAAGGCTAGTGAAGACAGGCGATGAGGGTGGCTGTTTATGTCGGGGATGGTATCGACCTTTTCGTGATCCGAGATGAAGACTGGGAACGAATTCATGAAGCTGGTCGTACCTGTGGCAGTTCTGCTGCGGAGTCGAGAAGGTGGATCCAAGATATGGAAAACGGCCATTGGGATGGATTCATCGCTTTGCTTATTTCTATTACACTAAACCTACAGGAGCTTCATATTACTGGATGGGATCAATACGATGCATAATATCCGTTCCTAAGTACTGTTATTGCTTAATGGGATACAGATAATGGCATGTGCACGAATTTTGACTCATTCTGGATATAAAATCTCTCACTGCCTGCTGCTAGGTTGAAGTTGAAGATAGCTTACCTCCTAATCCTGGTAGCTAGTTCACAGACTTCGATGCTCACTCGACGGGCTACAATCCGAGAAGCCTGGACTCCCACAGTTCTAGTATCGGGCCACACAGTTTTAACAAAATCTTGCGGTGGTTCCCAAGTCTTGAACAGCCATTATATATATACACCAGCTACACCGAATTCGTATTACCTGCAATCATTATAATACTTCTTAGGGTATTTTTGAATCAGAATCAGATGGTTTGAGTTTGATCCAAATTCATTTGATTTTTCTCACTAAAAAAGACATACAAAACCAAAGGTTAGTAACTCTACTTTAGATCAAAACAATATCAATCTAGTTTCAATTCAATTGACCCAAATCGCCTTCTAAAATAACTAAGATTGATTAAACGCTCAAATCGATGGGACCGCAGATACCGGGAGTGCAGCAGTCTGGTGATAGTATAGAAACAGGCATTGTAGTTTATATATTGAATTACAGGAGGACGAAATTTTTGTTTACTAGCCCTTCGTAATATGTATCTATTAACGCTAAAACGGCGAGAGCCAGTTGTTCTTTTATTCCAACCTCTGGGGTAGCCGCTTTCCCCAGGTTTCGGCAAGGTAGATCGGAAGCTGGACCGAGACCTCGGCTTCACCCCGCCATGTCAAGTCCATCAAAAACATAACGTCAGGGCAGTTCTACCAAACTCACTAGAACATCTATAGCTCACTTTCTAGAACCTATATGTCTTACCTCTCCAACCCTCTCTTCACAAACTACGCCCTTTCACGAACACCCTGCCCCGTTCTAGTTTTCCAGACAACCTCACGGGCCTCCACCCGACCCAAACCTGAGCTACAAACGTCCTCCCGCCAATTCAACCCCACCATGTCATCCCAAGTAACCTTTGAAACCCAACCACCACCTCTCAAGCACTCGCTCCTCACATTCCCCACCCCCACCACCCTCCTCATCACCCTCAACCGCCCAAAGGATCTAAACTGCATCTCCACAACCGGACACTACGAGCTCGACGCCCTCTACAAATGGTATGACAGCGAACCGTCGTTACGATGTGCGATCCTGACGGGAAACGGACGCGCATTTTGCGCTGGGGCTGATTTGAAGGAGTGGGATGGTGCGAATAATACCATTCCACCTTCAAATTCCACAAGGGGTGCGAGTGCGAGTTCGAAGGTGCAGGGGAGAGGGAAGGGGGAGGGAGAGGGGGGATTATCCGAAGAAGCGAAACAAAGGTCTATGCCACCATCTGGGTTTGGAGCACTGAGTCGAAGGGGTGGAAAGAAACTAGTGATATGCGCTGTGAACGGCATCTGCCTTGGCGGCGGGTGCGAAATGATCATAAACGCCGACATGGTCATCGCCGAGTCCCATGCCATCTTTGGGTTGCCGGAGGTGAAAATCGGTGTTGTGGCGTTAGCTGGTGCATTGACGAGGTTAGTGCGAACTGTGGGAAGGCAGAGGGCGATGGAAATGGTCTTGACGGGGAGGAATGTTGGGGCCGAGGAGGCGAGAGAGTGGGGGTTGGTTAATAGGATTGTGGGGAGGGGAGAGAGTGTGAAGGAGGCGCTAAGGGTGGCGGAGATGATTGCGGGAAATAGTCCGGATAGTGTTATTGTTAGTAGAGAAGGAGTGAAGATGGGGTGGGAAGGAGTGGGGGCGGAGGAAGGGACGAGGTTGGTTGGAGAGATTTGGTATTCAAGGATTGATAAGGGGGAGAATATGAAGGAGGGGGTGAGGAGTTTTGTGGAGAAGAGGAAACCGAGGTGGGTGGCAAGTAAACTATAATATACCCAAAGCTTGCATATGAAAGCAAAATCAAAAGCAATCCCCAGTATCTTTCTTTCTAAATCTCTAAACCCCTTCTACCAATCTTGTACTCTAAGTGAAATGCCCCGAATCTATCACTCCCTATACATGTCTGAAAACTGCCTAAATAAAGGAGCCCAAAACTCAGCAATTGTCTCCCCTGGCATCGGTCCATCATAACCATCCGGAAGATATTCGCCTGTCAAACCGCAAAGCATGCCTAGTATGTGCAAGAAACGTAAGTATGTATATCAGAAATGAATTCATGTATCGTTGCCCGTGTATTCGTAAACTCGTAGTTGTCACATCATTTAACGGTCCCAAGATCCGATCACAATTGCTTTACCTGAGTGATTAACTTCTTGATCAAGAGATTGCTCGACCATCAATAGAAGTTGAGTCGTCCTTATCACCAACTCTGCCTTCATCAGCAAATTTCCGCGATACTAGGATAATCGATTCACCTTCATATTGCAAAGTATAAGAAACCGGAGCATCCTCGTCCCGACTCAGCAGAATCGGTACTGCCGCGTCCTCTCTTTCAATAACCCTCAACCTCAACCCAATGTGATTCTTGGTATCCGCCCAAAGCAAACGCTTCCGATACTCTTCATCCTCTTCTTTCTTAGTATTCGGGCCCGAACCAAGCCTATTACGTTTCGATAACGAGGCACACCTCTCCGCAAGCCAATTTCTCCAAATCCTCGTTATGCCTTCTCCGATATTGACGCAGCTGAGAAAGAGACCGCGTTTGGGACCAACTTTGACGAGATTGGAGATAGTGCAGAGTTGGGAGAAGAGTTCATGCGATTCGAGGTGGATGTTCTGGCATACATATTCGGTTTGCTTTTCTGCGAGAGTATTGGAGGGACCTGGTGCCCAGCCACCGGCGGGATGTGGTCTGCGGACCTTGCGATCTTCTTCTGGTTGGAGGGGGCGGAAATGAGAGTAGAGTGATCCCAGCTTGCCGAGTTTTCCTGCAGGATCTGGGTCGTCGAAGACATTGCTTGCGCTATCAGCATCATCCGTAGATCCGGTACCGAGATAATCGCAGAAGAAATAAGGAGTTGAGAGTTTGGTGGAGGGATGGAAGCATTCGAGGATGAGAGTATGATCTTTGAGAGAAGAAGCTTGCATGAGTCGTGTTTGAAGTATTCGGATTATGAGGTTATGAAAGCGATGCGAGGTGAGGGTCATAGGAAGTAGTTCGCGTGTCGAGAAAGAGGAGAGGACCGTGATGAGGATCTGTGGATGTCAGACATGGTGAGGGTGGTTGTAACAGCAAACTGACCTCATTGGGTAGTTTCCCAATCGTTGTGGAATGGACCACCATTATGTCGACTATATTCAAAGTAAAGATATAAGAAAAACAAAGACAGAATCCCACAGAGGGAAATGTCTATAGGGAGCCGATTTTCTTATATCTCAGATCCAATTCCGCGTATCAGGGTATGCTTAGATTGCGAATAAGCTCTGAGGCTGAACACGAAGATTCTCTATCGATCTCACTCCAATTTGAAATGCCTGCAGTATTCTATGTCAATTGGTTAGTCCCGCCAACATTGAAGGGGAAATTTGGCTGCTTACTGTCAGACGCCGATATGGATGGTCGATATTCAGCACCTGTCTTGACGCTTTCTTGGTTGCTTTACGTTTCTCTTTAGAAATGCTGACTAGATGATCATTATTTGATGCTGAGAAGAAGCGGTCTTGGGAACCGAAGATGCATCTGGATGACAACAAGACGGCGATGTTAGAACGTCGACCTGAGTGGTGTCTCTGATTAGAATTCGAGCGATAAGAGATCCTTGGTGCTAATCCGAGCCTACGATTCCGCGACCGAGTCATGTGATAAGGCCCCCCCCTTTTTGGTCGAGGAACATTCTTTCTTGGCACATTCCCGTTTGCCAATACACGGTGAGATTATAGGAATATATGAATTCAATAGCATTTCATATGAAGCGGGATAGGGGAGCGTGAGATAAGATTTCGGCTTCGTTCATCCGTAAATGGATTTTTCTGGCATAAAAGATTCCTGAACGTTGCCTTGCTTGGAAGACCATGCTAGTAGCAGGATGGAGAACCGCACGTATATCTGGAATCTGGTGGATCAATGTTTAATAAAAAATTAAACGTTTAGCAAATAATGAGGATAAATAGAAAAGAAAACATTGAAATTGAGCGGAACCCAGCATCAAGAGCTTCCGACGGATGGAGTGGATTCCAAGAGCACTTATTCAAGAATTCGAGGTCGACGAAGAGTATTTGCAGCATTCTATACGAAAGCAATGACTTCGGTTTACCCCTTTGTCAGAGAAGCTGTCATCCTCTGAGCACATCGCCGGAAAATGTGGAAAATATAGGTGAGGAGGTTATCATAGGCATTCTAACGCCTTTTATCAGCATCTTGTTCGAGCCCATGCTCGATCCCATGTCTTGAGGAGCTCTTGAACGCCATGAAATGCAGCGTAGCGATCCTCAGGTATCCCGTTACCGCCTAACCATCATTACTATGCCCTCACCAGTCAACGGCCCAGCCGTTGTCCCGCAAAAATTCATCACATGCCTCTTTCAGCGCAAGGTTTGGTCTCAAGTCTGCAACAGACAGAGGCTCTCTCGTCAGTGGGTCCGTCGAGCTCCTCTTGAGATGTTCCATTATCGAGGAGCGGTCGTAGGACTGGCCTGTCCTGGTCTTCAACATATTAGCTAGCTCGAAGCAGAAGGTAGGAAGAACGTACCACCACCGGATCCAGCATAACTGAAAATGTAATATCATCAATAGCCCAATCTGGAACCTTCCTCCTCTTCCCCTCAACGCCATTCAATGCCGCAACCTCAAACGTCCTCTCTAACTCCTCGATCTTCCTATTATACCTCTGATGAACTTCTTGAAGATCTCCCTCCAATGTCGTACGAACTGGTTTATCAAAAGCAGCATCCGCATCAATTTCCGCCTGCCTCTCGGTCTCTAATAACTTCTTCAACTCCTGTAATAAGCCCCCTCGTTCTTTCAGCCTCTTCTCCTCCAGTGCTTCCCACCATTCCTTCTTACATCGTAAAACCAGTTCCGTTATAGGACCAATACTACTGCTTCCCTTGCCGATGGGTACTTTCCTGCACTCCTCGACGCATAATCTATGCGCCTCTTTCGCAGATTCGAGAGCTTCAGCTGTAAAATGTAATCCGATCTGTGCTTGTGCGAGTTGGTAGTACGCTTTCATATTTTCTGGCAGTAGGGAGATAGAGGCTCGGGAGTCGTTGATTACTTGTTGGTAGTGGGATTCGGTGGGAGGAGTGGAGAGATGCAGGATAGCCATTGCGCGATTCGTGTAGAAGAGGGGGTTTGTTGGATCATGGTTGATTCTAAAATCGTGTTAGGTACTCTGCCAAAATATAGGAGGAAGGAAGGAAGGAAGGGAAAGTTGTGAGGGAAGGAGAGGGTCATATACGCCTTTGTGTACAACGCTTCAGCACCCGCATAATCCCCCGCTTGGAAACATTTATTTCCTTTCTCTTTGCACTCCAAAGCTTTGGCCGTATCGTGCGGTGGATCCTGGCCTGCCATATTGATCCTTCTGCGCTCTCAGTACTATGGTACGACCGCGTGCTTCCAGCACAGGATGTACGAGTTTTAGAAGGTATCGGCGGCTGTAGGAGATAGGAAATAAAAAGAAAGCGGAGAAAGAACGCGTGCGAAGTTGTGAACCAAGAAATATGCGCAGCGGTTTCTTTGTCCAAAAATGAGGGGCAAATCAAGCGCAGCCTTGTCTCGGCCAAAGCTTGTATGCGTTGTCAAATGATCTGCAAGAATGATTTAAATGGTTGACGAGTTCGTTGGAGGGCAAAGCAATTGTTCCTGATCTCGGTGTCAGCCTTGTCGCGATTGGTAAGGTTTGTCGAACGTGGAAGGTTCGAGAATGATATGAGGCTGAAATTCAACAACCCCTATTACACCCGAGGAGTACATTACAATATGGTCATGAGAGGCATAGTAGCTAGTTTGGGAGAGAGATCAATGTCTATTGTGCGTGCTACTTTTATACAGTGGTGCTTGTGTTTGAGTCCAACCGCTCCCCATCCTTCATGCCCTGCCGAATCCCTCCTAGCAATCGGTGTTTAGAATGGCTGGGGAAGAAAGTATTAGCTATGATGATGTGATTTTGGGGGGTAAAAGCAACGCAGAGAATTGTGTGGAGAGGTGCTGATGCATGAGCCTTCGAATCCTCCTGCCAGCTCTGGCGGAGGCAACACTTGTGAGACCCTTGTGGCGTATACGTTCCAAGCTCCCCCTATTCAAGGTCTCAATATCATGCTGATCCAGTCTCCCCTATCACTCCATACTGGCTCGACTGGATTGAGATTCTGTGGTTGCTCAGGGAATTTCACACATACGTTGTCAGAAGGTGGGACTTCCTTGATAAAGTGTTCGCCAATAATCGGTACTTTCTGTAACCTTGTTAATACTAATCTCTCCACATGGCAAATAGCGTGATATACTGAGAGGATATCCTTTCGTACTCGTGGTACGTCTGAGAGGATGTATAGGGCGACAAAACCGGCAACGCCTCCAAAGGCACCAAGGGTAACACCACTGTCCCAGATGTCAGCCAAAATCGAGTTTCTGACTTCCAACATATGTCACTCCCGGGGTCGGGTCTATTGTGGTATGCTGGGGTTCGGGAGGAATGAACATACAGTCTCGTTGCGCTCTTGAATGTCCATCCACGAAGGTTCTTCTGGACAGTGTATCTGCATCGAATTAGCATTATTCTTCCCCCCCACTCTCCTCCTTCATATTGAAGCCTGCAGGAACGTACTTAGGACCGTATGGGCTCTTGTAGGTAGCATAGCCAGGTTGCGACTTTGGCGGCGTGATGCCGGTTGATCCGTGGTACTGTGCGACAGACAGGTCAGCTTGGTACTATTTGAAGATGAGAAGCTGGCCAATCATCTTACATCGCTGCTCATGATGTTGGATTAGGTGTGCGAAGATGTAGTAGAGTTCAATTGCAGTCGCGATGTTGTCGTCGGTCTTGAAGAATTCGGAGCTAGCCGGGCAAAAAGGCTTGGCATCAAATATGGTAGAGAAACGAGGCACGTGATACAAGGAGCTGTTGAGATGGACGGCGATCTTGACGCTGTCGCTTTGATGCAGAGACTGAAATATGGTTGAGTCTATGGGTTGAATTGTCTAGAGAATTTATATACGTTTACAGAGTGTCACATTCGGTCGAGGTGATCAAAGGTGCTGATGAGTACCGCTGGCATCAAACCACCACCCAGTACGGTGAATGGTTTGCTCAGTTTCTTCACATGAACAGCACCCCCCCTCTTCAGCTCTAGGAATGTCTCCCATATGAAGTGGACAATCATTCACATTCTCTACCATGACTCCGGGGTGGCCGACTCGTTCGAGGGGGCCAGAGTAGGAACAATGGAAGAAGCGCCCATAGGCGTCCTAGGATCTCCGTCTAAAAGGTACGAGTATCCTATATCATTCCCAGCATTTGTACCCAAGATAGACTCTCGAGACTGTCTTTTGGGCCAGTTCGCCATGTTCCTCCTTCCAAAAGGCTCTCTAGAAGCTCATCATCGACGAAGTCTGGCAGCCTATAGACCATCATACGGTTTCTCAAATCTGGGGCCTCCATTGGATGCTCAACCCGGGCTGGAGGCGTTTCTTTTGCTGGAGATAGGCGCGATGCAATGCATAATGGGATCAGAGATCATCCTCACCCCACTCTATCCCGGCTCACGTCTTCTCTACGATTCGTGGTCCTTTAGGTAACCAATACATTTTTATATGACTGTTCGCAATGCGTCTGCAATACCCGTAAAGCCATGCAAAAATCTCACTTGCTTAAGACTTCCTAGCATATGATTGGTCATCATGCGTTGCAGTGTAATCGTGCCGCATTTTATCGCTTGATCCTTTCATCCTTGGCTCCCCGAACCGTCTCTTCCCGAGAACTGACACCCGCGCCTCTTCCTCATAGAAATACCGAACGTCATCCCACTACACGTTCATTACCCCCCCATTCCAGAGTATCCTGAAGAACACAAAGAAGACGACAAATTCTAGTTTTCGAGAATATCATACATAGTTTGGAGAACGAAGGAGGGAAGAGGGTCGATAGGCAGGAGGTATCACCGAGTATCCTGGAAGATACAAGGTACACCGAAGAATACTGCGAGCCACGATCCCCCAAGAGCACTGGCACGGTTCGTCAGACACACACGGCACAAGAAGAGGGGGCATAAAGGAGGTTCACGGGCCGTAACGGGAACCCCTGGCTGAGGAGCGGGTCAAACAACTCCTCTTGTCTAGGAAGACTGCACTTCCATCTCCCTTCAATATAACATACGATACCTCAGGTACTACAACCACGAACCAAGAACATCGACCACCATGCCAACCAACCGCCCCTTCCTTTCGAACTTCCTCGCCGCCTTTCGAGCCCACTCCGCCATACAACAAGGCAAAGCTTCCTCCGCATCCTCGTCACAGCCCTCACACACCTCATCAGCGACACAATCACACACCTCTCCCTCAAATCCACGAACAATAACCACAAGCACCAAGCCTGGAGCCACAGCCGCAGCCCTCTCATCTCTTCACTCCCCACGAACACATTCCACTTCCCCGTTATCACGATCTCCTGGCACAGACGCGGGCGTAGCGTCACCGAACAGTCAACAGAGGTATATGACAAGTAGTAGAGGGAGAAGAGATTCAAATAGTAGTTCGGAAGGGTTTCGAGATGTGCTGGGAGCTGAGAAATGGTATATTGGAGGACGGACTGCGGGAGGGGAGGAGAGGTATTTTAAGCTGGGTGTTGTGAGGAGGGTAAGGAGTGGGGGGAGTTTGAGTTTAGATCGGTTGAGTTTGTGACGAAGTGTGAGGGGTACCAGGAGACCATGAATGAATTTACGATATGGATATAGAGTTTTTCTTGGACAAACGAGTTGGGCGGTATACATTGGCTGGAAAGGGATTGCATATAGGAAAAAGCAGTGGAGCTTGGAACGACAGGTTAGTCAGTTGGCGCAACAGTGAGCAGGCGTTATGGAACATTGGGATATTTTGGAAATATACATATGATACAGATAGCAACCTCGTCATTTCTGCATTGCAGATGAATGGCAGAAGGAATAAAAGCGCTTTTTACACTCTGAATATTCTATCCTTTACCCTCATGCTTGTCCAGACTCAAATCCATCCTGTTCGAACACTCCCTTCTCATCCCACCCATTTTATACAAATCTCCATTTCCCCTCGTCCCCTGCAGCCCACTGATATCCCCACAGGTTACCCCGAAAGTCACCACATAAACCTCTGCAGTTCTCCGGGTTCCTGCGGCCACGTAAATGTCCTGAAGAGAAAGATATATCCCGTCACGGCGTTAACGACCAGGAACCAGGCGGTCTCGACCCACAATCTTGGATCGTGGCCTTCGTAGGCCCAATACTTCAGCCCTTTCCAAGCCTTACCCCTCAAGCCTGATTTAGGACTTCTTCTGCCTTTGCGGGGACTGGCGGGAGGGGTAGTAAAAGACGGAACATGTAGTCGCCAGATAAGCCATGGGATTATGAAATATCGGGGCTCGACGAGAGGGGCGGTTATGAGTGATAATGCTGTGGAGAGGAGCCAGATTAAGAACCAACTGGTTGTCGGACCCTTATCTCCTATCACCACCTTCCTCCCGGGGGATTCCTTCCTCGACACCTCTCTCGACTGTGACGTGCTAAACACACTCCGGTAACAGAGGTAGAACGTAAATAAGTAGACAGGCGCGATAAAATACCGGATCAAAGGATGGCGGAGGATAGTGTAGCGGAAAATGTAGAACATATAATGCCTATTATCCGCAAGCGTAAACGGATGAATCAGCGTGTTGAATCTGATGACAATTAGGCTACCAATTAACGCGAGATATGTGAGGGTGATGGTGTTTGTGATGCGAAGTTTGCGGGACGTGGAGAGGGTGCGATTGTGTTTGTCGAGAGGTTGGGGGTTGTCGATGATGCGGGATTTAGTAGAGAAGACGGTCAGGAGTCGGTGGATGAGGGAGTAAAGAGAGGGGAGGAGGAGAGGGAAAGAGAAAAAGGCGATGAAGGGCCAGAGGTAGAGGAGTTGTGGGAGGTGGAGGGTGGCGACGTGGTTTGATTTGTCACCTGTGAGTATTATTAGAGAAGTAGATAAGGGGAGAGAGGGAGGGCGGAAAGGTACCGAGAACGACGCCTCCATTCCAGAAGACGAAAGCGGCGAAGGAGAGGAGGAGGGCGACATAGGGGAATAGGCGTTTGAGAATGAGGAGAGGGTGGAAGATGATAGCGACGGCGATACTGAGTGCGCAGAAGAGGAAGTCTGTTTGTGTTAGCATGGCAGATAGGTTGGTGAAAGGGTCATACCATGAATCTCTGCATTTCTTAGAGGTATATCGTGAATGTCACCCTTCATCCACCTATCAAAGGTAGCTTGTACACTTCCTTTCCAGCTATCTGGCGTTTTCTCCTCTCTCTTCACAGCTGGTATATCTTTCAAAGTCCTAACCGCCTCCAACCCACCCATAAAAGCAGCAACCCAAAAAATATTCGTCTGTCTCATCGTCAAAGCGAATATCCCCGCAAGATACAACCACACTTCCCCCTTCTTTTCAAGAAACAATTTATACATCCTCAGCACCAAACATGTACTCAGTACATCCGTATAAAACAATCCCGCGAAGAAGAACAGAGGCGGGAACAGCGCCATATTAAACGCGGTATGCAATGTTGTGGGTGAGACTGAGTTCTTCCCTGCTTTGGAGATAAGCCCTCCACACGACACCGCATATGAGAACACAAAAATTAATACTAAGGTATTGAAAAATCGAAGAGCCCAAACATCACAATTCCTAATTCCCCCCAGATTGGCGAATAGGGTCGCGAATGCGTAGAGACCCGGAGGGGTAGTGAGTTTCGGATCCCAGATATGGAAGTCTGCTACGCAATATGCTTGCGCTTGAGGGATATGGAAGATCTCATCCTAACTTCTGTTAGTAGGGGTGTCGGAGAGGGGGAGAGACGTACGAGGTAAGGTGCCGGAACAAGCTTGGTCACCTGACCATGCCAGAAAGACGCGATGAGGTAGAGGGCGAGATATACGGAGACTGTGAGGAGTTGATAACTGGATAAAAGATTGGGTGATAGTGCATCCCAGGTTATCCACGCTATTCCTGCCCAGGGGAGGAATGGGACCCATGTGATGGGGGAGTAGAGGGGCATGATGACAGGTTGCGATTCACGCGTTGGAACCGTTTTGAAGGGAACTATCGCGCCTAAGGCATCGTTCTAAATATTGTTATCAAGGGAGTTTGTAATATTGAGACAGGATTCAAGCGTACTTACGAGTTACACAAGCCAGAGTCGGGAGAGTGATGGAGATGATGTTCCTGGAAGCATTGAAGGGGCTTCGCTTACTGCTAGCACCCGCCAACCCAATGATGGATGGGGAAATTTTAGTCAGCGTAGCGAATAAAATCTTGTGATTTTCTCTTCTTCATCTTCTATCCCACCTTCGTTTGATCTACCGGTACAGTCGAGTCAATGGCTCAGGAGTCTCTGCTCACTCTTTTGTATCCGCCATTTACTTGACACCTGGCCTCAAGCGAGACAGCGTCAGAATAGAATCTCATCTCGAGCAGGGAGAAGAGTTTTTTATCTTTTTCTCTGACCATTAGTGTCTTTCTTAATCTCGACCTCAGCAGGCCAGATACTTAGGTATTTCAAGGAGGGCTCTAATGCATTAATAATATTACTGGGTGAAGGATTGATGCTACGCCGTACGGCTCAGCGGGGTCGAGATCGGCAGCCGGCCTTTTTTATATAATTCGTGGGGCATTATCTACAATCTTAGCAATGTTCGAGAGTTATATCAAGAGAACCAAATGCTTCTCTTTGCCTAAATCATAGAAAATTCTCTGGCTTGGGGGTTTAAAGAATCCCTTTGTGGTTGATTTGGCAGGGCCAGCTGGGGAGAGCAGGTGCCAGGAAAAGCCAATCAAGTTGGTGATGAACATCATATATCGCAACAGGATTCATTCATTCTCATGTTTTTTTCGCTATGCTTTCTCGAAAGAATCGTAATTATCCTCTCCAATCGCGTTCTTCCTTCCCAGCCCCTGTTTGTTTAAGTCGAAAGTACTGAACCTATTTAATTCGTCATTTTAACCCTCGTCTGTCCCAATCGAGCCAGACGAAGTACCATCTACATCCAGGTTAGGGCCGCGGTTTCTCCGCGAATTGATAAAAATGTTTCCCCACATCTCTACATAGCCTGATATCGCTCGTTACGGCGATAAATGTGGGGAAACGACATGTGGCTAGTAAGGAAGACTACCAGTGTAAAAAGGGTCTTTTCAATCATTACACATCGAGACACAATTCAAAGTTTCTATATTCAAAAACTCCTCCATCATGAAAGCCTCCATTATTTTCACTTTAAATGCAGCAGCCTGCACGGTCGCCAATCCTCAAGCTCCCCTCGAAAGATCAAATCATTGGACAGTTGGAGAAAGGGTTCAAACCTCCAGCGGCCCAGTTGACGGGCACTCGGCCCCGAATGCAACCGAAGTATCTGAGTATCTCGGAATACCATTTGCTAAGCCTCCTGTTGGAGAATTGAGATTTGAACCTCCCCAGTCATACACTAGTGACTCAGTCATCAATGGAACTACTTTCGTAAGCAAAGACTTCCTCAAAGAACAACTCTCGTTACCTTAACTAAGTTTCTCTAGGGCCATTCTTGTCCTCAGATTGTTCCAACAACTGCAGAAATCCAGCAAGAGTATGATTCCGCACCACCTGGCATTCTCACACCAGTGTGGCTATCATACAGCCTTGGCCAACTCGAGGCGCCTTTCACGCTCGACGAAGATTGCCTCACCCTCAATATCTGGACCAAGCCCCAAGCAGGGGACAAGAAGAAAGCAGTTCTTCTATGGATATATGGAGGAGGATACGTTGGGGGCGTGACCCAAATTAAGTACAACTACGGGTAGCATCTAGCTGAAGAGGGAGATGTTGTTGTTGTCTCGATCAAGTATTATTCTTGTCTCATCTATTGGCCTTGTTAATGCTGATTTATAAATAGCTACCGACTCAGCATCCTCGGATTCCCAGGCTCTCCCGCTGGGACTTTCAACGTCGGAATATTGGATCAACGCCTAGCTATAGAATGGGTTCACGATAATATTGCATCTTTCGGTGGTGACCCCTCTCGTATCACATTAGTAGGACAATCAGCAGGCGCAAATTCAATTGACTTCCACAACTACGCTTACCCCACCGACCCCATTGTCTCATCCACGATCCTTGAATCCGGGAACGTGTTCACCAACTCCTTTGTCGACGAATTCTCTATCACCGCCGCCTGTGTTGCTTGATTTATAATTAGTACATTCTAGAAATATCTATATGCTACTATAGCTATAGTATTAGGAAATGCTAGAACCTTCTAGACATTTCCAAGCGGCAAAGTCACGTGACTTTGCCACTACTATAGAAGCTTCTAGATATGTTATAATTAGTATATATAGAGGGCTTTCATCCCTCTCTAGATAGTCTTCAAGTTCTTCAATATATTATATTCTACTATAGCTTATTCAACTATAGACCTATCGACTAAGGGGCTTCGGCTATA
>Ga0182030_10011189_pt1 | contig 18116 bp, 11 predicted proteins | sample 812S3MmetaG_FD_121299 | JGI IMG/M metagenome (GOLD analysis project Ga0182030, IMG submission 121299) | Permafrost microbial communities from Stordalen Mire, Sweden - 812S3M metaG (Illumina Assembly) | ecosystem: Environmental > Terrestrial > Soil > Wetlands > Permafrost | place: Sweden...
CTGGGGCTGACGAGCGAAGACCGGTGCCTCAACATCATGCCCCTGTTCCACATCCACGGGCTGGCTGGCGCTCTGCTGGCATCGTTCGCCTCGGGCGGGAGCATAGTCTGCAGCGCCGGATTCCACGCGGCGAATTTTTTCGACTGGCTTTTGGAATTTCGCCCCACCTGGTATACGGCGGTCCCATCCATGCACCAGGGGATTCTGGGGCGCGCCGGACAGAGGCGTGACGCCATCGCGGCGGCGCCATTGAGATTTGTCCGCTCCTGTTCTTCGCCGCTTCCCCCCAAGGTGATGGCCGAACTCGAAGACGTTTTTGGCGTTCCCGCAGTCGAGGCCTATGGGATGACGGAAGCGTCGCACCAGATGTCGATCAATCCGCTACCTCCGGGGGAGCGCAAGCCCGGCTCGGTGGGCAAACCATCGGGATGCGAGATCGCGATCCTCGGCGAAAACAATGCCATGCTCCCGCCCGGGCAAGACGGCGACATCGTGATTCGCGGCCAGGGCGTCACGCTGGCCTATGTAAACAATCCGGACGCGAATTCCAGTTCCTTTACGGATGGCTGGTTTCGCACGGGCGATCGCGGGCGGCTGGACTCCGACGGATATTTGTTCCTCACCGGAAGAACCAAGGAAATCATCAATCGCGGCGGGGAAAAGATCTCGCCGCGGGAGATTGACGAAGTCCTGATGGATCATCCGTCGGTGGCTCAGGCGCTGGCCTTCGCGCTTCCCGATCCACGGCTGGGCGAGGACATCGGCGCTCTGGTGGTGATGCGCCAGCCGGTGCAGGATCCGGCATTGTGGGAAACCGAGCTGCGTGATTTTGCCAGCCGGCGGCTCGCGGACTTCAAGGTGCCGCGGCGAATTCTATTCGTCGAGGAACTCCCGAAGGGACCAACAGGTAAGCCACAGCGGATTGGATTGGCAGAGAAGCTGAACCTGTCGGACCCATCCCCATCCAACCGCGAGCGTCCCTTCGCGCCCCCAGTGACCAGGATGGAGATGCGGCTCGAGCCCATTTGGAGCGAAGTGCTCGAGATGCAAAAGGCCGGGATCGACGACGACTTTTTCGATCTCGGGGGTGACTCGATTTTCGGCGCGCGCCTGATCTCGAGGGTGCGCAGCGAGCTCGGCGTCGATCTTCCTTTACACCAGATCTTCAGCGCGCCGACCATCCGGTCTCTTTCACGCTGGATCGAGACTGCTCCGCGGGCAAAGCACGCTCGCCCCATCGAACGGCTGCCGCGCGATCGCGATCTGCCGGCATCATTCGCCCAGGAACGTCTGTGGTTCATCACGCAGATGGAGGAGGCGAACTCGGTGTACACCACTTCGGCCGCTTCGCGAATCCGGGGGCCCTTGCAGGCGGATGCGCTGGAAGAAAGCCTCCAGTCGATCGTCGCCAGGCACGAGGTTCTTCGTACAACTTTTCCGAACGTAAACGGGACGCTGTTGCAGCGCATCGCGCCGGAGTTTCCGATCCCGCTCCCTCTTGAAGATCTCTCCTCGATGCCGTCCGCAGACCGCGAGACGCACGCGAGACGGCGAGCCAAGGAGGAGACCCGACGCTCCTTCGACCTCTCGCGCGAATTTCCGATCCGCGTGGTCCTGCTGCGGCTTGACCCGAAGGATCATGTGCTGATTCTCACGTTGCACCACATCGCGAGCGACGGATGGTCGAAGGGGATTTTCTTCCGTGAGCTCGAGAGGTTTTATCGTCAAGCGACGGCAGCATCGTTCGAGGCCGGCGCAACTCCCCCGGAATTAACGTTCCAGTACGCGGATTTTGCCGGCTGGCGCCGGAAGCAAATTGAGGGAGGCGCGGCCGCTTGCGTCGAGTCCTATTGGGAAAAACAGCTTTCCGGTCTACCCAAGCTTCTGGAGGTGCCCGGGGATCGCCGGCGGCCAGCGCGTCAGACTTTCGAAGGCGCCATCGAACGCCGGGTATTCTCGAGCGGCCTGGCGCAAGGTCTCCGATCGCTTGGCCGGGCGGAGTCGGTAACGCTGTACATGACGTTACTCGCCGCATTCCAGGCCCTTCTCGCGCGCTACAGCGGGCAGACCGACATTTGCGTTGGTACACCGGTCGCGTTGCGCGATCGGCCTGAAATAGAAGCGTTAATCGGGCCATTTATTAATACGCTGCCGATGCGTTGTGATCTGGCGGGCGACCCGACGTTTCGCGAACTTTTGACGCGCGTCCGGGCGACGGCGCTTGGGGCATTCGCGCACCAGGATTTGCCTCTCGAACGGATCATCGAAATCGTTCGGCCCAAGCGGAGCCTCAATCATTCGCCGTTGTTTCAAGTCTTATTTCAGTTGCGCAATTTCCCAGAGATCACACCAAGATTGCACGACCTGGACGTCACCGCGTTTGAGTTTGATCCCGGGATAGCCGCCTTCGATCTGACCCTCGAGTTGACCGAGGTGGATTCGCAGCTCGAATGCACGCTCAATTTCAACACCTCGATCTTCGATCCAGAAACGGCGCGGCGGATGCTCGGGCATTACCAAACCCTGCTCGAGAGCGTCGTCGCGGATCCGAACACGAGGATTTCCCGGCTGCCGTTGATGAATCATCGGGAATTGCAGGAAGTACTTGGAAACGGGAACGAAACCGTGTCGCCGTTCCCCCACGTTTGCCTGCATCAGGAAATACGAGCGCAAGCCAAGCGCACGCCTCAGGCGATCGCAGCGGTGCATGAAAACGTCCGGTGGACGTACCAGGAACTGGAAGAACGGGCAAATCAGATTGCGGGAGCGCTCCAGGAATTCGGGACGGGCTCGCGGGTTGCGGTGTTTGTCGACCGCTCGCTCGAAATGCTCGCGGCGCTTTACGCGGTGATGAAGACCGGAGCCGCCTATGTTCCGATCGATCCGAACTATCCGAAGGACCGGATTGCTTTCATTCTGGAGGATGCCGAAGTGTCGGCGATTCTCACCGAGGCTCATCTGGCCGAGGCCCTCCCGTCTACTTCGGCACGAATCGTCCGGTTGGAGCAATGCCGCGCAGCTGGGGTGCTCGATCGCGGCGCTCCGGAGGATACAGCATATTTGATTTACACCTCCGGTTCGACGGGTAAGCCGAAGGGTGTTCCGATTTCGCATCGCTCTCTGATGAATGTGCTGGTTGCGATGGCGCGGAATCTGAATATGACGGCGAGCGACTCGTTGCTGGCGGTCACCACCATTTGCTTCGACATCGCCGGACTGGAGCTGTTTGCGCCCCTGATCACCGGAGGCCGCGTGATCCTGGCCAGCCGCGAAACGGCTTGCGATGGCGCTCCGTTAGCGAGTCTCGCGGTCAAGTCGGGAGCGACCATCCTACAGGCCACACCCGCGACCTGGGAGATGCTGCTCGGCGCTGGGTGGACTGGCAAACAGGGATTTAAAATGGTGTGCGGCGGCGAGGCAATGCCGTTGGATTTGGCCCGTAGGTTAACGGCATGCGGGACGTTGTGGAATGCGTACGGCCCGACAGAGACCACCATCTGGTCTTCGCTCGCAAAAATCGAACCGCCGGTGGATCGAATCACCATCGGCAAGCCGCTCGCCAATACCACGATGTACGTGCTCGACGAAAATCGCCAACCTGTGCCTGCCGGGGTGCCCGGCGAACTCTACATCGGCGGCGTTGGACTCACCACGGGATATTGGAAGCGTCCCGAGCTTACAGAAAAGAAGCTCGTCGCGAATCCGTTCGGCACGGGGAGCCTGTATCGTACCGGCGATCTCGTCCGGTATCTGCCGGATGGTGAACTCGAGTTCCTGGGACGCATCGACAACCAGGTCAAAATTCGCGGATTCCGCATCGAACCCGGCGAAATCGAAGAGGCCTTGAGAAAACACCCGGCGGTAAGCGCGGCCGTGGTGACGGTGAACGATCACGGACACCTCGACAAGCGGCTGGTGGCTCATGTCGTTCTTACGCGCGGCGGACTTACCCCTGGCGGACCTACCCCCGCCGAGGTCCCGGACGAAGCGGCCCTGCGTGAATTCCTCAAGGCGAAGGTGCCGGCGTACATGATGCCGTCGACGTTCGTTTCCCGGGACAGGCTCCCCCACACGCCGAATGGGAAGGTCGATCGAAACGCGTTGGCAGCGCTCCCGCCAAAGGAGCGGACAGTGAGCGGGGCCGAACCTCGTGGCATGGTGGAAGTGCTGCTATTACAGATCTGGGAGGACGTTCTCCGGCGGCGTCCCATTGGCGTCGACGAGGATTTCTTCGAACTCGGGGGCCATTCGCTGCTGGGAATGCGTTTAATTGCGGCGGTTGAAAGAGCCTTCCAGAAGCGTTTCACTCTGGTGAATTTTTTCGAGGCTCCCACGGTTCGTAAGATGGCCGAGCTCCTAAGATCGACCGGTTCCTCGGCCGCTCATTCGCGCCTGGTCCCGATCAGCTCTTCTGGTAGTGGCCAGCCTTTGTTTCTGATCGGACCCCAGCCGCTGTTCCGCCCTTTGATCCTGCGGCTTGCCGAACATCACCCGGTGATCGCGTTTCTGCAACCGGAAGCGAGTTCATTCGAACCGCCTTTCCGGATCGAGGACATCGCGGCGCAGTATATCCACATGCTCCGGGAATACCAACCCCACGGGCCGTACTCGCTCGCCGGATGGTGTGTCGACGGCGTACTTGCGTTTGAGATGGCGCAGCAGCTTCGCGCGGCGGGCGAAGAAGTCCCGTCGGTCGTGCTGATCGATTCCTTTAATCCGGCGCGGTGGCAATATGAGAGCCGTTGGATCGCACGCCGGGATCGCCTGACCTACCACGCTCGGAATCTGGCGCACCTCGACTCGCCGCGGCGGTTCGATTATTTGTTGGATAGGATGCAAACGATCCGCAAGGACATCAGGCGTCTGGCATGGCGCTGGTTTTACAAGCTCCATATCTTGACCGACCGGCGTTTGGACGATCGTGCACGTTCCTTCGATCAAATTCTGAGCGTGGCGAATCGAAGTTACGTCCCGCTTCCCTACGATGGACGTGTGGTTGTGATCCGCGCGGGGGTCCGCCCGCCCGGCACCCACGCCGATGCTGCCTATGGTTGGAGGTCCCTCGTGTCCGACCTGGATATCGTTGATATTCCGGCCGATCACCGCGGCATCTTCATCGAACCGAACGTTCAGGCCATGGCTTCCGCTTTCTCGGCGGTTCTCTCCGAGGCTGAGGAAAGAGATCTCGTTTTACCCTCGTGAAGGCCCGTTCCAGACCATGGTCCCGTTCCGGGCGGCGCCCCGCTGGCACACGCCGCACCCCGAACTAGGGGAAGTTGGATTGCGGAATGGGCTTAAGAGGGCGAATGCCGCTGTCAAAATGCCTCAGCGCGTAGCGTTCGCTCCCCGGATATGCCTTTTGCCGCGGATTCTTCGAGAAAGGGCAGAGATATCCGGCGTTAAAATAATACAAATGGCCCCCTCCAGGGAACAGTGTATGATGCCAAATGGAGGTCCAACCTGACCCGATGACATCTAACTCTCTCTTGCGCTCGCTGGTACTCGGTGGGGTGCTCGCACTCCTCGGTGCATCTGCTTACGCGCAGCAAAACAAAACGATTGCTATCGTCGGCGGCATGCTGATCAACGGGACGAATACCCCGCCGATTCACAACGCGGTGGTTGTGATTCAGGGCGACAAGATCGTCCAGGCAGGTCCCGCGATGAGAGTCAAGGTTCCGCCGGGTGCGGACGTCATCGACGCCAACGGCAAAACCGTATTGCCGGGCCTCATCGACGCCCACAACCACTCGATCCTGGTCGGGTGGGGAGAAGAAGGTGGGTTTTTCGAATGGCTCAAGGGTCACCCCGAATATCCCCTCGAGAAGGTGATGGCCCTCTCGCAGTATCAACTTCTGATGGCGGGTGTCACTTCGTCGATCGATGTCGGAGGGCCCGCGAAGGAAAGCATAGACCTGCGCGACCGGATCAACAAGGGCGAAATCGCCGGCTCGCGAATGATTGTCAGCGGGCCAATGGTTGCGCGCAACGCGTATCGTGGATTTCCTGAGGACGCATCGTACGCGATCAAGAGCTCGGAGGACGGCGCGCGCGAGGTCAACATGCTCGCCAAAATGGGCGTCGATATCATCAAGGCCCACTCCGGTTTGACACGGGAAGATTACGCTGCCATCGTGCAGGCCGCGCACGCGAACCACATCAAGGTCCACGCCCATCTTTACGACGAGCCCGCCCTCAAAAATGCGTTCGAAACCGGAGTGGATGTGCTCCAGCACGTCGGATCCGCCGGACAGCCAACGTACTCCCCTGCTCTTGTGCAGGCGATTGCAGCCGCCGGACGGCCGGTGGTCCCCACGGTCGCCCATCGCGCCTACCTCTATCCCGACACCATCGATTTCCCGGAGAGCCTCCAGGATCCGGAACTTAAGAGCCTGTTCCCCAAGGGGATGTGGGAAGGCCTCCAACAGTCACTCAAGGAGTGGAGGAATTTGGGCTATTTCCGCGGTATCGTCTCGGAGATGGAATATCGTGATCCGCTCACGAAACAATGGATCAACTCGGGCGCGGTGGTGGGCATGGGAACCGACAACGGCACGCCTATGAATTTCCACACTGACGCGCTTTGGCGCGAAATGAAGGCGTTTTCCGACTTGGGAATGCCGGCTTTGACGGTGATCACTGACGCGACGGCTGTCAACGCCAAGATCATGGACAGACCGGACCTCGGAACCATTGAAGCGGGCAAGACCGCGGACATCATAATAGTGCCCGACAATCCCCTCTACGATCACCTGAGCGATCTCGGGCACGTCGAGACCGTGATCAAGAGCGGAGTCATTTACAAGCGGGACGGGAAGCCTCTCTTCCCCATGCCGTTGAATTAGTTCGATATAGCGGCAACAACAGGTCAAACGCACGACGGGTTCGGTCCACGCCGAACCCGTTTTTTATTTGTGCGGCCAGAGAATCCATTCCCGAACCGTTTTGAACTGTTCTTTTTAGCCCGCCGTGGCCTGCCGCCGTGGCAGAGATTTCGATGGTGGCTAACCGGACACTCGATTCAAGACGTCATTTGATAAAATATCAGATTAGATATAATCTAATTATTCCATGGACGCCGAAGCAATCAAACGTTCCCTAGAGGCGAGCGGACTGCGGTGCACTCCGCAGCGCTACGGCGTGATGGCATTCCTTTTGGAGCGTGCCGGCCACCCCACGGCCGCCGAAATTTTTGAAGGCGTGAATCGCCTGGATCCTCGCTCTTCGCGGGCCACAACGTATAACAATCTGCGGGATCTGGTGCAAGCGGGATTGGTGCGGGAAGTCGCGGTCGAAGGGCGGGCGGCAAGATTTGATGCCAAGGGATCGCGGCATCACCACTTCATCTGTGATCGATGCGGCAATGTGGAGGACCTGGAGTGGTACGACGTGCCCAGGCCTGATCCGGGGTCGCTGGGGAAGCGGATACTTCGCGAATGCGAACTCATTGTCCGTGGGCACTGCACCAAGTGCGCTCCGCGACATACTTCCCGTCGCCCGGCGCCGGCTCATTCGGTTTTAACTAATTTGCAAGGAGAGTGAACAAATGGAGAAAGAAATCGCAGGGACCGCGGCGGCTGTTCCTACAAATCAGCAGGAGCAAACCTCGGCTACGCCCACCAAGTGCCCGGTAGCGGGCGGAGGGCGCAGGCACACGGTGGCGGGAGCCCCCACGAATTCCGGCTGGTGGCCGGACCAGCTGAACCTGAAGATCCTGCACCAGCACTCCTCGCTATCCGATCCAATGGGCGAGGAGTTCGATTATGCTAAGGAATTCAAAACTCTTGATTTAGATGCCGTGGTCAAGGACCTTCATGCCGTGATGACGGCTTCGCAGCCCTGGTGGCCGGCCGATTACGGGCACTATGGTCCATTGTTTATTCGGATGGCGTGGCATAGCGCGGGGACCTACCGCATTGGCGATGGCCGCGGCGGCGCAGGCTTCGGCACGCAGCGTTTCGCCCCGCTCAACAGCTGGCCGGACAACGCAAATCTTGACAAGGCTCGCCGACTGCTGTGGCCGATCAAGCAAAAATACGGTCGAAAAATCTCGTGGGCGGATCTCATGATTCTTGCGGGAAACGTCGCCTTGGAGTCGATGGGATTCAAGACCTTCGGTTTCGCCGGCGGGCGCGCGGACCTGTGGGAGCCCTCCGAGGATATTTTCTGGGGACCGGAAAGTAAGTGGCTGGGCGATGAACGCTACACCGGCGATCGTGAGCTCGACAATCCTCTGGGCGCGGTTCAGATGGGTTTGATCTATGTGAACCCTGAAGGGCCCAATGGAAAGCCGGATCCACTCGCGTCGGCGAAGGATATCCGGGAGACATTTGCTCGCATGGCCATGAATGATGAAGAAACCGTGGCGCTCATCGCCGGCGGGCACACGTTCGGCAAGACCCATGGGGCGGCCGATGCAGGCAAGTACGTCGGCGCCGAGCCGGAAGGCGCCGCGATCGAGGAGCAAGGACTGGGGTGGAAAAACAGCTACGCCAGCGGCCGCGGCTCCGATTCCATCACCAGCGGGCTCGAAGGCGCATGGACCACCACTCCGGTAAAGTGGAGCAACAATTACTTCGATAACCTGTTCGGCTACGAGTGGGAGCTGACGAAGAGCCCCGCGGGTGCAAACCAGTGGGCTCCCAAGAACGGCGCGGGGGTGGGCACGGTTCCCGATGCCCACGATCCCTCGAAGCGGCACGCCCCGTTCATGCTGACCACCGACCTCGCTCTGAAAATGGACCCGAATTACGCGCCGATTGCGAAGCGCTTCCACGAGAATCCGCAACAGTTCGCGGACGCATTCGCAAAGGCTTGGTACAAACTGACGCATCGCGACATGGGTCCTCTGTCCCGTTACCTTGGTCCGCTGGTTCCCAAGGAGGCGCAAATATGGCAGGACCCCGTTCCCGCGGTGGATCACGCACTCATCGATGAACAGGATGTGGCTGGTTTGAAGGAAAAGATTCTCAAGTCCGGACTGTCGATCGCCCAGCTAGTGTCGACGGCCTGGGCATCGGCAGGGACGTTCCGCGGATCCGACAAGCGCGGAGGAGCGAACGGAGCGCGACTCCGGCTTGCACCCCAAAAAGATTGGGAAGTGAATCAGCCGTCCGAGCTGGCGAAAACGCTTTCAGCACTCAAAAAAATCCAACAAGAATTCAATAGCGCGCAGTCAGGGAAAGGGAAGAAGATCTCGATTGCGGACCTGATCGTTTTGGGCGGCGACGCGGCCATCGAGGAAGCGGCGAAAAAGGCCGGGCACGAGGTGAAAATCCCCTTCTCGCCGGGGCGTACGGATGCGTCGCAAGATCAGACCGATGTTCATTCTTTCGCGGTCCTCGAACCAACCGCGGACGGGTTCCGGAATTACCTCCGCGATGGAAGCCAAAAGCCGGCGGAAGAACTCTTGGTGGACCGGGCGCAGCTGCTGAGGCTGACGGCTCCGGAGATGACGGCTCTGGTTGGCGGAATGCGCGTTCTCAACGCAAATTTCGAGCAATCCAAGCATGGCGTCTTTACCTCGAGGCCAGAAACGTTGACGAACGATTTCTTTGTCCATCTGCTGGACATGAATACGACCTGGCAACCTACGTCCAGCGCCGGCGTCTACGAAGGGCGTGATCGAGAGACGGACCAGGTCAAATGGACCGGGACACGTGTGGATCTGGTCTTTGGTTCCAACTCCCAGCTCCGGGCGATCTCGGAAGTCTATGCCTGTAACGATTCGAAGGAAGCGTTCGTGAAGGACTTCGTTGCCGCATGGACCAAAGTGATGAACCAAGATCGCTTCGACCTGGTCCATTAATCCTGCTCGATATGTCAGACTTGGCCGTTTTCCATGGCGGCCAAGTCGCGAAGGCGCACATCGCGACGTAAACAAATCTGTCGATCGTTAATTCTTCGAGCGCATGCCGCGATCGCGGCGTTCTTCCGCAATCTGCCCGCACCGCGGGTGAAAAACTCCACTCCTGCAGACGCATCGGGTCTTCGTTCGGGCAATCTGAGCTGCATAGAGCGGCCGAGAATAGATTGCCCTCCAGGGTGCAAGGATTGCACCACTCTAGACACGCAACACGGATTCAGGCTGCGCGTCGACGAGATGTCTTCTTTGCGCCTCGTTCGGCGGGCGCCTTCGGCTCCGCGGACGATCGGGTTCCCGAAGCTTTCAGGCTGCGCCGGAGCGCATCCATAAGATCCATGGCGGCCGGTTTGCTTGGCTGCTTCATCACCGTAATCTTCTTGCCCTTCGCCTTCTCCTCGATCAACCGCTCCACGCTCGCGCGATATTGATCTTTGAATTCCTGAGGCTTGAACGGCGCTTTCAGTTGTTTTACCAGGCTGCGCGCGAGTTCGAGTTCCTTGGCGGAATGCTTGGTTTTGGGAATCTCGCCTCGATTCGAGCGATGCAGCTCATCCGGATAGTACAGCGTGTGGAGAACCAAGCCACCCTCGGACGGGCGAATCAGGACCACGTGTTCGCGGTTGTGCATGGCGACCTTCGCAATCGCGTTCTGTTTGGTCTGTTCGAGCGCGCCGAGGAATAACAAGTAGGGCTTTGAGGTTTTCTCGTCCGGCGAAACGTAGTACGAGCTCTCAAAATAAATCGGATCCACTTCGTCCGATCCGACAAATTGCAACACGTCCATGGTCGTGGCAGTCGACGGCGCGATCTTTTTTAGTTCTTCGTCGTCAACGACAACATATTTACCTTTGCTGATCTCATAGCCTTTCTCGATGTCGGAGCGAGGAATAGGCTTGTCCTCTTCAATGCAATACCAAACCTCCTTCACGCGCGAGCGATCCTTCTTGTGAACCAAATGAAAATGGACCGCCTCGGCTCGGGCGGCCGAAAATAAGCGGACCGGAAACGAGACGAGTCCGAAACTGATGTAGCCCTTCCAAACAATCGCTGCCATAGCATCCTTTCGCGCGGGGCCGCCTGCCAATCGCCGCCAAAACCGCCCTCGAATTAGATTCTCTCTCGACCGGCTGCGTTACGTTTGGGGAGGGCAATTGCTCTCCCTTAAAAGATCTGCTTACCCGCAAACGCGAACACCGCTCGCGCGGGCGGATCGCACGCCAACCGCCGAACGCGGTCATTCCGGAAAGGAGAACTTCAAATGGCAAAGAAAACGGCCTCATCCAGTTCGATGGGAAAAGCCAAAATTCACAAGGTAATGAAGGAGAAAAAGCAGGGCACGTTGAAGTCCGGCAGCGGCAAGAAGGTGACCAGCCGCAAACAGGCCGTCGCCATCGCCCTGAGCGAAGCACGCAAATCCGGCGCAAAGATCCCCAAGAAAAAGAAATCCTAGCCGTTCGCACGTCTGCTGGTGGGCGCACTTTGCCTTCGCAAACATCTATGGACCGGGTTTGAAGGCTGACGGAAGGAGAAGTGGATGGCACGAAAAGTTGCTGACGTCATGTGGGAGATGCTGGCAAAAGCAGGCGTCAAGCGCTGTTACGGCATTGTCGGAGATGCGCTCAATCCGGTGATCGATGCATTGCGAAGCAATGGGGAGATCGAGTTCATCCACGTTCGTCATGAGGAATATGGCGTATTTGCTGCGGTCGCAGATGCCTACCTGACGGGCAATCCCGTGGTCGTGTGCGGGACTGCGGGGCCGGGTGTCACGCACCTTTTCAATGGACTCATGGACGCCCGCAAAGAGAGCGCGGCCATCATCGCTATCGCCGGTGATGTAGAGACCAAGCTCATGGACACGGCGGCTCTTGAGGAATTGAATCCCTACAAGTTTTTCGATACCGCTTGCCTCTACATCGGTCGAGTCGTTAACCCTGAACAAGCGCGCGCGGTCTTTACAACGGCGATTCTGACCGCCATCGCGGACAAGGGGCCGACGTTGATCTCGATGCCCGGCGATATCGCGTCCTCCAACGCGCCGGCGCATGCTTTTCACGAGGTCACGATTCCAGCGCAGCCCGAATTTCGTCCGGCGGACTCGGATCTCGATAAACTCGCCCAAATGATCGACGCAGCCGGCAAAATTGCGATTTTCGGCGGCGACGGCTGCCGCGAGGCGCGCGATGAAGTGCTTCAACTCTCGTCCAGGCTGAAGGCGCCGGTCGGTTACTCCTTTCGCGGGAAGCAATGGCTGGAGCACGATCATCCCAATGCGGTCGGGATGACCGGCCTGCTCGGGTACGGCGGAGCGTATAAGGCCATTCACGAAGCGGATTTGCTGCTGATGCTGGGGACGGACTTTCCGTTTTCAGAGTTTCTTCCAGGGGACGAAGTCAAGAAAGTCCAGATTGACCGGAACCCGAAACACATTGGACGTCGAACCGCTGTCGACTTGGGGCTGGTAGGCGACATCAAGACGACGATCGCGGCGCTGCTTCCTAAGCTCCACGACAAGACCAAAAGTGATTTTCTGGAAAAGCACGTCCGTGAGACCAAGTCTTTCCATGACCTCCTGCAGCACTATGTCGAGAAAGGACCGGAGATCAAACCGATCCGTCCTGAATTCCTTGCTGCGACGCTATGCGAACTCGCCTCGGACGACGCCATGTTTTTCGCGGATACAGGCACAGCATGTATTTGGCTGGCCCGGCATATGAAGGGTGGCCCGAACCGGCGCATCTTCGGCTCGTTTTCCTGGGCGTCGATGGCGAACGCGGCGCCGAACGCCTTCGGAGCGCAACTGGCGTATCCCGGGCGCCAGACCATCGCCCTGTGCGGCGATGGGGGCTTCACGATGCTGGCCCTTGGTGACCTGCTGACACAGGTGCAGCGTAAGATGCCGGTGGTTCAGATCATCCTGAATAATGAATCGCTCGATTTCGTCAAGATCGAAATGCAGGAGGCAGGCGTCGTACCGTTTGGAGTCGATTTCAAGAACCCCAATTTTGCAAGAGTCGCCGAGGCCATGGGCGCGAAGGGAATTCGTATCGAAGAACCGGGAGACGTCAGAGAGGGAATCGCCGTCGCGCTGGCGCATAAGGGCGGTCCGGTCGTGGTGGATGTTGTGGTGGATCCCTACGCGTTGTCATTGCCTGCCCATCTGCCCTTCCATGCCGTCGAAGGCTTCACCCTCAGCCTCGCGAAACAGGTTCTAAGCGGAAAGATGGATTCGGTGATCAAGACGATCAAACGCAACACCGGCTTGGTCTAATCTTTCACGTAATCCGCGATTGGCGGACACCCAACCGAGGCCTCAAATGTTCGGATCCTTTCTGGACCCGAACGAACCTTCGCGCGCATGGACGAGCACTAGAAGTACTTCGGCTGCTTACAACAGCTACTCTTCTGGAAGCTTGTCTTCGAGCTCACTGGCCAGTTTGTGCACATCCGTCGTCTTGCTGAACGACTGAACTTCCTGTTTGGAAGAGTCCACGTTCACGCCCACATGCTGGCAAAGTTTCTGCATCATCTGGAGAATGGTGGTCAGTTCCTGCTCGGAAAGCATGCCTACTTGAAGATCCAGATGTGAGCGCCGCTCGGACTGACGGGCCATCCGGCTCTGACTGATCAGCACGAAGACCGTCAGGAACATGCTTTCGCAAGAGATCACGAGGGCTAGGACGCCGAAGGGAAAAGGATCGAACGTTCTGAGTCCTGGAACCCTGTGGAGATTCACCAGACTCCAGCCTGCAATCAGGATCAGTTGAGCCAGCAGAAATCCCATGTTTCCCACGATTTTTGTAATTGCATCGCTCACTCGCTCCGTGGCAGTCCGGCGATTCAGGGCGTCGTGCTCCAGCTTTGCGATGGCATTGATGTTGTACTGCGTGGGATTCTCAGCAGCTCGGCGGGGTAATGGCTGGTCCATTTAAGTAAGCTCCTAGAACGATAAATGCGCTGCGTCGTCGAGAACCGCACACAACCCCACTTTCGCATGGAAGATTTCGAAGGTTGTAGGGTGTGTAATTCCGAAACGTTACGACATCGGCAAACATTCGTGGTTCATTCAATTTGCGATACAGTACGTGTTCGGGAGAAGTGCGCGAACCTCTGATTTAAGAGGGAGGATTTATGAATCGGATTGGCAGATTCCATGTCGTTACAGCGGGGATCGCGATCCTCGCCGCGATGGCTATGGCACAGCAAAAACGCTACGTAGTGATCGACCAGGACGCGCAAGGGCCTGCCGGCACCGACATGATGTCGATCCTGCTGCTGCTGCAATCGCCCAACGTAGAAACGCTCGGGATCACCGTGGTCACGGGCGACGCGTGGCGTGATGAAGAAGTGGCGCATACGCTGCGTCTGCTCGAACTGATCGGACGGACCGACATCCCCGTGGTCCCTGGCGCCGCGTTCCCGCTGGTCAGGACTCTCGCTTCCACGGAGCTGTGGGAGCAGCAGTACGGCAAAATTACCTATCTTGGCGCGTGGAACAAACGGCCCAATAGCCACGGTCCTTTTGATGTTCCCAAATTGACCGAAGGTAATCCGGTCACCAAAGCTTCCACTCAGGACGCCGCGCATTTCCTGATCGACATGGTGCACAAGTATCCGCACCAGGTGACGATCTATGCCGGCGGCCCGATGACCAACCTCGCGCTGGCGCAAAGCATCGATCCCCAGTTCGCCGAGCTCAGCGCAGGATTAGTGTTCATGGGAGGCAGCATCAATCCGCAAACCGATAATCCGGAGTTCGCGACGAATCCACGGCACGAATTCAATCTTTGGTTCGATCCGGAAGCGTCGCACATCGTGCTAGGCGCACACTGGACGTCAATGATCTGTACTACGGTGGACGTTTCCATCAAGACACATCTGACGCAGACTATGATGGATCAAATCGCGCGGGGCAAAACGCCGGTGGCCCAATATCTCGCGCTCTACGCGCGTCCTGGTAATAGCTATTTATGGGACGAACTCGCGGCGGCCGCGTGGCTCGATCCAAGTTTAATTACGTCCGAAAAGAGACTTTTCATGGACGTTAGCCTGGACCGCGGAGCGAGCTATGGTGACGTAGTGGTTTGGTCCGAACGCACAAAACCCGCGCTTGACGTGCAGATGGTTCGCCTCCAGATGGACGTCGACATGCCGAGATTCGCGGATCTATTTGTAAAATTGATGACCAGACCGACGCCGGGCGCAAAGAACCCGGCCATGCTCACCGATCCTCCGCCAGCTCCGCCCGCTCGCCAGCTTCCTCCTATGCAGTAAGCGTGCCAAGGTTTGCGTATGCGCGAGGAGTTCGTTTCGAAGGGAAAAATCGTGAAAATCGTCGTCATTGGAAGCCTGAACATGGATGTCGTCGCGGTGGCGCCACGCATTCCAGTTACGGGCGAAACTATCCTGGGCCAGAAATATTTTACCGAACCCGGCGGAAAGGGTGCGAATCAGGCCTACGCGATTGCGCGGCTTGGCGGTGACGTTTCGATGCTCGGCCGCGTCGGCGACGACGATTTTGGCCGCGCCATGATCAAGAACCTGGCGGATTCGGGATGCGACGTGAGCGATCTTAAATCCGTTCCCGGCGCGAGCGGCGTGGCGCTCATCTTCGTTTCCGAGACGGGACAGAACTCAATTATCGTCGTGCCTGGCGCGAACAAGTCCTATCTCGCACAGGACGTTCGTGCCGACGCCGCATCCTTAGATGGCGCAGGTTTGGTTTTGCTGCAGCTTGAAAATCCGCTGGAAACGGTGCTCGAAGCTGCCAGGCAAGCCCGCCGGCATGGGGCTCGCGTGATTCTCGATCCGGCTCCGGCTCCCGCGCTGCCACTGCCGGAGGAAATGTTCGGAATGGTGGATGTGGTCACGCCCAATGAGACTGAGGCGGCGATACTCGCCGGGCTGCCCCGGAGTCGCCTCAACCCCGAAGAAGCGAAGACCGTGGCACGGAAACTACAAGCTATGGGCGCGGCTACCGTCATCATGAAACTGGGCGATCAGGGGTGTTTGCTGGTGGAATCGGGTAAAGCGACGTTGATTCCGGCGCCCAAGGTCAATGCTATCGACACCACTGCGGCCGGTGACGTCTACAATGCTGGCCTTGCTGTTGGACTCGCCGAAGGGAACTCGATGGTGGACGCCTGCCGATTTGCGGTGTATGCCTCAGCTCTCTCCGTGACCCGGCTCGGGACACAAATCGCTGTGCCTTCGCGCGCGGAAGTGAAGGAGTTCGCCTCGGCTCTAGGGCCGAACCCGATTCATGAGATTTAATTCGGGCGTAAAGTAGTGGGTGGCCCAAAAGCAGCCATCGAAAGAACGTGCGAATGAAAAAGGGCTGAGACTGAACGGATGATGAGGAGAGGACAATATGCGAGTCAGGGCTAACATTTTTCGCGCAAGCATGGTTGGGGCAACGGCGCTATTGGCGTTCGCCATGGCTGGACCCATCGCGCGTGGTGCCGCGGTATCTGACAAACCGGAAACGCCATTCAAACTGGCGACCTTTGAAACTCAAGGCAAGATTCGAGTCGGTCTCGTGTTGGGGCCGCGTATTGTCGATCTCGCGGGCGCCAACGCTTACCTGGTCCAGAAGGCCAAAGTGCCGGCTGTGAAGCTGCCTGGGGAGATGCGGGAATTAATCGAACAGTACGATACAGTGTCGCCGCGGTTATATCAGATCGCGAATTATCTGAAAGGCGAAAGCGGAACGCAAGGGCTGGCATTCGCGTTCGACGTGGCGAAGGTATCGATTAAAGCGCCGATCAAGTATCCCTGGAATCTGCTGAACATCGCCGCGAACTACAAGGCGCATGCGGAAGGAATGGGCGCGGCACAGGCTGCGCCGTCGCCTCAAGGAGCCGCAGCCGCAGGCGGGCGCGGTGGATTCAACGCTGCGATGGCGTCACAGATCGATCCCGATCGCGATGGACCCGTGGTGTTCGCCAAATCGCCGCGTTCCTGCATCATCGATCCTGGCGAGGCATATCTGATTCCTCCGGGCCGCCCGCGCACGGATTGGGAAGGCGAGCTGGCCATCGTGATGGGCAAGGCCGCTTATGAGGTCTCCGCGCGCAAGGCGCACGATTATGTTTTCGGCTATAGCATTATGTATGACGTTAGCGATCGTGGAGGCGGCAAGCCACGCCGGGTGGTGTCGATGTTCCCTGGGACGAACTGGTTCGACGGCAAGAGCATCGATCGCGGCGCTCCCTTTGGACCCTTCATCGTCCCCAAAGAGTTTCTGCCCAATTTCAACAACCTGCACTTGACGACGCGAATCAACGGCGTGATCAAGCAAGACGCGCGGACCAGCGATTTGATCTGGGACGAAGGCCACATGATCCAATTCATCAGCGGCATCATGACGCTCTATCCCGGCGACGTGATCTCCACGGGGACGCCCTCGGGAACCGGTGCCGAGCGCAATGAGTTTCTGAAGGCGGGCGATGTCGTCGAAATCGAAATCGAAGGCATCGGAACTCTGCGGACGCCGATGGATAACGGCCGGGGACCTTCCTCCGATCAGTAGTGCGGAGGGCTAACGAGGGGCGAGCAGCTCGCCTGGGTCTTGCCCACTCGTCAAGGGCAAGTGTGCACGACACCGGCTGTGCGGCAAATTCTGCCGCTTACGCTGCTGTCTTTACGCTTCCCAAGTATCGACCCGACCCCTCGCGCGGCGAGCTTTCGCCCCTTCTCGACGCCGGCCACAAACTCTTTTACGCTGCTTCGGCGTGTCCCTCGCTTGAACTACCCAGCGCTTCTATCATCCAGTCCAGCCGGTCCGCCCGTTCGTCGAGCTGCGCCAGCGAGCACAACACGTCTGGCGCCTGGGCTTTATCCGACGTGAGAGCCAACTGTGCGTATCGGCCGCTCAACTCAGTTTCAGCTCGTCGAATCGCAACCAGTTCCTTCACGATCAATCCCTCAAGAGCGTTTCGGCTAATCATAATCAGAACCTCTGCCGGTTCCTATGCACTTGTGAGGCCGAGCCATAAAGCCTTAGCAATCAATCACCAGCAATCTCCAAAGGCGAAAAACATGCACACCCGCCGATTCTTTGCATCGCCGATGCGGCATCTTCTGAAAACGTTTTAGGGCGTGGAGCTATGCGGGGCCGGTCAAATGATCGGTTACACCATTGAGCGGATCGAGTTGCCGCTTTCTCGCGCCATCCAGCCATTGTTTGACCGCCTCGCCGAACCTCTCATAGCCGGCCAGATCGGAAGGTTTGCTCACGCATCGATCCGCA
>Ga0182030_10011190_pt1 | contig 18116 bp, 13 predicted proteins | sample 812S3MmetaG_FD_121299 | JGI IMG/M metagenome (GOLD analysis project Ga0182030, IMG submission 121299) | Permafrost microbial communities from Stordalen Mire, Sweden - 812S3M metaG (Illumina Assembly) | ecosystem: Environmental > Terrestrial > Soil > Wetlands > Permafrost | place: Sweden...
AACAGCCACAAGAGAATCCAGGTTAGGACGAATTGAGTTCCACTGACTCCCCAGTCTTCTCGGTACGCCCAGATATAGCCCGTCATCGTTAGAGACCCGATAAATGTATAGATGACGCCCACTGTTAATCGGAGAAGTCCGCCGCTCATAGTGGAAAGTCTGCTATGCACTTCAAATTTGATAAACATATGATTTATTGCGACCACAAAGCCCAGACACTGAAGGACAGGCATCGCCATGGAAATTGTGTTGTAAAGAATTTTGGCGCCCTGGTTCGTTGGTTGAATATTAATCTCAGAACTCATAATTGGGGCCAGATATACCTTGATAGCGGCGTCGTCGGTCACTGCAAGGGACTTCAACACCCTGGAGCCATTTATAGAACCGTATGCTGTCCCGGCGGCTGCAACCAGTGTTTTGATGCTCCCTTGAATCACCTCTTGCGAGAAAGCTGGATATCTGACTTCATTCCATACGTATGTGAACGCATCGCTGGCGTCGTATGCCGTCGCTGCCATTCCACCAAGAAGTGCGGCAGACAATCTCTCCGAGGCCCCCGGCATGGAGTATATAGCAGCCCAATATTTTCCATCCCGAACAGCTTGTAGTACTATATCTGGTGCGGGGTATTGAGTCTCGGTTCCAGTGATTAATGTAGGAAACCGTTTTCCTTTGAGCTGCTGGTATGCTTGCGATAGGGACTCTCCGATAATTCCTCCATCGTAGTCCACTGTCAAAATGTGAAACTCGGAAACTCGGTCGACCTCGTGGTAGAATGAGCCATAGAGGTAATAGAGGTTGATTTGAAATAGGAGAGTCACGGCTAGACCGATCGCTATAGTGGCAAGGATAAACTTCTTTCGTTGCCCCGGCAGGAGACTTCTAGATGCGGGCATGGACTTCATTTTCATCGCGGGATGGCAAGAGAAGTTGGGAGGGCGTGATAGTACAAAAGGTAAGGATAGATCTGAAAGCTGAAAAAGTACATGGAAAATAGCATTATATATCGAAACATGCTTCATCAAAATTCTGCTACGGTAGAAAGGTGGAAGGCCCCATTGCACTAATGCAGCTAGCTCAAGAGTCCTCGGCCTCCGCACTTTTCCGATTCAATCGGACTCTCGGCCTCTGCACCTTTCGCTTACAGTCAGGTACACTTCGGCTTCCACCTGCTTCCACACGGGCTGACTATGAGTTTTTTGAGATGCGAAGTCTATGTTAGAGAAAGAACACAAGAAAGGACCCTAATGCTCGATCTCTATTACTTCTAGGAGTTCAAGTCTCTCTTTGCAGTTATCAACTAGATATACACATTCCCAACACGGGCAAGCCCTAGCAAAGGAATGCAGTAGAGGGTCACACCCTCTATGAAACAGGGGAACTGGCTTATAAAGCCACACGATTGACAGCCACTACGCTGGTAGCGCAGCCCAAAACTGGTCTCCATATAGCTGAATGTGGACGCCTCCTAGCTATTAAACAGAGCACCTCTGGGGTCGGATTTATAAAGTATACTCTTTTTGGACAATATAACTTATTAAGCAATTATAAAGATAAGACTCAAAGTAGAAATATTATTACTTAATGCTCTTTATGTACTTTATGTTGAAGCAGGACCGCCGTGGCCGTCGGCACGTGGCCCTCGCCACCATATGTGGACTAGTTTTAGACAAGAATAGAACTTTGCTCCTCTTCACTTTAAGAAGCCTACATTTATCAGATTTATTATATATATAAATAGGATACTAAAATATGAATGCCTAACCTTAATCCTTCCAAAAAAAAAAATACTTCCAAGGCATATCTATACTCACAGAACATCCAAAATTGCAAAAGTCTACTCTCCTAAACTCAAGTGTACTGCATATATTAAAGACTACAGTAAAATTACTAGCCCGAAGTTCAGATCATGATATATTTAGTTGTCTGGCTCAACAAAAGCTTTGATGTACTGAATTATTTGCACTACAGTTATATCATAATGATTGAGTTATTCACTGGATTGTTGGTAACTGCTGCTTAAATATTCATAAAAACACGACATTCAAGTGTTTAAAAATGGCTAAAGAATCAGGCCTCGAATGTGAGATTATCGGAAGTGGAAGCCAATTCATCACATTTGTGACGCCTGAAAAAATCCTCAAAAGTCACCGGCACAACGTGAGAATAGTTGGTATTATCCAAGTCTCCCTTCAAGCGGGCTTCTTCGTTTTGGCTCCAGTAGAAAAAGAACCTTTTAATTATGTTAACTTTATGTGCCTGTTGCTGCAATTTGGAGGAAATGCTTTGAAGCATTATTAAGTCATGTTGGAAAACTAATGGGCAAACTCACTTTGGCATCCAAGCCATGATATCAGCAGGGTCTATCAGCAAACTCTTATGCATGCTTTTGTGCAAGTCCTCTAGTGAGCCAAGGTTGTGGAGATTAGGTTTATAACCATACACCTCGGCGAATATCTCCATGATTTCTATTAGGCTCTTGCGATCTCCGAGGACTTTTTGGAATTAGTTTCTTCCCCACATGCTAGCTCAGGAATGTTGCAGTAGACTTACACTGCTGAATTCCAACCGCCGTTGTATCCATCGCCACTGCTGCTGTATAGTCGGCTGCAGTTCCATAAGTTGTTGACTCCCATATCTCATGGCCTGTACCCCAGTAGGAAAGCTTCTTCTGACTTGGATCCCATATTTGCATAAACTCGCTCCAGAATGTCTCCATAAAGACCCCGATGAGGATATGGGTACCCTGAATATCTCTTGACTCTAGATATTTCATGATGTCTTTGCATGGATCCTTTGGAGGAAGAGCACCATATGGGATGCTGGTAATATCAACCGAGAAGTCGCCGGCAATGTATCGTGGCACGTTCCTCGCCACACAAGCATCAATCAGAAGTTTCTGGCCCTCGAACATAAGTTCCGCGTTGCCAAGGTAGCAGCAGATTACCACATCGGTACCTGCCACAAAAGATTGCAGCGCATCCTTGTCATTGAACTCTCCTTTGATAATGTGGATCCTGGATGAAGCTGTGACAGACGTTGGAAGCTTGCTCGGGTCTCGACAGAAGCCACGCACTGAAACCCCAAGATTTTGGAGTAAGCTTTTGACTACACAACGTGCAAACTTTCCAGTAAATCCAGCGACGCCAATCGTTTGAGCCATTTAGATGGAAGTTGGTGTGGTTTCAATGCCGATGAGGTTTGATGCTATACACGCAAACTTGGTTGCCAAAATGCAAGGGATGATTATTGTGAATAGACTCGACTTCGGAATCAGAAGCCTATTTATACTTGAACCCCCCGGCGACTACTATAGCAGATCTATCTGCAGCGCATTGTCGTTATGCCACGGACTATGACATGAAGCCTGCCGAGCCACATAGCACTATACTCAATGTGGAATGATTTCGAAGGGACCATAATCCGAATTAAGAAACATAAGCGAGATCAAAGAATTAGCCTCCTTATGTGCCTCGCACACAATAAACTAGCTCAATTCTTTCTAATGTAGGTGTGGATGTAGAAGAGATAATTACGAAGGGCCGGAATCAACTATTTAGGATGGTGTAGTAGAGGGTCCTTGGCGGCTATACCTTATCTACGAGTATTATCTTTGCGGACTTTGGAGATAAGCCTAGCATTATCTCCGTTATCCTAAACAAACAATGCTCTCGTAAATCATCCTCTTTGCGTTTTCGCGATAACTAAAACATTGAGGAGTGCATCTTTTGCTAATCTTGGTAATGACTGGAACTACAAGCAGATCGCCTCCTTCCTCTAACGTGGTCATCTTTGACAGTTCCTCATCACCCTCGACCACCTGTCACTCTAATAATTCAATTCTCATTTCTTGTCGAGATGGCCCCCAAAAGCTGACTGGACTTGTTAAAAGAGGACGGCCTAAAAAAAGTTAGTTGCTAAGGAACATCTCTATTACCTCTCCTGCCCTGACTCATTATATTATTACTGGACAGAACGCCATACATCTCCTTTTGGAGAATGTAATGAAGAATCGCAGATTAACAAGTACTCATCGACGTCAAAGTTTAGCTTCGTCACTTATACTGCATCGCCTCAAAATGCTGGGCCTAAAATACAAAGGCTCGTTCGAAGGCGTGCGATGTTTAATTATCGGCGACAAGAGAGAGAACAGAAAAGTGTATCTGAAGAAGCCGAGAAATCCAGGGCCAATTGTCTAACCAATCACCTCTTTCCTGAGGCGAGGAACGACGACGAAGTGCTTCGGCAGTACATCACCGATGACCGCATGAATTCCGCATTGCCAACGACCACTACTGATCTCTTACTGAAGGAGATCACAGCTGTCGAACCTTTCAACGCCTTTCCTATTAAAATTGAGCCATACATGTTGGAGCTCCTTTCTTCCTGTGAGTGTCCCCCATCCTACTTTTCCTGCCTTCATCATTTCTAGCAAAAGGGGCTAGCTTTGACTGAACCATATCTCTTTTACCAGACACAACTTCCATATACAAGACCATGTACACTATTGAAAAGCATGTGAATCTTAATCCAGCCAAGGACTACTGGCTGCCCATGGCATTCCAAGATGCTGCCTTGCTCCACGCTTTCATTTTCTGTGCGGATGGGCACGGCACCATCTCACAGGGCCGGAAAGAAGGTCCAGCTGCTGTGATACATTTGACGAAAGCCATTCAAACAGTGAATGAAAGACTTCGAGCGCCAGTGCCAAATATTACGGACGCAACTATTGCCGTGGTATGCACATTTGCTCATATGGAGGTACGTTGTTAGCTAGCCTCAGGATAACGTGGCTGGGGGTTATCTCCCTGCATTGCTCTCCATCCACATTTCTTACCAGTTGTCTTTAGATATTGAATGGAAACCAGGAGAATTGGATGGTTCATATGCGCGGCTTGAAGCAGATGATCCAACAGCGAGGAGGTATGCAGGCGTTTGAATCGAACCGACTAGTGCGGAGCAAGATCAATCGGTGAGTTATTGCTGTCAAATGTTTTAGCCTTCTTTTTTTCAGTGCTGTGCTAATCTCGAACTAGGGCTGACTTGTGTGGCTCGATTTATGCTGTTCAAAGTCCTTACTTTGAACTTATTGTCAGAGAGTTACCAACGATACCAGGATATCATGAGATGACAGCAATAACAGCACCGGGATTTTTTAGAACTATAAATTCCATCCAACTAGGTGAAGCACTTACTCGGATCCTTTGCCGGATCCAAGATGTAACGTCTAATCTAAACATGTTTCATCATCACAAGACGCAGATACATCCTCTAAGCTTACGAGAGGCCATTACATCCTCTCAGTACTCTTTGCTCTCCTTTGAACTCCAGCCAGTTAACACCACCCGCGAAACCTTGATCCACGAAATGCTGCGACTTGGCTTGTTAATATACCTTGTCACTCTTCTCAATGAGGCTCCCCCAGAAGTACCACTTTACGACATGCTAGGCGCAAGGTTGAAGTCCACTTTAATAGAAGTCATGCAGAACGGTGGCTTGAATCTTGAGTTTTCCCTCTGGATTATGTTCATCGCCGCTTCAATAGTTAGGGATCCAGACACCAAAGGTTACTTTATGGTGTCTGCCGCCGAGATTATACAGGAACTAGGTGTTTCTTACTGGGACAATGTCGAGACCCTGTTCAAATCTTTCTTTTGGGTGGAGAAGATTCATAGAGAGACTTTCAGACCGGTGTGGGGTGCCCTTGAGGCTATGATAACACACACTGGTGGGGGGTAGCTTGGGGTGATTACTGTATGTGCAACTGAATTTAAGCCAGCCTCAAGCCTTAAGACTTAAATTATTTCCAATCCCAATATGCTCGCCCCGATTGGCAGCCCATGAACCACCACGCTAGCGCAACGGGGGCAGGATGAGGATAAGGATGATGAGATGGGCCAAAAGCATTGAAATCGGAGAATTAGTTCTGTGTTCGTAACAAAATCCCACCCGCCGACTCCAGTGGTACGATAGCACTATCAAAGTTCGCTAGTCATGTCCTCCGGCGCGAGGGCAACAGCAGCCGCATGCCTAACCTCCTACGCTGGAATAAACAAACCCGATGTGGCCCGAGCACCGCGCGCCGGGCTATAGCGGCGTATTCGGGCTTAGAATTAAAGCTTTCGACATCTAGATAGCCCGTGCGCTTTCGACATTTTAATAGTTAAGGTGAGGAGTTATCAATTGTCTATTTCGGGGCCATCGTACTAAGCTGATGATACCACATGCTAGCAAACAAATGTTTTAAAGTACAACATATGGTCGGGGCCAACGATGCCTCTTCGATGTTCGGAAATCCGCGTCCCTTTCGAATCCTCACTCCGAACGAGCGCAAGACTTTCGCTAATATAAATAAAAAATAGGAGTAGTATTCGGAGCGGGGTATAGTAGAGGTGGGTGCGCAGTGGTATTTCATTATTCTGCAGAAGAAGCAATCAAATGAATAATATTTAGAGGCATGTGGGTGTCTAAAGGATAGTATTAGTGAGTTAATCAACTATCAATTTTTTACTTTTGGAAAGTCCCATGCACAGTGATGAGTGGTCCAGACTTCGATATCCTCGATGCCTGATCCAGAAATTGGTCTACTCTGATGATCTAAGATATCTTTCCAACTCAGCTAGAGATAGAGTATTTCCTTCCTCAAGTAAAGGTTTGTCCTCTAGGATTATCTTTTCTATTCGGAACAGAATCGTATATATTGCTTGTAAACAGGCACGGCCAATCAAAGGTTATTCAGAACCCTATCTTTCCTCTAGTTACCTTATCGAGAAATCTTTCCCTCACCTATGAGGGTAGCTTTCCAAAAGATGCTTGATACATTACCACTCCTTTCAAGTTTGTACCATGGCAAACTCACTAGTAGTGCCGCTAAAAGCACACATAGCCACCTGAGGGATCACGTGATATGGACCGCGACATACGCTAGCGAAGGGTATATATTCAGAGGCTAGAGCACTCCTAGATAGACACACACAATAAGACTCCCTTTAATGGACACGACTCACGAACCCGACCTCTTCTCCACCACACATCTCTCCTTTCTTTTAAGTTCGTGGGTGAATATCGTACAAAGTTTGTTCCAGATATCCCTCCTATGGGCACAACCTCTAGCAGTCTGGAACAACTTGTCTTCCATAATCCTAAGCTTCTTCGTCATCTAAACGGAATCATTATATAGTTAGGAGTGCTGCTGATATTTGTAACGACGCTGGACGCTGTGGACTGTGTCATTTCTCACGAGCTCCAACATCCGTTCCAAGCCATTCTCTAGTGGATTAGCGATAGCCATCGTCTTACCTCCGAGAGCGAGTATTGCGCTCTGTATGGTATGTGCTATACCTGAAGACTCGCCGAAATTCTGTGCCAGAGACTTCATTACCATTGGATATCTCTCGTCGCTTTTTAGTGAGGACGTCTTCGTCCTCCTCAGCTGACTTGGTGCTCTGAATACCTGTATCTCTTAGGGCACTCTGTTCCCGTCTTGTTCTCCGTAGGTCATAGCTCTCTTCGTCTAAGCTCATATCTTAAATCTCCGCAGACCCCGCCACTTCAAAATTGGGATACAGTCTTACCTCTAATACTGGGCTGTAATCGAAGAAGGAGCAGATGATAGAGAGCTTCAGTTTTAATCTTCTCTGTCGGAAATCTGTATATATTATGGGTGCTTGGAGCCAAAGATGCCATATCTTGTACCGTCATGATTTCTCCCCGCTGAGGCGGCTCATGGACAATAGCTTCCCTCCCCCCACTCTTCATCTTGTATTAGCTTTTTATTCGACATCTTAAATAGAATATGCGTACGTAGCTATCTTATGTCAATAGCTGTAGAGGCTTAAACCCCTGGACGAGGAGGAGAAAAAGTAGGTAACAATCCGGATTCTTTCGCGTTATCCACCGTTCCAGTGAATGTTACGTATAATTTTAGGGGTTTATCAAGGGGTTGTAATAAAATAACAAAGGCTTTTATGATTAAACCATTGTCTGTCGCGACGGACGAGTAGTTATAAAGGTCAATGGTAATATGTCTTCCTTTTCTTGGAGCTTAGCGATGGTCCAATTGCCGTTGCCTTTGAAGAAACGTATAAGGCAACTGCGATCGATGATAATGGAAAGTATTTCAGGTACACGCACAATTTGGGCTTCTATGCCACTGGTAAGAGAAGCATGGTGATCTACCACAAGCGACCTTATTTTTTCAGAAGGCCACAACCCTCGAAGTTATTCCATTGTGTTGGGGTTATTGTTGAGGATGGTATCTGGCTCATTGTCGTCGAACGGCTTGGATATCTTGGTGCACATGAAATGCTGTAAGTCAAACTCGGTAGTTTTGAGCGTGCGGTCAGTGGTTCTGCTAGAACACTTACTCTCTATATAACGGTCGTCGAGCAACTTTCACCCGGCGCTTTGCAGCAGTCATCCGGATACCTGCTATAGTTAATAGTCCTGAATCAGTTCTTAGCAGAACAGATAAAGAGGGAAATGATCTCCATGTTACCAGGGAGACATCGAAGGCACTAGACAGAATTCCGGAAGTCTACTTTACCAAGCTACATCAATAACTGTAATTATTGTATAATCAAAATAACAATAATATAGTAACTTTCTATGCTTTATTGTTGTAACACTGGTCATCAGATACAATTCTTACGATACTACAATTTACATATACTATCCTACTTTCTCTTAATCCTTTAAATTAAAATTTGATAGTTTATTATTATTATTATTATTTTATATCTATTAAAATGAAGAAAATATTAAAAAAGTTAAATAATATTTAGATTTAATCCAAATACGATAACAATAATGATAATGTCTTAGTTTAATATTGAGTATAGTAGTCATTTGAAATCATGTTTGTACTAAATGATATAACAAGAATTTTCTAATTAGAATAAGTAAAGCATGATCCACTATAATCTATGTAAAATATTAAATGGTTTTGTAAGATAAATTTATCTCCTTATCTTATTGTACAGTATAGATTGACTAATTTCTTACTGATTAACATCACTCAAGTTTCATCCAATTAATTTAATTTGATTGAGCCATCAAATAATATGCTTCGTTACATACATAAATTTCTATGGCAATTGTTATTTAGCAAAATTCACTTAATAAACACTGCTTGTGTAAAAACCGGTTCTCCTCTATTTTTGAGTACGAATTGAAAATGGCACTCGATCGACAGAGTGCCTAGGGTAATTTAAAGACAAATTTATCCCTCAGTAACAACAACATCATCAATCAACACAACCGTTCCTTGGTCAATGAGATAATCAAACCTCACGTCTGCATAATACGTCCCAGAAGGTTGCACCCAGGTAACAGTATTCTGATACCACTCATCCTGTGGATGGTCAAACGCATCAACTGTGTATAACGGTTGCGATGAGACCTCAGCACCTACGAAGCCCCCACTCCCAGAGTAAAAATACGTCCAGAATGTGAGTGTGAACGTTTTACCCGGTGCATCGGGTGGTAGCCGAATGTTTTGGTCCAGACTCGCGGATCCGAGATACGGACAGCAGTCGCTGTTATTAGGCGCCAGTATTTGAGACACAGAGTAAGAATATGAGCCGCTATGCCCGGGGCTAGTTACTTCGAATGCTACACCGTAGAAGCCAGCTGGTGCCCAAGGTGATAAAGCACATTCGAAACCCCCGTTATTAATATATTCGTCTTCGTCGATACAGGCGGTGTTTGTGGGAAAGTACGGATTTGTACTAGATGCCGTAGAGGTGATTGTGGTAGTCGTAGTACTTACAGCGGTAATGGTTTTGGTGGATGCTGAAGTACATTGGGTTGTGGTCGTAGATACGGTCGTGCTAGTTGGAGAACAAGAGCATGCCGAGCTGTATCGAGAGGGGTTCGTGCCACAAGGAGCGCCGAGACTTGAGGGAAATCCGGTCGTTGCTGTGTTAGTTGTCGTCAGGAACGTTGCACAGAATGATCGACCTGGAGCAAGGTTGCTGCTGGGAAACAGAGCACGTAGACAGCTATTTTCAGAATTAGCGCAGGAAGCTTGAGAGTAAGGTTGAAAGTATATTCAGGCATTTTGAACTTTCATGGCCGAAACTCCAGCTCTTTGCCGGCTTTGAGTTTCAGTTATGTTTTGATAGAACGTACTTATCAGCATTGCATTGCGCACCGTGGACAGTGTTCAGTATGCAAGATACAACGAACCATAGCAGGAAGGTCTTGGGAAGTTGAGGATACATCATAACAGGACGTTGTGGGGTAATATAAAAAACAATTTCCCTGAATGTATTGACGTGTAGGCCAGCAATAAAAGACAAGTTGCAGAGGCAGACCGATTTTTTAATCCTGACGACAACACATCTTAATATTCGGATAAAGCTATTCTCCTGTCCGTATGTTCCACTTTCTGCGTGCGTGTGAAAGATGCTGCATGACGCACAATATATTGATGCGGGAGGATGGTGCGGGAAGAGACTCACGACGAAGTTCGGACGATTTCGGATGTGTAGCGAGGTATGATAAAAAATGGTTGCTGGGCGTAACGCCACCGGAAAGTCTAGCGACACAATTCGGCCTGAATAAGACAGGTAGCTCTATTGCAAAGTGAAATGTCCGGTGCTGAAATTCTATCCTTTCAAGGCAAATACGATAGATTTTCATGCTAAAATTAAGCTTGTTTCAGAGAACCCTCATTATGATTCAGAAGTCTATATTTCACCGAAACTTGAGAGCCTTACGAGATATTACTCCACAAATAGAAATCACTAGACTCGGAGCCTTCCCGTTTCTACCACAAGTGACTAAAAAAGCAAACGTAACAGCCCTAGTGTCCGCCACATCAACATTTTCTGCAGGGTCAACCAAATGCATCTGACATCACAAACATAACCAGTCTGCGGTCTTTACCTTACTCTTCAAGTCCAAACTTGATAGAAAGCTCATGCAAGCGTTTTTCATCGTCGGGAAGATCTTGTCAAAGCGCCAGATTAAGAATGAACGACTCTAAAGCCGTTTTAAGTAGCTAGCCGCCGTACCTAGAGTATTTGGGTTCGGTGATTTTGTATTACATCCTTCTTGTACGGAGAATGAATGCTGTAAAATTATTAAAGAGGGGCGTTAGATCTTAGGGGAAAGAAGCATATCCTCAATTAAAGATAAAATAACGTCAGAGAATCGCATAGTTCCGCTATTGGTCCGCCCAGTAAATATCCCGCGCTGATAACTACCTATCAGCTGAGGATATGGCGCAGTATTCGCTGCGGCCGTATCTTCAGGATTATAGAGCTGATCACCGGTGAGCTAAAGCTACATGGCAGTTTAGATCCCACATGCCTGGTTAATGGAGTGAATGCGATCAGCTCCTGCACACTGCATTCAACACGATGGCTATGGAGTACTGTGCTACTAATACCACCAATGTATTACGTAAATGCAGAGACACGGTACATAAAAATCCGATTATAGCTGCTATTGCAGGTTCAAGTCTTGCAAATGCGGCAAACCAAGCCATAGGAGCCGCGCAGACATAGAACCGGGCGATGAATAACATCACCACGGAACTCTACGAGTAAGCCTATTTGGAAGATAAGGCATGCAATCGACTCGTTAGAAAGTAATGCTACATTCTGGACAGAGTTGGCTGTCGATTTAAACGACCCTACGATGAAGCGAAATTTCTGGCATGTCTGTTTTCAGGATATTGAAAATAGTTGATATAGTTTCAATCGCTCACAAGATGCATCAAACTTAGCTCTTATGTTCCCTTGTATGGACTATATTCCCTCAAACTCGTATCAATTCGCTGGGGTACTTGCCTATTCATCATACCTTCTGGCTCTTCCACAGCTACAAAAACATCACTCTTCTTTCTTAAGCAAACATATAAACTCATTACGACTAGCACAACGATTCTACTGCGCCCACGCAATTGCTCCAAGATGATCTGACCCCGAACTTAAACCCGTTTGGTTCCCGGACGACAATGATGAGCCAATTGTCACGGGACCAACAGCTGGTATTGATGGTCGGGGAAGCCAATGAAGGTTGTGGTTACCCACAATGGAAGAATATCTGCGCTACTCTAGGAAGTAGAATTAGTGGCTGAAAATATGGTGGGCGATGTTTTCGATGGGGCGATATTCGCGAAGTTCCGGGCGTTTATTCCCGTCTGCGAGTTGGTACAGCCTAGAATCGTAGACCCGATATCCGTATAGGTGTGCGAAAAGCATGCTGGGTATTCGGGTTCTGTACCATTGAGCGAAGTCACCATCCTCCCGAAGATATGAAGAAGAGAGGAGGAGCGTACCATCTTACAACTTGTCGAGCAAGTACCCGTGCAGAGATTCATTACTGTAGAATCATAGCACGCAGTATCGAAATAACACTAGTCTAGTGTTATAATAGACGAAGATACGTAGTAGGCGGTACAGCAACCGACAAAGCTCATAGAGTGTTTGGAACCACAGAACCGGTTAAACAGGTTACAGGAATGGCTTGGGGGAGTGAGAGTTGTGCTTTTGGGAAAGTGGGGGACATCTTACAAAGTCTCTGACTATGTAGGCGCATACAGTAGGAGATATAAGAAGCCCTTGCCTTACCAGAAGATTGTGAGACGTAAATGGCACGGTAGTAGACCGAGGGATTGAAACGTGATGGTTATATTGTGCATAGAGGGGGGAAGTCTGCTGTGGCTTGATGCCGACCAGGGTTCAGCAGCAAGAATAAACGCAGACAGAAAAAAGGAAGTGTGAAAGCATCCCGTAAATTGAATGCCATCTTTTTATATCGAGAATAAAAGACACAATCATCTCTGGCGGGCTATAATTCCGGCTCCGACTTACAGTAAGTTCCCCCCTATAGTAGTTAATTACCCTCCAAAGTCGGCCGCGTTTTACATCAAAAAATGCCGATTTTTATATTTTATAATTTCATAAATATTATATAATTTTAATTTTAAATTTTCTTATTAAGAAATCATAAAGTTATAATATATCAAAATCGGTATTTTTGGTGTAAAAGGCGGCCAACTTTAGGGGGTAGTCAACTACTATGGGGGGGAACTTATACAGTAATCGGTACAAGATAGATATAGGCCTTTCCAGCTTTCGCTATCAGCTATCGAGTTTCCATATCTGGGGGAGGAGCGAGAACCCGTGTGGATGCGACATCCCTCCACATATTGCTCAAGGCTCCCATGATCAGCATCCACTTAATGTCTGGTTTTCACTGATTCACGTAAGAACAAAGCTGAAATGCGCGAGGGAGGCGACCATTTTTACTAAGGGTATAACGCCAGCTTCTTGAATTATGAGACAGACAATTTCCTTGCATAGTGGGAGTTTGACAGGCGTACAAGAGCAGCTGATTACCAGGAATTGAATGCTTAGGGGAATGGACCTGGGGATCTCAGCCAAGAAGAGAGCGAAGCCGTTCTGGGCCCCTTGTTAAAAGTTGCCGATTTCTTGCGAAATAGGTGAGCGGCGGCGTTGTGCTACGTATACCCAGGTTTTGAGAGTCGCTGAAATTTAGGTTGTGTAACTGTCGGTACGCTGTACCGTACGAAGACAAAGGTCGTAGTAAAAGGGACATAGTGGGCAACGCTATAGTGAACTAGCCCGATTAGGAAGGTCTGTGTAACGTAGGGCTATAAGGGCCCACAGACTTAGTACTCTAGACTATAACCATTACAACACGATTAAGTCTTATACTACTATAGGAAGTGATCACCCCCTGTGATACCAACAGTAACAGTATTGATCGCGGACGCGGGGTGGGAACGCATGATTGAAATACTGCTGTATGGGATTATATACGGAAGATCTCACACTCGACTCTTACCCAATTGCTATAGAATATCATACCTCACTTCGATAATCTAGAGCATCTAACAAGTGACAGCATTCTGCGTCGTCTCCATGTTAAGACTTTGAACAATATACTATATACACTCATTTTGAAGACCAGTCTCTATGATTAGAACCTCTCTATTTTATAATGCAATATCCAAATCTATTAAGTTGTATACAAAACTCTTGTATTTAATTAAAAAATGAAAATATATGTAAAATCTCTCTTGTTTATAACAGATTTTGAATTCTCCTTATAACTACAAATAACTTACAAGACCATGGTTTTACAAATGAGTACATAAAGTATGACTTCTTTCCCACAACAGCTTTTCAGCTCATGAATATGAATATCATTCAAATATATATATTTGAATCAAGCAGAACAAACGCATTGCTATATGTTTTTACTACCCGCCAATCAGAATATAATTTGGGGTAAAAAAGCACATAGGTTGCTAGAGCAAATATCTTTTACCTATATTTGGCTGAGGAAGCTCCATTCTTACAGGGGTCAACGAGATTGCAACACCAATCGAAGCTCAACTGTCAATCTACTCTCTAAGAATAATAACAGGTATTCATGATGCTTTGCGCTAGTTGTAATTTACAGTCTTTTACCTGCATTTTACAGTTCCAATCCCCAACTCCTGTACTCATACAACAATCTGGCAGATTTTAGATCCGATAAAGAATGAGAGTCATCGAAGTGCTAGTATTGGCCAATATTCCTCAAGACAGTCATCTCCTCTTTCGGTTTATCATAGCCTTTAAACAAACGCCAGAATAATCCACCAGTAAGAAAACACATCGTCGCGAAAGAAAGATACATCCAGACGAGGTATGGATCTTTTGCCCAAGGTGCAACCAGTAAACCAAGTAATGAACCGCCAGCAGATGTCAAGAGAAACAGAGACATGATGAACGATTTCATACTGAGAGGTGCCTGCGTGTATGCGTATTCAAGGCCTGCGGTCTGAGAAATTTAAAATTAGCGAGATAATTATTTTGGGGAAGAGAAACCGGTGCTTACTGAAGCAAAAATCTCAGAGATACCAATAAGCCAATAGGCTGGTATTTGCATTAGGACATGGACTTTATTGGGGATCGAGCCGTCTTTGGATGCTTCGCAATTGAGAGGAGAATTGTAACAGGGTGGCTAGGAGGCCGATTTTAGTAAATTGAAATAAATAGTTAGGGGGGTATCTTCTCAAATTACACTAATGTAGATGACATGCTGTACACCGGCGGCATAAAGCATTGCAAGTCCTGCAAAACCAAACCCCACGGTGATCCTCGCAATCGGGCGGAAGGAGATACCACTGCGCTGGAGAAAGGGATATAAACTGGCGTTTAAGAAAGGGATGAACATGATGATTGTTAGTGCATCGACGTTGGTTAGAATGTCGTTTGGAATACCGTGGAGTTCTAACAAGAATATTTAGTCAACTATGCTCATAGCGGCCGGGATAGACCCATTACCCATTGAGCCAGCTTGCGAAATGAAATTGTTGAGCATTTGAGAAAAAGACCTGGGCGCTCTCGTCAGTCCAACTAACAGCAGTCCTTCTCATTTCATAGCGATATAAATTGAAGCATTTGTAGGAAGATGGTAACTCACACCCAATAGATAGGAAAGAACAAGAATACTTTGCACGAATTCAGAGCTATCTTGATTTCTTCCACAAACTCGTCACTCCATGAAATAGCGAATTTATGTTTTGTTCCCCGAGGGCAGGACTTCGCAGCATCCAAGCTGAATCCGCTCCGCATTCCAATCCAAATGATTCTAAAAGCATGAGGCAACACAGATCCACGAGGTGGCCTGTCGATATAGGACTTTCTCTCGGACACAAGAATCGTAAATCCTATCCCAAATACAACGACAGGAATCAAGTACGCCAACCAAAAACCGACTTTCGATTCTAGAACCGTTGTCAATCCGCTTGACAATGACCCCACATTAATGCACAGGTAAAAATATGTATAAATGCGCTGTATTGTGATTGTCGGATCAACGATGACACGCTCCCCTGAGTCTAGGATCCGAATGGCTTGTTTAGTCCTGGTATACTGCTCTGCTATGAGCGGGGAAACATTTGACTTGATACCGCCAGTGCCTCTGTCCAAATATAAGCAAAACTGCAAGAGAATAGGAGTGGATAACGAACACTCCTATTAATATCATTGATGTCATTAACCCTCCGAACGCATAGCCATTCTCAATAGCAATTGGCAGCGACGTGACGAAAAGAATGAGAAGGCCAAACATATAGGCTATAGAGAAGAAAATAATTGTCTTGACCTTGCCGAGGTAGGAGTCTGCCACAATTGCACCTTTTGAAATTGGTCAATACTTAATTTTGAAGGTTTAAATAATATTGGAGAGCACAAACCAAAAACGGGTGTAACATAACAGAAGAACTGGAAGAAATTGGTAAGCCTCGTGGCAGTAGACTGCCCGAGTCCCAAGGCGCCTGGCAAACCAGAAGGACTCTTGTATGGATTTTGTATGTAATTCTGAAACGGCCCGGATACTCCATAGTATGCCGCTCTTTCAGCAAGTTCAATCAGTGCGACGATCCTTCATTCATTTGTCAGCATATATCCCAACTTCAATATTATAGCAAGGTGGACATACCAAACCGACCACGGCAGCTGGTCTGCAATTCTCCGAAGGGTTTTGCACTCTTCATCCGTAGGTTCATCATCATCAGATGCGGTGCTTAAGTTTTCAAAATCATCAAATTCACCACCGTCTTTTACATGTGGGTCGAGGCCTTCTGTATTTCCATCCTCGTTCCGTGAAGATTGCCTGTGACCTGATTAGCATAGTCAAAAGCCGTTTGAAGATATTCAAAAGTGCGTACGCTGCTCTGTCTATCAATTGGTCATTCTCTGGTACAGGTTCGTACAAAGGAGGCTTAGTCAAGACTCGTCTGGCCCAGCCAGGGAGAGTGGAAGCATGCGAAGCCATGGTCACAGATCCGAAGGTTCAAACTCAACTGAATAGCTTAATCAGCCGGTAGTATCATCATAGCGATGAGAAGCAGCCATAGACAGGTGATTAGTCAGTCGTGAAGTGATCTGTGATGTGTTATTGAAGGGCCTTCGTTAGAAGAAACGTCCCATGTTGCAACAAGAATCCGAGGTTTAACCGAAGTTGTCCCCAGACCCGTGTTAAGTCAGTGTCCTTGCAAATTCAACAGTTCCTGCCGACGCTGCTCTGTGCGTACAATAGTGGATTAGAGAGGGGAAAGGAAGTTTATATCATGGTCATATCAAACGCGGTGGGTAGCCAATTTCGAGTAATGTTGTAGTATGATGCATTAAAGTCACGTGTGTTTGGTCCACTACCAGTCAGGTACAGCCGTGATTAGCATAGAGAATTCAGAAGCAATGGGATATAGATAGGATAGAATGGATTAAAAGAGATCATTGTCCAGAGGCACCACTGATAGTTAAAAGGTTAGATTCTAAGCAACAATACTCCCAAGCCTCATCACTTGTCTAACTTCCTCATCAATCAAGGGCCCCTGGTATTCCTTCCTTCCTCTTATCCAGTACCAGACAATACTCAGGATGATTACACCTCCAGTAACGACAATACTATAATTCATGGTCGATGCATTAACTGGTGTAACAGGGGGCCACTACAAATTGTTGGGTCAGCAGATCGGTTGTGAAAGTTTGGCTAAATAGTCCGGCGAAAGCGAAAGCCCTATTGAGGTAATTCTTAAAGCAACTATAAACTGGACTTACCACACTCCAGAAGATCACAAAAATCATGTATGCACATGCGTATATATTGTTAATGATACCCAAGATGCCCGGGAGATGCCATGGACCCCACGCAAGTACTGCTGTTGAAAGCCCCTCTGCAGGCGCTGGGGCATCAGGTTTTGAGGGTGGATCTTCCACTTCCTTAATTTTCTCGTTGCTCGGGCTTGGTTGATCTTCCATAAAATCGCTTGGATCTTGAATAACAACATTCTTTCCAGCCACTTGGCCCTTGATCCGATGATATAAAAGAAAGGCGCAAGGTAGGAAATACGATCCATAGAAGCCCGTAATGGTTAAGGATATGACATCATTAAAGGCTGTCGTAGATCCAATATAGATGAGGGTTAGCAATGCCGCAAACATGGTGACGGCTCCAACTGCGATGATGGGGACCTGTGTGCGTGGCTCAACTTTCATAAGCACTGAAGAAAATGGTGTTCCTCTATCTCGGGCGAAGGACCACGTCATGCGAGATGCTGTGGTAGTAATTCCTATTGCGCATGC